>Ga0209417_1001942_pt1 | contig 35179 bp, 26 predicted proteins | sample RifGroF2_FD_184002 | JGI IMG/M metagenome (GOLD analysis project Ga0209417, IMG submission 184002) | Groundwater microbial communities from Rifle, Colorado, USA - Groundwater F2 (SPAdes) (version 2) | ecosystem: Environmental > Aquatic > Deep subsurface > Groundwater | place: Rifle, Colorado... | reverse complement strand
AATTCACTTGGGGCAGTGGGCAGCCTCCGACGGGCGCAACTTATTACGTGGACGGACTGGCCGGGAATGATAGTAGTTCCGGCGATTCGCCGGCCTCAGCCTTCCGCAGTATTAACAGGGCCTTATCTTCGGCCCAGCCGGGTTCCATTGTAATAATATCCAGCGGTGTCTATCATGAAAGCGTCTTCATTAACGTCGAGAATATTACCTTGCTTGGCCAGCCTGGCGCTATGCTCGACGGCGACACGAATAACGACGGCGCTCCCGATATGCAAGCCGGTATTATGCTAAATAATACCTCCGGCGCGCGTATCGAGGGCCTGGCTTTCCACAATTATCAGACCGGCCTGATAGCCGGCAGCGCCGCCGGGCTGAGCGTTTCCAGTTGCGTGTTCACCGCTAACAGCATGGCCGCCATACAGGTGAACGGTTCCCAGAGTGTAACCATTGCGTGGAATACTATGGGCGGCAGCCAGCAGGGTATCCAGGCCGAGGGCGACAATATCAGTATCCGCAACAACACGGTCTATGCCAACACCGGCGCGGGCATCTACGTCAGCGCCCAGACCGCCTACGAACTAAAAAACAACATCGTGACCGGAAACCAGTGGGGGATATTGGCAAATAGAACTTCTTCCATAGACTACAACAACGTCTGGGGCAACAGCGACAACAACTACGGCTTGTCCGTGGCAAGCAGTATCATCCCCTCAAGCGGCCTTAAAGGTGCTCACGACATTTCCGTTGATCCAGACTTTGTGAACGTTGCGGGCAACGATGTGCGGCTTTATCAGGGTTCCCCGTGCCTGGGCGTGGGCGAGAGCGGCGTGAATATGGGGTCTTATCAGGGCGCCGGCGTGGTCTATACTTCGCAGGCGCTGGTGGTGGAACATCTACGCAACATTGGCGGCTGGGGCACCGAGGCCGGGCGCTTCAGCGCGCCCACGGACGTTTCCGTAGCCCGCTGGGGCAGCGCCATCTACGTTACGGATTCACTTAATTTCCGGGTGCAGAAGCTTACCGTGGACGGGCGGCCGCTCGGCACGTTCGGCAGCTTCGGCTCGGGGCCAGGCCAGTTCGGCGGGCCCATCCAGACCGCCGTGGGCGTGGCCACGGGGCCGGTAAGCGGCGAAGTTACCCAGAACGACCTGCTTTACGTGGCCGACCCGGGCAACTTCCGCGTCCAGCTTTTCCTGGCGGGCAAATACGTTACCAGCTTCGGCAACCAGGGCGCGGGCCCCGGCCAGTTCGAAGCGGTTAGTTGGGTGGCGGCCGCGCCGCGCACCAATACGGTGTACGTAAGCGACGAGGTCTTAAACCGGGTACAGGTATTCAGCGCGCTGGGCGTTTACCAGCGGACTATAGGTGCCAATGAGCTGCGCGGCCCGCGCGCTTTGGCGGTGCGCAATTCCAGCGCGGATGATTCTGCGGCTACGCTATATGTCTTGGACAGCGGGAATAACCGCATTGCCGTATTCACAGGCACAGAGCTGACCGCCTACTGGAATGGCGACTTTGCCGGGGCTGCCAGCCTGCACGTGGCCGAGAACAGCCGCGTCTATGTAAGCGATGCGCGCGGCTGGGTAACCATGTACAGCGGCGCAGGCCGCTACCTGGGCAAGTTCGGCACTTCGGGCGTGGACGCGCTGCAGTTCCAGCAGCCCAAGGGCCTGGCCACGGACCCGGCAGGTTATCTGTATATCGCAGATTCCATGAACGACCGTATCCAGAAGGTGCGCATAGCAGGCGACGATGTAGCCGCGCCCGGCCCTGTAAACCCGGCGGCGGCTTATGTGGCGCCCTGGTACGCCATGCTGCGCTTCAAGGCCCCTGGCGACGACGGGGGAATAGGCACGGCGGCCTGGTACGACGTGCGCTACAGCTCGACGAGCGCCCTGACCACGCAGGAAGCCTTCGCGGCGGCCTTGCCGTCTTATATCCCTTACCCGCCAAAGGCGGCCGGTGCGGATGAAATGATAACCGCCTCCGGCTTGGAACCCGGCCATACCTACAGTATGGCCCTGCGGGTCTACGACGAAAGCGGCAACTACGTCCAAAGCGCCCCGGTGGCGTTCACCACTTCGGTTAAGGTCCCGACGGGCCACCTGTTGCCCTATGCGGGCTTTGACGATATGTACGTATCGCGCAACGACGGCTACCCGGCTGTAATAGCCTGGCTGGGCGCGCCTGCGGGCCTGGCCGTTGACCAAAGCGGTTCGGGCCTGCTGTATGCCGCCTCTGTGGCCGGTGAGGAAAACAGCAGCCTGATCCGCGCCATAGCTCCCGGGACGAATATTATAGCTACGGCGGCGGGCCTCATCGGTTCCGGCTACGCGGGCGACGGCGGTGATGCCTGGCGGGCTACGTTGAATGAACCTAAAGGCGTGGCGGTGGACCCTGCCGGGAATCTGCTGATAGCCGATACCGGCAATAACAGGATACGCCGGGTGGACAAGCAGACCAACGCGATAACCACGATAGCAGGCACCGGCGCGGCTGGTTATTCCGGCGACGGCGGGCAGGCTTTAAGCGCGGCGATCAGCGCCCCAAGCGGGCTAGCCGTAGATGGCGCGGGGAATATCTACTTTGCCGACAGCGGCAATAACGTGATACGAAAGATCAATGCCTCCGGCGTGATAACGACGCCGGCCGGCACCGGCACGGCGGGCTACAACGGCGAGAATATCGCCGCAACAGCGGCCCTGCTAAACGACCCGCGCGACGTGAAGTTAGATAATGCGGGGAACCTGTACATATCGGAATCCTCCGGCCAGCGCATACGCCGGGTAAACGTGGCTACCGGTTTAATAGTCACAATAGCGGGCACCGGCGTGGCCGGTTCCTCCGCCGAGAACGTCCCCGCGCAGGGCGCGCAGGTAAACTTCCCGTCGGGCCTGGCCATTGATCCCAACGGTGTTGTTTACTTTGCCGAAGCGGGCGGCCACCGCGTACGGAAGATAGGCCTCGACGGTATTGTCAGGACCGTAGTTCGCCCAAGGGTATTGCGGGCGACTGGGCGCGCGGCTTGCTCTATATCGCCGACGCCGAGCGCATTACGGCGCTGGGTGTAACCGTAGCGCCCGTTACGGCAGGTACTATCGAAGGCCCGCAGCTCAAGGCGTTCGGCCTTACGGTGATAAGCACCTATACGCCGGTAAGCCTGAACGTGCCCGCAGGGTCCGGCGTGCAGGGAACCTATTACCAGCTTACCGACCTTAAGACTTCGGAAGCGGGCGCGGTAACCGTTTATTCTTCTTCATTCACGTTGGCGCAGGGCACCTGGCTGATAAGGTACTGGAGCGTGGACGCCGACGGCAACGCGGAAGCCACCAAAGAACTGCGCGTGGCGGTAACGCCCTGGCTGGATACGGCCCTGCTAGCGGCCGGCACAATAACGGCCTCCGGTAATGCGGCTGTCACGGGTCCGGCAATAACCAACAACCTGGCAACCCTGAGCGGCAACACAGTAATAAACGGACCGCTGACCGCGCTGGCCGCCGATATCGGTAGTAAAGCATCAGTAACCGGCCTGGTTTCCACAGGTACGGCAACGGCGGATGCTGCGCCGCTTTACCTGCCTACCCTGCTAGCCGACAGCGCCGGGGCCAATAACAACACTGCCATACAGGGCTCCATGACCAATGGAAAAATAACACTGTCCGGCAGTACAAGCCTTACCTTGTCGACTGGCGTCTATTACCTGAAAGGTCTTACCTTGAGCGGCTCGTCGAAGATAACGCTTACCGGTCCCGTGGAACTGATAGTGGACGGGGATATTAAGCTAAGCGGCAGCGCGGCCATCAATAAGGATGGTGCGGCCTCTAACCTGCTGGTATTTGTAAGCACCAACGGAAAAGTAGAACTGGGCGGCAGCGCCACGCTGGCGGCCACTTTATACGCGCCACAGGTTCTGATGACCTTGGGCGGCAATCCGGCCCTGACCGGCCATTACTTTGCGGGCAGTGCCGCGCTGGATGGCAATTCTGCCATCACCGCGCAGGCGGCGCCTTCGTCCAGGACCAGGATCATGGCGGTTGCCGGAACATCCGGCTACGCCACGGTGCAGGCGATAGCCACCTTCCAGCCCGGCGAGTGGTACGCGTTCCCGAACCCGTCGAAGACGGGCGCGGTCACGTTCCACTTTGAATGCGGCGTGGCCGACAACGCCGAGGTGGTGGTGTACGACATAAGCGGCCACAAGGTGCATGAAGGCAACATGGGCGCGGCTTCTATCATCAACGGCAAGTACGCCTACCGGCACATTTGGAACGTGAACAATACGGCCAGCGGGGTGTATATCTACATCTTGCGTGCCAAAAAGGCCGGCGAGGGAACCATAGTTAAAAAAGGCAAGGTTGCGGTGATCCGCTAAGGGGGCTATTATGAAAAACAAAATACTAACCCTGTCAGCGGCCGCGGTGCTTGCCTTAACGGGGACGTTAAAGGCGGAAGTAAGTTCCGCCGCGTTCCTTAAGATAGGGGCGGGGGCCGAAGCCGCCGCCTTGGGTGGGGCCTACGGCGCGGCGGCGCAGGGCCCCGACGCCATCTATTGGAACCCGGCCGGGCTGGCCGGTTCCGAAAGGGCGGTAACGCTTACCCACACGGCGTTATACGCGGAAGCTTCGCACGACTTTGCCGCCTTCACGGCTAAAGGCTTTGGGGGGAACCTGGGCGCGGCCATCACCTGGCTTAGCTACGGCAGCCTTAACGGCCGGGACATCAACGGCCTGAGCGCCGGCGGCTTTTCAGCCGAGGATATGGCGCTAAGCCTGGCCTATGCCCGAAGTATAAACAAAGACCTTAACCTGGGCATCGCCGGCAAATACATCCACAGCCGCATAGGCGGAGAAAGTGGCGGGGGCTTTGCGTTGGATGCGGGCGCTACCTGGGCCACGCCTGTAGAAGGCCTGAAAGCCGCCCTGACCGCGCAGAACCTGGGGCCGGAGTTCAAGTTCTCGGGCGACAAGAGGCCGCTGCCGCAGACGTATGCCTTGGGGGCAAGCTACGCTGGCATAAACAAACTTGAGTTAACCCTGGAAGGCCGGACCCGCCCCAAAGATGGTGACGACGAGTTGTGTCTGGGCGCGGGCTACAAAGCGGCCAAGGGCCTGGTGCTACGCGCCGGCTACAACAGCAAAGCGGCCAAGGCCGGCAAAAGTGAAGACACCAAGGGCCTGAAAACACTGGACAACCTGCGCGGCCTTTCGGCCGGCTTCGGCGCGGAGCTGAACACCTTCAAGCTGGATTATGCCTTTACGCCATATGGAGAGCTGGGGAATGCCCAGAGGATAACACTGTCCGTGAAGTTTTAGCGCACCTTTGGCAGTGGAAGGGCTGGCTTCCACACCCATTCGGTTGTTGTGCGTAAAAATATATAATTCTCCTGCGGACATCATCAATGAAAGAACAGTTCCCTCTCGATTTTACGCTGACCCTGGACTGCAACAACAACTGCGTGTTCTGCCCGCGCCAGGAACTGCGCGCCATCGCCATTTCCCCCCGCCAGGCGCTGGCCGCAATAAAGAAGGCCGGGGGCTGCGGCGACGCGGTACTGACCGGCGGCGAACCGACTATCCTCCCCGCCCTGCCGGCGATAACCGCCGCCTGCAGGAAAGCGGGGGCGCGCAAGATCACTCTTACCACCAACGGCAGGGCCCTTTCCGTGCCCGGCTATATGGAAAAACTGGCGGCCGCCGGCGTCACCTCCTGCACCATCTCGCTTTATTCCCACCTGCCGGCGGTGCACGACCGCCTTACGCGGGTAAAAGGCAGCTGCGCGCAGACCTGGAAGGGCCTGAGCAACGCCATGGGACTGGTACGCGCCGGACGCCTGGAGCTTAAGGTGAACACGGTACTGTGCGCGGAGAACATCCGCACGGTGGATAAGACCCTCCGCATGCTCAAACTCCTGGGCGTTCCCGCGGCGCTGCTGATCAATCTTTCCGGCCCCGCCGGGGAACATATCTTCGCATACTCCGCAGTAAAAGCCCTGTTGAGGAAAATTAACGGGCGGCGCGCCGCCTACCCGGCGCGCGTGATCTTCCGCGGCTTCCCGCTCTGCCTTTTCCCGGAAGGGACTCAGGCGGAGAACCAGGATATAGACGGCGCGGGCGGCGTGTCGCGCGCGCGGCTGGCCGGCTACGCCAAAGGTTTCAAAGCCCAGTTCGTAAAACCCCCCGCCCTGTGCCGGGGCTGCAGGAAATCCCGCCTCTGCAACGGCGTTCCTTCCGGCTACCTCGAACGGTTTTTATTAAAGGGGCTGAAATGAGCTTTTTATCCAGCCTCCTCTCGGGACCGGCCCGCGCCGACGACCGGTTGTCCGTGTCGCTGATGCTGACCTACTCCTGCCAGCTCAAATGCGGCTACTGCCAGGTGCTGCAGCGCGGCTCGCGCATTACGAAAAAGGTCATCGACGGGGCCGTTTCCTTTCTCGGGCGCAGCGCGAAGAAAAAGCTGGAGCTGAAGTTCTTCGGCGGCGAGCCGCTGCTGGAATTCGAGCTGCTAAAATACGCGGTAACCCAGGCGCAGCGCAGGCTGGGCGCGAAAAAGGACCTGCAGTACTGCCTGGTCACCAACGGCATAGGGCTGGACGCCGCCAAGATAGCGTATTTCAAAGGGCTCCCGTCCCAGGTGGTGTTCAGCTTCGACGGCGGCGCCGCCACCCACGCGGCCTTCCGCTCCGGCCCGGGCGGGAATTCTCACTACAAGGATATTTCCGCCAACCTGCGGCTGCTGGCCGCCTCGGGCGCGTATTTTTTCGTCAACGTGGTGGTCTCGCCGGAAAATCTCCGCGCCCTGCGCCGCAACCTGGAACACATCGCCGGCCTGGGGGTGAAGCGCATACAGCTCTGCTACAACGGGGCCGCCTTCTGGAGCGGCCCGGACATAATGCGGCTGGTAAGGACCCTGTCCGCTTTCAGGAAAAGTCCCGCCGGGAAAAAGGTCTCTTTCCTGAACTCTTCCGGCGACTCCGAGCCGGTGGCGCTCCATGTAGACCTTATCGTGGACACCGACGGCCTGGTCTACATGGACGGCGCGATGTTCATGGAAAAGCGCTTTCCCGGGGGGCGTCGGCACTTTTTTATCGGGAAAGCCGCGGGGTTGGGCCGGCCGGAGGACGTATACGCGGACCGCAGGGAGCACCTGCGCCGCTGGCGGAAGGTCTGCGCCTGCGCGGAAGAAAAAAAGGTGTTCCTTTCAAGCCTTAAAACCGGGGCGGCGCTGGGCCTGCTGTTCCGCGGGCCCGGAAAACAGACCGCGCCAGCCCGCGCCGCGGACAGGCGGATTTTTTAATATACTGTATTTTTAGGAGCGGATACCTTCCGCAGGGGGAAATATGACTAAAACGATAGCGTTCATGCTGCTGCTGGCGCCGGCTTTTGCCGCGGCCGCGGACAAAGCGCCGGGCAACACGGATACACCCGATTGTTCCGTGTTAACTGGGGCCGCTCCCAAAACGGCGGCGGAATATTCCTGCCGCGGCGCGGGCTACAGCGTCAAAGGCGATTATGATAAGGCCATAGCCGATTATTCCAAAGCGATAGCCCTTGACCTTAAACTTGCCGACGCCTATGCCGGCCGCAGCGCGGCTTACCGCAGCAAGGGAGACAACGCCAAGGCCATAGAGGATTCCTCCAAAGCGATTGAGCTCGATCCCGGCTTCGCCCGGTTCTACCAGGACCGCGGCGCGGCTTACAGCGCAAAGGGAGACCAGGCCCTGGCGCTGGGGGATTTTTCCAAAGCTATAGAGCTGGAGCCCGGCTCCGCCTGGGCGTACGCCGGGCGGGGCGGTGTTTTCCGCGCCAAAGGCGAGTATAAAAAAGCGATAGCGGATTATTCCAAGGCGCTGGAACTTGACCCGCGGCACGTTCAGGCCTGCTCCGGCCGCGGCGCGGCTTATTACGATAGCGACAAGTACGACAAAGCCCTGGCGGATTATTCCAAGGCCATAGAACTCGACCCGAAAGCCCCCGGCGGCTACCACGACCGCGGGTCCATATACAGCGCCAAGGGCGAACAGGACAAAGCGATAGCGGATTATTCCAAAGCGGTGGAACTTGATGCCGCGTTCATCGTAGCCTACTCCGGCCGCGCCGCCGCCTACCTCGCCAAAGGCCTGCACGACAAAGCCATAGCGGATTATTCCAAAGCGATAGAGCTCGACCCCAGGCCGGTGGACGCCTACTCGGGGCGCGGCCTGGTTTACGAAGCGAAAGGCGACTACGCCAAAGCGCTGGCCGACTGTTCCAAAGCGATAGAGCTCGGTCCGAAGTCCCCTGACGCCCGCCACGCCCGGGGCCTTGTTTACAGCCGCAAGGGCGAATACGACAAAGCAATAGCGGACCTCTCCGCGGCGATAGAGCTGGCGCCGAAGGACGGCTCCCTTTACCAGGACCGGGGAAAAGCTTACCAGGCCAAGGGAGAACGCAGCAAGGCCCTGTCGGATTTTTCCAAAGCGTCCAAAAAGAAGCCGGGCTGCGGGGTGCTGACCCCCTGGAACTGTAAATAATTCGCCCACCCGGCCGCCGGAACTTGCCGCCCCGCCCGCGCGGGGCGGTTCTGCGCGCGGTCCCCGGAACACCCGCGGGAAGGTATATGGTAAAATTTCACGGCATGCCCGGCGTCAAAAGGATAAAGATAACCTCCCGCTGCAATCAGCGCTGCCTGTTCTGTGATTCCAGGACCGGGGCCGGGCCCGGCCGCGCCGCCATACTGCGAGAAATAGCCGGCCGCAACGGCGCGCAGCAGCTTAATATCACCGGCGGCGAGCCCACCCTCTGCCGCGAACTGCCTGCCTATATCCGCGCCGCGCGCCGCGCGGGGTACGACCGCATACGCCTGCTTACCAACGGCCTGAAGCTGGCCGATGCCGCCTACTGCCGGCAGCTGCGGCGGGCGGGGCTCGACGAGGCCATGGTGGCCTTCCAGCACGCCGACGCCGCCGCGGCCGACCTGGTCTGCTCCGCGAAAGGCGCCCAGGCGCTGCGGCTCAGGGCGCTTAAGAACATCAAAGCGTCCGGCATCCAGCTCACCGCCAATATACTGATCTTCTCGCTCAACGCCCCGGTACTGCCGGACATCGTGCTTTACCTGTACAAGGAGTTCGGCGTAAACCCCGTCATGTTCTCCTTTCTGGAACCCAACTGCGACAGCGTGCGCGCCAGGCCCTGGCTGGCCCCCCCGGTAGGACCCGCCCTGGCCAGCCTGAAGCGGGCGCTGGAAGTATGCAGGAAGAACGGCATAGGCTGGCTGCTCCCCTACCACGGCGCCCTGCCGGCCTGCGTCTACGCCACCGCGGGAATAAAGCTGCCTCGAAAAGAGATAGCCCAGGGCTCGGACCTGGGCGAGGGCAGGATAAAAGGCGCCTTTTGCGCCGCCTGCCGCGAGAACGGCACCTGCCTGGGCTTTCTCAGGGAATATTACGGCGAATGCCTGGCCCTGCTGCGTACAAAGCGCGGGCGGACCGCCTCATGAACCCCGCGGAGAAAAAAACCGCGCGCGCGGTCATACAGCTTACGGCCAGCCCGGGAAGCGAAAGCTCTTTCAGCCACGTGCCGGCGAAAGGGGCATTTTCCGGCCTGAAAGAACTGGCCAAAACGCTGCTTTCCCTGCGGGGCCGCGGCGTGGAACTGGTAGAGTTCGCCGGGGGCGAGCCCACGCTGTGGCCTTATCTGCCGCAGGCCGTGGCTTTAGCGCATAAGGCGGGGTTCAAAACGGTCTCTTTAACTACTAACGGCCGCCGCCTGGCTGACGCCGCCTACACGGACGCCCTGGTCCGCGCGGGTCTCGACGCCGTGGTCTTCATTTTCCCCTCGCACCGCCCCGCGGCGTACGCCGGCGCGACCGGGGCGGGGCCGGCGGCGCTGGGGCAGGCCCTGGCCGGGCTGCGCAATATCATGCGCCACGGGAAAGTGGAACGCGGGCTTATACTTCCGGTGCGCGAAGCCCTGGCCGGAGACCTGGAAAGCGCGGTGAAGTTCTTCGGCGGTTTCGGCTTTTCTTTCATCACCCTCGCTTTTGACGCGCCCTACGACCTGCTGGCCGGCGGCGCCGTGCGCGACCTGGCCGAAAAATACCGCCTGCTGCCGGGAGTACTTGCCGCCCTTCCGCGCCTGAAACGCCACGGCAGGATAATAGCCGAGGGGATACAGCCCTGCCTGCTGGGCCGGTACGGGAAAATAGTCCTCAACGAAACGTTCAGCAATCCCGGGGTATTGGTGCGCGGGGGCGGGGCGGAAATAACGGCCCTGCCCGACGCCTACACGCTGCTGGGCGTAAAAACCTCAGCCTGCCGCGGCTGCCGCCACGCCGCGCGCTGCCCGGGTTTCTTCGCCGGGGACGCCGCCCATATCCCGGCGGCGCCGGCGCCCCACAGCGCGGCGCTGGACCTGCAGGACGGCTCCTGCGATTACAACTGCGGGTTCTGCCGCCGCAACCGCGACGGCGTGCGCTATCACGCGCTGGACCCGAAAAAATATTTCGCCAGTCCGGACCGGGGGCTGCTGCGCGCTTTTTTCTCCTCCTCCAGCGCTTTCTCCGAGAACCTTAACATCTGGGGCCGGGACCGCACCGACATGTTCCCGGGCATCCACGCCATCATCAAGCAGGCGCGGGACTGCGGCTTCAGGCGGGTGACGCTCTGGACCACCGGCCTGCGCCTGGCCGACAGGAAAAAGCTGGCGGCTTTGGCGAAGGCCGGGCTTACCGGCTTTGAAATACCGCTGTACGGCGGCACCGCCGCCGCGCACGATGCCGTCACCGCTTCCCCGGGCTCTTTCGCCAGGGTAATGCGCGGGCTGGACGCGCTCGCCGCTTTCGGAAAACTGCGGGCGGATTTTCACACGGTGGCGCTTAAACGCAACGCGGCCACGCTCCCGGCCCTGGTGGAACTGCTGACGGCACGCTGCCCGGGCTCGCGCCTGAACCTGTGGCATTACTACTCGGACGAGCCGCAAAACCCCGAAGTAAGCCGGGCGTACGCCGCGAACGTGCCGGATTACAAGACCCTGATCGCCGCTTTCGCCCGTCTTAAAAAGCCGCTGCCGCTGGAAGTCAGGACCGCTATGTTCCCGCTCTGCGTGGCCAGGCGGCTGCTGGGCGAACCGCTGCCGCCCTCTTACGTTGCCCGCTCTTTCGCGCTGCTCATCTGCAACGAGCGCGGCGCGCTCCACAAGTCGGTGACCAACGCGGAATTCGGCGAGCGGCACGTGCGCGCCTGCCGCGGCTGCCCCGCCGCCGCCGACTGCGCGGGGGTCATGGAGGAATACCTGAAAGTGCACGGGGAGGCCGGGATAAGGCCCGTGCGGCGCTAAAGGCCGCCCGCGGCCGCAAGCTATGGCTTTTAACAGGAAGAACCTCGCCGCATATTCGCTCTGGGCCCTGGCCGGGCTCGCCGCCGCGTTCGCGCTGCGCGCCTGGCATAAAGGGCCGGGGCCCGTAAGGGTGCAGGACTCCATCCTCCAAGACGGGCTCAGCCGCTACGAAAAGAATTCCGTACGGGAGAACAGCTGCAGGAACCCCCTGCTTAAACTCGGGAAGATACGCCTCAACAACGAGGGGTTCCGCGGACCCGACCTGCGCAGGGACGCGGCTTATACCGCTATCTTCGGCGATTCCTACGTTTTCGGGTCCTGCCTGCGGGAGGAGGAGACACTCGGCTTCTTCCTGGGACAGGAACTAGCCCGGCGCGGCCTGCCCGCCCGCACGGCCAACTTCGGCATGCCGGGCTACAACCTGCGCTCTTCGCTTACGCTGCTGGACCAGCTGGCCGCAAGCTACCAGATAAAGACCGCCGTGATCTACGTTTTCCTGGAGGACGACCTGCTCGAGTGCGACATCTCCTGCCAGCAGGCCATGAAGGCCGAAGACCCGGCCCGGTACCGCGCCTTCGCCGCGGATATCGGCGCCTACATCCGGCGGCAGCACGAAAACAGCGAAGAGCTTATAAAAAATAATTTTAAAGCCCTTTTTACGGACCTGGTCCTGAAAAAGGGCCTGCACAAGAGGACGGAGCTTATATTTTTGCTGATCGGGGACAAGCCGAACGAGCTGGTAGAGGACACGTTAAGCCGGAACAAGGTCCGCTTTGTCAGGCTGGACCAGGGTTTCTGCTTTAAAGAACCAAAAGAATGCAAGGTCCCGCTGGACGGCCACCCCTCGGCTTTCTACAACTTACAGACCGCCGCGCAGCTGGCCGCGGCTATCGAGGGCCTTAAGAAATGAGCGCCCCCGCTGCCCGCTGAAAAACCCCCCGCAGCTTTCGACGAGGCCGCAGCCGCGGCACCCGGCCCCGTGGTGTCTTTTCCTGACCGGCGCCGTGGAAAGGACTTCGCGCAAGCCGGCGGCGCCCAGTGGCCCGCCGCGCTCCACCGTTATCCGCGGGCTCCAATGCAGGTCGTTGGAAAGCCCGGCAAAGGCCCCGAGCGCGCAGGCGGGCACGCCGAAGAACTTCAAGATCTTCCCGCGCCGGGCCGCCACCGCGGCCAGCTTCGGGACCAGCGCCGCGAATTCCCGCAGCTCCACCGCCAGCCCGGCATAACCGGCGGCGGCCCGCCCCTCGGGCGCCGGGTACGAGACCATCAGCTGTTTTACGGCGTCCATCCCCCCCAACCAGTTCAGAATGCGCGGCAGTTCCCGGAAATTATCCTTCACGGCCAGGGTATTGGTTATCAGGAAGAACCTTTTTCCCGCCAGGGCGTTGATGTTCCTGAGCGCGGCCACCGTCAGAGAAAAGCTCCCCGGGGTCCGGGTAAGGGCATCGTGCGTGCGGCTGCCGGCCCCGTGCACGGACAGGATCATCTCGTTCAGCGCGGGCAGATTTTTTGCGGCGTAGCGCGGGTCGGCGAAAGCGCGGCCGTTGGTGGTCAGGGAGGTTTTATACCCGAGCGCCGCGGCCAGCCGCAGGATGACCGGCAGGTCCTTCAGGAGCGACGGCTCCCCGCCGGTAAAGGCGACATAATTGACCCCCTGCGCGCGTTTGTCCCGGAGGATACCGGTTATTTCCCTCAGCGAAGGGTTCTTGCCGCGGAATCTTTTAAGCCGGTTAGCCTCGCTGCAGAACACGCAGTTGTTCCCGCATTCGTAGGAGATATGGAATTCCAGGCGGTCGGCTTTAAGGGTCATTTTACGAACCTGAAGTACGAGTCCACCTTGAGTTTACCGCCGGAGGAAACGCCGGCCCCGCACAGCGTCGGGAGCAGGCGCAGGCCGGCGCGCCGGGCCAGCTTCAGGCAGGAGGAAACGAACCCGACCCCGCGCGGCAGGCCCAGTTTCGCGTACAGCGCGCAGATCTCGGCGACGGCGGCGGCCGGGTCTCCGGCGCAGCCGGGCTCGTAAACCTTGTAGATCTTGGAGCCGCCGCAGGACAGCCTTTTCATTTCATAATAGAACCCGCGCGCTTCCCGGTCCAGGCTGCGCATGGCCGCGCGCTGCTGCCGGGTAAGCCCCGCCGCCGGCAGCGAGTCCCGCCTGAAGTACAGTTTCAGGTCGGTGGCGCCGCCGGGAAAGAGGTCCAGGGCGATTATCTCGGGCGCGGGAGCGGCTTTAACGCCGCGGCCGCCACCGGCCAGGGCGCGCACCCTGCCGCGGAAGCCCCTGTCGGCGAAGGCGCTTCCGAGCCCCGGCGCCTCCTCCAGGTAAAGCTTCAGGACGGGGACGACGAGGCCCGCGGGCCATTCCAGGGCGGCGGTGGTCTGGAAACCGCCCTTCAGGGCCTTTCCCAGCTTCAGGAATTCCGAAACGGCCTTAAGGTCGTACCCGGCCCCGAGCGACTTTTCCAGCCACGGCGCGAAAGTCCCCAGCGCGCCGCGGCGCAGTGAATCGTTAACGCTGAACCGCACGGCGCCGGGGCCGGCCGAAGAGAACGAGACATCCGCTGTCTGCCTGCCCTCCGCGCCGCCGCAGGGAAGCCGCCGCAGGATAGCCGGCAGCTCCGCGGCGGCCGTGCGGGCGCCGTTCTCGCGCGCGATAGCCAGCACGGCACGTTCAAAGAATTCAGCGGAGGGCGCGGGGCTCACCGCGCTCTCCCGGGCAGCTCTTCGTGGAACCACGCCACCTGCCGCAGCAGTTCTTTTTTGGCGGCGGGCAGCACCGCGGCCCGGCCGATACCCAGACCCTGCGCGCAGACGAACCGCACTTCGCCTTTAAGCCCGATGAACTGCAGGGCCGTGGACAGCGAATCTTCCTGCACGCTGTGCATCTCCCCGGCCTCGCCGTACATCCCGTCCCGGCTCAGCACGCAGCAGATCTTGCGCGGCTCCAGCTTGTCGTTCAGTTCGTAGAACAGGCGGCTCGCCACCAGTTCGAAGAACGCCTTCAGCACCGCGGGGATAGAGAGGGTGTACATCGGCGTGGAGATCACGATCCTGTCCGCGCGCCGCAGCAGCGGGATGTATTTATCGGTAAGCGCCACCAGCCGCTTCGTCCTGGCGGACAAGGCGAAGAATTCCAGCCGGTGCGCTATAAAGTCGGTGTATTCCGCGTTTATAAATCCCATCGGCTCGCCGGCCAGGTCCAGCCTGGTCACCTCGCAGTCCGGGAAGGCGCGCGCATAGTTGCCGCAGAAATATTCTCCGAGGTCTTTCGAGACCGAAGTGCCCGCGGGCCGCGGGCTCGCGCTGATATGGAGCACCCGCTGCTTGCGGAAAGAGGCCGGGGCCAGCTTGCCCTCTATCTTTTCCAGCTCTTCCGCGCTTTCGTCCTCCGCCGCCAGGCACAGGTCCACGAAGGCGTCGTTGACGCGCAGCTCCGCTCTGAAAGCGGCAAGCAGCCTGGCCGACAACAGCGCGGTATTTCCCCTGGCGCGCTGCAGGTTATCGATGGAAAGGAATTTTATCAGGCCCTGGTATTCCGGCAGGCGCGCCTCCGGCACCAATGGCCAGAGCTGGCCGTGAAGCCCGGTCACGCCTTTGGCCTTGAGCGCGGCGGCGTTCTCCTTGTACTCCGCGGTGCCGGGGAACAGGTACAGCGGGAAGGGGATGGGGATGGCGCGCAGCCTGAGGATGGCCAGGTAGATCCTGAAGATGGAGCGGAGGTCGTCGTGCGGGTAGCCTATAATAAAAGAGCAGTGCAGCCGCTTCACCGCTTTTTTCGCCAGCCTGTTCAGTTCGTGAACGCGCTTGATCGAGGTTATTATCGTGTAGGGCTTGCCGACCTTCCGGAAAGCGGCGCTGGTGCCGGTCTCGAAGGGGATGGTGAGGGTCCCGATGCGCGCCCCCGCCAGCTTCCTGATCAGGCTGTCTTTTATGCGGTCGGGCTGGAAGCCGAGCGAAAAATTAAGCGTCCCGTCAATACCGGACTTCAGGTACCTGTCGAGAAAATCCTCCAGGTGGTCCGGGAACATCAGCACGTTCTCGTCCCAGTTCCAGAAATCCTTTATCCCGGCGGCGGCCAGTTGGCGCAGCCAGCGCAGCGTTTCGGCGTTGTCGAACTTCACGGGCCGGCTGCGGCCGGCCACGCAGAACGAGCAGCTGTTGCTGCAGCCTTTCGACAGCTGGAAAAGCCCGTAGTCCTCCCCCGCTGCCGCCCCGAAGTCCGGCCGGCAGCCGTCCGCCGCGCCTTTCTCCGCGCTGAAAAGCTCGAACCCGGCCCTCTCCGCGCCGCCCGGAAAAATATCCCAGAAAGCGCCCCCCACACGCACGCGCGCCGACGGCAGGGCCTCCAGGCACGTCTTCTTGAGCGACGCTATCACGTCCAGGTCGAAAGTGTAGGGGGAAAAGGGCAGGTCGCACCACAAAAGGACCTCGCCGGGCCGGTCCTTTAAAAGTTCGGTCTTCAGGAACTCCTGCGGCCTGGAGCAGATCCCCATACTGATATCCGCGCCCGACCGGAGGCCCCCTTTCCGGGTCTTCCACAGGAACCGCTCCTTCGAGCGCATATTTATAAAACTGACTTTTTTGCCGCCGGCTTTCAGGTAACTTATAAAGCGCAGCGTCTCGATGGAGACCTGCTCCAGCGGGCACAACGGGGCGCCCGCGAAAGTGAAAGGCACCGCTATCACGGCCACCTTTTTACCCGGCAGATCCTTCAACTTGGTCATCAGGCCCGCCTTTTGCGCGGCGCGGTCACGCGCTCAAAAACCTTCAGGCAATAACCGCAGGCGGCGCAATTCTTCGCGCAGCGCGCCACCCTGGAGGCGAACCCTTTTGGGAAAAGGGAATTATCCAGATGCACGCTCTCGTCCTTGCCGTAATTTCCCGCCGACCCGCCCAGCAGTTCGCCCAGGTCGCCGGAAAATTTCCGGCTGAAATATGCGTTGTATATCTTGCGCAGCACGGAGGACGGCTGGGACCTGGCGATCAGCTTGAATTCGTCCACGACCCCGTTCTTTTCGTAAAAGCCGAGGTCCTCCGGCCTGATGAAAGGCCGCTTGAGGCGCTCGAACTTCCCGGCACCGCGATAAAAACAGCCGCCGGCCGCTTTCGACGCGGCCGCGGCCCCGGCGGACCGCGGGAACATCCCCGCCAGGTAATGGGCGTGCATGAAAACACAGTCGTAGCCGCAGCAGTAATTGGCCAGCAGCTTTAGCCTGAAACCGGGGAACTCGCGCTTGAGCCGCGCTATCCTGCGCAGCAGCGGCAGGTCCCTGTTCGCCTCCGCGGCCAGCGTCAGGGTCTGCGCCCCGGCGCGAAGCGCCTGCCTGGCGCGCTCCTCGGAATTCAGGTTCATAATGACCGAAGCGTGTATCCTGACTCCGGGAAGGGCGCGCCTGAAAAGACCGATGAACAGCGGGTCCGCCAGCGTGACCGAATCCGGCTTGAGGCGGCGCGCCGCCGCGAAGAGCGGGGCGAGACGCGTCAGGGCCAGGCTGGGGGAATTGCAGAGCAGGTTGGTGCTGACGCCCGCGGCGCGGCACAGCCCGGCCAGGGCCGGGACCGGAGCCCCGGAGGGCGCGCCGGCGGCCCGCACAAGATGATCGCTGGAGCCCCAGCGCCCGGGCGGCAGGGCGTAGTACACCTCCGCCACCTGTCCGGAGGCGAGCGCCTCTTTTACCAGCTCCAGATCGCCGTTGAACGGGATGGAGAATTTAGCCTTCATAAAGCCTTCCGTGAGCGCAGCGCCGCTATCCGCCTGCCGAAGCCCACGTTGTTCATCACGAGTTTCATGAACTTGGAACCGGCGTACGCGGTGGTCAGCATATAAAAATTATCGAACGGCGTGTTGCCCAGCGTGGGAACGCCCAGCTCCCCTTCAAAAACGGAGCCCACCCGGAACCGCTCCTTCATCGCCGCGAAATCCCTCTCGATGCACAGTCCCGTTTCCCGGTACAGCACGCCGTCGCAATCGCAGGAAAGCTCCGAGTTCAGCGCCACGGGCTCGCGCCGGACGGAGAGGGAATTGACCAGGCCGGTCCCGAAGCGCTTGAGGCTGGAGCGGTCGAGCGCGGCCAGTTCCGACAGGAACCGCGCGGCGTCCTTTTCCCGCCACAGCGACCCCAGCGAATAATTCACCTGCACGGCCCGGTGGCCGGCGGAGGCCAGGTACTCGTAGTTGCGGCGCATGCGGCCCAGGCTCTCCGGAGTAACCACCATAATCACCTTATATTGTATATCCCGCTTCCGGAGGGAATCAAGGCCGGCTATCACTTTTGCGTGGTCGCGCAGGGAATTCCCGGACAGGGACCGGCGGCCCCGCAGGTGTTCGCCCTCTTCCCCGTCGCAGCTTACCTCCACGTTCACGCCCCGCTCCTCCAGAAAATCCAGTTTCTCCCCGTCCAGCGCGAGCCCGTTGGTGGTCACGCCCAGCCCCACCTGTTTCCCGGAGCGCGCGGCGCGCAGTTTCAGGTGATCGCAGGCGCGGGAGAGGAGGCCGAAGCGCAGCAGCGGCTCCCCGCCGAAGAAATGCAGCCACAGCTTGTCTTTGCCGCAGGCGAGCAGCAGGTCGCAGGCTTTTTTGACCACCGGCATGGTGATATCCGCGGGGTATTTGGCGACGGTGCAGTAGGAACAGCGCAACTGGCACGAATGCGTGAGCAGCAGCACCAGCCTGTCCGCCGACGAGCCGCTCAGCAGCCACATCAGGTCCTTCCCGGGCTTTCCGCGCGCCGCTATCTTTTTATAGATCTTCTCCCGGTACCGGAACCACCGCGCAAACCAGGCGTCCGGCGGCCCGCCGGAGCACCCGCCGCGCAGGTTGTGCAGGTTGTGCTCCCACAGCAGCTCGTACAGGCAGCGGTCGGCGAAAGCCAGGAAGTTGTACGGGGTCAGCGAGCCGCCTTCTTCAGACGAAGGGGGCCACAGCGCGCCGGAGGCCCGCGCCGCTCCGGGCGGGAGCGCCCAGGCTTCGCCCCGCACTTCCACGCGCCCCGAGAGGCAGTCTTCCAGCATGGAATCCACCAGGTCTTTAAGGATGAGCGTTCTGGCCTTCATAACGCGGCAAGCCTCGACAGAGCGGCCGGCAGCAGCGCGGCGGCTTCGCGGTCCGCCGGGATATCCCCGCCGGCCACCGGGTAATCGTATTCTTTAAAACCCGGGACGGCAAGCGTCCGGCCGGCGCTCAGGCAGCGGGCCAGGCCGGCAGCTTCCGCCCTGTGGCGGCTGGCCGTGCCGTAAAAAGAGTAAAGCCCGGGCGTGACCGGGCGGAGAATATCGAAATACCGCGGGAACTCCCGCCTCAGCGCCGCTACGGCAGCGAGGTTTTTACGCAGATCGGACGCCCTGGTGAAAACATTGGACAGTATCAGGTGGTGGCCCTGCCTTATCTTCCTCTCCGAAAGCGCCGCCGCTACGGCCTTTATCTCTTCGTACCCGTACCCTTTGCCCAGGGTTTTCAATTCCCCGTCGGAAAAGTTCTCGGTGCCTATGAAGATGTCCGTTTTCTCCGCCGCGGCGCCCTCCGCCGGCCGGAAGAAAGAACTATCCAGCCGCTTCAGGAAGGAAGCATCCGGACGGCCGCGTTTAAAGAACGACCTTATCCCGGTCTGCAGGAACCCCGTAAAAAGCCCGCGGCGTTTTAGCAGCGCCAGGATCTCCAGCGCCCTCTCCCTGTCCGCGAAAAAATCATCGTCGTAAAAACCCAGCCCGTAACAGCGCGCCGGGGCGCCGGCGCCGAACAGTTCCCCAACCCGCTGCTTGTACGCCCGGAACCACTCGCCGGCCCTGGCCGGGGAAACGCCCCTGAAGCGGCCTTTGCCGAGGGAAACGCAGAAATTGCAGGAATTCAGGCAGCCGCGTGAAAGATACAGCGCCCCCCCCTGCGCCACGTCCCCGCGCTCAAGCAGCCCGAAATCCAGCGTTGCGGCGTCCAGGTCCGGTTCGGAGTTGGCCTGGCCCGTCCCGGAAAGAACGAGCCTGGAGGCGTCGCGGTAGATGAAGCCGCCCAGCAGCATAAGCTCCCTTTCGGCGGCCGCGTCAGGCTCCCCGGCGCCCAGGATGCGAACGGCGCGGGGGAAAACGGTTTCCCCGTCGCCTCTTACCAGCAGGTCGGCGGACGGCATATGCGCCAGGACGTGGAAAGGGTGCAGCGACGGCATTATGCCGCCCACGGCCACGCGGCACGAGGGCAGAACTTTCTTGACGAAACGCGCCAGTTTCTCGGCGCCGGTGAAATAGGACTCGGACAGCGTCAGCGCCGCGAAGGCGATATCGCGGTTGGCGCGCAGCAGCCGGGCCAGTTCCGCGCCGCCCTCGAAGTTGTCGCCCGACACGGAAAGCTTCAGTTCCGAGAATACCGGGCGAGCCCCGGCCGCCTTGAGCGCGGAGGCCAGGTACCAGCTGGCCTGGTGCAGCGACGTGGAAGCTTTCCCCGCGCAGTTCAAAAGCGACCGGAAGAGAAGCACTTTGGGGCCCGGCCGCCGGGCCGGGCGGGCACGGCCGCCGCGGCCGGGAGCCGCCTTGGCGGGCGCGGCGGCGGCGCGGCGCGCGACCGAAGAAAAGAAGCCGAGCATTTCCGCGCGCGGCATACTGCCGTACCGGCGCGGCCCCAGCCGGACGCGCCTGCAGACGCGACCGCCGCGGTCTTTAAAGGCGCCGAAGCTGTCCGCCCCGGCGCCGTCCAGGTCCAGCTCCGCGCAGGCGCCGTTCCAGCCGGGAACCGCGCCGAACGCCTCCAGTGCGCTCTCTCCCAGGCGCAGGCCGAGGGGCGACATCGTTACGCCGCCGCCGCGGATAAGCAGGCTTGGTACGGTTTCAGTTCTCATTTTACGGGCCGCTTCTTTCCGGCGGCGCGGGGAAAAGGCGTCAGCGCCCGGAAACCGCGCCGGATCACGTAGTGTATGTCCGCCCCTTCGCACTCAGCCGCCCTGGCGCAAGAGCGGCAGGCGGCTCCTTTCACCGTCATCCGGTGTTTTATGAAAAATTCACCGATGGCCATTATGTCCGCCGCCGCCGCTATCCCGCCGCGGGCCGGGCGGCGCGGCGCACCCGCGCAAAGCGCCGGCGGCCGCGGCCCGAGGCCGCCCTTCGCGCGCAGCTCCTTCAGGTCGGCGCAGAAAAGTCTCAGGACGCAATACCGGCACCTGCCCCCGGAGCAGGGCGGCTTATCTCCGGCGCGCAGGAAAGCGGCCAGCATTTCCCGGCGGCCGTATATTTCGTCTATCAGTTTGGAGGGGTTTTGAATGAACTCTTCCCTCCCCTCGAAAATGGCGCAGGGGAAGCGGTTGGTCCAGATATGGGTGCCGGGTACGGCGGCCCAGGCGAAAGCCCTGTCCAGCGCGGCTTTCTTCTTAACCGGGTCATAGTTAAGGCGTTTCCAGTTCTCCCAGGCCCGGCCGAACGGCATCACCTGCAGCAGGTCGTACTCGCGCACTCCCATATGGTAAAGCAGGCGGATGATCTCGCCCAGCTGGTCGACGTTGAGCCTGTTCACCACCACGTCGCTGCTGACGATAAGGCCCGGCGTCCGTACGGCGGCCGCTATGGCCGCCACGGTCTGCACGAACGCGCCCTTCGCGCCGACGAGCAAGTCGTGCTGCGCCGGGGTAGCGCCGTGCAGCGAAAAGGTTATTTCGGACAGCCCCGCCGCCGCCGCCCTGGCCAGCAGGTCCTTGTAGCAGAACATCCTGCCGTTGCAGATCGCCTGCACGTGCGTATAGCCCAGCCTGGAGGCGAGCCCCGCTATCTCGACGAATTGCGGGTGCAGCAGCGGCTCGCCGCCGCTCAGCACGGCCCGGCGGCAGCCCTCTTTGAGACCGTCGCGCAGTTCCCGCGCCACCTCGCCAAAAGAGATGAACGAACCGTCCTGCGCCGCGTCGTCAAGGCAGAAGAGGCACCGGTTATTGCAGGCCCTGGTAAGCCGCACCCACTTTCTTTTCTCCAGGGCGTGATGTTCGCAAGTCTTACGCATATAGCCCGTCGCCCATTATGCTGTCGGCGGCAAAAGAAGCGGCCACCGCGCGCAGCCCGAAAACCGCGACCAGATCTTTTTTAGACACGACAGCGCCTCCTCCGGAAGAGGGAAGGGGGCCGCGCAGAAGAAGCCGGTCGCGCAGCCTGCCCGGCATCGCGGCCAGGCAGAGGTTGGAACCGTATATTTTCCCGTCCACGTCCACGGCCGGCCCGTCGTTAAAAAGCGGCGCGGACCCGGTGCGCACGGCGTTCTCCAGCACCAGCCCGTTTTGCCGGACGCAGGCAGCGAGATCTCTCGCCGTCCTTTTCAGCGCGCCCAGCTGCGCGGGCGACCAGTCGCGATAGTAGGCCGGCAGCAGGTTGACGCGGGGCCGCGCTCTTTTCGACAGCCCGGCTATGCGCCGGAGCAGCGCGACGGCCTCCCCCTGCGCGTCCGGCAGAACGCACAGGTTCCAGATCAGGTTGGGCAGGCCCAGGAAAGCTTTTTTCACGCCGAAAGACGCGTTAACGTTCAACTGTATCTCCGGGCGCGCGCGGAAATAGGCCAGCCTGGCCCCGTCCAGCAGCAGCCCGTTAGTCCCCACTTCGAAGGCCGACGAGAAACCGAGGGAGCGCAGATAAGAAACACCGAACCGCACCAGCGCGAAATTAAGAAGCGGCTCCCCGCCGAAGAATTTGACAAGTTTTACTCCGGGGAAGGCCCGCAATAATCCGCGGGCGGCCTTTTCAAAGACCGCCCGCGGCATGTTCTTGTTTTTTATTTCTACCGGGCAGGCAGGGCAATGCGCGCCGCACCTGCGGGTTACGATGAAAGTAACCGCCCCGACGCTATTCACCGAACGAGGACGCGTCGCCGCCTTCGGAACCGCCCTCGGGGCCGCCTTCGGAACCGCCTTCGGAACCGCCTTCGGAGCGCGGAGCGCCGCCGCCGGTCACCGCGGCCCTCACAGGCCTGCGCCTCAGCTTATTGGAGCAATACAGCCCGACCAGGTCTTCGTCAATTCTCTTACAGCCGTTCCCGGCAAAAGCTTCATAGAGCCAACTGCCCCTGCCCTTCCTGACGCCGGTCACGATATCGGCGTAGAGAAGACAATCCTCTTTGCCCACGCCCTTTAATTCGGAACAGGCGGAAGGGCCGGAGAGATACAGGAAATTCTTCTCCCAGCGCGAGTCGGGTTTAATGCGCCCCACCTGGCTGCGGCATTCCTGCCGGGCGGCTCCGGAAAGGCCGGAGCAGATGGCCCCATCGGAAAAAGCCCCGCCGGACAAGCCGCTGCCGGATTTCACACTTTTGAGGATAGCCGCCCCGACGGCCTCGCACACCTTCTGTATCTGCACGTTCTGCGGGCTCATCTTGGACATCGCCATGGCCTGGGTGCAGGCGGGGAGATCTATCTTCCCCTTGGCGGCCGTATAGATCATCCTGGAATTCACTATCCGGCTGCGGAGCTGGTCGGTGTTATTGCTCACGAATCCGCCGTAACTGTCGTCCCCCGTTAAAGCGGCATGGCACAGGCCGAAGTCCTTCGCGTCGTCGCCGCCCAGGCTCTGGCTGTAAAAAGCCACGATGCGCGGGAACTTCCTGTAGGTCGACATGCAGGCGTCCCTGGACATGTCCGGAGGGCCCAGGATCTCCGCCGGTTCGGGCCCCGTGGGAAGGTCCTTGAAGATGGCGGGGTCGGTCTCTCCCATAGCGTTGCCCGACTGCGGCATCTGTATGGGCGCGGAGACCGGCGCGGCCTCCTCTGCCGGCGCTTTCATGGCCACGTTCGCCTGCGTGGGGGCGGCGCGCTCGCTGGCCCATTTCATCGCCAGCATTCCGCCCATGAGGCAGATAACCACGGCTAAAAGCAGTTTATTTTTATTTGTCATAAGACGTCAGACCCGCCCGGGACCCGGGCGGGATCGGCGCTCCGTTACCACTGGCCGTGGCTGGAATGCGAGCCGTGGCTGGCATGGCTGCTGTGCGAGGTATGATAGGCGCCGCTGGCGCCGGCATTATGAAGGTAATTGCTATGGGAAGCGCTGGCATCCTGCATCACGCTGCCAATGATCCCCAGGACCGCGGCGATCTTCACTATATCGCCTTTGACGATCTTCCCTTCCTCGCTGGTAAGGAACCTCGCAAGGTCGCTGCTCTTAACGTTCTTTTTGTCGGCCATAACCTCTCCCCTGGCTTAAGCGGGCTTACTCTTCGCCCAAGCCTCGAACAAACCTCGGACCTTTTTATTTTTCAGCCGCCTGAAAACATGATCGAACATTCCGGTATAGATCTCGCAGCGGTAACTCGGCTGGTGCATGAAGAGATCGCCGTGCTCGGAATAATTATACACGGGACAGACGCCGCAATAAGGCTTATACACGCAGGAGGAACAGGTAACCTGTATATCCGTAACGGAAGCGGTAGCCATGCACCTGACCACCGGGCTTGAAACCAGGCTGTTGTATTTCCCGCCCCCGGCGGACCCCATGCAGAACGCGTCGTCCCCCATGGCGGCCAGCATGCGGCCCTCGTCGCAGGTGAAGACCCGTCCGTCGTAGTCGTAGGCGATCTGCCCGATGCCGGCGCCGCAGGGCGAGCGCAGGTCCAGGTAGTTCGGGTCGGCGTCCCCGAGTATTTTGACCAGGAGTATCCTGGTCGAATGTTCCACTATCCGGCTCTTGCCGGACAGGTTCAGTTCGACCACGTAATCCAGCGCCTTTTTATAGAATTCCACGTATTCCCCGGCGGAATACCCCACCGTCCCCCAGACGCGTTTCGCCGCGCCGAAGGGATTGAGGAAACGGATGAAGATCCCCGCCATGCCCAGCCGGACATATTCGTCCACTATAGCTTTCCACTGGGGCAGGGCCGCTTTCGTGACGGTCAGCAGCGCGTCCCCCACGCCGGCCCCCGGCGCGGACTTCTTCTTTATGGCCTTCAGCCATTTTACGGCGCCGGCCTGGCTGTTCCCGCCCGGGAAAGGGCGATTCAGGTTATGGAGTTTTTGCGGCCCGTCGAGGGAAGTGCAAAGCCTGACCCTGTGCTTGAGCAGGAAGGCCAGCCTGGCGGCCGTCATGGCGGACAGGTTGGTCACAAGGTTCATGGTAACCTGCTTGCCGGATTTCTTAGAACGCTCCCCTATGGCCGCGACCATAAAAGAAAGCACCGGCCAGTTCAGCAGCGGTTCTCCGCCCTGAAATTCCACGGTAAGCGACTGGGCGGGAGAACTGAAGATGGTGTCCAGGACCCTGCGCGCCACGGCTTTGGTCATGTCGGCCTTTTTGCCATGGCCGCCAAGAGAGCCGGACTGGCAATAAAGACAGGAATGGTTGCAGCGCTTGGTAAGGACGACGATATGGAGCCCCGGGCTGCCGAAGAGGAAGGAATTCTTCTGCCGCCACTTGGCGGAAAGGGCCGCCAGCGGCGGCTCCCCGCCCAAAAAGCCGCCGGCCGAGAGCCGGGAATGTAAAGGAGTCCCGGCTTTCAGCCTGCCGGCCAGAAAGCCGTGAAAATCGTCTTCGGAAAGAAAAGCGAAATTGCCCGGGTCATTGGTGATCAGGTAGCCGCCGGCCACCTGCCGGTGCCGGAAGAACCCGGTCTTTTCGGGATTGAAAGCGTTTAGTGATTTCATTTTCCGGATTTCCGTCCGCGCTTCTTCGCCTTCACCGCCGATTTGCCCGGAGGCGCCACATCCTCTCCGGCCATCGCCGCAGCTTTGCCCTTTTCCCACAGGGCGGCTATATCCGGAGGACCGTCGGGGTATGCCTCTTTAAGCTTCTCCCAGGGGAGGTCCATGCCGGGGGGGCCGTCTTTAGAACCGCCGGCCTTGCCGCTCTTTTCCCAGGGAACCGCTATGCCGAGCGGATCGCCTTTGTACCCGCCGGCCTCCGCCTCTTTCAGGAGGTCCTCAATCTCTTTTTCAAGCGCCTTGTCGTCGGCCGGTTTTTCCTCCGGCTTGGCCGCCGGTTTGCCGCCGCTGGAGAGCCTCGCGGAAACAAGGGCCTGGGCGACTATCTTTTCCCGCAGGACCTTGTGCCTTATCGAGACCTTGAGCCGGAGCGCGTGATGGAGCAGTTCGTTATAGAACTCGCCTTCGAGGTCCGCGGACGACAGCGCCACGCCGGGCCTGGCGCGCAGCTCAACGGACAAGTTCCCCTTCTTACCCCCGCGTATCCTCACAAAAGCTTTTCCCGCGAACGTATTGGCCGCCGCCAACACGGCCTCGCGCGGATAGATCCCGGTCGCAACAGAAAGATTCGCGGTGTTTTCCTTTTTCTCCATTAAGCGCTCCTTGTTAGACCGCAAGAAACTAGTTAGATTGGCTGATGCGGCAGCAGACTATGGTTCCCGAAGTAGGAAGGGAAGAGGCAGTAGCCGCGTCAAACTGCCTTGAGCTATTGCCGCGCCACATGATGGTGTAATAAGCGCTGTTGGCCGAGCTTCCGCCGCAATACGTCATGCTGCCGTTGGTGTAGGGCATGCTGTCGCAGTGTTTCCACAGAATGCCGGTGATCTCCATGTTCCCGATCCCTCCGGTCTCCGTGCCCACCAAACGCAGCAGCCTTCTGCCAGAAGTGTCGCGGCTTCCTATCATTCTTATGGAATAATCCGCGGTACCATCGCTAAGGCCGTGGAAGTCGATATAGGGAGTCTCCGAGGTGGCGTAGCCGCCAAGTTCCAGAGAACCGCCCTGGTCAAGGTTAAAGTACCCGTAACCGCCGGCACTGGTCGGGCCGACAGCTATGCCGCCCTTGACCGTCAGCTTCGTACCTGTCCCCGCGGACAACGTGCCTACGGACACAGAGCCCCCGTCCCGCGCCAGGAGGGTGTTGTTGGTGGTCAGGATGTTCACGTAGCCGCCGTAAGGGGCCGGGTAGTAGGTGGTCAGGGTCAGGTTTTCGGACCCCAGGAAGCCCGGACGCCAGGTAAGGAACAGAACGACCAGCAGCCCCAGGGCTCTATCCCTGGTCAGTTTGAACTCTACAGATATATTCCGGGTTTCCATACACCCTCCCTGGACACGGTCCCGGCCGCCCATCAACGGCAACCGGCCGCACCGCCGCTTACGATGCGATTTACAGCCCGCGTATCTATAGATTGTAGCAGATATATCCTGATATTTCAATACGCGTTGTTACATTATTGTTACAAGCTCGCCAGGGCCGAAAAACCTCATTTAACGGGCTTAAATTCGCGTGCGCCCCTTCTTTGCGGGTATTCCAGCCAAACCCCCTCGCAGACCGGGTCATACCGGCATTTTGCGCAGGAAAGGAACTTTCGCTTTATCTCTTTCCTGGCCTTTTGCCAGTCACAGGCCGGGATATCCAGCTGCTTTAGTTCCGCATAGCGGCCGCCTGTGTCCTTAAAGTCGGAAGCGTATTTTTCACGGCCCGCCATCAGACAGAGGGGAATAGCCTCGAATTCCAGCGCGAAAGGCGCGGTCCTCTTCCGGTTGCTTCTTTCCACGAACCCGATGAGGCCGCGGACATACGGCATGACCTCGCGGTAGAACGGCACCACTTCGTCGAAATAAGCGCCTGCATTGCCGTTCGCGTGCGGGAAAGCGACATTCGCCCCGGCGGCGTCCAGGCGCAGCAGCCGCTCAACGGTCCCCTTCAGGCGGGTATAATTCAACCTGGTCATGACTATTTTCCCGAGGACGAAAGAGCCGGCCGAGACCAGGTTCCTGATGCCGAGCACCGTCTGGCTGAACGAGCCGGCCATCCTTGTTATCCCGTCGTGTATTCCCGCCGAAGGGCCGTGCAGGGCGATGACGAACCTGTCCGCGTGGCGCGCCGCCGCCTTGGCCAGGGGAGGGTAGGCGAACATCCTGCCGTTCGATTGCAGCGTGATGTAAAACCCCTTGTTTTTGGCGAATTCCAGGAGTTCGAGGAAGTCCGGCCGGATGGTGGGCTCGCCGCCGGTAAAGGTGACTTTAGTTATACCCCGCGACAGGGAATCCAGCAGTTCTCTCTTGCACTCGGCGGTGGACCGGTCCTCGTTGCCCCTGTTGCGCAGCGCGGCGGCGCGCTGGTCGGAGACCACGCAGTGAACGCAGTTATTGTTGCACTTGTAGCCCAGTTTAAGGTCGAGATATGACATATGCGGCCGGGCCCGCCTTCTTCCGCCTTAGGTACCTGCCGTAGGCCGCCAGCAGGGCGCCGTTGGCCGCTTTCAGAAAAGGGCGGGTGCCTGGCGGCGCATAGCCGTGCGACAGGTCCAGCTGGAAATCGTCGGGGAACCAGTCGCTGCCGCCGTTGAACCGCTCCCAGGCCTCAAGGGCCGTTCTGCGCGCGGCGCCTTTCATGCCGCCCCAGACGGCCAGGAACGCGGCCGCCAGCGAGCCGCCGTAGAGCCCGTCCGCCAGCGCCAGGTACATGGCGCGCGGCCGCGGCGCGTACATCCAGACCGTGGAGAAAAGCACCATCAGGCCTTCGGTCTTTATCTCTTCGGCCGCGGCTTCCCTCGTAGAGATTATATGGTACGGCGGCACCTGCCTGTATTTTATGCCGAGCTCGCCCGCGCGGGCGCGCATCAGCGTGCCGTGCAGCGGCTGGGTGTGGAAGAAAAGCAGGTAGCTGACCGGCCGGCGCCAGGCCCAGTCGAAGGCTTCGCAGAACGCGGCGAAGGTCTCGCCGGGGGCCGCGAACATTATCTGCATCGTGATCTTGGTCTCCGGGGCGCAGCGGCGCATCTCGGCCAGCTTTTTTTCCACGAGGCTTTTAGGATAACTGCGCCCGAGTATCTTCTGCACGGCCGGGTTCACGCTGTTCACGCCGGCGTTCATGTCGAAGCATTTGTGGTTCCAAGCCCGCATCAGCTCAGGCGTCCAGTGGTTCAGGTTGGTCTGAAAGATGAAATAGCAGCCGTTCTTTTCCGCTATCTTGCGGAAGACCGGGGCGAGGCGCAGCGCGCGCGGGTGGTTAAGGAACATGTCGGAATCCGCCACAAAAACGCAGGAGCCCGGGCTGTTGGCGGCTATGCGGGCAAGGTCGGCCGCTATCCTCTTGTCTGAGAAATAGCGCGGCTTTTTGGCCGCCAGCTGGGTCCACACGCAGAACGTGCACTTGTTGGGGCAGCCGCGCATGGTTTCGAAGGTGTAGAACTTCTTGCCGCCGCCGCGTATCCCCATGACGACGGGCGCGTCGCTGAAGGGCGAGGGGATGGAATCAAGGTCGCGTATCTCCGGGCGGGGCGGGCCTTCGTGCACGGCCCCGCCGGAGCGGACCAGCACGCCGGGCGTGCCCTTCCAGTCCCGGCCGGCCAGGTAGCGGGCGAGGAGCTCGGTAAAGGTGGCCTCCCCCTCTCCGAGCACGAGGGCGTCGGCGCCGCATTTTTCCAACAGGTCGGCTTTCCGGCCGGTTGCTTCGGGGCCGCCCAGGATTATACGCTTGCGCGGGTATTTTTCCTTTACGCGGCGGCAGATGTCCTCTATCCTGCGCGAGCTCCAGAGGTAGCAGGAAAAAGCGACTATGTCGGGGTCCCAAAGGTCTATGAATTCCAGCGCCCGGCCGGCGTTGAAGCCGAACAGGCTCAGCGTGCGGATCTCGACCCGGCCGCCCAGCTGCTTGTCGGCGTAGGATTTGAGGAAGCCCCCGGCCAGCGGGAGCACCTGCTGGTTGCCGTTAAGGTCGCGCGAGATGGCGACTATCAGGACGCGCGGAACGCGCTTGCCGGCCCGGGCCCGCGGCGAAGGACCGCTTTTTTCCGACGGCAGGCGCGCTCCCGCTTTTTTGCCAGGCTTACGAACGGATGACATAGTTAATTCCAGATAAAACCGGGCGCCGCCTATTTGCGCGCGCTGGCCGCCACGTAAGCCTCTATTTCTTTGCGCGCCAGCGCGATCGCGCGCGGGATGTACTCCTTCCGGTCCAGCCCGCCGGCCACTATGAACTTCGGTTCGCGCGCCAGTCCCAGAAAGCTCAGCGCCGCCGTCAGTATGGTCTCCTGCACGTTCATATACGGGAACCGCGGGTCGCGCACCGCCAGGCCGGGAGGGTAGAACCCGTCGCGGGTAAGCAGGCACAGCACCGGTTTGGGCGAAAGCATCTTCCGGCTGTAAAAATAGTAGAGACGGCTGGCGATCAGCTCCAGGTAGGCCTTCAGCACCGCCGGGATGGACAGCGTATACATCGGAGTCGCTATCACAATCTCGTCGGCTTCTTTGAGCTGCCCGATATACTTCTCCACCAGCGAGATGAGCTTCTCCGTCTCCGCGGACAGCTTGTCCTTCTTCTCGCCGTAATACACGACCTCGACGTATTCCCGGTTGATGAACGGCAGGCCTTCCTCGCAAAGGTCCAGCACCGTCACCTTCGCCGCCGGGTTGGCCTTCGCGTAGGTTTCGATGAAATGCTTCGCCATGTGCCGCGACACCGATCTGCGCTCGGGCGCCGGGTTCGCTATCACGCACAGGATATTCTTAGCCTTGCCCGCCGGCTTCTTCCTGCTGGTCTTTTTCACGGCAATCTCCTTCTCGATGCGTCGGAACTCGTCGAGCGTGTCATTCTTGGCGTTCAGGCACAGGTCTATGAACCTGTCCGATCTTTCGAACTCCTGCAGCAGCTTCCCTTTGAGGTCCGCAGACAGCAGCCCGAGGTTGTCCTTGACGCTCCTGAAGTCGGTCAGCTCTATGAACTTGAACAGGCCCAGGTATTTGTCGATGTCCTTCTCGGGCAGCAGCGGCCAGAGCTGGCCGTGCAGGTCGGCCAGGTCCTTGTGCTTGAGCTGGGAGTAATATTTTTTATAATCCGGGGACCCGGGGAACAAGTACACCGGGAAAGGCGAAGGGACCGCCTTGTACTTGAGCACCGCCAGGTAGACGCGGAAGAAAGAGCTGAAATCGTCGTCGGGGTAGCCCAGCAGCGACGTGCACCGGCACTCGCTCATCTGCAGGCCGGCGTTCTTGGCCAGCTCAAGCGTCTTTATCGACGAGATCAGCGTGTAGGGCTTGTTCAGGCGCTTCAGCGTTTCGTAGTTGGCGCTTTCCATAGGTAGGGTAGCCGAATAGACCCGGGCGCGGACCATTTTCTTGAGCAGCTCTTCCGTCACCAGGTTCGGCTGCAGGCCCTTGCCGAAGCTTATCGTGGCCCCTTTCATCGGGCTGTCGGCGAACTTGTCCAGGAACTCGCCCAGCTGCCGCCCGCAGAGCGTAACGTTGGGGTCCCAGTTCCAGAAGCTGGTCGGGCGGTACCGGTCGTAGAACTTTTGCATGTAGCCCAGCACCTCGTCCGGCTCGAAACGGCGCGGGCGGTCCATGCTGATGTGGCAGAACGAGCACTTGTTCACGCAGCCCAGCTGCAGCTGGAACAGGCCGTACTCCCACTTCTTCTCCGAGCTGAAATCGGGGGCGCAGGCGTCGGCCTCCGGGATGCGTTCGGTGCACCAGTCGTCGGCCCCCGCGCGCTTCGCCAGCTCCGGCGTCTCCCGCACGAAATCCCCGCCCACGACTATCTTCGCCGCCGGGTGTATCTTCCGCGCGATGGCGACATAGTCGCGCACCAGGTCGTAGTCGAAGGTGAAAGCGCAGCTTATCCAGATCTCGTGCGGCTTGTCCTCGAGGCCTTTCAGGCGCTGCGCGAAATATTCGAAGCTCCGCCCGTGGATAAGCATCTTCGCCTTCCGGTTCCCGGTGCAGCCCATCGGCTTCTCTTTCCATTCGCTGCTCTCGCCGGGCCTCACCGGGGCGGAGCGATCCTGCACGTCCCCCGAATGCATGTTTATGTATTCAACCCGGTTGCCGCGCCCTTTCAGGTACGCTACGAGTTTAAGTATGGCTATGGGCACCAGCCCCAGAGGGCACAGCCGCTCCCCGACGAAAGTCGGCGGCGTGGACAGTATGGCGACGTTCTTGTTGATCGGAATATTCATCGGTTCGCCCCGCTCCCCGGCGCCGGGCGTCCCGGCTTAGCCTCGCCTCTCACGCCGGACAGCCTGGCGTGCGCGGCGGACAGCGCGGCATACGCGGCTTTAATAAAAGGCTTGGTCTTGGGCGGCGCATAGCCGTACATAAGGTCCAGCTGGAAATCGTCGGGGAACCAGTCGCTGCCGCCGTTGAACCGGTCCCACGTCCTGAGGGACAGGCGCCGCGTCGCGGCGTCCAGCTTCTCCCAGATATCGAGAAAGGCCGCCGAAAGGGAGCCGCCGAAGTACGTATCGGCGATTTTCACGTACAACCCGCGGGACTGCGGCAAAGCCATCCACACCGCGGCGATCAGGATCATGAGGCCTTCGGTCTTTATCTCGGCGGCCGTGCACTCTTTCGTGGAAATTATATGGTAGGGCGGGACGCTCCGGCACTTTATGCCCAGTTCCTCCGCCCTTTCGCGCATCACCGTCCCGTACAGCGGCTGCGTATGGAAGAACAGCATGAAGGTGATCGGCTGCCGCCAGGCCCAGTCGAACGATTCGCAGAACTTGGCGAAGGTCTCCCCGGGAGCCGCGAACATGAACTGCATGGTGATCCTGGTCCGCGGGGCCACGCGGCGCATCAGGGCCAGCTGCTTCTCCACCAGGCTTTTAGGGTAGCAGCGGCCCAGTATTTTCTGCACGGCGGGGTTCACGCTGTTCACGCCGATGTTCATGTCGAAATTCTCGTGATTCCAGGCCCGCATCAGTTTCCCGCTCCACAGGTTGAGGTTCGTCTGGAAAACGAAATAATAGCCTTTCCTGCGGGTGGCGACCGCGCGGAAGAACGGGGCCAGCCGCAGGGCACGGGCCTGGTTGAGGAACATGTCGGAATCGGCGATAAAAACGCAGGTAGGCCTGTTTTCGGTTATGCGGCACAGGTCGGACGCGATGCGCTTGTCCGAAAAATAACGCAGCTTTTTCGCGTTCAGGTCGGTCCACACGCAGTAAGAACATTTATTGGGGCAGCCGCGCATCGTCTCGAAGGTATAAAACCCGCCCTTCTGGCCGCCGATGGTGGACGCGGCGTCCAGGAACGGGGAGGGGATGGAATCCAGGTCGGGGATCACGGGCCGCGGCGGGCCGGCATGAACGGCCCCGCCCGAACGGACCAGCGTGCCGGGCGTGCTTTTCCAGCTGCGCCCGGCCAGGTAACGCGAGAGCAGGTCGGCGAAGGAGGCTTCCCCCTCGCCTATTACGAGGGCGTCCGCCTCAAATCTCTCCAGCATTTCGGCTTTTCTGCCGCTGGCCTCCGGGCCGCCGAGGATTATGCGCTTGCGGGGATATTTCTTCCGTATGCTCCGGCACAAGGTTTCGACGTTGCGCGAATTCCAGAGGTAGCAGGAAAAAGCCACTATCTCCGGGTCCCAGGAAGCGACCTGGTCAAGCACCTGGTCCGAGTCGAAGTTGAAAACGTTCAGCGTCCTGATCTCGAATTTGCCGCCGAGCTTTTTGTCGGCGTAGGCTTTAAGGAAGCCTCCCGCAAGAGGAAGGACCCGCCCGTTATCGTGGAGGTCGCGGGAGATCCCCACTATCAGCGCCCGCGGGCGTTCCGGGACGCCGGCCTTTGCCGGCGCCGGGCGCCTGCGGCTTTTTGCGCGCTTTTCAGGGAAGGAACTCATTTGTACATTTTAGCAGAAATTTCGCCCGGGAGCGGTCAGCGTTTTTTTTCCGGAGGCCCCATGTACTCGGCGGCGAGCCGCGCCGCGGTGCCGCCGGACTGGATGGCCATGGTCATCCCCGAGCCGGGGCAGGTCCACTGCCCGGAGAGGAACAAGCCGCGCACCGGCGCAGCCTGCGGCAGCCTGTCGAACAGCGTCTGGCCGATGTTATTCTCCCAGCCGTATATCGCCCCGGAATCCACACCCGTGCGCGCCTCTATGGCCGCCGGGTCGAAGATCTCCATCTCGCGCACCTTGCGCCGCAGGCCCGGGAGCACGCCCTCCGCCAGGCCGAGCAGGCGGTCGGCCTGGGCCGCGCGGTTCTTCTTCCAGTAAGCCCGGCCACGCCAGGGCGCCATGGTGATGGCCGCCAGCGAACTGCAGCCGCGCGGGGCCTGGGAGGGGTCGGCCAGGGAATGGAAACAGAGCCCGAACGAGCCTGCCCCGCCCTTGAGGGTCAGCCTGTAATTCTCGTCGTGATCGAGGCCTGCGTAGCAGCTCGTGGCGTAGACCGGCGGCTTGTCGAGCCGCCCCAGGTCCAGCTCCGCGCCTATCAGCAGGTGGAGCGCGGACACGGAGGTGGTCATGGAACGCAGGCGCTCAAGGTAAGGGGCGGGGACACTCCCGGGGGCGAGCAGCCCGTTGAAGGTAAGCCTGGCCGGGGCGTTGGAAACCACGCAGCGCGCGTCCACGCGGGTCCCGTCTTCCAGCATTATTCCCTTCGCCCCGCCGGCGCCGGCCAGTATCTGCCGCACCGGCGCGCAGGTCCGCACCGTCCCGCCGCGCGCGGTTATTGAATCCGCCAGGGCTTCGCTCAGGCTGCTCGAACCGCCCCGGATATAGAAGGTCTTCTCCACCGTATAGGCGCCCATCATGGCCACCATCATCATGGCTGAGGCGCGGCTCGGCGGGACGCCCAGGTAGATCCACGGGCCGCCCAGTATGGCCGTCAGCTCCGGGTCGCGGAAATGCTCCCGGCAGTAGTCGCTGAAAGGCGAACGGAAATAGCGCATCATCGCCGCCGAATTGAGCGCGTGGCGCAGCTCGGCCGCCGGGTTGGCGCAGTCCTTCAGGCGGTCCTTCCAGCTGCCGAACTTCATCAGGCGGTCCATCTGGTAGAGGCTGCGGCCCTGGTCAAGCATCCGGATTATCGCGGCGCGCTCGGCCGGGAAGCGCCGGCAGAGGGCCGCCTCGAGCTCTCCGGAATCGGCCGGGAAGGTGAACCGCAGGCCCGGGAACACCACCTCCATGAAAGCCGGCAGTTTTATGAACTCCACCTTCCGGTCTACGCCTATCTCCTTAAGCAGGGCGGCGCTCGGCGTGCCCGGGCTGCCGAGGCCGTAAACCTGGTGCAGCGCCCGCTCGAACGAGTAGCCGCCGCGCCGCACGACGCTGGCGTTGCCGCCCACCGTTTCGTTGCGCTCGGCCAGGAAGACCTTGTAGCCGCGCCTGGCCAGCAGGGCCCCCGCGGCCAGCCCGCCAAGGCCGCCCCCGATCACCGCCGCGTCGAAATCCGTGCCGTTCTTTTTCATTTTTCCAGGTCGAAGATATCGCCCGAGATAAAATCTTCCAGCTTCTCGTCGAGCTTCTTCAGGTTCTTCTTGGCGGCCCCGGGGTCCAGCCGGAAGGCCTTCTTCGCCACCCGGGCGCAATAGCCGCATTTTTTGCAGTCGGTGACGCGGCAGTCCACGCCTTTAAAAAAGTCGAGGAACCCGTCCAGCGCCCGGTTGTCCAGGTATTGCTCTTTAAGGTAAAGCGCGCTCTCGAAATCGCGCAGCTTCATGACTTTGGCGCAGTCGGGGCGGATTATGTACTTCAGCCTGACCGGCAGCTGTCTTTTCACGTCGGTCTTGGTGTTGAGTATGTCGAGCAGGCTGCCGTCGTATTTCCTCGCGGCGTAAGCCCTGGCGGCCCGGGTCAGGGTTTGCGTGGTGTCGCTCCTGTCTATCAGCTTGAAATGGTCTATTCCTATCGCCTCGTAGGCGCGGAGGTCCTCGGGGCGTATCCACCGGGACTTTATCAGTTCCTCGGGAGAGCGGAGCCTGGCGCGGGTGCAGTTGAGCACGCAATAATCTATATAGAAGCCCTTCGTGGGGTGGCCGCTCTGGGAGCTGTGGCTGCCGACGTCGGCGTGGTACAGCTGGAAAGGGCAGCCGAAGAGGCAGGTCCTGTTGGCTATCAGCTGGATGTCGCAACGGACGCTTTTGCGCAGGGCCTCAAGGAACCCGAAATCACGGTTCACGTACCCGGGCAGCACCACGGCGTCCGCGCCGAGGTCCTCGTAGAACTTGGCCGTCTGCAGGCTGTTTATGTGGGCGAACGAGGAAACGACGACCTTCAACCCGGGG
>Ga0209417_1001940_pt1 | contig 35226 bp, 27 predicted proteins | sample RifGroF2_FD_184002 | JGI IMG/M metagenome (GOLD analysis project Ga0209417, IMG submission 184002) | Groundwater microbial communities from Rifle, Colorado, USA - Groundwater F2 (SPAdes) (version 2) | ecosystem: Environmental > Aquatic > Deep subsurface > Groundwater | place: Rifle, Colorado... | reverse complement strand
GCAATCCTGGCAGGTCGAGGAAATATATCTTTGTAGCGGTTCCATATAATTTCCTGATTCTATCGTATCTATGAAAAAATCCTTTTACATCGTTGTCATTGAGGATATAGACAGTTCTGCCTTTGTAATATTGCACTATTTCAGGCTGAAAGTTACCGGCGCCGCCTCTGTTACAGGTTGCAAGAAAGCCTAATTTTATAAGGATGTCAGCATCTTTTTCACCTTCAACATCAAAAAGAGCTCTTATCTCTCTAAACCATAAACCTATCAGATAAGGAAGAGCTTTTTCTGCCTTTCCTGGCTCCCATTTCCCATTTTTCCAATGAAATACCGGAAAGCCTTGTTTTCCTGCAATTCTTTTAACTTTTTCGTGTGGTGTACCGTCAGTATTCCGATAAATATATTCTGCTTCAAACTTCATAGTCCAGCCCTCACTTTCAGGGCTGCAAGAGCCTGCTTAAAATCGCATTTGAATAACGCCTGGTAAAGACTTATCGGATCACCGACAGAATTACATGAAAAGCACTTATAACGCTGCCCGTTGCCGTATATCCCAAAACAAGGTGTACTTGTGCCATGACCGCAAATAGGGCAAGGAGCATTGCCTTTGGCAGGGTGATGAATACCTTTATGCGTTAAAACATCCCTGCAGGAGATTCTGGCCTTGAGTGCTGATAAATCAGTCATGTTTTACCTCCTGATTAGCAGTGGAATGGAACATTGCATCGAGAAGTTTCATTAAGTCTCGACCAGAGTTTGACTCCTTGCGCTCTTTAAAAAAAGCTTTCAACTCTTCCTTACTCGCGAAGTCATAAGTTAGCCAAATTAGTTCGACCAAACGGTCTTCTGCAATTTCAAGATTTTTATTAAAAATTCCGACATTATTCAAATCTTCAGAACTTTTTAATAATAAGTTATATGCTTCAATTATTAAACTGCGTTGGAATTGATTAACAAGGTGTTGGATATCAGCTGGTTTAGTTATCATTATTTTCCCCTCGTGAAGTCGATATTTAGAGCTGTTGAAGGGATTTTAACAAGCCGTTTTGAAATCCTAAGAAATGGAAGTTTTCCGTTTTTTATAAGTCGGTGGATGGTCATTTCGGAACAGCCACGGCGTTTTCCAAATTCCCTTTTTGAGAGAAGTTCTGTTTTTTCCGGCTGTTGTTGAACTGTTGCTGACTGAATGCCCTGAATAAGGGTTTCAGCGGTTAGATTCTGGAAATAAGGGCGTAAAAGTCCTACTGCTCCGGCTAATAGTTCCGGGCTAATTGTTTGTTTTTGCATAGAGTTGTTTTCCTTTGCTAAAAATTGTTATTTAGTTTTTGGAAAACGGCGCGCTGTTTTCTACCCCCTAGGATAACACCAATGCAGAAGCAATCAAGATGTAACAGTAAGAATATAAAATAGATAGCGATGTAGAAAGCAAAATATATTTCGCTTTTTGCATCAGCATGGAATTATAGTTTAAACGATGCTATTTCTTGAAGTTTTTTTTAGGAAAGTAGGTTTGGATTGTTTTTTTGCATACTTTGAATTTATTTGCTGTCTGAGCAGTAGCGCTTTTAAGGTTTATATCCCTTTTTAGATTTTTATCATCTGTTCTTGTGTAATCGATTCCTTTATCACGCAAAGACTTTAAATAGATTCGTGCTTTTTCCTGTTTATCTGGAGATAGTATTGTTTTTCCTTTTTTATTAACTCCGGCTGAGATTTTTTTATAGAGATTGTCAGCTTTTTTGATTATTTTCAAACTCTTGTCCTTAGCATTAACAAACTCCAAAAATGCTTCTTCACAATTACCTTTATTAAAGTCTAAGTCTAATTCAGCTTTACAGAAAGTTTTATATAGTTCGAAGAGTTCATCTGCTACTTTGTTTATTTTCTTTTTTTTGATGTCTCGGAAGTATTTCAATACATCTTTAGGCTTTGTATCGTAATATTTTTTGCTAACAGTAGCTCGATCTGTCTTTAGTTTTTTATCTGAAATATGTGTAGATATGTCGTAAATTGCTGTTTTAGTGCAATGTATTTCATTTGTAGAAACACTATCAGGAATTGTAAGTCCTGCTTTTTTGGCTAATTCAATCTCGTCATCTGAGTGTACTGGACTTTGGTGTTCACATATACTGAATCCAATATTTTTAGCTGCCCGATAAATTTTTCCTTTTTCTTCCATAACTAAAAGAGATACTCTATTCATGTTGAGGCTCCAATATATTTAGAAGTTTATTTTTAGCGTCTTCAGGGAGCGAAGCAGTTCTAAGGTAATCCAAAGCCGCCTTAATGCGGTCTTGTATGCCTGAAGATTCCTTTAGTGGTTCTATAGTGATTGTCTCAGGAGAAGAGCTAAGAATGTTCTTAAAAGCGTTTTGTGCTATAGAGTGGGCTTCTTCCGGCTGAATGTGTGTGTAATGTTCGGACATCTTGGAAGAGTGACCGGCAAGTTTGACAAGTACATTCTGAGATATGCCTTGTTTTGCCATTATCGAAATGTACGAGTGCCTGAGCGCATGAAATCCTACTTCTACTACTGCCCGTTTCTTTGTTCCTTCGCCAGTGCCTTCTTTTTGTGTACGAATTCCACAAGCTTTGAAGTGTTCCTGAATGACTCTTGTGATCATCGGGCGTTTTTTAACATCGTTATATTTTTCAGCCAATGCAGGGAATAGGTAGCCTTTTCTCTCTTCTGCCAGTGTTTCTGTAAGCTTAAAATACAAAATATCTGGTATTCCTACTGTAACAGCTTTCTTGTTTGATGAAGTTTTGTTCGGAATTCTCTTTATTGTCTTTGAATCAAGGGCTATTTCATGCCATTGAAGAGTACAGCAGTCACCAAACCTTAGGCCGGTAAAGACTCCAAGCCCTAATAATAGTTTCAGATCGCCTTTTGCTTTATCAAGAATAACCTTAATCTCATTTTCAGTGAGCTCACGGCGGGTGTCAGGCTTGTCGTCAAGGCGTTTTATATTCTCAAATGGGTTGACCTCAAGTTTTGCAGGCTCTCTGAGATAATGAAAGAATATTTTTAGAAAGTCTCTGTGCTTATTAAAACTTCCTGCGCTAAGATTTGACTTCTTCAGAAATAGGGCATACTCGCCGGCTATATCCTTGGAAACATCTTTTAGGCGCTGTGCTTCTGGCTTTTGTCCTTTCATCCAAGTATAGAACTTATTGAAGTAGCCTTCATAGTCCTTCAGGGTTCTTTCACCTGATTGCGGCCGTTCCTGATTATTTAAGTAAGCATCCCACGCTTTTGTAAAGGGCAGGGAAGGGTTTAGGATATTATCAGCTTTTTGAACAGCCTCTTGGAGGGTTTCTTCTTCTGTTTTAAGGGCGTCTACTGCCGACTTCCTCAGTTTAGTTTTATTCCCGGCTCTGTATGGAGCTAGAATTTCTTCTTTAGCTTCAGCTGCGTCCTTTTCAATTGTGATAGGTTTTCCGGTTTTGTCCTTTAGAGCTATACTCTTTCTTTCGCCGTTAATATCATACTGGAGATAAAAATATTTACCTCTCTTGAACAAGTACCCTTTCCCCGGTATCTTCATACAAAGTTATCCTCTGTTAAGTTGTGTTAATTAAGGATAGCCTAAGAAGAGGCAAATTCAAGTTAAAGCATACATAAAGCAGAATAAAAGAGTAAAGTGAGGCTAGAGTAACGGACTTAAAATCCGTTATCCCTTATACGGATGTGGGGGTTCGAGTCCCCCCCCGGGCACCACTTAAATAAGCTGATAATAAGCAAGTTAGAGCCTCTGAAGGAAGTAAAAATCCTCAGAGGCTTTATCTTGGATAAGAGATGATTTTAAGAAGAGGAGTGTGAATTTAATGAATTCTACTGAAACTAGACAGCTGAAGATTGTTTTTGACAACAATGATGAAATTATTTGTCCGTTGGGAACTAGTGTAAAAAATATAATGTCCCAGGCAGGTGTTTATAATCCTGAAGTTGTACCTGTAGCTGCATTAGTCAATAACAGAGTAGAAACATTAGATTATCCTCTTGAAACAGATTCAGAGATCAGTTTATTGACGATATCAGGCTCTCATGGGTGGAGAGTATATCGGGATTCTCTAGCCTTTTTGCTTTCAAAAGCTTCTTATGAATGCTATCCGGACAACGCTTTAGGTATAAATCATTCTTTAGGATCAGGTTTTTATTGTTCATTTGACGGGATTTTTAAAGAGGAACTTCCTGCTGTTTTAGCAAGGATCGAATCGCATATGAGAAGAGATATTGACTCTAAAATTCCTATTGTCAGGAATAAAATACGATTTAAAGATGCGCTTGATTATTTTTCATCAAAAGAAAGAAATGACAAGTTAAATTTATTAAAGTTTAAAAATGACCCTAAGATATCAGTATATGAATGCAATTCTTTTATTGATCTAGCGCATGGAGTTCTTGCTGATAATAGCGGGGTTTTGAAACACTTTAATTTAATACCTTATGAAGATGGTTTTGTATTACAGTTTCCGGAGAAAGAACTTCCTGTAAGATTTTCTAAATTTAAAAAGCAGAAATCACTTTTTAATATATTCAAATCTTATAAAAAATGGGGACAAACCATAGGAATAAAAACAGCCGGTGATTTAAATGAGCTTATTTTGCGTGACGATTTAAAAGAAATTATAGATATTGAAGAAGCCTTTCAGGAAAAGAAGCTTGCAGAAATAGCTGATGAGATTTACAGCCGGAAGGAACATGTTAAGTGGGTTTTGATAGCCGGTCCTTCCTCTTCAGGGAAAACTACATTTTCCCACAGATTATCAACTCAGATGAAAGTAAACGGGATTAAACCGGTAATCATTTCAGGAGATAACTATTTTGTCGACAGAGTATTTACCCCCAAGGATGAAAAAGGGAACTATGATTATGAACATCTTGAAGCAATTGATCTGCCCCTATTATACAGAGATCTCGAGAAACTAGATAAGGGAGAAGAAATCGAAATTCCTACTTATGATTTTATAGAAGGAAAGAAAAAATGGCTTGGGAAAAAAGTGTCCCTTAAAGAGAATGAAATGGCTGTTATCGAAGGGATACATTCTCTTAATCCGGCAATGACTGAGCCTCTTGCGAAAGAAAGAAAATACAAGATTTATATCAATGCATTGACCCAGCTTAATCTTGACTTTAATAACCGCATCTCAACTACAGACTGCAGGCTTATCAGAAGAGTCATAAGAGATCACAGGACAAGAGGTTTTAGGGCACTGGATACCATGAAAATGTGGCATAGCGTAAGAGAAGGAGAAAAAAAATGGATATTCCCGTTCCAGGACTACGCAGACACAGTATTTAGTTCAGCTCTGAATTATGAATTATTTGTGTTGAAGCCTTTGGTCGAACCTCTTTTTGCAGAAGTTAAACAGTGGGATGAATCATATCAGGATGCCAGAAGAATTCAGGAATTTCTGTCAGCATTTGTTCCAGCACCGTCTGAAGATGTGCCGCGGAGATCTATATTGAGAGAATTTATAGGCGGCGGAATTCTCGGTTAATGAAAATGATTATAGAGACTATTACCTTTTTAAATTTACACGCAGAATTGTAAGTTCTGCGGGAGTAACTCCGTCAATTCTTGAAGCTTGGGCAAAAGTAGAGGGTTTGAACTTTGAAAGTTTTATTCGAGCTTCGTTTTTTAATCCTTTGACAATGGAGTAGTCAAAATTTTCAGGGATGCGGAGGCTTTCGAGATTTTTCAGTTTTTCAATCTCCATTTTTTCTCTTTCAAGGTATCCTTCATAGTGAGACTGTATCACTAGTTGCCTAGCCACCCTCCTGTCTGTTTTGACAGATTTATGCAAAGAAAGCAGTTCATATGGGAAGCTATCTTCTATTTTTAGCAGACCCTGGAACTTTTTCAGATACTCTTTCAAGGGAATTCCATTAATTTTAAGTTTCGCCCAGGTTGATGTTATTTCGTTGAGTTTCTCATAATAAAGATTGAATTCATCCAATTTATTTCGAGGAAGAATACCGAGTTTATAAGCAAGGGGAGCTAAGCGTATGTCTGCGCAATCCTGTCTAAGATGCAAACGATATTCAGCCCTGCTTGTAAAGAGCCTGTAGGGTTCAGTTATATTTTTACTTACCAGATCGTCAATCATAACTCCTATATAACTTACATCTCTGCCGAGTTCAATTGTTTCTTTATTTTGAGCCGTTTTAGCGGCATTCATTCCAGCTACAAGCCCTTGTCCAGCTGCTTCTTCATAGCCACTTGTACCGTTTATCTGACCTGCGAGGAAAATGTTTGGATGGGTTTTCAAACTTAGTGTTCTTGTTATTTGATCAGGGAAAACGAAATCGTATTCAATCGCATAGGCGTAACGGGATATTTCTGCTTTTTCCAGTCCGGGAAGGGAACGAAGCATTTGCCATTGGATATCTGTGGGCAGGCTTGTGGAAAAACCGTTGAGGTAATATTCACTATTGAATTCTCCTTCGGGTTCAAGGTAGAGATTATGAGTCTCATGATGAGGAAATCTTACTATTTTATCTTCGAAAGAGGGGCAGTATCTGGTGCCTATTCCTTCGATTTTCCCTTGATACATAGGAGCTTTGTCAAGGTTCTTTTTGACAATATCTGCTGTTTCTAGAGTAGTTTTAACCATATAGCAGGGCAAATTCTTTATGGTGGTTTTGGGATTTGAATTGCCGCTGAAGAAAGTAAAAAGTTCATCGAAATCTTCAGAATCCTGTTTAATCATTTTTGTGAAGTCAATAGAACTTGCCAGGATTCTCTGAGGCGTACCTGTTTTTAGCCTGCCGAGGTTTAAATTCAATTGTTCTTTCAGAGCAGCGGATAAACCGAAGGAAGCGGGGTCTCCGGCTCTTCCTCCCTGAAATGTTTTCATCCCGTAATGCAGTTTGCCGGATAAAAAAGTCCCTGAGCATATAACAAAAGCTTTTGCATAGAAATTATCATCAAACTGCGTGATTACTCCGACGACTCTTTTATCTTCTATGAGGAAAGATTCGACCATGCCCTGATGGGTTGCCAGATTAGGAGTATTCTCTAGTTCATGTTTCACAGCCTGCTGATAGAAATATTTATCACACTGTGCTCTGGGTGACCATACAGCGGGTCCTTTTCCCTGATTGAGCATACGGAACTGAATCATGGAGGACTCAGTATTTCTTGCCATGATTCCGCCGAGCGCATCTATTTCTCTGACGACATGTCCTTTTGCTATCCCTCCTATTGCCGGATTGCAGCTCATTTGTCCGAGGTGGTCCAGATTAATCGAGATAAGAAGCGTTTTAGCACCTATTCTTGCAGATGCGCAGGCTGCTTCTGCTCCCGCATGACCGCCTCCTATTATAATTACATCATAGATATGTTTAGATTCTAACATTTGTACCTTCAATAATGTTTAATATTCGCTGCCATAGATTTCTTCATCGAGCTTCTTGAAGAATTTATCCATGAAGGCGACCCGCTTGGCAGCTATCGCGCGCCCTGTCTCAGTAAGCATTTTTTTAGGCAAGTCTTTGAGTTTGAATAAATATTCTCTATAAGCTGTATCATTTTCAGAATAGGACTTTGAGTTGAGCGCTTCAACAGATGTATTATGTACTTTGGCGCCGATTCTGCCGGCAAAGAGGAATGCTCGCCCAAGTCCAACTGCTCCCAGCGAATCGAGTTTATCCGCATCATATACAATTTTGTCTTCAAGTGTCTGAGGAGCGGCTCCGCTTCTGAATCTGTGTCGCTTAACACATTTAGCTACTTTTTCTATGAAATTTTCGTTGAGACCTTCTTCTAAAAGTATCTGCCTGGTAATTTCAGCACCTTTTTTGGCATGACAGATTTTTCCTTGTATGGAAAGTTCATCTGCTCTGGCTATATCATGAAAAAGTGCGGCTATTTCAATAACTCTTATATCTACTTTCTTTTCCACTTTAGCAAGCATTCTGGCGTTATTGAGTACTCTTACAGTATGATCCCAATCATGGCAGCGGGGCGATTTTGCTAGAAAATCGCGGACTCTCTCTGAAAGTTTATTGAAAGTTTTTTCATAATTCATAAAATGGTAACCTCAAAAAAAATGCTTTTGACAGCATCGCTCACATTTAATAGAATAAAAATCCAAAATAGGATTACATAAGTGTTGTAATTCTAAACATATAATATTTAAATAAAAAAAGAAAATACATTAGAAATCATATTATAAAATTTAATATAAAACTAATACAAAGAAATTAAGGTAAATCATGCGTGATGTAGCAGCCTACAAGGAAGAGAATGGCATTCTCACCTGTATCTTCTCCGGGAAATTGGATACAGTTGTTTCTGAAACAATTTCAGATGATGTTTTTGATCATATTCAACAGGCCAAAGAAGCAGTAGTTTTTGATTTTAAAAATGTTGATTATGTTTCTTCAGCTTTTCTAAGAGTTGCTATCAGGGCTGCAAGAGCTGTCCCTGGCATGAAAATAAAAGTCATTAATTCCCTTCCAGACATCAGAGATGTCTTTCGAATCGCCGGACTTTTCAAGATTTTTTCTTTCGAATAACTTTTTAAATTCCAAATATTTCCTCCTGGTATTACTATGTCAAAAAAATGCTTTGAAGATATGCAGAACAGGGGCTTCTTCTATCAGATTACTGACGAAGAAGCAGTAGTTAAATTGCTTAATGAAACAAGTACATCATTTTATATGGGTTTTGACCCAACGGCAGACAGCCTTCATGTGGGTCATCTTCTGCCTGTAATGGCCGCAAGAAGACTCCAACAGTTTGGACACCGTCCCATAATGCTTGTTGGCGGAGCTACAGCGCTTGTAGGTGATCCGTCAGGAAGGCAAGAGGCCAGGCCTATGCTTACTATCGAGACCGTTCGGCGCAATTCGGATGCTATAAAGGAGCAATTATCCAGATTTGTCGATTTCAACAAGACTACATTTGTTAATAATGCCGACTGGTTTACGAAAATGTACTACCTTGATTTTCTACGCGATATCGGTCCGCATTTTAGCGTCAATAAGATGCTTTCAATGGACTCTGTTAAGATGAGAATGGAAACGGGAATATCGTTTCTTGAGTTAAACTACATGATCCTGCAGGCTTATGACTTTATGTATCTCAATGAAAAATTCGGATGCGAGATTCAGGTAGGAGGTCAGGATCAGTGGGGTAATATAGTTACTGGTGTTGACCTTGCCAGAAGAGTTAATGGGAAACAACTTTTTGGCGCTACATTGCCTCTGTTAATGGACTCAAGCGGCAAAAAATTCGGGAAGAGCCTTGGAAATGCCGTTTGGCTTGATAAGAACAGAACTCCGATTTTTGATTATTATCAATTCTGGAGAAATACTGATGATGCTGATGTAGCTAAACTGCTATTTTTCTTTACATATCTACCTACTGAAGAAATTGAAAGTTTAACTAAGCTTCAGGCGCCCCAAATTAACAGAGCCAAGGAAATTCTTGCATTTGAAGCGACAATGCTCGCTCATGGGTTTGATGAGGCTAAAAATGCTTTTATTGCAGCTGGCTCGAAATTCGGTTTTGCAGATCCTCAAAACACAATATCTACATCAAGTTTAATAAAGGACATAAGGGCTGCTAACAGTACAGAAAATCTTCCGACATTCGAAATTACTGAAGATGAAGTTAGTTCTGAAGCAACTAGCGAACAAGAAAGCAGTTCTTCCAGTAGTAGCGGGAAGTGGATTGTAGCACTTCTTTCTGAGTCGGGATTGTGCTCAAGCAATGGAGAGGCAAGGAGGCTGATACAGGGTGGAGGAGCGTATCTTAATAATAACAAGATTTCTGATGTTAATTATCAATTGACAATTGATGATTTTTCCAATGGCGAAGCTATACTAAAGGCTGGAAAGAAAAACATTAAGAGAATCATTATTAAATAGCCTTAAAATATGTTTAAGGGAAAAACAGTTCTGACTGCCATCGACATCGGCACTTCCAAAATAAGGGTACTTATCGGAGAGACTGGCGATAGAGAGGAAACCGTTAATCTGCTTGGATTTGCTGAAAAACAATCTGAAGGTGTGATTAAAGGAGAAATATCTGATGTCAACAGGGTTACTGTTATTCTTAATGATGTTTGCAAGGAAGCAGAGGATAGGGCAAATACGCCTATAAACATTGACACTCTTTATGTCGGAGTTACCGGAAGTCATATTGCTTCCAGGGACAGTTCAGGTACAGTTCTGGTTAATTCAGCTGATAAAAAAGTCACATACCAGCATGTTGAAGAAGCTTTGCGCAACGCGAAATCTTTGTTGCTTCCACCCGATTGTATAATGATTAATTCTGTTGACGGCTACTCATATCTGGATGGAACTCATAAGGAAACTCAACCTGTAGGGCATATTGCAAATAAGCTTGAATCCCATACCCATATTATTTACGGGAACAAAAACAAGATAGAAAATTTTCAGAGCATAGTTAGAGAACAGGGCTTCGAAAATTCAATACCTGTCTTTAATGGTTTGGCATCTGCTCTTGCAGTAACTACTTCAGATGACTTTATCCATGGAACTATCACTTTAAATATAGGCGCTGGAATTACTGAATATATTGTTTTTAATGATTATGTGGTAAGAGATCTGGGAGTTATTACTTTCGGTTGTGAACACATAGCTAATGACCTCTATCTCGGGCTGGACATTCATATTAACAAAGCAAGAGAAATAATCAGAGAGGAGCTTCACTTGAAGCGCATGTCTGAAGGACACGATACGATAGATATTCAAAGTTCTCACGGTGTCAGAAAGATTCCGATTGCTTCAATCGAAAAGATAATAGATCTAAGAGTAAGAGAAATGTTTGAAGTGGTAAATAGCAGAATCAAGGCGAAAAAGCTTCATAAACAATTAAGAAACGGAGTAATCCTGTGCGGAGGTCTGGCATCTATGAACTACGCCCAGGTTTTAGCAAGATCGATATTCGAAGTTCCTGCAAGGATTGGAGCTCCCCTAGATTTTTCAGGAACTGACGATGTTCTAAAAAATCCTGGAAATATTACTGCCCTGGGTCTTCTTCGTTATGCTAAAGAAGATGTAAAGATTCGTCAAGCGCTTGGAACTGCAAACCTTGCTAATAAGCTGGATTATGGTTTAACCTCAATGATAAAGAAAACTTTTAAAGTTTTCAAAAAATGACAGCTCAAATTATAAATATATCCTCATTAGATAAATCTAAACCTCCTTTAAGTGATAGAGTTAAGGTAATAGGAATAGGCAATGCAGGCTTGAAGATAGTTGAGAAGCTCTCAATGATTAAAGAGGCATCAGGGCTTGAAATTGCCGGAGTTGACACAGATTCCGCTTCAATTATGAAATCAACTATAACTGCAAAATATCTTGTCGGCGCAGAATGGACGAACGGGATAGGAACCGGAGGAGATGTTCTTAAAGGTGAAAGCGCTATTGCGCATAAGTCGAACATTGCTGTAAAGAATTTCATATCAAACGGATCATTACTCATTCTTGTAGGCGGTTTTGGCGGTGGTACTGCTACAGGAGGTATGCCTATTATTGCCAGGTTTGCCAGAGAACGAAATATACCTGTATTGATGCTGGTAACACTTCCCTTCTCGTTTGAGGGGCATAGCAAAAGAGATGCGGCTGAAGCGCAGATAAATAATCTTCTAAGAACAAAATCAACTGTAATTACGATACCAAATGACCTTCTCTATTGTGTATTGCCAGACACTACACCTTTTGATAAGGCTTTTTCCATGGCGAATGAGGAAGTAGCAAAAGCTGTCCTCGGAATAGCAGAACTTCTAAGATGCGACAGCACTATAAGCGTTGACTTGTGTGACCTTTTGAATGTTTTGGCTAAGGGTAAGACCGATTGCGGGATTGGTATCGGCACAGCTTCTTCAGTTGAAACAAAAGATCGGGTAAATGATGCTCTGAAAAACTTACTTTCCTCTCCTCTTCTAGGAGGAAAGCAAAGGCTGAAGATATCTGATGCCCTAATAATATCGCTAACCGGAGGTTCAGATTTGACAATAGGAGAGATGAGGTTTGCTCTTGACACTCTGAAATCCTTTGCTGGTGAGCACACAGAAATAGTTGTAGGCGCTAATATTGATGAACTGTACGAAAAAAAGATTCAATTAACTGTAATTCCTATTACTTACGATAAGTCAAACGCTATCTCAACTGTCCCGATTGAAGAGAAAGAGTTATTTAATATTAAGACTACAACTCATACTGCAATCATCAGGAATGTCAATAAACTCCTAAAACATAAAGAAGAACAGCCAGAGCTTCCATTTACAACAAGAAGCAGAGGAATTTTTACTCCTACAAGCCAAACTCTTTATAATGGAGAAGATATTGACATTCCGACTTTTCAGAGAAAAGAAATTCACATTGACAAGGGAAGATGAATCTCTCTCCTTCCCGTGTCAATTATAATTATTTGCTAGTCTGGGATTGATCTGCAGGTTGGGCAGAATCGTCTTCTGAAGGAACTACTCCTACAGCGTCAACTTCGACCCCTTCAACAACTACCTGAGTGTCATTGTCAGTTGTCATAGAAGCAGGCACTTCCACAGCATCAAGTTCCAGTTCCTGTACTTCAATCACATCCTGACCCTGATCAGTAGGATTTTGAGCCGGAGCAGGAATTTTAGTTGCAGAATCACTTACTTTTGGAGCTGCAGTTTCCTTTGAGGCTTTTTCGCATGAGAAGTAAGAGCAGCCGGAGCCCAGGGCAATAATAGCACTTAAAGATAATAAGGCTGTCAGTTTTTTCATAGGTTTTCCTTTTTTGGAATTTTTATTTATGGCAACTTTTATTTTAGCCATGAATACAGAGATTCTCAATATATTAAAAAGAAATTAATTGTGGAAATACATATAAAAAAAACAGGTTACAGTTTGTGTTTTATCATTTGTTTTTTAGTAAAGACACCGTCAAGGATGTTCTGATATTTCTTTAGCTCTTTATCTATGATAATCAAGTGGGCAAAGAGCTGTGTTATCAGTGCTCCTGCTATACAGATAATAGCCATGAATAATGCCATATTTGCTACACCAACGGTATTCTGCATCCAAGGAAGAAATACTATTCCCAGCGTAGCTCCGGCTTTTGCAAAAGCCGCAGCGAATCCCTGTCCGGTGGCTCTTAACTCAGTTGGGTAAATTTTTGTAGGAATAAGGAAAGACATGGGGTTTGGTCCTGCATTAAGACTCAGGTAGAAAATGGTGAAACCTGAAAATATCGCCAGATAATAGAGCGGTATACTGCTAATATATTCTGTGCACATAAGAATAATCATGCCTATTGCCATACCCCAGAAACCTTTTATCTGAAGGCTGACCATTCCGCGTTTTTTAATGAGCACGATGGCCATTATGATACCGATAATCAGAAAGGTGTCTACAAATAGAGCCCCTTTGATTGCTACAATGTCTTTAGCTATGAAATCTCCTGTGGAATGTTTGAATAAAGAGGCAAGAATTATAGGCGTAAATATCCCGATGCCGTAAAAGGCTATGTCCATTAGGAACCATGGGACGCTAGCTAGAACCGTAAGCTTTATGTAATCTTTAGAAAAAATATCTGAGAATTTTGTTGGAGCTCTCTTTTTAAGTTCAGAGATTTTGACTTTGTCGCCGGTAAGTGATGATAGGGTTCTTGAAGCTTCTTTTGCCTGACCCTGAGACGCAAGCCATTTTGAGCTTTCAGGCATACTGAGTCTGAAGAAAAATAGTACAAATGCAATTATCGCTGGTATTCCAAGCATAAGCCTCCATGTCCATATCTGAGGCAATAGTTCAAGAACAATAACGCCTGTCAGAGCTCCAAGTATGGCTCCTACAGCCTGAAATGAAAAATTACCGACTTGCATCTGCTTTCTGTTTTTCTTTGGAATTATCTCTGCTATATATGCTGAATTAACAGGGTACTCTCCTCCTATGCCTATTCCTGCAATGAACCTGAAGACAAGCAGAGACCATGCATCCCACGCGACTGCGCAAAGAATAGAAAAAATAATAAACAATATCATATTAAGAACCAGTATGAATTTTCGTCCAAGCGTATCTGTTAGTCTGCCAAAAACAGCCGCTCCAATAATGGCTCCAATAGGAGCCGCGGCAGCGAGAAGACCAAGAATTAGAGGTTCCTGGGCAAGAATCGTATATTGCTTCATAAGCAGCGGCATTGCTATGCCAATAATAAAAAGATCAAAACCATCAAGCGCAAATCCAGCCCCCGTGATAAGCCAAAGTCCCCATATTTTGGGAGTTAACCGTGACTCATTCAGAACCTTTGAGGCCGTAACAGTCTTTTTTCCGCTGGGAAGAGGGGTTTTATATATTTGATTGTCTTTAATATGCGCCATAGGTAGGCTCCTAAAGTTAGATTTAACAATCAGTTTACTCTATCAGAATAGTTTACATACACAATATTCAAAGGGAATAATCAATGTTAGTTTACTGTTAGTTAGGCATTAAACAGTTTTTGCATGTTTAGATTTAGTTTTATCCTGAATAGCCTTCTCGAAAAGCTTGACGGCTCTTTTGTCCCTGATAATCAGTTTAACAAAAACCTGAGTGATTATTGCGCCTGCAAAACAAACCATAGCCATAAGAAATACAGTAAAAGTTACTCCAAATTTCAACTGCATCCATGGGAAAAAAAGAATTCCAAGAGTGGCGCCGGCTTTAGCAAATGCTGCCGAAAAACCATGTCCTGTAGCCCTGATTTTAGTAGGAAAAATTCTTGCTGGAATCAGGAATGACATAGGGTTAGGCCCTGCATTCAGGCAAAGGTAGAAGAGAATAAATCCGCAGAAGGCAAGAACATTGAATAATAGTTGGTTTGGCACAAACTGCGTAAGCATTAAAATTAGCATGCCGATACCCATTCCCCAGAACCCCTTTACCTGCAAGTTCATCATGCCTACTCTCTTTATGAGTAATATCGCCAGCAATATTCCTACAAGAAGAAAGCTTTCAACAAGCATTGTGCTTTTAATCGAAAAAATATCTCTTTCTATAATATTGTCCATCGGGACATGTTTGAAAAGGTGGGTAATTATTATTGGCGTGAATATTCCAATTCCGTAAAAAGCTATGTCCATTAAAAACCATGGAATACTCGAGAGGATTGTAACTTTGAGATACTCCTGGGAAAATATGTCTGTAAACTTGCTCTTCTTTTTGTGAGGCTCTTTGATTTCTCTCTTATCGCCTGTAATTATCGTGAGGGTAGCTGCGGCTTTATCTTTTCTCCCCTGTGATGCGAGCCATTTGGAGCTTTCCGGCATTCTCAGCCTGAAGAAGAATAGGACAAGTGAAAAAACGGCCTGACAGCCTATCATAAGCCTCCATGTCCACATTTCAGGGATAGCGTTCAGAATAATATAGCCAACAAGCGCTCCGCTCACGGCGCCAATAGCTTGAAAAGAGAAGTTTCCAACCTGCATTTTCTTTCTGTGTTTCTTAGGGATGATTTCAGCTATATATGCTGAGTTTACAGGGTACTCTCCGCCCATTCCTATCCCTGCCATAAAACGGAAAATAATTAGAGACCATACCGACCATGATAAAGCTGAAAGTGTTGCAAATATTATAAAGAAAACCATGTTCATAACAGAAATTATTTTTCTTCCTAATGTATCAGTAAGGCGGCCAAAAACAGAAGCTCCCACTACTGCTCCTATTGGCGCGGCAGCCCCAAGAAGACCAAGTAGCATTGGGTTGCCGATAAGTTCGGGAAAATATCTCATCAGAAGAGGGAACGCGATACCTATTACAAAAAGGTCAAATCCGTCAAGCGCAAACCCTGCGCCGGTAATAAGCCATAATCCCCATATTTTTGGTGTAAGTTCGCTATGATTTATAACATATCCCGGGCTATGAAGTTTGGTTGTTTCAGTAGGACTAGCTGGAAATTGTTCAGGAGGAACAGAAGTAGTTTGGTCTTGTAACATATTTAGTAATAGTCTGTAAAGTTATTTAGTCTATTTTGCCTTAAAAATATAAAGACCTATTATAACTCATGCTGAAGGATAAAGACATACTTTTTCTAAGATATTTTAAGGAATTAGATTTGGTCTTGATTCCTCGCAAAAACTCCATCATTGTTGCAATAAATATTTTTTTATGATAGAATCCCAATTAAATTTTCATACTATCATACAAATAAAATTATGAGGTTTTTTATGCTTGCAAACAAACTTAATGATAAACAGAAATTTGAAGTATTCTGTGAAAATGTCCTGCAGCATGTTATAGGCAAAAGGCTTTCAAGCACAACTGATTTCGACAAATACCGCATGATAGCTTTTTCTCAGAAAGCGATTCTTGCTGAAAAATCAATCGATACTGAAAAGAAGTATCAAACCAGAAATGTTAAGAAAGTCTATTACCTTTCGCTCGAATTTCTAATGGGGAGATTTCTTCGTAATGCTGTGGATAATAGTGATATGGAAGAAATTACCAAAGATACTCTAAAAAAGATTTGTGTTGATCTGGAAGATCTTTATGAACAGGAATACGATGCAGGTCTCGGGAATGGAGGTCTTGGAAGACTTGCAGCATGTTTTCTTGATTCTATGGCCACAATGGATATTCCAGGTTACGGCTTTGGTATCAGGTATGAATATGGCATGTTCAATCAGTCTATAATCGATGGATGGCAGGTAGAAAGACCTGACAATTGGCTTTTTAAAAATAACCCATGGGAAGTTCAGAGAATTGAAGATGCTGTTAGGGTCAAATACTATGGAACAGTAAAGCATACAGTAAATAAAGACGGTCAATTTGGTGCGGAATGGGTTGATGCTGAGGAAATAATAGCTATACCTTACACAGTTTATGTTCCAGGCTACAAAACCAATACGGTTAACAGTCTTATTCTCTGGTCTGCAAAATCAAGCGATGAATTCAATCTGGATTATTTCAATAGCGGTGACTATGAGAAAGCTGTTCAGACCAAAGCTCTCGAAGAGACGATAAGCAAGGTTCTCTATCCTAATGACAACAATGCGTCAGGCAAAGAATTGAGACTAAAACAGCAGTATTTTTTCGTTTCTGCCTCTCTGCAGATGATAATAAGAGATTATCTTGCCCAGCATAATAATTTTGACAAATTCTATGAAAAGATTGCCATTCAGCTCAATGATACGCACCCATCTATAGCTATAGCTGAACTTATGAGGCTTTTTATAGATGTGCATGGTTTGGAATGGGATCATGCCTGGGATATAGTGACAAAGACATTTGCTTATACTAACCACACTCTCATGCCGGAAGCTTTGGAGAAATGGAAAGTTTCTCTTTTTGAAAGACTGCTTCCAAGAATCCTTGAAATCATATATGAAATAAATGCCAGATTTTTGCAGGAAATCGAAACTGCGTATCCGGGAGATGCCGCAAAGAAAAGAGACATGTCTTTAATAGAGGAAGGTGAGGAGAAAAAGATAAGAATGGCATATTTGGCGATAATCGGATCGCATTCTATCAACGGTGTAGCAAAACTGCATACAAAATTATTGCAGGAGACTCTTCTTGCCAATTTCTATGCCCTCTATCCTCATAAGTTCAATAACAAAACAAACGGAATTACCCAAAGGCGCTGGCTTAAACAATCCAACCCGGCTCTATCACAATTGATTACTGATGTTATCGGAGATAAGTGGATAAAGAATCTCGACGAATTAAAGAAACTTGAAAAACCATCCAGAGATAAAACATTCTGTGATAAATGGGCTGAAGTCAAGAAGAAAAACAAAGTGGCTTTTTCTAATTATATCCTGAAAGAGTTCGGATTCGCAGTAGATCCGGGAAGTCTTTTTGATATGCAGGTAAAGCGTATGCACGAATACAAAAGGCAGCTTCTAAATATTCTCAGAGTAATTCATAGTTATTACAAACTTAAAGGCGGAATTCCAAAGGATGCTGTGCCAAGGACTGTATTTATCGGAGGAAAAGCCGCTCCTGGATACGCCACGGCCAAGCTTATCATAAAACTTGTCGGAGATGTCTCAAATGTTATTAATAACGATCCCCAGACCAGAGATTATCTAAAGCTTTATTTTCTTCCTAATTACAGGGTATCACTTGCGGAAAGGATTTTTCCCGCAAGCGATCTTTCTCAGCAGATTTCAACAGCTGGAACAGAAGCCTCAGGAACAGGTAATATGAAGTTTGCTCTTAACGGCGCACTGACAATAGGAACCCTTGATGGCGCGAATATTGAAATGAAGGACGAAATAGGCGCGGAGAACATGTTTATATTCGGTCTTACAGCCGAAGAGGTATCAAAACTCAAAGAATCAGGATATAATCCTTATGATTATTATTTTGCAAATCCTGAACTCAAAAATGTCCTGGATTCTATGGCTAAAGGGGATTTTTCGCCTGATGACAAAGACAGATTCAAGCCTCTTTTTGATCTTTTGCTTAATCATGGCGATCAGTACATGCTTCTTGCGGATTTTGACAGCTATATTGAATGCAATGATAGAGTCGATGCCCTTTATAGGAATCATCCCCAATGGACAAAGAAGTCGATTATCAATGTTGCCAATATGGGCTATTTCTCAAGCGACAGAACTATCGCGGAATATGCCAGAGATATTTGGGGAATAAAAAACTAAATAAGAGGAAAAATATGGGAAAGATCAGAATTATAGCAGTAGGCGGAACCATAGACAAGGTTTACTTTGATGATAAAAGCCTTTATCAGGTAGGAACGCCTACAATATCAAATATTCTTGCTCAGGCGGGCGCTACTATAAAATTTGAAGTTGATTCAATTTTGCACAAAGATAGCCTGGAAATGACTGATGAAGACAGGAAAGTAGTTGCTAAAAAAGTTCTTGAACAAACTGAAAAGCGAATAGTTATTACTCACGGTACAGACACGATGGTAAAAACTGCCAAAAAGGTAAAGAAGACTCTGTTGGATGCAAAATCAGATAAGACTGTTGTCTTTACCGGGTCAATGACTCCGGCTGTTTTTAAAAGCAGCGATGCGGAATTCAATGTCGGCGGAGCCGTTGCCGCAGTACAGTGTCTTCCTTCTGGCGTGTATATTGTCATGAGCGGCAGAGTCTTTGAAGCCGATACTGTAGTTAAGAATGTTGAAAAAGGCCGCTTTGAGAAAATAAAATAGCATGCCTATATAGCTCTCTTCACGATATTGCGCTATTTTGTGCTTTAAAGAGAATAGATTTTTACTTATTTATGAAATAGAAGTCTCTGAGAACTTTTTTGAACGCTGCTTTCCAGATATATCTCCGGCATAGGTACGAATTTTTTTCACTCAGAACTGTAAGAGTAATTTGAGTTGTAATTTCTATTGAAAAAGAAAACATAATGACTATCATAATGCATGCGTACATTGGAGCAGGAGGTTAATATGCACAGGACACAGATATATCTTGATGATGAAATATATAAATTCCTGGAAAAGGAGAAAAGAAAAAGCCACCTTTCTTATTCAGAGATAATCCGTTTGAATATTAAGAGTAATATAAAAAATAGATATTCCGCAATATTAAACAGGATGGAAAAGGTATCAGGAGTCTGGGATGATGAGTCACAATCTCCAGAGGAGTATGTAGATAATATTCGTAGAGATAGAAGAATATGATAATTATCGACTCAGATATTCTTATCAGGATACTTAGAGGAAATGAAGACATTAAAAAGAAATTTACACTAACCGCCAAAGAAATTAACGGAGAACTTTTTATAACGCCTATCCAATATATGGAAATCTTCTCTGGACTCAGACAAAAAGAATTGATTAGCACAGAACTTTTTCTTGATTCCCTGCACATGATAGACGACGAAAAGATTTATGAATGATAATAAGACGGAACCTGCATTTACTGTAAACTATTTATTTTGAAAGGCTTTTATATCTATCACGAAATGATTTTCGAAATTCATGTAGCTTTATTAGGTAGGGTCAGAACTCCGAGCTACCTAACCAGGGAAATAATGTATGCAAAATCTGGTAGGGCGTGTCTCTCCGAGACCGCCGGGCGGACGCCTCGGAGAACCGTCCCTACCTATAAGTTCGAAAAACAAAACGGAACTGGTTTAACTTCTCTTTTTAATAGGCTATACTTCATCATGGATAAATTTAGCTTTTAAATTGATCATATATGGCGCTTGAACACAATTACACTGAAGACAAGATAAAGACTCTCAGTTCTCTTGAACACATCAGAGCCAGACCCGGAATGTATATTGGAAGAATGGGGAATGGCTCCCACCCCGATGATGGCATTTATATCCTGTTCAAAGAAATCATTGACAATAGTGTGGATGAGTTCATAATGGGATTTGGGAAAAGGATTGATATTGAACTTAATGAGGCTTCTCTATCGATACGGGATTACGGAAGAGGCATTCCTCTTGGAAAGGTAGTCGAATGTGTATCTGTAATAAATACCGGAGGTAAATTCAACGACGATGTATTCCAATTTTCAGTAGGGCTTAATGGAGTAGGGACAAAGGCAGTGAATGCCCTTTCTGAACATTTTGAGGTAATCTCTCACAGGGAAGGCAAATTCTTCAAGGCTCTTTTTTCCGAAGGGGGAATGCTTGAAACAAAGACAGGAAAGACAGACGATAAAGACGGGACTAAAGTTACTTTTATTCCTTCTGTGCAGATGTTTCATAAGTACTCCTTTGATTCGGATTATATCAAGAAGCGACTTTGGATGTATGCATATCTCAATAGCGGACTTTCCCTGTTTTTTAATGAAGAAAAATTCTACTCTAAAAATGGGCTCAGGGATTTGATTGATAATGAGGTGGGAGAAGAGAAAATGTATGAGATTTTCTACCATCGGGAACAGAATCTTGAGTTTGCTTTCTGCCACACTCCTAACTATGGGGAAAATCATTATTCATTTGTAAACGGACAATACACCAACGACGGAGGCACTCACCTTTCTGCCTTCAAAGAAGGGATATTAAAAGGTATAAATGAGTTTTCCGGCAAGAGTTTTCAGGGTTCAGATGTTCGCGACGGAATTGTAGGAGCCATAGCTGTAAAACTTAAAGAACCTATATTTGAATCACAGACAAAAAACAAGTTGGGCAATGCTGATATCAGGGCATGGATAGTCGCGTCGGTAAAAGATGCATTTGTCGATTTTTTGCATAAGCATTCTCAGGAATCTGAAATAATTCTTGAAAAAGTTACGCTTAATGAAAAAGTCAGAAAAGATATACAGGCTGTTAAAAAGGAATCCAAAGAAAAAGCTAAAAGAATGTCTTTGAAAATTCCAAAGCTCAAGGACTGTAAATTCCATTTGGATGACGGAAGTTTGAAAGGCAAGAACTCAATGTTGTTTCTAACAGAGGGTCAATCCGCCGCAGGTTCAATGGTAAGCTGCCGCGATGTCCTGGCACAGGCCATTTTTTCTCTTAGGGGAAAACCGCTGAATTGCTTTAAACAGAGTTTTGACAATGTCTATAAAAATGAAGAGTTTTATTATATTATGCAGGCTCTTAATATCGAAGAAGACATAGAAAACCTCCGTTATGAAAAAGTTGTCATAGCCACTGATTCCGATGTGGATGGACTGCATATCAGAAACCTCCTGATCACATTCTTTCTTACTTTTTTCGAACAGCTCGTACTCTCAGGCCATCTTTATATCCTTGAAACGCCACTCTTCAGAGTAAGAAACAAAAAGGAAACTATATACTGCTATGATGAGGAAGAGATGAACAGAGCTGTTGAGAAATTGAGCAGGAAAGGTGCGGAGGTAACCAGATTTAAAGGCCTTGGAGAGATATCACCGTCCGAATTCGGTCAGTTTATAGGCAAGGATATCAAACTTATAAATATCAATGTGGACTATATGAGAGATATTCCTGCTATTCTTGAGTTCTATATGGGTGAAAATACCCCTGAAAGAAGAGACTATATAATGAATAACCTTGTTTGATATAATGTTTTACGATAAAGATAAAAAAATAGATGAATCTCAGGTAGAAGCTTATTCTGAAGAAGATACGCAGAAAATTGAAACAGAAGACAACCATGAGCACATTTCGGCTGAAAACCAACTGGCTGCCAATGATACAACCAACACTCATCTTAGAAGGCTGATAAGCAGTAATTATATAGAATACGCCTCCTATGTTATCAAAGATAGAGCTATCCCGGAAATCAGAGATGGATTAAAACCTGTTCAGAGGCGTATTTTGTGGTCTCTTTTTAAGATGGATGACGGAAAGTTCAACAAGGTGGCCAATATTGTAGGACACTGCATGCAATATCATCCTCATGGCGATGCGCCTATTTATGAAGCTTTGGTAGGTTTGGCCAACAAGGAACTTTTTATAGAAAAACAGGGAAACTTCGGCAATATTTTCACAGGAGACGCGGCAGCTGCGGCAAGATATATTGAAGCTAGACTTAACGCCCTTGCAAAAGAAGTTTTATTCAACTCAGATATAACCGAATTTACTGATTCCTATGACGGAAGGAATAAGGAGCCGCTTTACTTGCCGGCTAAGATTCCTGTAATTCTTCTTGTAGGACAGGAAGGTATTGCGCCCGGGATGACCACAAGAATACTTTCACACAACTTCAGAGAAGTTCTTGAGGCGCAGGTAGCCTATCTAAAAGGAGAGAAATTTCAGCTTTTCCCTGACTTTTTGCAGGGAGGGGTGATGAATGTCGCAGAATATAGCGACGGCAATGGAAAGATAACTATCAGAGCAAAAGTTGAAATAGATGGAAGAAGATTGATAATCCGAGAAATCCCGGCAATGACAGATACCGAAAAGCTCATTGCTTCCATAGAAAAAGCCGCTAATAAAAATAAAATTAAAATAGCCTCAATCAATGATTATACTGCTGAAAGAATCGAGATTGAAGTGCTTCCTGCCAGAGGTTATAACCCTGAAAAAACGCTTAAAGCGTTATATATGTACACCGACTGCTCAATGTCGGTTAAATCTTCAATACTTGTTATTAAAGATAATCATCCGGTGGTGATGACGGTATCAGAAATTATCCGTTACACTACAGATGCTCTCGTGAACTACCTCAGAAGAGAGCTGGAAATTGAACTTGGAAGGCTTAATGACAAATTCCATGAAAAGACACTGGAAAGAATCTTTATTGAAAACAGAATTTATAAAAAGATAGAAGAATGCGAGACCTATGAACTCGTACTAAATGCAGTAAGAACAGGCTTGCAAAAGTATATTTCAGATCTCAGAAGAGAGATTGTCGACACTGATATTGAGAAACTCCTTGCTATTCCTATAAGGAAAATTTCCAGATATGATATCAACAGGAACCTTGAAGAAATTGATCAGATCAATGCCCAGATAAAAATTGTCGAAAAAAACCTAAAATCTATTAAGAAATTTACTATCGCATACCTGGAAAACCTCATAAAATTATATGCCGGAAACTTTCCCAGAAGAACTGAGATTGAAGAAGAATTTGAGGAGATAGACAAGAAGGCTGTGGCTCTGAATAATATAAAAGTAGGCTGGGACAGGGGCAACGGTTATATTGGCTCATCTGTAAAAAGTGAAGAATCAATTCTCTGCAATGAGTTTGATAACCTTATTTGTATAGAGAAGAGCGGAAGATATAAAATTATCTCAATCCCTCAGAAGATATATGTCGGTAAACTCTTCTATTTCAATAAATATGATAAGAACACAGTTTATTCAGTCATTTATAAGGAACGCAGTTCAGGCAAGTATTTTATCAAACGAAGTGTCGTATCTAAATATATCAGGGATAAAGAGTACAATCTTATTCCTCAGGGATGCCAGCTTGAGCTTATTGTTATCCGTGAAAAATCTGTTTACGAGTGTGTTTTGGAAAAATCCAGAAAGAATAAGGATTCATCAATCGAAGCAGATTTTTCCAAAGTAGAGCTAAGGGCTCCAGGAGCCAGAGGGTTCCTCCTGACCGCTAGGAAAATTACAAAATTCGTCTTTAAAGGGCAGATAGATACTGTTCAAACACCTGAAACTGTGCAGGAATCAGATGCGATTAAGGAAGAGCCAGTTATTCCTAATATTATTGAAGAAATTCATGAAGTTCTTGAAGAGACTGATTTAGCCCCTGCAAAGAATGACGAGAATGTGCTTTCTCTCTTCGGAGATGATGATATCTCTGATGATACAAAGAAAGAAAGAAAAAATAACCAGAAAAAGGACAAGACAAAATCAGCTTCTGCGTACAGGAAAAAACCTACGGATAATAAAGAAGATGATTGGGGTATTGTACAGCCCAATTTAGGATTGTAGGGACGCCCAAGGTAGGGACGCATCTCCGAGGCGTCCGGAATCGGCGCTCTCGGAGAGAGTCGCCCTAGTGAGGCGTCCGTGATACTGTCTTAAATAAAATAAAAAAAATATGAAAAACTTTTATAACTTTGCTGTAATCGTGATGCTAATTGTAACTTTGGCTGCAGTTGGCTGTTCAAAAAAAGAGGCTAATCTAAAAAAAGCAAGCCAGAAGGGAATACTCTATGTAGGTAACGGTTCGGAACCTCAGGATATTGATCCACAGACTGTGACCGGAGTTCCTGAACAGCGAATTATTTCAGCACTGTTTGAAGGGCTGCTTTCCGAAAACCCCGAAACTCTTGAGCCAGAACCTGCTTTGGCTGAATCATGGAGCGTTAGCCCTGATAGCCTTACTTATACTTTTAAGCTCAGGGATAATCTGAAATGGTCAAACCGTGATCCGATAACGGCAAATGACTTTGTTTATGCCTATAAAAGGATTTTGTCGCCGGCTTTAGGAAGCCAGAATGCCTATATGCTTTATTGCATGAAGAATGCTGAGAAATATAATAAGAGAATAATTGCTGATTTTTCTGAAGTTGGGGTAAAGGCTTTAGATGATAATACCCTCCAGATTAAACTTGCCAGACCCACGCCCTATTTTTTATCACTCGTAACTCATATGGCATGGTTTCCGATTGATAAGAACGCAATAGAGAAGTTTGGAACTATGGATCAGAGAGGTACTAAATGGACTCTCCCGGGAAACCTCGTTTGCGACGGGCCGTTTGTTTTAAAAAACTGGGAAGTAAATAAGGTAATTACTGTAGTGAAAAACCCTCTTTACTGGGATGCCAGGAATGTAAAACTCAATCAGATAGAATTTTTCCCTATAAGTGATAATCAGGCTGAAGAGAGAACCTTCAGGGCAGGGCAGCTTCATATTACTTATACGGTACCCTCAAGCAAAATTGATTATTATCAGAAGAACAAGTCCGATCTTATCCATATTTCTCCGTACATGGGAACCTATTATATGGTTTTTAATGTAAACAAATATCCTTTTGATTCCGCGCTTGTCAGAAAAGCTTTGTCTTTGGCAATTGACAGAAAAAGTCTGGCTGAAGATGTCGTCAAAGGAGGAAAACAGCCCGCAAATAGTTTTACTCCCCCAAATACAGGCGATTATACGGCTAAAACAAATCTGCCCTACGATGTCAAATTTGCCCGTGAATGCCTGGCAAACGCAGGTTATCCGGACGGCAAAGGTTTTCCGACAATTGAACTTATGTACAATACTTCAGAAAGAAACAGGCAGATAGCTGAAGCTATTCAGGCTATGTGGCAGAGCAATCTTAATATCAAAGTAGAGCTTGTTAATAAAGAGTGGAAAATGTATCTGGACTCTTTCAGGACAAGAGATTTTTCTATTGCCGCGGCAAGCTGGATTGGAGACTATAATGATCCTCTTACTTTTCTTGGAATGTGGACTTCCGACAGCACTAATAATAGAGCAAGATGGTCTAATTCACAGTATGATAAACTCATAGAAGATGCTTCAGTTTTATCGGATCAGGCTACCAGATATGATTACTTTAATGAAGCAGAAAAGCTTCTCATGGATCAGATGCCTGTCATGCCCTTGTACTATTACACTTCTATGGCTCTTATATCTCCTGATGTGAAGGGCTGGCATCCGAATATCCTGGATCATCACCCTTATAAATATATGAGCCTGTCAGATTCTGCAAACATTCGTTAGGTAGGGATGTCCCCAAGGTAGGGACGACTCTCCGCAGTCGTCCGCTTGTAAGAGGGACAATCGTCCTCGGCGGTATTGGTAGGGACGCATCCCTGGCCGACTCCCTCAACGGAACATGCTTTACTGAATATCTACATTTTATCAGAAGGAAAGCTCTTTCTGCAACGGAGCCAGAATGTTTTTAAATAAATAATAAGCCATAGATTTATAAATCCTGATATTGACAAGTCCTGTCTTCTCAAGAGGGATCTTTGTATCAACGCAAATGGTTATTTCATAGCATCTGTCTTTTAATTTGAATAGATTGTTCTCTTGGGGAATTGTTTCTATCGGTCCTCCGAAAGCATCAAGAAGAGGGCTCTGTTTCAATAACGATGCAGGCACATTGTCAATATAGCTTACAGTTCCGTAGTAGCTCTTAATGTCGTTGCCCAGATGGATTGTTACTGAATCTCCCACCGATATATCCTTTGCCGCCGACTCACTGGCATAAGCCAGAATTTCAGGTTTTTCAGGATCTGCTACTTCTCCGAAAAAGTCGCCTTTCCTGTACCATTTTCCCTGTTGTAAATTTTTATCCGACATAATAAACTTACCGGGAAAATCTGCTTTAAAGCAGAGGGATGCAATTTGCTTCTCCAAATCTTTGATAGTAGATTCTGTTCTTCTTTTTCGTTCTTCATATATTCTTGTAAGTTCCAATTTCGTGGGATCGCTGTATATCTGATCTAGTGTCACTTTGGCCATCTCCAGCTGGAGTTTCTGGCGATTGAGCTCCCATTGTATATACGGATTATAGAATTGTGCGATTGTCTGATCTTTTGCGACTGTCGCCGAATCATCAATTGAGTTAACAAAAAAGCCGTCCTGATGCATATAAAGATATTCTTTTTGGGTCGATACTGAAATGCAGGGTATGGAGGTGTTCCATGGCAGAGGAGCTATAATCAGAATGAATATAATTATAAAGACAGCTAACGCTGTTCTCGAGGTCTTTCCCTTTCTGATCTTTTTTGCTGATCTGAGCTTCAGAATGAGTCCTTTCAGCGGACGATAGAAAAGAAGGTGTATTTCAGCAATGGCCAGCAGTATGCCCAAAGCCTTGAAAAACATATAATATACTATCAGAACAAAACCTGTATAAAGAAATATTCTGTATACGAAAGTAAATAATCCATAGATAATTATGAGCGCGTACTTGTTCCCGGCTATTGCTTTAAGTTTTTTCCTTGAAAATTTTATTCCTAAAAAAAGAAATTCAAAGATTTTATCCCAGGCATCAACTGTCTTCTTCATGAGATTCTCTACTCCGACTAGATCGGAAAGAAGATAATACCCGTCAAATCTTATAAAGGGGTTCCCGTTGATGAAAAGGGTGTTGATAATGCTTACAGTACAAAGATAATAAGCCAGAGAATTGAGCAATCCGGGGGGGATTTTTGCCCAGATATATGCGGCGATTCCTCCTATCATCAACTCCACGAGAATTCCGGCAGAGTCTATTACAGCTCTTTTTTTAGGATTGGTTATTCTCCATGAATCCGTTATGTCTGTATATAATCGCGGCATCAGGAATATTATCCCTATACCCACGCATCTTACCCTTGACCCCAGGTATTTTGCCGCGTAGCAATGCGCAAGCTCATGGAGAATTTTAACTGCCGCAATGACAAAGATATAACGGATGGCTCCGTTAATATTAAAAGTTGAAATTACTTCTGATATAAACCTGTTCCAGTTTATCAGGACTTGAAGATAACCAATTACCGCGATAAAGACGATTATCCATATAGTCCAGATATTAAAGATAAAATTAACTTTTTTTATGGTTCTATTTAAAAAATCATCAGGGTACCATACGGGTATTTTAAAGAATAAGTAAGCGTTCAAAAGCCTGTCGAACCATGTGCGTTTCCGGAGGTTTCTCAGCCCTTCAATCCTTTTTTCGTCAAGTCGATATTCCGGGAGCATAAGCCCGTTATTCCTCAGGAAGGAAATTACAGACAAAAGCTTTTCTTGTGAAACATCTAAATTTATGACTTCTTTCAGGTATGAGATATATTCTTCAAGTGTGAAAGATCTGTTAAGAGCGGAAATGATTTCCTTGTCAAGTTCATTGATTTTGTAATACTTGTCATTTACGGGATCAAAAATCATCCAGAACAGTTTTCCCGAATAAGGATCGTCAGACCGGATTAGCTGCAGATCTTTTCTTAAAATCCCTAAAGCTGTATTTTTTTTGCCGGAATCCATATTATTAAAGTTTCTGGTTTAAAATTGAGTTAAATCACAATATTCAAGCACGAAATCCTAATATTCAAATCCTAAACAAATCCGAATTTTCCAGGTTTCAAAAATTTAAACATTAGAGAATTTGATATTGTTTAGAGTTTCGGGCTTAGAATTTCGTATTTTGTATTTGCAATTTCTATAGTATATGAAATCTCGATCTTTAGATTTTAGAATTTACGCCACCAGAGAATCAGGTTCCTGAATAAATAATATCCCAGCGAAACTTTTTCTCCCGTGATTCTTGCTACGCCACGCATTCCGTTCATCAAACTTCCATCTGTATTTTTCAGATCGAGCTTGATTAAATAGCAGAATTGTTTCTTTTCCGTTAATACAGGGACAGGACTAATATATATTACTTCTCCTTGAAGTGATATTTCCGGTTTGGCATGCAGGTACAATGCAATTGATGAAATATTGGACATCACTGATGAATCTGCTTCATTCAGGAAAATTTCAGCATATACTCTGTCGCTGGGTTTAACTATTTCGAATAGCTTTTCACCGGGATTGACTGCTTTGCCCTTAAGTTTGTATTCGTCATCAATTATTATAACTCCGGAATCTTTGGCCTTGAAGACGCTGTTCTCAAGCTGCCATTTGTACTTTTCAATGGATATTTTGGCTATCGCCCGATTCAGGGAGAGCAGTTTCACATTCGGCAGCTCATTATTGTCGTCAAAGGCCTTCTGTCTTATCATGTCGAGCCTGGCTGAAGCCTCGTCATATTCGGTTTCAGCCTGTTCCAAATCATATTGCAATTCTCGCGTATCATAAGAAAGGATTGTGCTGCCTATCTCGATTTTATCGCCATTGCGGAAGTAAACATCCTCTATTTTTCCCTGGTATGGCGCGTATGCTATGTACCGGTCACTGTTTCTTGGGACTATTTCAAAATCTCCGGCGATATTCTGCCCGATCCTGATAAGAAATAGTGATAGGATGACTACAAATAAAGCAGCCGCCCAGAAAATTTTCGTGTGGAAAATATCGCTTTTCTTTGATAACCTGAAAAGCTTCCTGGAGCCTGGTTTTAGTAAATACCATATCGCCTGGCTGTAATGCAGAGCCAATAAATTTAGCCTCGTTACGGTTTCAGAAATTTTGTCGTCATAATACTCAACGCACCAGACAAAACTTTCATCAATCGCGTTAGAACTGCCGGGAGGCTGCATTGGAACCAGGAAAACTCTTTTTTCCCGGGGATTTTTAATAAATTCTTCAAAAATATCCAGAATGTTTTTTTCGGCTCCGGCATTAATTAAACTTTCTCTTGTAATCTCAGTGGTTTTTTCAAGCTTCCTGAATGTTGATGCTATGACCTCAATGCTGTTGGCGTATTGTGTGTTGCGGTTGATTTTGTCATTGCCCATTAATTCAATAATTCTAGCCTTGCCCCGGCGCATATCTATTAAGCAGGACATATCGTAGGCTGATATAACTCTGCTGTTATTTACGATATGGGCGTAGAGAGCTTCGGGCAGCGGCTTTTTGAAAGCTTCGTGCCCCAGGTTCAATATCAGTGAAATAAGATTTAACCGAGCCGCTGCCTCGTTTTCAGAAGCAGGTCTGACAGATTGGAATTTAGAAGAGGAGGGCGCTGTCCTGTTTGCATTAAGATCGACATTAGGTTCAGTGCTGTTAGGGGGGGGGGTATTGTTCTCCAATTTTACCTCCCGGTATCCTGCAGAAGAGTGCCCGACATTCCTGCAAAAAGCTTTCTGTCTGAATTATCAATTATTGCCTTTACTTCAAAACATCTGCTGCTTGAGAGAATATATCCCGCGGTTTCGTAGACTGTGCCTGTTGCCGTAGCATTTATTTCATCTATATGAAAGGTCATTGGCTCGTCCATTTTTATTTTGTCTATCATATTTGAGGGAAAGTACATTACCGCCAGAAGCTCATTGTCGTTTATAAGCTCTACTATAGGTTCTGCTGCTTCTGCAAGCTCGTATTCCTGTAAAATCTTCTTTGTTATTATCCCAGAGAATGGAGCTCTTATCGTGCATGCGTCAAGTTTCTCTTTTGCCAGACTCAGATTAGCTTCGGCTAAGGACATGTCAAACTTCGTGTTTGTCTTGTAGAGTTCAATGCTCTCAAATTCCTGAACGCTCATTGAGCCTTTTTCTCTCAGCCCTTTATAACGGTTGAAAGTGCTTTCGTAAAAGGCATAGCTTGCGTTGGCCTTTTCATTTTGTGCTTTTGCTATCAGATACTGATCGTTGTAGATAGCGTCATCCAGGAGCAGTACTATGTCATCTTTTTTAAAAGGTTCACCCTCTTTGAAATTATATACCTTTACTGTACTGTCAATAATCGTGGATATAACAGCTTTTTCCTTTGGCATAAGCACTACTTTTATTTGCTCTGTGGCCGGGTTTATCTCATACTGCGCGGCATGGGAAGTTATGCTGTAAGTTAGAAAAGCTATTAAAGTTATCGGCAGAACTGATTTTTTTTTCATTAAAGTGAACATGTTATTTTTGTTTACTTAAAGTTTCGTGTTTCTTGTTCGTACCCTTTCAATATGATTTCGTACCATGGGCGTCCCGCCCATGGCAGTATTGGGACGCCTCCACGCAGAGCGTGGCAAGCTCCATAGTTTATAACGCAGAAGCGTTAGCGTCCGCATATAAGAGGTGACCACTGTCACCCGGCAGTCTCGGAGAGACTCGCCCTACCGGATTTTGCATACATTATTTCCCTCAAAGGGTAGGGACGCATCTCCGAGGCGTCCGTCAATCACTAAAGTTCCTCATTTCACTCGCCAGTTGAGGCTGTTTGTAGAGACGCAAAATCTTGCGTCTCCCTCAACTGAAGATGCTTTACTCAATACATACCATATGCAAAGCCATTGTTACTTCTTTTATGGTTTCGTGCCATGGGCGTCCCGCCCATGGCGGTATTGGGACGCCTCCACGCAGAGCGTGGCAAGCTCCGTAGTTTATAACGCAGAAGCATTAGCGTCCGCATATAAGAGGTGACCACTGTCACCCGGCGGTCTCGGAGAGACACGCCCTACCAGATAACGAACTTTCTTACTTCTTTTCTACTTTTTTAAGTATCCCTTTTTCAACGAGCTGGTCAATTAACCTCTGCATTGTATTGAATGTAGCCAGAAATCCATCGGGAGGCATAATTACTCTGAGCTTTTCTTCTGTAGTAGGTTCGGCGCCTTCTTTCCCTGGCTGATAGCTTACGAGGTCATACCTTACCATCCCTTTTACGAAATGAAGCTGCCCGATTGTGTCCACAAATACTTCTCTGCTTTCTGACATGTCTGTTTCCTTTTTTTGTTAGGGTTATTGATTTAGGCTTGGAAGTAAAGATAACTCTATTTTTAGAAAAAACAGTTTCAAATTAATAAAATTAAAAATCTTGACATTTATATCAGCAGTAGGATAAAATGAAAAAGCAATGATAGTTAATTATTTAAGGAGATAAAATATGTATCAATTAGAAGAAAGAATCCTGTTTGACGGGGTCGGAATACACCAACCTGAAACTAATGAAGTAGCGTTTATAGCTTCTTCTGTAATGGACGCTCAAACAATTATAGATTCTCTTGGGGCTAATGTCGAGGCTGTCCAGCTTGAAGCCGGAAGAAATGGGCTGTCTCAAATCAACGAATATATTAATTCGCATAACGGAATTGACGCGGTGCATATCGTTTCTCACGGGAATGATGGATTTATTTCATTGAATGGACAAGTGATAGACAGTAATTATCTTGAAGCTCATCAGGCTGACTTAGCCTCATGGCAGGACAATCTTTCTGAAAATGCCGATATTCTGCTTTACGGCTGCAATGTGGCTCAGACTGATACAGGAAAAGCTTTTGTTGCAGACCTTGCTTCATATACAGGAGCCGATGTGGCTGCTTCTGTTGACGGAACAGGTTTGAACGGAGATTTCAGCCTGGAATTTGTTTTAGGAAATATTGAGTCTAACGCGATAAATCCGGGATTATATGACAATCATCTGGCGACTATCACTGTTACAAGCAATGCAGATTCAGGAGCAGGGACTCTCAGAAATTCCATAGCTTCTGCTACTCCAGGAGATGAAATTGTATTTACATTGGGCGTAGGCAACGAAGTAATCATACTAAGTTCACAGTTAACGATCGGCAACAGAATGACAATTAATGGGACGAATACAGGAGGAAGTGGTGTTGATGTGAGCGTTGTTGTGCCAGGAGCTTCTGCTTACAGGGCTTTTGAAATCAACTCTGGTGCTGAAAATACAGTTACTATACAATATATGGCGAGTATAAGCGGAGGGAATATTTCCGGTTTTGGGGATGTAGGCGCCGGAGTCGGAGGCAGCATAGATGTCGCAAGCGGCAATCTCGTACTCGACCATGTCAGTGTTGATAATTCTATAGCATATCGTGGTGGAGCAATCTATAATTCGGTTTCTTCTACTCTTACTATAAGTAATTCACAAATACATGATGCGGTATCGACTTTACATGGCGGCGGAATATATAATACCGGCACTTTGATAGTAAATCAGGATAGTTATATTCAAGATAGCACTGCTACAGGTAATGGCGGCGGAATTTATAATTTAGGAGTGACAGATTTAGAAAATGCAGTTATTTTGGAAAACACTGCTGTAGATGGTGCCGGAGTTTATAACACAGGGGGAACAATAACTATATCTAACGATTCAACGGTTCTGAATAATGACGCTGGAGGTTCAGGTGGCGGTATATTTAATAATGCAGGAACTCTGAATACACGCTGGAATACAGCTATTACCGGAAATACTGCTGTTGATTTTGGAGGTGGCGTATTTGGAAGAGTGTCTATCAATATCGAAGGCACAGATATTTATAACAATCAAGCAGGAACAGGGGGTGGAATTCTTATCGATAGTTTAGCAACTGCAAACATTTCGTATAGCAATATTTATTCTAATTCCGCTACATTGACTGGAGAATATAATGGGGTAGGAGGAGGAATCTTGATAAATGAAGGGACATTGACACTCTCTAATAGCACAGTAAGTTTAAACACCGCTGTTACTGCAGGCGGAGGTGTTGCTGTAGCTGACGGTACATTTGCAATGACAAACTCCACAATCGTTAACAATAGTGCGGTAGAATCAGGCGGAGCAATAGAAGCGACGGCAGGGGCACAATTGAATATTCAATTTAGCACCATCTCAGGGAATAGCTCTACTGGATCAGAGGCTTTTACAGGTTATTGGGGGGGCGTATCTTTAATAGATGAATCTCAAATAACAATGCAGAACACAATACTTGCACTAAATAACGATGAAGTAGGCAATGTCGACTTTCATAGGGATTCAGTGTCAGAAACAGTTATAGATAACGGGTACAATATAGTGCAAAATTCACATAATTATTCCTGGATTGGTACAGGAGACTGGACAGATCAGGCTCATAGCGGAACCTTTACTAGAGTTGGAGGAGGCACAGGTCAACTGTACCTGGATAGTCGAAATTGGAATGGAGGGCCTACTCAGACTATGAGATTTACTGATCCTGCCAGCATTGCAATTGCTAATGGAATCACTTCTGGGCTTAATATAGACCAGCGTAGTTTTGCCCGCAGCGCAGTTACTCCAACTATAGGTGCCTACGAGTATAACGGAATTGCTCCAGACTTCAGAACTGCTGATGCATTTACTTCAGGGAATTGGGATAATATTGATACTTGGAATGTCTCTATTGATGGTGGTGTTACTTGGGATTCTGCGGACTATGCTCCAGACTATGCGGCAGGGACGATTACTATTCGTTCAGGAACAGTTGCCATATCTCAATATACTTACATTGATCAGGCGACGATATTAGCTCCTGGAGAGCTTAACATAGAAAGCGGAGTGACATTGGAAATAACCAATGGGAGCGGAACCGATTTATCAATAATAGGTCTTCTGGTTAATGACGGGACTATAGCAAACAATGGAAGTATAAGCGTTTCAGCTGGAGGTACTATTCTTAATGATAACCTTGGAACAATAACCAATTCTGGAAGCGTTACTATTAATGGTTCATATGTTCAGAACAAGGCAGTAGCAGATCCAGTTGCTATCACCGGCAATGCCCTTACTTACAGTGGAGCCTCATCAACCCTAGAATATTCAGGAGCCTCTACCCAAACTACAGGAGCATTGGAATTTGGCGCAACAAACGGCCCTGCAAACCTGCTAATAGATAATAATACTGCTTTAACCCTTGCATTTAGCAGAACTCTCAGCGGAGGCCTTACAGTTGACACAGGCTCATCGCTCAATATAGGCACAAATACGCTAACAGTAAATGGTACATGTACAATTCCAGGCACACTGACAATAGGCACAGGCGATTTTGGAGCTCGAGGCACATTCAACGCTACAGGAGGGACGATAGACTTTACCGGAGCAGGAAGGCTGTTGCTGTCAGGAAGTGCAGTGACAAGCCTAGGTAGTCTTGACACTGCGATGGGAGCAGTATGGTATTGTGCAAGTGGGAGCCAGACAATTCTGGCAGACACTTACAGCTCTTTTGTAGTAAAATACGGAGGGATCAAGACACTGGGCGGAACTGTGACAGTAAACAATGCACTAACAGTCTATGCAGGATCAACGCTGGCGGTTGGAGCGAACACTCTTACAGTAAGCGGAGCCACCGCGATCCCCGGTACACTAACAATTGGAACAGGCGATTTTGGAGCTCGAGGCACATTCAATGCTACAGGAGGGACGATAGACTTTACCGGAGCAGGAAGACTGTTGCTGTCAGGAAGTACAGTGACAAGCCTAGGTAGTCTAGACACTGCGATAGGGGCAGTATGGTATTGTGCAAGTGGGAGCCAGACAATTCTGGCAGACACTTACAGCTCACTTGTAGTAAAATACGGAGGGACCAAGACACTAGGCGGAACTGTAACAGTAAACAATGCACTAACAGTCT
>Ga0209417_1001939_pt1 | contig 35257 bp, 39 predicted proteins | sample RifGroF2_FD_184002 | JGI IMG/M metagenome (GOLD analysis project Ga0209417, IMG submission 184002) | Groundwater microbial communities from Rifle, Colorado, USA - Groundwater F2 (SPAdes) (version 2) | ecosystem: Environmental > Aquatic > Deep subsurface > Groundwater | place: Rifle, Colorado... | reverse complement strand
GTGCCGGACGCTAGGCTTAAAAATATTCAAACAAAAAAAGAGTTGCTTCTTCGAGCTCCTCTTTCAGAAGAAACAAGAGTTCTTCTTAAATGTCTTGGAGTGTCATACTAATTTGGCAGAACTCAGGTGCTACTGGAGTCTCTTTTCTTTTGGCAACCTGGTCTCGGCGGGCCAAAGAACCTTTAATTTTTGCCATTAATTCACCAATTGTTCCACCTTCGGTTGTTTTTTTTAATCTTTCTCCACTATCGCCATGGCGTTCAAGCCCGCGAGCACGACGATATTCCCCCATTTCGGAACCGGGTTTTTTTGATCCTTCAGACATAAAGTTATAAAAATTACTTAGAAAAATAATTAATTTAGTGTTCATTTTTAAACGATATCAGTATACCCTATTATTTAAAGAAGATAAAAGCTCTTTTTTCCACCCCTCCCTTCTTTCGCTTTGCCCTCTCTGCTATAATAAAACCATTATGTCCGACCTTCAATCTATCGAAGACCTTATTAAACATTCTCACGTTGGTTCTGGAGCCTCTGTTCCGGTTATCTCGACAAAACTCGAGGAAAAGATGCAGGATGTTCGGTTAAAAGAAAAGGAAGAAGAAGCTCAAGTCAAAGCTCAAAGCCTTGGTCTGCCTTATGTAAATCTTAAAGGCTTCCCTATTAGCCCCGAGGCTCTCTCTTTGGTTTCCGAAGAACAGTCCACAGCTCTTAAGGTAGTATGTTTTTTACATACCGGCTCGGAAATCCGCGTCGCCGCGGTTAATCCCGAAGACGAAAAGATTAAGGAGTTATTGTTTCAACTAACCGAGCGTTATAAAGCCAATGGGGCAATTTATCAAATCACCGAAGAAAGTTTTCGCCTGGCCAAAAAAGCTTACGCCAATTTACCAAAAATCAAACTCATAATTAAGGGCGTAAAAATTACCGATACTGAATTAGAAAAATTTCAATCGGCCATGGCAACTTTTGCCGATATTCAAAAAACCGTCCAAGGCGCTTCGGTTACTGATGTTATGACAATCGTCATTGCCGCGGCGTTAAAGTTTGACTCGAGCGACATCCACGTCGAAGCCGAAGAGCACCAAATTGTCGTGCGCTACCGTTTAGACGGTGTTTTGCAAGAAGTAGCCTCACTGCCCCACGAGGCCTGGAAAAGAATAATTTCTCGCATCAAATTAGTTTCCGGTTTAAAAATTAATATTACCGAAAACCCTCAAGATGGCCGCTTTACTATTTTCATGAAAAACGGCGACACCGATGTTCGTGTTTCCACCATTCCCACCAATTGGGGTGAGTCCGTGGTCATGCGAATTCTAAAACCAACAGCGGTCGACGTGCCTTTTGTTTCACTCGGCTGGCGGCCGGCTTTGGAAAAAAAGATTTTACGGGAAATCGAAAAACCACACGGCATGATTGTTACCACCGGTCCAACCGGTTCTGGTAAAACTACCACTCTTTACGCCATTCTTAAAAAACTCAACCAACCCGGAGTTAAAATCATAACTCTCGAAGATCCGATTGAATATAAAGTCGAGGGCCTTAACCAGTCGCAAATCGATCAATCGAAAAACTACACTTTTGCCGCTGGTTTGCGTTCAATTCTTCGCCAAGATCCGGACATTATTATGGTCGGCGAAATCCGCGATTTGGAAACCGCCGACACGGCCATTAACGCCGCCCTAACCGGCCACCTTTTGTTATCAACCGTTCACACCAACTCGGCTTCTGGCGCCTTACCACGTTTTCTTTCCATGGGCGTTAAACCGTTTCTGTTAGCTCCGTCCTTAAACGCTATTGTTGGTCAACGTCTGGTTCGTAAAGTTTGTGAAAAATGTAAAGTTGAAGATGCTCAGGCCCCGGAACGTTTAGAAGAAATTAAAAAAATTCTTGGTGAAATTTCTCCGGCCTCGGGCGAAACCATTCCCGATCTAACCCAACTAAAATTTTACAAAGGTACTGGTTGTCCGCTTTGCAACAACACCGGCTACAAAGGCCGAATCGGAATCTACGAAGTCATTATTATGGACGATGCCATCCGCGCCTCGCTTTCAGACAAAATTTCCGAATACGAAGTGCAAAAACTAGCTTTAACACAAGGTATGGTAACCATGGCTCAAGACGGTTTACTCAAAGCCATCGATGGTGTAACCAGTATTGAAGAAGTTTTCCGTGTAACTGGCGGTGAATAAATTTAAAACAAAAAAAACACATCGGGATCCCGATGCGTTTTTTTTATTCAATTTCGATTTCACGAGAATCCGAATCTTCACCCGCCAAAATTCGAACCGTCCGATCAGTCCGAATCTCGGCCTCACCAACCATTCGCGGCCATTCGACCAAAACAACCGTATCTGGCCGACCAATCCATTCCTCGAGTCCGAGATTAAAAATATCTTCCGGAGTTCGCAAGCGATAAGCGTCGATATGGACAATTTGTTTAACCGGTTCACGGCCGGTTGGATAAACATTCATCACCGTAAAAGTCGGACTGCGGGCCAAACCCTCAGCGCCAAGCGCCTCGACCAAACCTTGAATAAAAGTGGTTTTGCCGGCCCCAATCTCGCCTTCGAAAGCGACAACTTCGCCGCCCTTGAGAGAGCCGGAAAAATCGGCGGCAATTTTTTTTGTTTCGATTAGTGAATTTGAAAGCATAGATTTGATACGCGACCTCCCCCCGGCCGTCGCTCGAGGCGAGCTATGGCCGGGAGGGGGGAGACACGATCTTGGACTATCAATATCGGTAAAAGATTAAACCAATCTCATGTTCGGGTCCGCTTCTAACTTCAATGGATCGGTAAAATCTTTTCGAGACGCTCGCCAGGCGCCGGCGACGGCGATCATGGCGGCGTTGTCACCGGTGAATTCGAGCGGTGGAAAAAAGACCGGGAGCGGAGCGAAATTATTTTTCATTTCCTCGCGCAAAAAAGAGTTGGCCGAAACGCCGCCGGAGACGATTATTGATTTTGGATTATTTTGTTCCACAGCTCGACGGGTTTTTTCGACTAAGACATCAATAGCGGCTTGTTCGAAGGAGGCACAGATATCGGCCACCGAACTCCCTCCCTCGGCTCCCTCCTCCAAGGCTGGGAGGGGTTGGTTGTGTAGGTAAACTGCTACCGCGGTTTTGAGACCAGAAAAACTAAAATCTAAATCTTTAGGATCGGTCATCATGGGACGAGGGAAATTTATAAGATCGCGTTTTCCTTGTAAAGCTTGCTTGGAAATCTCTGGACCGCCGGGATATGAAAGTCCGAGCAACTTAGCAACCTTATCAAAAGCCTCACCGGCAGCGTCATCGCGAGTTCGACCAAGAAGCTCGTATTCGCAAAAATTTTTCATGAGCAAAAGTTCGGTGTGTCCGCCGGAGACAAGGAGGCAGACGGCGGGGAATTCGATCCCCCTCCTGTAGTCCTCCCCCTGGGGGGAGGAATGCAAAAAGGCACTTCCGATATGGCCTTCCATGTGGTTTACGGCCACCAGTGGTTTTTTCCAGATCCAGGACAGAGTTTTGGCCACCTCGACACCAATTCGCAAAGCCGGAACCAAACCTGGCCCGGCGGTCACGGCGATAGCGTCGACTCCCGAGCCGTCGCGCGGCACTCCGGCCGCTTCGAGAAGCGGAAAGACAACATCAACATGACAACGCGCCGCGACCTCGGGAACCACACCACCATACTCGGCGTGTTTGGCTGCTTGTGAAGCGATTAAACTTTTTTCAATAACAAAACTCCGGTTGTCATAATTTCTAATAATGGCCACCGAAGTCTCGTCGCAACTGGTCTCGATACCCAATATACGCACAGCAACTATTTTTTTGCGAATCCTTCAAACGCCTTCAATACCTCCAGTGGTACGGCAAATATAACCGTATTTGAAGCGTCGGAAGAAATATCATTGATCGAATTTAATGTGCGAAGGTGCAAAGCCCCGGGAGAATCAGAAAGTATTTTAGCGGCCTTGGCCAAATTTTCCGAAGCAGCTACCTCGCCCTCGGCACTGATGATAACAGCGCGGCGTTCGCGCTCTGCTTCTGCTTGCTTGGCAATAGTACGAATCATTTCTTGCGGCAGGTTGATGTCTTTCAGTTCTGCAACAGTGACTTCGACCCCCCAACCCAAAGTAGCTTCGTCAACAAGTTTTTCAATTTTATCGGAAATAACTCCGCGTTGGCTCAACAATTCATCAAGAGTAACCTCGCCGACGATATTTCGCATTGTAGTTTGGGCCAACTGAAGAACGGCGTAATCAACGCGTTCGACTTCTAGAATGGCTTTGGCCGCATCAACGACTTTGTAATAAATAACCGCGTTGATTTTGGCCGAGACGTTGTCTTTGGTGATGGCGTCCTGCGACGGCACATCAATCGCTTTAAGACGCATATCTACTTTGCGAATAGATTGAAAAACCGGCACAATTGGATACCAACCAGGATTGACAATGCCGGAAAATTTACCCATCGTAAACTTAACGCCGCGTTCGTATTGGTTAACCTGTTTCAGACAGGCAAAGAAAAGGATAACCACTAGGATTATCAGAGGAAAAAGATTTTCCATAAATGAATTTAGTTTTTAAATAATTATTTTTTAATCTAAAGGTTGTTTTTTCTTATTTTTCCATTCCGCCAGTTTGGCCCCCCGCCCCGCGGCTTTTCGTTTCTTCTTGGCAATCTCAGGGATCTTTTTATTCCGCTCTTCCGGAGGATTTAAAGCTTCTTCGATTGCCGTCAATAATCTCTGTTTAACCTCTTTAATGTTTTGCGCGAGATCTCTTTCTCCACTGGCGACCATGTGAATTTCTGAAGTCGATCCAACCCATTGTCCGGGGTGCTTTTTAACAAAATATTCTTTTATCAAAACTTTTTCAGTATCAGAAAAAAATTTTGGATCCAAATTATCAAGAGATAGCCGTAAATCGGCTGATGAAGATACTTTATTTTTGTTTTGTCCGCCGGCCCCACCACCGTGTTTAAAAGAAGTGATCTTAATTTTTTTCTCGATCTCTTTCGTTTGGACTGGTGTTGGTTTTTTGGCTCAGCTTCGGGCGGCCGATACTCTCGAAAATAATCTGACATAAAGATGATTAGATGACAATAAAATAATAATTCAACAAATCCAGCATATCACAAAACCAAACCCGAGCAAACCTTGACTTTTATTCAAAAAAGGAGTGCAATAAAAGCGGGTCCGGACGACTAAGGAGGCTGCCGTGATACGCCAAGCAGCAATCTCCCTCATAACCAGACCTGGCAGGAACTACGTCTTGCTCGGTCTCAACAATCAGGGGCGTCACAAGGGGAGAATCATCCCCCCGTCAGAGACGGTCAAACCCGGCGAAACACCGCTCCAAGCGGCTTATCGCGGGATCAAGGAGGAAGTTCACGGAGTCAGTGTCGGAAAACTCCGCCCGGTCGGAGTCTTCCAGATCTTCTTCGAGGGTACGCCTGAGCACAACATCGAACTCCATGTGTTCCGCGGAACCATAATTCGCGGCACGCCTCGTGCCTGCAGAAAAGAGTTCAGTTGGCTCAAGTTCTACCGTTCGGAAAAAGCTCCAGTGGACAAGATGTGGCCCGATGCCCGTCTGTGGTGGCCACGCCTTCAAGCGCTTGGACCCACTGACGCTGTTCTCGGACTGCGCCTGACCCTCCCGGCCGAACCACGCTTCGTGGTTAGCCGGATCAATCCACCGTCTTCCGAGGAAGTAGCCTTTGCCAAAGCTGTCTGACGGCGCCTCCGTTTCCCTGTTCGTCTCCCCGACGCCCAGGCTCTCTCCGCCAACCCACTTTCCCCATCAAGGTTGGCGCTTTTTTTACCAAAATTTTTAAGATCCAAAGAAATTAAAAGAGTTGTTGATTTTGATAATTACTAAAAATACAAACAAAATGGTCTAAAACTTTTTATTTTAGCTTCTTGACACTTTTTTTATTTTCCCTTATCATAACCACGCCGTAATTGGAAAATTTGACAATTAGAAAATTCAAAAAATCCACCCCGGCCCCATCGTCTAATGGTCAGGACGCGGGCTTTTCAAGCCTGCAATCCGGGTTCAATTCCCGGTGGGGTCACCACAAAAAACACCAGTTTGTCTGGTGTTTTTTGTTTTAAAAAACCGTCCGAAAAGGACGGGAAGAAAACGAGTGGACACAGTCTTTACTCGTTGTCTGGCAAGAAACGCTGGTAGTGAGCAACGATCTCACGAAGCTGCTTATTGTTAAACCTGGGACGTTCAATCAATCTCCATTCGTTACTGGAAAGCGTTGTGTCCCAAGGACAAACTGAACGCATCCAAGACAACCTTGTTCGAACGTCATCGGGGACAACTGGGTTAACTCGAGAATAGTGAATGACTTGACAGTTGTGAATACGATCATGCGGCCGGTTCGACTCATCAAGAGCCCGGAACTGCCACGGCGTCAACCGTTCGAGCAAGATCCTTGTGCCCCACATGACTTCGCCGTGACAAACGGCAATAACTGTGCCCGCGGACTGCTCACGGTGAAACGAGTCAAGAAGCGTGTGCAGACGCGGTAGAATTCCGGCGATCGATTCGCCACCGGCCGGACTCCACCAAACACCGTCACGCTTCTGTCGTGCCAAATCCATGCTTAAGGAACCAGAATTGCGCTGTTCGATAGTGGCCGAGCTGAGCTGACCCCAGTTGCGTTCCGAAAGCATGGGATGAGGAAACCAATCGGCTTCAGGCAAATCCAGAAGACAAGCTGTCTCCATAGCTCGGACGTACCAGCTGGTCAAGTAACGCGTAAAGCCTTCGGAAAATTCCTGACGCAACCAAGGCCCGATGGTTTCGGCCTGCCACCGGCCGAGCGCACTCAAACGCCAGGCTTCGGTGTGTACTCGATCAAGCTCACGCATGAGTCGATCATCACCTTGCTTCACTTGCTTCTGGGCAATATTGCCCTCGCTCTCACCGTGACGCACCAAGACAAGATGCAGTGGCATGGTCATAGATGTATCCTCCTGCAAAAAGAACGTTGAGAAAACTAAATTACCATCCTAACAATTCGGCGTCAAACAAAACCTATTTATCCCTCAAAACTCCCTCCCACGAAGAGGGTCGGCCAGTTGTCAGCAGCCATCCACCCGCCAACAACCTGGCCGAGGAGAGGTAAAAAAAACACAGAACCAAAGTTCTGTGCAAGAGCACCTCTTACCGAGACAAATCTTCTGACCGGCCGAGGTACACCATAGTGAGGGCAGCGCCGGCCAAAACCCAACCGATGAGTTCGTAGAGACTCGGGGTTCGGCGAGAAAAGAAAAGGTAGTTGAAGCCCCAAGCAAAAAGAGGCAAAGTGATCGGCGCTGTGGTGGCCAACGCCAGCGAAGCCCCGGCTTTGTATCCGAAGAAAAAACTGATGTCGGCCGCGCAGACAAAGAGCCCGGCCATGATTACGAAAAGAATCTGTGGACCAGAAGGCAACACGGTCGGAAGTCCGAAAACCTGACGACCAGCCAGGATGAGACAAGAAATAAGACAACCGGTTCCGGTCACAATAGCTGTAACCGCGATCGGATGGATTGGCCGAAGCTTTTGATCAACAATGACGTTCTGGGAGGCGTAGCAAGCCATGGCCAGAATCACCAAAAAGAACGCACGCATTTTCATCTCCTCCGCGAAAAAACGAATTGGCTGATGAGATTAGCATGAATCAAAATTCTTGGCAATCATCTGTAATCCTCCACGTCTAGGGAGAGGATCGAATTATAAAAAAACGGAACCGAAGTTCCGCGAAGAAGGAAAAGAGCTAGTAGAGACGCGTGAAATTGCGAGCCGAACGGAGTGAGGTGTCGACCATGGCAGTCTCTAACCTGGTGAAAGCGAACTGCCCGAGCGGAATTTTCTTGTCTTTGAGCTGCTGATAAATCTCGGGCATAAGAATCATCTGGTGGAGCAAGCTCTCGACCGCTTGACTGAGGGGGCCTTTGACTGCTTTCTCCACAATTGGTTGAAGCTCTGGGTCATACCAGGGATCCAAGATCGGAACCTCGTCAGGAATCTCCACCACCCCGGGAGCGGGCGGCCGCGGTTGAAGCAAGAGACGTCGAAACAGACCTGACCAAAACGATTCCTTGAATTGCTTCTCCAACCGAAGGTTGTTTTCTCGAATTCGATTGATACCGTCGAGTGCCGACCAATCGAACATAACGAAGTCGCTTCCGTCTTGTTTGAGACCGGCGAAGACGACCACACGGGCACCTCGACCAACCGGCAAGCCGGCCAACGATTTCAGAAATTCCTTGATCAGGAATCGAGGTCCATTCAGGTCTCGAATTTGCAGGCGCAGGATCACTTCTCTGATTCCGGCCGGCAAAACCATGGCGTTCCAGTAAAGATGTGGGACGGAAACTCCGTCATGCAAGTCGATATCAGTCCGAATGTCCTCCAACCCAAGTTGGAGAACGGCCATCAATGGTATTTGCTGGCCGGCCAACCGAATCCTGAGAACATCAGGAATCTCCGGTGGTCGAATACTTGGCAGACTCCACGGTTCTTGGAAGAGCTTCTCCAGATTCAAGTGAGCGACTGGGGCATGGGTGAACTTTCGGGGATCGACGTAGACGAGCTCGGGCACGGTTGCCTCCGGTACACATTGTTGCGACAATATCTCAACATTTATAAACCGCGTTGTCAACCTTAAATTGTGCAAAATTCGTCTTCCCCTTTACTTAAAAAAGTTATACAATGAAAATAGAATTTTATTTTTATATGTTTCATCTTCCTCTCCTTTTAGTCTCTTTGGTCCTTTTCTTTATTTGGTCCTTATTTTTCTTCTTCGGAAAAAGCACTCGTCGCGAGCAAATCATTATGAGTTTGGCAGGTTTGATTTTGACACCGGCTATTTTGATGGTAGCGGCGGTTGATTATCGGGCTGGTGGAATTTTGGCCAATGGTTTTATTGGCATAGAAGATTTAATTTTCGCTTTTTCGATGACCGGCGTGGCCGCGGTGGCTTACGAAATTTTGATTGGCCGCCGACTGGTTCCTTTTCGTCGCAAACATTTTGGTGGTCGGCATCCGCTCAACTGGTTGGCAACTCTTATTATTATAATTGGTGCCTGGGCTTTAATTTCTTTAACAGCGCTTTTTCTTTTTCCCATCAACTCGAGCTATGCTTTTATGGTCGGCGGTCTTTTAATTATTACCTACATCATTGCCGATCGCCACGATCTTTTACTCGACGCGATTTTTTCTGGTTTGTTTCTGGCCCTTTTGGTTTTTGGCCTGGAGCAAGTTTTCTTTGTCCAATTATTTCCCGAAACCGCGGCCAGTTTTTGGCAAAGCGAGCGCCTTTCCGGCTTTCTCCTTGGTGGCCTGCCTATAGAAGAACTTATTTGGATCGCTATTGTTGGCCTAAGTGTTGGTCCGGCATACGAATTTGTTAAACACTATAAAGTAAAAAGCTAGCCGGGAATCTTAACTTAAAAATCTCTCTCCCCCAAACCTATGACCACCCTCCAACCAACCAACGAAGACTTGGCCTGGCTCCCCGAACACGAAGGCCAACTTTCGGTCGATGTTTTAGAAGACGAAAATAATATTTATATTCGCTCGGCCGTGGCCGGCACCAGCGCCGATGATCTGGACATTACCGTAACGCACGATACCGTAACCATTCGCGGCCAGCGCCAGCATCAATGCGATCATTGGCTAAATACCACCAACCATCTTCAAGAATGTTTTTGGGGCACTTTTTCCCGATCTGTGGTTTTACCAAGTCATGTCCGCCCCGAGGCTGCCGACGCGGTTTTAAAAAACGGCATCTTAAGTATAACCATTCCCAAAACCGAATCAGCTTCAGAAGTTGATGTGGTGGAATGGTAATTTAAAAATTTTCCACCCCTATGCACCTGCCTCTCCTGCCAGACGAAATTCCAACACCTTCTGACAAACCGAAGGTGTTTTCAAAACCAACCAAAATCGCTCTAATAATTGGCGCGGTGATTGTTGTGATTGGTTATGCCGGAACTTTTGTTTGGGCCGAATCTTATGAAAACCGGATCGCACCCAATGTTCGAATCGGTTCCATAAAAATTGGCGGGAAGGATTTTGAAACTGCCAAACAAACTATTAATTCTGAAGTTGATAAATTTTTACTCGAAGGAGTCCAACTTTTTGTAGACGGCAAATCCGGTGTAGTCGCACTTTCTCCGGTCAGCACCGAAACTGGCGAGTATGTAATTTTTGACGTCGACGAAGCTATTAACCAAACCATAGCCGCAAACCGCACCAAAAACAAAATCTGGCTTCCCTTCACCTTTGCCTATGCCCTAATCCACAAATCAGAAATCAAAATACCCGTCAGTTTGGACGAAGATCAATTAACCAAAATGGTTTTAAACGCCTTTCCGGATAGTATTCAACTTGCCACCGACGCCGATTTTGTTTTCACCAAAGAGGCCGACCTCTGGCAAGGCACGGTAACCGCCTCGGCCGACGGTTTAACCATTCCGACAGAAACTTTTTTTTCAGAATTAAAAAATCTTTTGGTCAATCTTGATCGACAACCAATTGTCATGTCGAGAACCTTGGCCAAACCCACAATTCTAGAAAACCAAGCCGAAGCTCTTATTCCTCAAGCCGAAGAAATCTTAAACAACGCTCCGTACACCATAACTTTCAAGGAACAAGCCTGGGAAATTTCGGCAACAGATTTAAGTTTGGCCCTAGAACCAATTTTGAATGAAAAAAATCAAATTGAATTAGCTGTTTCTGAAAACGGAATTTTACCTCTTCTTGATTCTTTGGCTCTTGAGATCGAAAAGCCGGCAGTTGATGCCAGATTAAAACTGGAAAATAATCGCGTTATTGAATTTCAACCAAGTTCTGACGGTTTAACTATTAACCGCGCTGACACTGCCTCGGCTTTGTCCCAAATGTTAAACAACACCGACGAAAGCAAATCGGTTGAGTTGGCAATAGTGGTTACTGAGTCTTTGGTTAAAACCGGTGGTGTTAATGATTTAGGAATAAAAGAAGTCCTGGGGGTGGGCACCTCTAATTACCGCGGCAGTCCCGGCAATCGCATTAAAAATATCAAGAATGGCGTGAATCTTTTAAATGGCTTGCTTATTGCTCCGGGCGAAGAATTCTCCCTTCTGGCTGCCCTAAAACCATTCACAACCGAAAACGGATATTTATCTGAGCTGGTTATTAAAGGTGATAAAATCGAACCGGAAATTGGCGGCGGACTTTGCCAAATTGGCACCACGACTTTTAGAGCGGCCATGAATTCTGGACTTGATATCACTAATCGTCGCAACCACTCCTTGGTGGTCTCTTATTACAACGATCCTACCAACAACAACCCCGGCACCGATGCCACTATTTACGATCCGGCACCTGATTTTAAATTTATAAACGACACCGGAAATTATATCCTCTTTCAGGCCGAAATTGATGAAGCTACCACAACTTTGCGATTTTCTTTTTGGGGCACAGCTGATGGCCGACAAGCCTCTTACACACCACCAACAGTAATCCGCTGGATTCCGGTTGGCGAAACTCAAATGATCGAAACCACCGATCTAGAACCCGGGGTCGAGCAATGCCAATCAGCCCACGTCGGAGCCGACACCACTTTTATCTATACCATTACTCACCTCGACGGCACCCAAAAAGAAACGGTTTTTGAATCTCACTATCGTCCTTTGCCAAAAATTTGTTTGATTGGTGTTGAAGAAATAACCGAAGAAGAAGTTGGGGAAGAAACAGGCGAAGAGGAGGAAGGTTTATTGACCGAAGAAGAACCTCTGCCGGTCACGGAATAAAAAAATAAAATCTTATCCACAAAAAATCATTGCAAAAATTTACAGACCGGGTACTATCAAATTAACCACTGGTGGATAAAAATTCACCGGTCGGCTAAAAAAAGAAAAAGGAAAAATCACTACCACTAAATCCACCGTTGATGCATCCACCGTCGCTCGAGGCGAGCTATGGCGGATAAACAAAAAAACCGTTGTCACGAAGAAACTGCAGGCAAGAAATTTTAGACGAGGATTGAACGAGTCGAAACCCGGTCATCCACGGCTGAAATCCCATGCTTGTCGTGCCTGCAGATTCCTTATGGCAACGGTGAATCCTCCAATGCTCACCTTGAGCGAAGGGGGATTTTGTTTTAAACGATTGACGAAGTATCTTAGTAGATATTAAGGAAACTGTCAAGGGCTAAAAGGCCGAATTGCTAAAAATAAGGCAAAAAACCTTGTTTTTTTATTTTTGATTAATTCTAATATTGACAAAACCACAAAAAAGATGTATCTTACCGAGTCCAGCCAAGCTGACCCATAACCGTCTAGCCACCTCGGTAAAGACGGTTCCACCCCAAGGGTGCACATTGCACCCGATCCCAGGAGCCCCCATGACCCGTACCCTCGCCCTCACCCTCGCTCTCCTCGCCCCCACCGCCACCCAGGCCAGAGTGCCGCAGCACGCGATCGACACGTACTGCGCCGAGCACCCCGAGGTCGAGTTCCACCAAGCTGCCGCGCCGCCGGAGTCCGGAGCCTGGGTCATCGACCTCCAGACCGGTGAAACCGAAAGGGTTCCCACGCAGACGCCGAGCGTCACCGAAGAACCCGCCCTCGCCCCCACCGCCACCACGGCCGATGACGAAGAGACGGTCTTGCGCTCCGTCACGGTATGGCAGCAAGTGCCGTCTCAGCAGGTGGCCCCCCAGAACTTCTACCTGAAGGCCGGCAACATGATCGTCTGGCCCAAGGCGAACGCCAACGCCTGCCAGCAGATCGACACCGGAGACGAGATCGGCGCGCTCCTCGCCCAGCAGGCGGCCGTGCTGCGGAGCCTGGCCGCGACCGGCCTTGCCAGCCAGGCGGGCATGGCCTTCACCCTCACCGAGAGAGACCAGACCGACTGGCTCTACACCAACTACGACCAGACCCTGGGCGAGCTCACCCAGATGAGCGTCGCCATCGTAGGTGACATCGCCCGCCTCGACCAGGCGGTCCTGTCCTTCCCGGACACGGACGAGATCTTGCGTGGCCGTCAGGCCCGCCGGGCACAGCGCCTGTGCATGGACCAGGGAGAGCTGCTCAACAGCTACTCCGACCTCTGGGTCGAGGTGGTCACCGCGGCCGCCATGATCACCCGCGCCCGCCAGAACGCCGGTCTGTCCCCGGTTCGGTGGATCGAGGACTGGCTCGGAGAGCAGGATTTGGATGTCGTCCAGGCTCAGCTCGCGAGCCAGGACGACATCCCCGAGCCGCCAGCCTGCCTCGACGACCTCGACCGCCGGCTCCGCGACCTCGGCGTCGGGGTCTGCGTCGACCGGTAGGCGCCCACAGCCTCTCTTCACCCTTCTGCCCCCGCCGCTTTGCGACGGGGCTTTTGTTTAAAAAAATATTGATTTAAAACCCATTCCGTTATACTATCACCTCAGAACCGCTCTTTTCTTCCTTGCCGAGGAGGTTGTCATGAACCGTTTCGCCCTCATCTTCCCTCTCTTCCTTCTCTCTGTCGGATGTCGACCACAGGACTGCAAAAACAACGACCAAGATTGCGACGGCTATGCCGACAGTGTCGACTGCAACGACGCCGACTCCGAGATCAACCCGGACGCGGCCGACAATGTCTGTGGCGACCACATAGACAGCAACTGTGACGGTGTCGACGGCTACCTCGAAAACCTCGCCACCTACTACCGCGACACTGACAACGATGGATACGGCAACCCCGACTATCTGTTCAACACCTACTGCGGCCTCCCGGACAGTTATGTCACCAACAGCTCCGACTGCAATGACTTCAGCCCATGGATCAATCCTGGAGCCACCGAAACCTGCGACGGCCTCGACAACAACTGCGACGGCGAAATCGACGAAAATTGTCCGGTCGACACCGGCGACAACTACGACGAGTAGCCCACCAACTTCCTTTTCCGAGCTCTCTCCACCTGCCGCACTAGCGACAGAATTTTTTTACTCAAAAAGACAGGGCGGTGCCCTGTCTCTACGAATGTTACACACGATTTTATTTTTTACATTTTTTTGACCACCTTGTCGATCAATCCATATTTCACGGCCTCGTCGGCGCTCATGAAATAATCGCGTTCGGCGTCTTGTTCCATTTTCTTTAGCGGCTGACCGGTATGGTGAGCCAGAATCTTGTTTAGATTTTCTTTGATCTTCAAAATACGCTCAGCATGAATTTTAACATCAGTAGCTTGACCCTGAAAACCACCGAGGACTTGGTGAATCATGACTTCGGCGTTCGGCAAGGCAAAACGCTTGCCTTCGGCACCAGCAGCCAACAAGACCGCACCCATGGAAGCAGCCATGCCGACGCAGACCGTGGAGACATCCGGCTTCACATATTGCATAACATCGTAAATGGCCATACCAGCCGTAACCGAACCACCAGGTGAGTTGATATAGAGCTTGATATCTTTGGTTTTATCTTGGCTTTCCAAAAAAAGTAGCTGAGCGATAATAATATTGGCCACCGAATCATCGATCTCGGTGCCGAGAAAAATAATGCGATCTTTTAAAAGACGCGAATAAATATCGTAAGCGCGCTCGCCATAACTGGTTTTTTCGATGACCGTTGGGATTAAGAAGGACATAAATTGATTATAAATTATCTTTAAACGATTTTACCAAATCATCGCCGCCCATGGCTTTGATTTCAGAAATTATTTCTGATTGACAATGAAGTTTTTTGTGTCGAGGAATCATTATAAATCTTGGCTGAAGACCGGTGATTTTTTCGGCAATCTCTGACGGCGGATAAAACTTATCGTGCTGACCAGATCTCTTATTTCCGAGGCTAAACCCCAAGTACTTCAATGCACAAAGACACTGACGATGATCAAAATTCAACTCCCCCATAAACTAAGCCGGCTGAGTTTTAAGCTCACCATGATATTGAACCGAAAAATCGCCGATGTTTATGCGATCGTAAACAATATCGGCTTCTCTTTTAGGAACATCATAATAAGTTAAGATCGCGTCGTTCATCATTTCGATCAAACTTTGATGACTTTGGGCCTCGGTAATCAAACCAGGGTGATCGGGCATGGTCAAAACAAACCAACCGTCTGGAGTTAATCGAAGAGAAAAATTGACGCTTTCCGGAAGCTGATACTTTTTTTTAATCTTCAACGGATCTTTTGTTGGAAAAAATAAACGGAAAATTTTATTTTGAACCTTTTTCATAGCTTTTTTATTATAGCAGAAAACCAAACTTTTTAAAGTTTATTCTCCACCCTCCAGCAACCGTCGGCCGCGCAAACCAGACGAGAGTTGGGAACTGAGAAACCAGCGGCTTTGGCATGGCCGCCGCCGCCGCGGGCTCGGGCAATCGAGGCGACATCGCCGCTGTCGGTACGCAAACTGATTTTAACACTGCCGTCGGATTTTTCGCACATAACGCAGGTTGTGTCGTGATCGATAACGCCTTTAAGAAAATTATGTAAACCACCAATCTCTTCTTCATCAATCTCGAACATTTCTAAATCTTGAAGGGTAATACAAGTAGCCACTGCCTGTAGCTCTTCATAAAACCACAAACGCTCCAAAGCAACACCCCACAATCGCAAAGCCGAAACCGAACGATTTTTCAAAAGCAAACGAATAGCCTCGCCGCCACGAGCACCGGCAAACATAAGTTCCGAGGCACTCGAAAAAGCCACGGCGTTAGTGGCGTCGTTTGAAAACGCCGTGGTGTCAAAAATCAATCCGGAAAAAAGACAGGTGGCAATATGTTTGTTGATGGTAATTTTATTCTCTTTAAAAAAACGATGAACAACTTCGCAAGTAGCCGGAGCTTCGTGATCAACAAGATGAAGGTGACCATAACGCGGGTTGGTGATATGGTGGTCGATATTCAAAACCAACGGTCGGGGTCCGGACAAACCTTGAACAACACGCTCGGCATACTTTTCATCCGAGCAGTCAAAAAAAACCACCACATCAGCCGAGATTTTTGAGAGCTCCGAGCTTTCAAAAAAACACAGATCTTGATGCGGCAGCAATTTATACTTTTCCGGAATCGGCTCGGAAATAAAAACTCGAACCGGCTTGCCGAGTCGTAAAAGATAATCAGCCATGGCGAGCGATGCCCCCAGGGAATCGCCGTCCAATCTTTCGTCCGCGACAAGCAGCGGGTGTTCGGCTGACACGAGTTTGTCGTGCATTTGTTCGAGTACCGAATAGGCCATAGTTTTTTAAGCTCCAAGGGTGTTAAGTACCAAGTTCAAAGGTGGGGTATTTTTTTAAAAGTCCTCTTCTTTTTTGAAACTTGATACTTAAGGCTTAAAACTTTAAGGAGGTAGTGTAGCGGATTGTTGGGAGGAGGTCAAGGGGAAGGGTGGGTGAAGGGTGGGTGAGTGGAAATGACTAATTTCTAATGTCTAATGATGGAGATTGGATATTTTTTGATTGTTTGAACTGTGATTGTTGGGGGGTCTAAAACATGTTTGTGTATTCGAATTAGATTCTTTCCGCCTCCGCAGGGCTATGGCGGACGCAGCGCCGGACTCAGAATGGCGGGGCGGGGGCCGTTGTTGACACGAACATTTTTTTATGTTTAATTAGGGGAGGACTCGTGTCAAAGGAGACAACATGGCGCGCCACGAAGATTCAATGAAAGAGGCCGAACGTCTGCTCTGTAGTGGAGACGCAACCCAGGCAACGTACGGCCGAATCATGCGAGAAGACATCTGGCAGAACTTTGTCAGACGTGGTGGTGGCATTCTGTACACGGCCACCAGCGAAAAGGAAGCGAGAGAACAGATCGTCGACCTACTGCTCGAACTAGGTTTGAAAACCTTTCGTAAATCAGCTCGCTCCGATCTGTCCATCATCTGGAATCGGGAGGAACCGAACAGGCGACAAGCGCATGTCTCGCTGGGCTGGCGACAAGCCAGCTTCATTCTCCCCAACCCACCACCGCAGTAAACTGCTTCTGTTCTCCCCTCCCCACCCTTCTCGAACCCCCACACCTACGCCGGGGGTTCTTTTTTAAAAAAACACTCCCTAATTAGAAAATTTGAAAATTAAATAATTCAAAAATTCTTAACAATCCCCAACCTCCCCTGTCCCCTTTCCCCTTTCCCCTGCTATAATAACTTCGCTATGCATCTATCTAAACTGGAAATTCAGGGGTTCAAAACCTTTGCCAATAAAACCACGCTTTTATTTCCCGGGGCCAAAGACAATCGTCATGCTCTCACAACTATTGTTGGTCCGAACGGTTCGGGCAAGTCGAATTTGGCCGATGCTATTCGTTGGGCTTTGGGCGAACAAAGTCTGAAATTGCTCCGCGGAAAAAATTCCGAAGATGTAATTTTTTCCGGCTCAGCCGGCAAGTCCCGCTCGGGTTTTGCCGAAGTTAATCTGACTTTTGACAACAGTGACAAAACCATTGCCATAGATTTTTCAGAAATCGTGGTAACCCGACGACTATATCGCGACGGCGAGTCGGCTTATTTAATTAATGGCGCCAACGCTCGACTGGCCGATATTCGTTTAATGCTGGCCGAGGCCAATGTTGGCCAACAATCATATTCAGTGATTGGCCAAGGCATGGTCGATCATATTTTGGTGGCCACGCCCGAAGAACGCAAATCTTTTTTCGATGACGCTATGGGTGTTAAGCCGTTGCAGATCAAACGCCACGAAGCGATTTTGAAATTAAAAAGAACGGCCGACAATTTGGGCGAGGTAAAAATGCTTTTGAACGAAATTGAACCACGCCTGCGCAGTTTGAAACGCCAAGCTTCACGTTTGGAAAAACGCGGCGCTATCGAAGTTGAACTCAAAGATCTCCGTTGTCGCTACTACGGAACCTTGTGGTGGAATTTACACGATCAATTACTCAACGTCCGAACCAATCATGAAAAACTCGAAGACACGGTTTCTCGGGCCGTGGAAAAAGTTCTGGCTTTGGAAGAAAAAGTCTCGGCCAAAGAACGCGAAGAAAAATCCAAGAATGTAACCGACGACGGTGTTGTCGCTCTGCAAAAAGAATATCAAGAAACTCAGCGCGAACGCTCACGTTTACGCGACGAAGAATTCGGTGTCGAACGGCAAATTGAATTGACCAAAGTCAAAGCCGAAACCACTTGGGCACCATTGCCACTGTCAAAAATCATCGAGGAAGTTGAAGGCATTTCCGGCTCGCAAAAAACTTTAGCCGAACGCTTGCGTTCGGCCGAATCGCTCGACGAGGTTAAAAAATTGGCCGCTGAAATCGAAACGATTTTTGATCGCTCGGCCAAACTGGTTAGCCGTTTGCAAAAACCGGCGCCAATTGAATCCAAACCAGATCCGATCTTGGTCGCCAAACGCGATGAAATCAAAAACGCCCGTCTAAAAACCGAGACTAAACTCGTCGAACTAGAACAAGCCATCAACGCCTCGGCCAACAAAGAAAAAACCGACCGTAGTGAACTCTTCGCCCTACATCGCGAACTCCGCCAAGTCGAAGAAGAACGCCACCGCATCGAGGCCACTTGGCACGAAACTCAAATTGAACTGGCCCGACTCGAAGAACGCGAAAAAAACCTCGACCGCGAAATCCAAGAAGAAATGGGCGAGGACGCGTTGACTCCAAAAGCCAACCGCCCGACCGAAAAAATCGAAACCGAAAATCTTTACCCGGAAATTCAACGCCTGCGTTATCAACTCGAACTCATCGGCGGCATTGATCCGGAAACCATTAAAGAATACGAAGAAACCAACGAACGCTTCACCTTCCTCTCCGGACAAGTCGAAGATTTAGAAAAAGCCATTCGTGATACGGAAAAAATTATCGACGAACTTGACGACAAAATCAAAGACCAATCCGACGAAGCTTTTAAAAAAATCAATCGCGAGTTCCAAAGATTCTTTAAAATTCTTTTTGACGGCGGCAATTGCGAATTAATAAAACTAACTGTCGAAGATCTGGCTGAACCAGAAAACGACGTTGCCCTTGACCGCGCCCTAACCGAAACCGCCGAAACCGAACAAGAAAAAGAAGAAAAAAAAATCGAACCGTTATTTAAAGAAAGGAAAGATCGCGTCATCGGCATCGATATCCAAGCCACGCCGCCCGGCAAAAAACTCAAGTCACTAAACTTACTCTCAGGCGGCGAACGCGCTTTAACCTCGATTGCCTTGGTCTCGGCCATTATGGCTACCAACCCGGCACCATTCGTGGTTCTCGACGAAGTCGACGCCGCCCTCGACGAAGCCAATACTGTCCGTTTCGCCGCGATTCTCGAGGAGTTGGCCAAGCTGACACAATTCATTGTCATCACCCACAACCGCGCCACCATGGAAAAGGCCGATGTTTTATATGGAGTAACAATGGGCGAAGAAGGAACAAGTAAAATTTTGTCAGTACATTTGGAAAATGTGATTGGCGAAGGTACGGCGAGACGATAACATGGATGCGAACGTAGGGGCGAATGACCATTCGCCCCTACGTCGGTGCGACAACAACATATTTCACACCCACGTTATCCCCACAACCCCATTGACAAAACCGAAAAATCGCGATACAAATAAACCAGCAACACAAAAATCCCCCAAAACAAATTTGCGGGGTTTTTATTTAAAAAATTTTATGGAGGACAAATTACATCATCGAAAATCGACACGATTATCTGGATACGACTATTCATTACCGGGGGCGTATTTTTTGACATTACGCAATAATCATAAAATATTATTTGGTGAATTAAAAAATGGCAAAATGATTTTAAATGATTTTGGAAAAATTATTCAAAATGAATGGCTAAAATCGCAAACTATAAGACAGGAAATATTTTTGGACGATTTTGTGATCCTGCCTAATCATTTCCACGCCATTGTGTGGATTGTTGGATCAAACGCGACCGACAATAACGTGAACGCGGACGGAAACACCGACGTAGGGGCGAATGACCATTCGCCCCTACGTTCGCGTCCCGATCGTGTCGATGGCCCAATTTGGCCACCAAATCCGCAACCGAATTCGTTTCGTATGCGGCCAAAATCAATATCGTCGTTAATAACCGGTTTCAAATCAATTACCACCACGACAATAAATCAAATCTCTGGTCATTTCGGTTCAATTTGGCAACGTAGTTTTAACGATCGGATTATTCGAGACAAAATCGAATTATTCAATAAACGAAATTATATTTTCAACAACCCAATGAAACATTGGCTGCAACAAAATTCATAACCAAAAACCCCGCAGTGTAGGGGCGAATGGCCATTCGCCCCTACACTGCGGGGTTTTTGATTTTCATCAACCCATCATAATTTTTCCTCCAACAACGAATCACCCGAGCGAGAGAGCATTGGGTAAACCGTTGGGATAATGATTATGGTGAGTTGGTGGCAACCGACAGTCTTGTGCGAGACTGTCGGATAAGATGACTCGACTCCATCTGAGTTTTCGTCCTCCGACCGGGTTCGGTCGAGCCTCGCGGGACTTAGGCCTTACGGCTGCCCTCACGGAAGCGTCGGAGTAACGTCACTTATTTTTATACCGGCGTGAAATTATTCCGGTTGGCCTATCACTCCCGCCGAAGAAAACGAGAGGCCTGCTCCATCCTGGAGCATTTGATCCAGAGCTCAACGAGCTTCTGGACCATTTCCTCGTGCGGGAGCGCGAGGATGGCCTCGATTTCGGAGCGCGCGAAGCGCTCCTCCTCGGCCTTGATGGCCGCGAAGCGCGCCTGCGCTGCGGCCCTCCGCTCCTCGGGGGTGAGGACGGAGGCGGGGCGGGTGGCGGCCATCGCCCGCTCGTGAGCGGCGGCGGCCTCGAGGCGGGCCTTGGTGTCTGGACGCATTGCGTCTCCTTCACACCACGACATTTTTGAAACCATCCGGCATTGATTGCCGATTGATGGGTCGCGGTGCTTTCACAAATGACAAAATTTTTATCAGTTGGGAAAGGACGGAGCGCGACGGCGAGCGAGTGTTTTGCTCAAGCCGACGCGCTCTAGATACACTTTTTTATTCGGAAAGTGAGAAAACCGAAAATTCTAATGCGTGAAGGCACGCGCAATCGTTGCGGCCTTTACCGCTCCGATGAGGCCGCGGCAATTGCCACAGCCTGCCCACCTCTCAACGCTCGCCCAGCCGTAGCTGATGAGCGTATAAAGGGCGACTCCGTCGTCCGCAGCAATGGCCAGGTCAGCCAACCTGGCGAATCCGATGGCCTCGTTTGAGGCGCGGTCGCCGTGCAGGCGGAGAAGGTCCGCCAGCACAGAGGACTTGGCGGTGATGTTTTCGGACATTTTTCCCTCCTCGGGAAAAAGAAGCCTTCTCCAAACCATCAATCCTCGGCAAAGCGCCGCGGGTGACGGTTGGTTCTTCGTGCCTCGTCTCAATCTTCGACACCCCCTCTATTCGGAGAGAGCCGGGTAGAGGTGTCAAAAATTGGGACGAACGGAGCGCGTGGCGAGCAAGTACAAGCTCAAGCCGGCGCGCTCCAAGTATGATTGTTACCCCGTGTACTCGGGGAACCCGGGGTAGCTCAACGCCACCTCGGCTAACTTTTCGGCCGCAACGAAGTCGCCGCGGCAGAGATGTTGGACGGCGTGGGCCGCGTGCCACCCGGCGTTGTTCACATCCGGGTGAAGTCCTTCGCGGACTTGGTCCTTGGCGCAAAAGAGCGCCGTGTCCCACTGGGCGGAGCGCGACGAGCTTGCAGCTCAAATCGTACTCCGAGTGGAGTCGAGGATCGAGATTTCTCCCTTCCCCTCGCAGGTGGAACAGCGGTACTCGTTCCCCTGCTCCCCATAACCATCGCCCCAGCAATACATGAGGTCGATGGTTATATAGCCGAGCCCGTCGCATTCTGGACAGACTTGGATGGTGGCCCCGAGGCGGGGCGGAGAGTCTTGGGAGTTGTTGGGCTTGATTGACATTTTTCCCTCCTGGGGAAAAAAGAAGCCTTCTCCAAACCATCAATCCTCGGCAAAGCGCCGTGGGTGACAGTTGGTTCTTCGGGCCTCGCCTGAAACTTCAAATTTCTTTGAAACCTCGGGCGAGCCGGTATCAAACGATACCGGAAGTTGAGACAATCGAAACCTGACCCCACGGGTCGATCTCGAGCACGCGGCAACACACCGCGCACCGGATCCGGACCCTGATGAGATTGGCGTCGTGGTTCGAAGGGGAATCCACTCCCCATTCGGCCACGATCCGGCCGCACGCACATACGATCGAGTGTGACTCGGTCGACGGAACTGGGGGGATCACGAAACTGGTCGTTTCGTCGGAATTCATGGAAACCTCCATTGAGAAATACACCTCTCATCGCTCCGCACCATGCGGTTTACGACGATTGGTTTCAATCCTCATCTCAATCTTCGACTTCTCCCTCTCTATCCGGAGATGGCCTGCCGTACCGGCCATAGCTTGCCTCAAGCGACGGCCGGGGAGAGGTGTCAAAAACTAGGATGAGTGGCGAGTGAGTGAAACTCGCCGAAGTTTTGCTGTCTACTTTTGTTTGCCTTAGCTCATGGTGAGCTTCGGCGAAACAAGGGAGAGACAGCTTGTCCCTTTGACCCGTGTTGGTCGTCGCCTGGCGCTTGGGTCTTAGCGCCCGCGGTGTCACTTTTCTTTTTGGACGGAAAGAAAGTGAGAAAGAAAACCGGTGAGGACTAGTCGACTTCGACGTAGTCCTCACCCTCCTTGAGCTCCTCGAGCCACTTGGAGAACTGACCGTTCTCCTCGTGGCAAGAGTGCTCCCCGTGGCCGAACTCGACTCCCTCCCAGCGGGAGATGTCGAGGCCCGGACGGAACAGGTACGCCTGTTCCGTGTCGCACCCGTCGTGCGACCCGTAGTAGACGGAGCGGAAGACGAACTCCTTCCACCCCGCCTCCCGCAAAGACTGGAGGTGGGCGAGGTGGGTGGCCTTGCGGGCCGCCTCAGCCTCGGCCTCCAACTTCTGGAGGGCCAAGAGGAGACCACGCCTCCATTCCGCGACCTCACTGCGAAGGCCGTGGTCGAAGACGACTCCCCCTTGGCCGCCTTCCGCGTAGGCCCAAGCCCTCTGGAGGAGAACGGCGGAGATCGTGCTTTCGACGAAGCACTCCGCCTCCTCGGAGAGGAGGCCAACGACTACTTCGTTGACCTCCTTACCCCCCTCGGGCCGGGCGACGATGTCTCGCCCGACGGCGTAAACGTTCCAGCACTGGAACGCCTTCGCCGCCTCGGAATTTACCCACTCACCGGCGAGTCCTTTGACCTCGCCGAGGAGCTTATCGGTGGGGGAAAAGAAAGTCCCCCAGAACTCCCACCCCCCTTCCTTGATCTGTCCCACGAAAACGCGGGACGCGGTGGTGGTGGTGGTGGGGATGGTGGTGTTCTTGGACATTTTTCCCTCCTCGGGAAAAAGAAGCCTTCTCCAAACCATCAATCCTCGGCAAAGCGCCGCGGGTGACGGTTGGTTCTTCGTGCCTCGACAAAATTTTCGATTTGTTTTGAATCAAAAATTCAATCGAAGGACGCATGAAATGGACAAAAAATATTTTTTTTGTTAAAATTTGGTTATATGAATTCTACAACCATTTGTAATCGACAAAATATCAAAGATTTATCTCGCATATATCGTTTAAGCGCTGAGCTTATGGAAACAATGGAATTTTTTTTCGAAAAGAACGATGGCTACAAAAATGAATTTATCAAAGGTTTGAAAAAATCCGTCTCTGAAGCTCGTTCAAAAAAACTTCGAAAAATAAATTCTCTTGCCGATCTCGCTTAATATGCGCGAGCTTTTCGTTACTACGCAATTCGAGCGCGATCTTTCATCAATACCTGTCGAATCTCGAAAAAAAGCGTTTGATTCTTCATCGCTTCAGACACAGAAAAGATATTTACAAATTTTAAGAGGCCGATTCGGTATCTTTTTTGTTTTGAGAAATTTTATTTCTCATCTCAATCTTCGACCTCTTAAAAAATTCAAGGTCAAAAACTAAGATGAGTGGCGAGTGAGTGAAACTCGCCGAAGTTTTGCTGTCTACTTTTGTTTGCCTTCGCTCACGGTGAGCTTCGGCGAAACAAGGGAGAGACAGCTTTTCCCTTTGACCCGTGTTGGTCGTCGCCTGGCGCTTCGGGTCATTAGCGCCCGCGGTGTCACTTTTCTTTTTGATGGAAAGAAAGTGAGAAAGAAAACCGGTGAGGACTAGTCGACTTCGACGTAGTCCTCACCCTCCACGAGGCCGGAGAGCCATCCGGAGAACTCGTCGTTCTCCGGATTTTGGGAGTGGTCCCCGTGGGAAAATTCCACCACCTCCCAACGGGCCACATCCAGCCCCGGCCGGAAGAGGTACACCTGTTCGGTGTCCCCCTCCGGCTCGTTCCCGTAGTAGGACGAGAGGAAGGTGAACTCCTTCCACCCCTCCTCCTTCAGGGTACGGAGACGGTCGGGACCGGCGGCCTTGCGGGCGGCCTCAGCCTCGGCCTCCAGCTTCTGGAGGGCGGACAGGAGGTTGCGCCTCCACTCCGCGGCCTCGCTACGGAAGCCGCGGAGGGGGATGACACATGCCTGTCCCCCATCCGAGTAGGCCCAGAGGCCGGCCTCGAGAGCGCCGAAGAGGTCTTCGCCCGCGAAGATCTCGGTCTCCTCGTGGAGGATCCCGACGGTCTTCTTGGCGACCTCGGGGGGCTGGAGCTTCGGATCGCTCCCGTAGTGCCCCCACTTGGGCCGGGCGACGATGTCTCGCCCGACCACGAAGACCTCCCAGCACGGGAACACCGTGCTGGTCTCCGCGGGAGCCGGGGGTGTCTGGACCCCGAACTCCTGCTGGCCGCTGGCCATCCAGGAGTCGACGAGGTTCTTGACCTCGTCGCGGAGCCCTCGGGTGGGGGAGAAGAAAACCGTCCATACGGACAGCTTCCACTCCCCCTTGTGTTTCTCGATCCGCCCGACGAGGATCGGGTGGCGGAAGTGGGGCCTGGGGGACTTGGTGGTATTCTCGGACATTTTTCCCTCCTCGGGAAAAGCGAAGTCTTCTCCTTCCATCAACCTCCGACAACAGCGCCGGTGGTGATGGTTGGTGTTCGACCTCGTCTTGTTGCTCGAATAATCAAGAAACCAGACGAACGGGAGCGCAGCGAGCAAGTGTAAGCTCAAGCCGCGCTCCAAGAAGTGCTTTCTTTTTTGGTGAGGTAAGAAAGCGTAATAAACCGGTGGGGAGGGAGGCTACCCAGAGGTCCTCTCGCACGAAGCGAGAAGACGCTCTGCGAACCTGCGCCGGCGCTCCAGGGCAACTGATGCCCTGAAATTCCGCACCTCATTCCACTGACCCCAGTTGCCACAATCGCAACGCGGGTCAGCAAACTCCCCAAGGAGTTTGTACGGAATCTCGGGGAGAACCGGCTCCCCGAGATGCCCGACCTCCCTGGCAGCGAGCGGGACCGGGAAGTCCCGGTTCTCGCCAGCCCACTGCGGGGTGGCGAGGATCCGGCCGTCTTGCTGGAGGTCCATCCTCCAGCAGATCGTCCCCTCGGTGGGCTGCGGGGACGACTGTCGTGGGGACTTCCCCATCAGCCTCCCCAAGAACCCCACCGGCTTCTGCGGAGCCGGCGGCCTCGGGGGGAGCGGGGCCGAGGTCGGCAGCGAGCCGACCACACTCCGGAAGACCCCCCAGGCCTCCTGCTCTGCGGTGAGGGGGGTGGGGGTAGACGGATTCTGGATCTGGGTCATGTTATCCTCCATGACCGAGAGGCTTTCTCCTTCCATCAATCTCCGACACAGCGCCGGAGTTACGGTTGGTTCATCGTGCCTCGACTGAAATCTCAAAAAAGTTTTTTAAGGTTTCGGCTGAGGCGGCGTGCGAATACGAGCACACCACCGAAGTTGAGGAAAGGACAATCTGTCCATCCCAATTCTCAAAAAACTTTAAGAACTAAGACGGACAAATTTTCAAACACACAAAACCAACGGAACCATTCCGCCGATCCAATGCTCCCGCATCAGCACACAAAAACCATAAACGCTCTTCAAACGAGTCGCCGAGCGGGAGAGCATTAGCTTCTCGCTCAAAAAACAAATAGGTTTTTGATATGCTGGTGCGGGAGGACGGACAAGAAGTGTCCGTCCAAAGCCGGTCCGAATCACCCAAGGAACTCCTCGGGGGTCATCGGACCCGAGACCGCGTTACCGGCCTCGAGGGTGAGGACCATGGGATGCGAATCCCAATAATCCTCGCCCTCCTCAACGGCCGCCTCGAGCACCCGCAGGCGCTCGAGCTCGGCCACGACTTCCTCCCGGGTCCCCCAGAAACTGGGGAGAGACGGATCCTCTCGAATATCGAACCAAACGATCAGATAGATCGTCATGGTGACTCCTTTGAGCATAAACAACTCTGCTCCGGGCAAAACGCCGCGGTTTACAGAATCGCTTTTCTTCGCTCATCCAAATTTTCAAATCTTAAAAACTTAGACGAACGGGAGCGCAGCGAACAAGTGTAAGCTCAAGCCGCGCTCCAAAAGGTGCTTTCTTTTTTGGTGAGGTAAGAAAGCGTAAGAAACCGAGGGGGAGGACTACTCCTGATTGAGGAGGTCCTCCCAGGCCTCCTCCGGGATCTCGGCCGCCTGCGACCCGTAGATCGGGTCGTCCGGCAGCCGGACCCACCAGCAGTCCGGCGACCCCCGATCCATGGGGGAAAGCCCCCGATCCCTCTCGTCGGCGCGAAAGACCGCGCCGACGAGATGACCCTCGGTTTCCGACTGGTAGGGGCCGCGGACGGCCTCCTTCAGCTGGCCCGCGAGGGCCATCTGCCGCAGGAGGTCGCGGACCTCCTGGGCGGTGGTGGGGGCGGTGGACAGATTCGTGGTCTGGGTCATGTTATCCTCCATGACCGAGAGGCCTTCTCCTTCCATCAATCTCCGACACAGCGCCGGAGTTACGGTTGGTTCATCGTGCCTCGTTTTGATTCTCGATTTTGAAATCAAGAAGCAGAATGAGGAGGCGTGCGAATGCGAGCACGCCGCCGAAGATGTGGGGACGACAGGTGTCCCCACGGGTTTGTTTGGCCTCCCACCTGTCTGTGCCCGAGTGTTGGGGCTGGGAGGAAAAAAGAACGGTTGATGCGGGCCTCAGCGGCGGCGGCGGTCCGAGACGGACGCAGCGCCACCGAAGAGGCCGGCGAGGTTCAGGCCACCGACCTCGACCGGGGGTCCGGCCGGGGCGGCGGGCTTCTTCGGGGCTGGGACGGGCTTGAGACCCCAGCCGCGGCCGACCGGCGGCGAGACGGTGTTGCCGGACAAGCCGACCGCGCCGTCCCACTGCCTGGCGAGCCCGCACTCGATTTCCTCAACCGCGGCCAGCTGGGCCTTGGTGAGTCCACCGACGGGTCGCTTGGCGACCACGAACTCGTGGGGCGCGGCCGTGCAGGCCTTGCGCCACGAGATCGCGAGCTCGTCGGCCTGGACGAGGCCCCAATGTTGGGTACCATCGTCGTACCGAGGGCGGGGGCAATCTACACTGTCCGGCTCGCGAAACGAGCCGTCCGGCCGGATGACCCAACCCTGCCCCGCGTTGGTCGATCCACCGCTACGCTTCCAAGCGTCGAAGTTCGCGAGAACTTCTCCGCCCTTCTGCTTGCGGCAGAGCTCCTCGGCGGCCGGTGCCGCGGCGCGGGCCTCGGCCATCGCGGCCTCGGCCTTCTCAACCCAGTTTTCGATATCCTGGGTCGAGGAAAGGGCGAAGTCGAATTGGGTGTCAGACCAGCTCGACTCCAGCCCCTTGGCCACCCGGCTCACCTTTGCCTGGGTCTCGGGCGGCAGACACACGAAGTGTTCGGCCGTCCGGAGCCCCTCGGCCTCGGCGCGCAGGGTGGCGGCCTTGGCCTTGGTGGCCGCCCGCCCGGCGTCCGCCGGCGTCACGGTCTTCTCGGTCTCGAGGCGAACCCAGAGACCCGACTCGACCGTGACGACCTTGCGGTCGCGGCCGTCCCAGCCGAGGTTCAGCTCGAGCCGACCGTTGCCGATCGACACAAGCTCGCCCTCGTAACCGGAACGGACCTCGCGGATCGGCTCGCGGTAGCGGTTGGTGTCTTCCACCCACCGCTCCACGATCACGACCCGCCCGACCCATTCGGTCGGGACACGGCCCCAAGGTGCCCGCCCCTTGGCGATGTACGCCTCAGGGTTGGCGCGGCCGTCCCGCTCCTCCCACTCGTCGCCGGTCGAGCACACGAGCTTACCACCCGTGTTCTCGATAACCCGCGAGAGCGAGTGGCCGTAGGTGCCGCTGGACAGGCTGTCGCCCGGCCGGAGCACCCACAGCTCGTCCGGGGACGAGTCGGTTCGCCCGGCATCGCCGCCGGCGAAGTGACCCGAGGCCAGAAGCGTCGGGTTGCCCCGAAGCGGCTTGACCTCGAGGTGGGTCCGGTTGGCGCCCGACGGGCTGACCCGCACAAGCACCGCGCCCACCTCGACCTCTTCACTCTCGCAGAGCCCCCAGATGGTTTTCACCACAGGTTGCTCCCACGAGTAGCGGGCCGGCGCTGTCTCCTCGAGGAGCTTGGCCACGGCCACGGACTCGAGCCGCTCACCCGGGTTGAAGCCCAGGATCGCGACTTCGGTCTTCACGCGCCCGCGACCCTCCTCGCCAAGGATCACGGCCGGCCCGGTCACGCCGGTACCGACCTTGATGCCGGCCTCGAACCGACCGCGACCAATGTAGGTCACGGCCGGCATCTTCCCGAAGGCGAGTTCGAGTCCCTTCTGACCGGCCTTGGTCTCGGCGACGAGCGCCTCGACCTGGGCCACGGCCTTCAGGTTCTCGTACTCCCGCCAGGTGGCGGTCTTCGGGGTGCCGTCCTCGTCCACCCAAAGGGCGAACGAGGAAACCCCGTCGATCGAACGGGAGGGGCGGATCTTCAGGACGTCGCCCGGACGCATCCGGACGAGCCCATCGCTCCACTCCCCAACTCGACCGGCGAGGCCAAAGGCGCCGAACCCGGAGACCAAGGTCTCGGGCGCGCCTTCGGCGGTCGACCAGCCTCCGGAACCGCCGCGAATGTACGCGGAGTAAGTGTTGACTCGAATCAACACATCTCCGGCATTCTGCCGCGGGGCCTCGAGGACGAAGAAAACCTTTTCAGGCTTCCCGTCCCGGGCCGGCAGGGTCACCTTGCGCGGGTGCGCTTCGGTGACTCGGCCGGCCTCGACCTTGGCCGGGTTACTGCGATCGAGCGCTACCTTTTCGTAACGTCGACCACGGCCCTCCTCCCCCAAGAACACGACGGCGCCGAGGCGCTCGTCGTTCTGGAGGTGGAGGCCGGACTGAAGGGATCCGCAAGACCAATGAAAACACCGCATTTTTTCCTCCAATGCGGTTGTGCTCACACTAATTTGTCTGCCACCATGGCTAACAAAAAAGTTTGAGCTTGAAAGGACAATCTTTGTCCACCACAATCCTCAAAAAATTTTAAGAATTCTGATGGACGGAGCGCGACGGCAAGCGAGTGTCTTGCTCGAGCCGGCGTGCTCCTGAAGTCACTTTTCTTTTTAATGGAAAGAAAGTGAGAAAGAAAACCTGAGTGGTCCCCGCTTCCTAGTTGTCGAAGCGGGCATGGCAGGCGGCCTTGGCCAAACGCTTGGCCAAGGCCCGGAGTTCCGCCGGGGTGGCGGGGAGGGGGGTATCCTCGCGGAGCGCCCGAGCGGTCTCTTCGACCGCCATGACAAACCACTGACCGGCCGAAAGCCAGTCGTAGTTCTCCCCCTCCTGGCGGCGGAGCTCGTAGCCCGCCGCCGACAGGGCGCGCATGGCCCGCCGCCCGCCGCCCCGCCCCCACTGGACCGCAGCGCAGGCCACGACCATGGCCGTGTTCTGCGTGGCCGGGACATAGGGGGCGGCCAACGGGATGTAATTCCCGTTGCCGTACCACCCCTGGAGCTCCTTCCACAGGAGCTCCTCGGCGGCCGGCTGGCCGTTCGCGAGGAGCCATTCCATGGCCTCCTCGCAATCCCACCAGCGGGGGCCGTGCATGTTGGCCCCCTCGTAGCCACGACCGTGGCTGTGGTTGAGCCACAGCCGGGTGGCCAGGCGGCGAGCTCGCCGCTTGGTGGTGGTGGTGGTGGTGGTGGGGCGGGGGGAGGACTGGGTGGTCTCGATCATTGTTTCCTCCTAAGGAAACAAAAGGCCTTCTCCAAACCATCAATCCTCGGCAAAGCGCCGCGGGTGACGGTTGGTTCATCGTGCCTCGCCTGAAACTTCAAATTTTTTTGAGATCTCGGGCGAGGCGGTATCATAAGATAACCTATGAACCATCCGACGTGTTCACGAAAGTTTTTTTGTATTCGCGGGCGCTTTCGTGTTCATGAATGGAAATTTTTAATCTAATTTCCCCCGCATCAGCACACAAAAACCATAAACGCTCTTCAAACGAGTCGCCGAGCGGGAGAGCATTAGCTTCTCGCTCAAAAAACAAATAGGTTTTTGATATGCTGGTGCGGGAGGCGATTTTTAATCGCTCATTAATTTTTTTCCACTTTTTGACTCTTGACTTTTTCAATTTTTCAGACTAAATTGTAAGTACCCCCTTGATTAATTCACCTAAACTTTTCCAATTATGGAAAACCAACCGACAAATCAAGATATTCTAACCGCCGTAAACACTCTTACCACCGAAGTAAAATCTTTAGGTCAACGAATGATCGGGGTTGAGGAATCCAACAATGTTTTAGGTCAACGAATGACCGGGGTTGAGGAATCCAACAATGTTTTAGGTCAACGAATGACCGGAGTTGAGGAATCCAACAATGTTTTAGGTCAACGAATGACCGGAGTTGAGGAATCCAACAATGTTTTAGGTCAACGAATGACCGGGGTTGAGGAATCCAACAATGTTTTAGGTCAACGAATGACCGGGGTTGAGGGGTCTATTAACATTTTAAGCGATCGTGTATCAGATATTGAAAAGTCCAATCAAGAAATCTTAGAAAACATTCAAACCGCCTTTACCGAGGTAGAACAGGGTATGAACAGCAGATTTGAAAAGACAGATCAAAGATTTGAAAACATAGATCGTAGATTCGATAAACTTGAAAACAATTTTGCCGAAATGCGCGGCGATTTGGTCGCGGCTATTCGTAAGGAAGATACCAAGATCTCTACTCTCACCACCAAACTCGGCGCGCGCAATGTTTTGCCGCTTACCGATGTTTCCGAGGTCTTGGCCATGGAGCCGTTTCCCAAATCCGTTTAATTTATTTTCAGCAATCGCCGGCCAAAAGGCCGGTGTTTTTTTCTTCTCAAAATCTTTAACCGTTATCTCCCTCTCCCTTTGGGGAAGTGTTTGGGAGTAGGTTAAAAATTTAGTTGAAGAGGTGAACCAACGCGAATGCGCACGGTGGATCACCTCGAGTTTAAGCCTTTGTACTTTGTTTTGGGGAGGCTGTTACCCAAACCTAACGAGGCTTCGTGCATCTAGGATTTTTGATACACGACCAATTTCTTCATTTCGCCATCCCCTTCGACTAGCTCAGGGCGAGGCGGGGAAAAGAAATTGGGAAAGAAACCCGAGGGGATGGCCGATCGCTAGCCGGCGAGCATGGCCCGCACGGCCGCGATGGCGGCCTCCTCGGCCTCCGGATCGACGTTCGCCTTCTGGGCGAACCCGGAGGCCGTCGGCACGACGGCCTTGACCGCGGCCAGGATGTCCAGCTGCTCGCGGCAGCCGAACGAGACCTGGATGGTCTTCTTGCCGAGGGCCTTGTTGTAGGCCTCCCCGACAAGTGCGACCACGCGGACGCCGGGCAGCCCGTACAGCTGCCCCATGAGGGTGGTCATGTCCACCCTCTTCCCGCGGGCGTCGACCCGGACGATCCCGTCGCCGAGCTCGGTGCGGCCGTCGAGGATCGCCTGGTGGTTGGCCAGGATCTCCTCGTACTCGGCCATCCACCTCTGGATGGTCGTGTCCGGCTCGGCGTGCACCGCGAAGTGCCGGGCGAGGTACACTCGCCGAGCGTCGTTCGCGATGTCCGACTTGACCGCTTTGTTCACCGCGCCGCCGAAGCGGGTGGTGAAGTCCATGCGGTCGCCGGCGTCGGCGGCGGAGAGCAGCTCAAGCGTGTGGCCATCGGCCTCCACACCCGCGGCCTCGAGAGCCCGGCGGAGCAACTCACCCGAGGAGCGGGGGCCACCCTCGGCCTTCTGCGACTGGGGCTCCACGATCAGCCCCTCGAAGGTGCCCATCACGCCGAGCCAGTCCTCGCGGCTGTGCTCGTCGATGATGGCCACGACCTCGTGGCCGGCCTCGCGGATCCGCTGGATCAGCGAGGCCGTCATGGCCGCCTCGCGGTTGTTCACCGCGAGGTCCACGAAGGCGACCTTCCGGCCGGCGGGCCAGGCACTCGGATCGACCTTGTCGACCGTGAAGGCCTGGCAGAAGGCCAGGCCCACCTCGGCCGAACGGCCGGTGAGACGAAGCACGGCCGCGGCCGTGCAAACACCGTCAACACTACCGACACTCAGGACGAAATTGACATTGGACAGCATGTTAATCTCCTTTCAAAGAGAAAACGGCCATGCGAAGCCGACCCACCCATCACGGGCGGGATTTGATTCTCTGCGCCAAAAGCACCAACCAAACTTTGTGCTGTGTCTTTCGACACATTGGCAACGGCACGCAAGGGAATCAACCCACGCTTAGCCGACTTACGCCTGAACACATTGTCCGGTCGCGCTCAAGGCGCAACTTTTCTCCTCGAACCAAACAGTTTGGACGAGGAAAATAGACTCTCCTTTTTGAGGGGAGAGGGGAAAGGGGACAGGGAAGGTTTGCGAGATATTATTTAAAAATATCTAACAGTCCTTCCTTGTCCCCTGCTCCCCTGTCCCCTAAAAACCAAAAACTCTTTTCAAAAGCGCTCACGGAAATTTTCGTCTCAATCTTCGATCCCTCAAGATCAAAAATTAAGACGAACGGAGTGTGGCGAGTAGATGCCGCACCCCTTAAGATCCCCCCCTTTTTTTTACTAGAGGGACTCCTGCCAGATGGCGAGGGCCCGCAGGAGGAGGACGCGGAAAGTCTCCGCATCGCCCATGGCCTGGGCGGTCATGGCAGGGGAATCTTCTCCCCCGTCGAACCACCCCAGACCGACCTCTTCCTTGGCGTTGTCGTGCAACTCCCTGAGGAGTTGTACGACCTCCGCGCCGAGGTCATCGACGTTGCTGTTCTTGATCCTGTGAAGGATCTCGACCTCGGACCCCGAGACCAGCCCGGTCTTGTGGTCGTAGAGGTCATCGAACCTCTGACCCGCCTCCACGTCGGAGACGAGCTCCTCCCAGATCGGGAGCTGGAGGGTCGCGAACAGCCCCTCCTCCTTCCCGTAGAGGGCCCACGGGACGGCCGAGACCAGGTCGCGAACGACCTGGCTCAGCCCACGGACGGTGTCCGTGGCCGAGGTGGGGAGGGGGCGGGTGGCGGGAACGGACTTTAACTTCGACATATTGCCTCCAAGCGGATTGTTTCACCGCAAGGCCCGGGTGTCGTCCGGACTCGTCTTGTTATAGACGAGATTGACTCCGTGAAGAAATTCCACAAGAGCTTTCAAAAAGACTTTTTCAAAACTCTTTTCAAAAGCGCGCGCGAAAAATTTTATACACATTTTTACCCTTGACTTTTTCATTTTTTAACGCTACATTTTAAGTACTCCCCCTCCTAATTCACCGTAACTTTCCAAATCTATGGAGGAATCAACAAATCCACTCAACAAACTAACATCGCAAGTCGAAAACCTTACGGTAAACACCCAACAAATTTTCGATCTTCTCAAAACAACAACTCAACAAGTTAATAATCTATCTGGAAAAATCGATAACTTATCCCAAGAAAACGAAGGGTACTTTTTAGCCATCCAGCAAGATTTTAATAAAATCGACGAAAGACTGGATAAAATAGATTCAAGAATGGATAAGACGGATTCAAGAATGGACAAGACAGATCAACGATTCGACAGAATAGATAAGCGTTTCGACAAACTCGATGAGAAAATCGCTGAAATCAACAGAAACCTAACCAGTATGCTCCGCAAAGGAAATGATAAACTAGTTGCTCTCACCAACAAACTCAGCACTCGCAAAATCTTACCAGCAACCGATGTCACCGAAGTTTTAAGCCTCGAGCCGTTTCCTAAATCCGTTTAATTTTTCACAAAAACCATTAGTCAAAAACTATTGGTTTTTTATTTGGAACCGGGGCTAGAACTCTCTAGCCCCGCTCCTCCTCGTTCCGGTTAGCCAAGGCCTAACATCAGCCCAAGCGTTCCAATCGCCGAAGCGATATAGGTTAGTTGATAAATCATATTTTTTCTCAAAGTTTTTAAACTCTCTCTAGTTTGAAAACTCAATCAAAGAAATATCTATCCACACGCGAAATTTTTTGGATTTTTTCGGTAATTTTTTGCTCTTGTTTTTTTTATTAATAAATGCTATTTTAAACTTGTATGAACCTGAAAATTCTCACAAAAAAAATCGAAACTCTTGAGGAAAAATTGGCTCGACTGGAATGTCGAATCAATCTTTCGCATTCTTCATTAGCCTCAACCTTCAGAAAATCATGTTCTAAATCCAAAGCTATGACCGACTATCAAATCAAACGACTTAACAACGCCGTCTCGGCATCAGCGGGGATTTTAAAGAACAATAAACGCCTCCCAAAAAATCCGGTAGTCTGGCAAAAACAAATTCGTAAAGAGTGGAACTAATTTATGGATTATCTTTTAGACACCAATATAATTCTTCTTCATCTTAAAGAAGGCTTCTTTAAAAAAGTGGGGATCGATGATGTTTTTGCGGTTTCCGTAATTACCGAGGCCGAACTTTTCAGACTACCCGGGTTAGGAGCGGAAGAAATTAAGGTCATCGATAACTTCCTGGAAATCTGTTCGGTCTTGCCATTAACTTCAGAAATCGCTCGTCGCGCCGCCGATCTTGGACGAACCCGAAAAAACAAACTTCCGGATTTACTGATCGCCGCCACGGCTTTGGAACACAACCTTGTTTTGATTACCAAAAACACCAAAGATTTTCGCCGCCTTCCGGGATTGGAAGTAAAGACAAAAATTTAGATTTTTGCTTTTCAAATCGTTAACTAAAAAAGTTAACGATTTTTTAATTCTCAAAGTTCTCAAACTCTCTCTAGTTTGAAAACTCATTCGAACCGAGGAAGAAGAAACCCTCCTCGCTGAAGATTGACGTTATCCAGAGTGTCCTGAGTCTTGGGCTCGAAAGTTTTGGTCGGAGTTTTTGGCTCGCCAAAGTTCGAGTTGTCCA
>Ga0209417_1001937_pt1 | contig 35284 bp, 35 predicted proteins | sample RifGroF2_FD_184002 | JGI IMG/M metagenome (GOLD analysis project Ga0209417, IMG submission 184002) | Groundwater microbial communities from Rifle, Colorado, USA - Groundwater F2 (SPAdes) (version 2) | ecosystem: Environmental > Aquatic > Deep subsurface > Groundwater | place: Rifle, Colorado... | reverse complement strand
AAAATCAATTTTTAACGATGAAAACTTATAATTTATTACTTTTGCTATGATTACTGGCGCATCCTTATTTACCGATTGTGGTACATTGTTATTTACCGATTACAACAGATATTGATAAGCCTTTCTTAGTCGCTCAACAGTCAAAACTAAAGAACATTCCCATATTATTTATTTTAACACGTGGTGATGAATATAAAATCGATAAATCTAAAATCATTTCTTTTGACAATTTTGATAAAGAAAGATGTAATGACGATTTGATTACTATTGTTAATAGAATTAATGAAGCAATTAAAATATCAGAATTTAAGGAAAGTGATTTTACAATAGTGGATAATAGGGCTAATTTTAATATTGACGTGTTAATCAATAAGATTTCTTATTTCACGAATAATAGTAAAAATAACTTATTAATTCTCCACAATCATAAGCTTACCTACTTTAGGAATGAGATTAAAACAATTCATAACTATTATTTAAAACTTTCAATCGATAAAATTGATAAATGTGAGAAGTTTTTAGAAAAGGCAAACGATAATATTGAATATTTCGACCAGCAAATTGAATTAAGTAAAATGAAATTTCGAGCCTTATGGAATGATAATAATTTAATTTTTTCAAGAATATATGATGGGACTGTTAAAGGATATATTTTAGGTCAAATTGAAGAATTAGAGAAAATTACTAAATTGACAGAGTCTTTGGTTTTTTATACTTTTCGAAATGACATAATAAGTGATTTAGAGAAAAAAGCTAAAGAATTATCACAGCAAATTATTAAAACAATTGATGAAAAAGCCAATAAAGATGTTACCGCTTTAAAAAATAATGTTTTAAACCTTCTAAATGAAGAATCTTTGATAGTTACTGATAATTTAAGCTTTGATGAAGAGTTCAAATATACTTTGAGTTCACCTTTAGATAAAGAAGCTTATATTGAAAATTTCATTAAGTTATCTAAAAATAAAATTATTGATGATTATAAAAGAATTAATGACTCAATAAAAACAATAACTAAAAGTTTACAACAAAGTAAACCGCTTGATTCAATAAATGAAAACATTATAAATTACGAAAAGGCCTTTGAAGAGATTTTAAATCTTTATTACGATGCAATAAAAATGTATAATGTTGTAGCTTTTTCTTTTGAAGTTAAAAGCTACATTAGTGAATTAGGTTTAGCAAAAGACTTTGATAAGCTGGAAAGCGGTGAAATAAACAAAGCAAAATATAATGTAATTGCAAAAAAAGAATTACTTGGAAACTTTAAAGAATACTCGGATAATTTTGAAGAAGGATTAAGAACCAATCTCAACAAGTTAAATCAAATTTCTTCAATTTTAAATTATTCTGAATTAGAATTTAAAGATTTAAAAGAAGAAATTTTCAAAGATATTATTAATCCAACTGAAGATTTATATTCAACATCTGAAATAACAACTTTTTTAACTAATTCTTATCAAAAACTTATTTCAAATTTGCAGGACAATCTTTTTTCTCTTAAGAAAGAAGTTAAGAGTTTAAAAAGAAAAAGAGTTACGAGATATTTAATTTTCTTATTTATTCCATCAATTGGCACATTATTTTACTGGTTCTTTTATAAATTAAAAGGACTTGAAACCCCAACAACTCTTAACTCAACAATTTTAATAGGCATTGGTTGTAGTTTAGTAGCAACATTGTTTAGTGGAATATTTGATAAATACAAAATAAAAAAATAAAAAAGATTAGTACCTTTAAAGAAGAGATAAGAAGAAAAAATGATTTGCTTGTTGAAGAAATAATTAAAGAATATAGAGATACTAATCAACAACGGGAACTAAATGTAACAGCTCGGATATTTAGTATTTGGAACAAAGATGAACAAGTGCTTTTGTCCAAATTATTAGAGTCGAACATAATAAATGTACATAATAAGAACCTTAAAATAAAATCAGATTTACATTCAATATTGGATTCATATAAAAGTGTTTATGATATTTTTAACACAAAAATTTTAGATTTATTTAATAATCAAGAAGATTCATTAAAAAGAATTGATAATATTGCGTTGTTAATCAAAGAAGACTCAATTAGACCTTCTTTTGAATTATTACAAAATACTATTGAAGAGATTAAATGGGTAAAAACAGAAATTGAAGTCTTAGATTACTAATAAAATGCCCTGTTACCGACACGCGGTCAGAAAATATGCCGGGTTCAATGGATTTTCTAGCATTTGATAAGTTCATAAAAAATCTAACTAGGAATTTTCATAGAAATAATTTTATTTATATATTTGACATAAATTGTCAAGACTAAATATTCAAATGAACAAATTTGGTGACATTGTAAGGACAAAGAGAGAAGCAAAAGGAATGCTTTTACGTCAACTCGCAGCTCTAATTGATATAGATACTGCCATATTAAGCAAGGTAGAAAGAGGGGAGAGAAAAGCAAAGCGTGAACAAGTTGAGAAAATAGCTAAAATTCTGGAGATGAATGAAAGAGAGTTACTTGTTGAATATTTAAGCGAAAATATAGCATACGAAATTCTTAATGAGGACTTAGCTATTGATGTCTTAAAAGTTGCTGAAGATAAAGTGAAATATTTTAGGGAAAATAGATAGATGGCTAGCAGAAAAGAAAAGTTACAAAAATTGATTGAAAAATATCAATTATTTAAAGTGCAAGGACGTTTAGACCTTAGTTCTGAGGAAACTATGCGTACTTGGATTAACGAATTGCTTGCTATATTTGATTGGGATGTTCAGGATACTTCACAAATACTACAAGAAAAAGTCCTGTCAAGAGAAGAAAGAGAAAGACTTGCCGTAATAGGGTCAACTTCTACTAGACCTGACTATACATTCAAACGAGGTAAAGAGAAGTTTACTTTCCTTGATGCAAAAGGCACTTATATAAATTTAGAAACCGATGCAGAGGCTGCATTTCAGATTAAGTCTTACGGTTGGTCTATATTAGCACCTTGTGCATTTATTACTAATTTTGAAGAGTTTGTTATATACGATTGTACTTATTTGCCAAAACAAGAACAACTTGCCAATTTTGGCCGTATTTACTTAAAAATTAGTGAGTATCTTGAAAATTTTGAAGCTTTAGAAGCTCATTTGCTCAAATCAAATGTATTGAAAGGGCAATTGTCTCAACTTTATTCAGATACACTAAGAGGAGAACGAGAAATTCAAAAGGTGACTCCTGATTTATTGTTTGCTCAACAATTATCGGTATTCAGGTTATCACTTGCACGCAATATCCTTACATCAAATCAGAATTTAAATAGCAATTCGGAACTGCTTGCATATATTACTCAGGTAGTAATTAATAGAATCATATTTATAAGAATATGTGAGGCACGAAAAATTGAACGAGAGGGACTTCTAAAGGATTTTCAAAATACTGGATTCTGGGATTCTTTCAAAGAGTCTTCGTATAACGATTTTTACGAACATTATGATGGCCCACTTTTCGAAAGAATTAATATTATAAATGAAATAGTAATCCCAAATGACGTTTTCAATGAATTAATAGAGCTTCTATACTACCCTTCGCCTTATCGTTTTGACGTTATTCCCACAAAATTATTAAGTGATATTTATGAGATATTTTTATCTAAAAAACTAGTAATTGATGGTAGTACTGTATTAGAGAAATTAAAACTTGAATACATTAAAACAAATGGGGCAGTAAGTACTCCTAAATATTTGGTTCAAGATTTATTAAAAAGGACGATTTCAAAAAACAACATTTTAACAGATGGGCTTACCAGCGTATTCCAAACAAGAGTGCTTGATTTTGCATGTGGCAGTGGAATATTTTTAGTGGAATTATTTGATTACCTGCAAAATATAATTATTGAGTATTACACTACAAATCCCAATGATTCTTTTTCGGATTTGTTTTACACAAACGAACATTCCATAACCTTAACCATTGAGGGAAAACGTAAGTTGATATCTGACTGCATTTTTGCTGTGGATATAGACCCTGAAGCTGTAGAAGTTGCAAGAATGTCGCTTTCATTAAAAGTTATTGACAGCATTGAGTTTTGTGAAAGCTATCAAGAGCTTGGGGTATTTGGAACTCAAATATTAAGTAATGTTGGCAACAATGTAAAATGTGGAAATACATTGGTTTCGTGTGATATTACAGTAAGGTTTCCAGATATTAACCAGAATGAGGCACAGCTATTAAAGACCAATCCATTTGATTGGAAAGCAGAAACTGGATTTGCTGAAATTTTCAATGAAAAAAATGGATTTGATTATATAATTGGAAACCCACCTTATGTTGAAGTAAAAAACTACAATGAGGAATATCCCTTTATGTTTAAATACATTAAGAGTGTTTTTCACACAACGAAAAATGGTAAAGTTGATTTGTCTGTCGCATTTATTGAAAGAGGGATTGAACTTTTAAACGAAACAGGGAAACTCGGTTTAATCGTTCAAAAAAGATTCTTCAAAACAGAATATGGTAAAAAGTTACGTGAGTTTATTACGTCTAATCAGCTACTTTATCAAGTAATTGATTTCGAGGACACAAAATTGTTTAAAGGTCGGATTACTTACATCTCTTCTCTAATTTTATCAAAGACAAATCCAGAAAAAATATCATTTATTAAAATCTCAGAAAAAGCAGAAGAATTATCGGCAAGACTATACCAATTACCTACTATAGAAACAGACGGCTCTGTTTACACCCAAATACCATCAAATGCATTTGATTCAAATCCGTGGAATTTCGACGATGCAATTTTATTAGGTATAAAAACATCTTTACTAAATAGATACGGCAATTTTGGAGCTTATGCAAAGGTTAGGGTTGGTGTTCAAGCGCTATGGGATAAGGCGTATCATTTGCACGTTAAATCTTTCAACAGTGATGGTACAATGCTTTGTGATTCTCATCTTATAAACGATTTTATAATTGAGATTGATGCCTGTCGACCCCTACTAGTTAATGAGCGATTTTATTCTTACTGCAATGATACGACTGACACTTATGTAATTTTCCCTTATGACATTATTGAGTGTAAAAAGAGCCGAATTCTTTTTGATGATTTTTGCGTTCGCTTTCCTCTTGCAGGTCAATATTTAATCGAGCATAAAGCTGTAATAAAAGAAAATGTTGATACTTATGAAGGTAATAGATGGCATTTGTTCACCAGAGAAAACAACCACCAACGAATAGAACCAAAGGTTTTAATTCCAATGACAGCAAATGATACATTTGCATCTGTTACTCAAAATCCTCTCAACTATTGCGATAATGCGAATATGTTTTTTATTGACATTCCGAATAAAAGTGAGAGAAATCTCTATGCTATAGCATCAATCATAAATTCTACCTTATTTTCAGTTCTTGCACGGTCAATTGCTAATCCGCAACAAAACGGATACTTTAAGTTCAATAAACAATTTATTGAGCCAATTCCATTTCCAAAAAATTTCTTTGAAAATACTCCCGCGTTAGTGGAAGCAATAGCAGCAATTGGTGTGAATATTAGTCAGCGACAAAATCAATATAAAAATGCTTCACCACGCCAAAAAAACATTCATCGCAATACACTCACGAATCTGTGGAATAATCTTGATGAAAAAGTATATGAGTTGTACCAGCTAACGGATGCAGAAAAGGAATTCTTTAGAGGTCGAGGTAGAAATATTAACCGAATTCAAATATTAGATTGATAATGATGCACAAAGACATAATTTCATATTTGAAAAGCTATTCTGATGACCTTAAAATGTCAAATAAACTAATCGTTGGTGCTTTTTTAGATTTTAATAACATTAATATACAGCATAATGAATTAATCTTCGATTGTATTAAAGGCAATAATATTGACATTATAAAGGAGTTTACCAATCTTATTTTAAGAAAGAATGGCAAATACGATTTAGAAGATCTAACCGAATTATTTGAAACAACAATTCCGTCGAGCGATGTTATTACAAACGGAGCAGTATATACACCGAAATATATTAAGGAGTTTATTGTCTCAGATGCTATAAATTCGCTTATCGGAAAATGTTTAAATACAGTCATTATAGCAGATATTGCATGTGGCACAGGTGCTTTTCTGCAAACAGCTGCTGAGCGTCTTAAAAAAGAAACCCAAAAGACTTATGCTGAAATATTCGCGGAAAATATATATGGACTTGATATTTCGAGTTACACAATTGATAGGGCAAAAATATTGCTAACCCTGTTAGCTGTTTCAAATGGTGAGGATCATATAACTTTCAACTTTAATTTACATGTCGGTAATGCTTTAGAATATGATTGGAAAAAATCAAATTCTAATTTTGGAGGATTCGATGCAGTAATAGGCAATCCTCCATATGTTAGGGCAAAGAATATCAGCGAAGAATCAAGAAAACTGATGCAAAACTGGAAAGTGACACGATCGGGAAATCCTGATTTGTATATACCTTTTTTTGAAATTGGATTAGAGAACTTAAAACGAAATGGCTATCTGGGTTTTATAACAGTTAACACTTTTAAAAGGAGTGTTAATGCGCGAAATCTGCGTGAATACTTCAAAGATAACAAATTGAGTGTTTCTATTATTGATTTTGGAAGTCAACAGATATTTGGCAACAAATCAACATACACTTGCATTGTTTCTGTTACTAAAAGCAAATCGGATATTGTTAATTACGTAAAAGGAAGCCCCGATGAAATCAAAAATAAAATGCTTAAACCATCAAATGGAATCAAGTACAAACTTTTAGATTCGAACAGAGGGTGGTTGCTTAACAAGACAGATATTCTTGAAAATATAGAAAAGATTGAAAATAAAGGTATTTCTTTGGGTGATAAATACACCATTAAAAATGGACTGGCTACTCTGAGCAACGACGTATTTATTTTCAAGCCTGTTGGTGAGGATGATAAATACTATTACCATCAAAATGGCAAACTACATAAGATAGAAAAAGGAATTTGCAGAGATATAATCAAACCTAACAGGCTGAAAAGCGAGGAAGAAATTCCATTTCTAAAAGAAAAAATAATATTTCCATATCAAGCTTCTAATAACCAATTAAGCCTTTTTGAGACAGGAAAAGGTAAGCTAAATGTTTTTGATGAGGATTATTTTCAAGATTCTTTTCCTAATGCCTACGAATATTTAAAACATAATCAAAGCCAGTTATTAAACAGAGATAAGGGCAAACCGACGAAATACAAGTGGTTTGAATTTGGTCGCACTCAGGCTATTAATGATTTTGGCAAAAAATTACTATTTCCATATATGTCAGGTCAGCCATATTTTGTATATACAAATCAAGAGGACCTATTACTATATGCTGGTTACGCTATATTCTGTCAATCTGAGAGAGAATTGAAAATACTTAAGAGAATTTTGGAATCAAGTGTTTTCTGGTATTACATTAAAAACACAAGTAAACCTTATTCCGGCAACTTTTACGCTTTGGCCAAAAATTATGTTAAGGATTTTAGTATATGCGAATTAACAAAAGGTGAAGAAAATTTCTTGTTGAGTAATGAATCAATAAAAGAGCGAAATGAATTTTTAATCGACAAATATGAAATCTCAATATAGTTTATACTTCTTAGTGAAGCAAATTAACTTGTCACAAAAACACACATAACCAAATCCATCCATATCCCTGAAATAAACAAAATTACATAGTATGGCTCTTTTCAATATTGACAACAACGACAGCCTTGAACAGATAAGGGAATTCCCTTTCAAACTTGAAAAAGAGATCCAAGGCTTGACCGAAAAAAATCTGAAGGCAGTATTCGGACTTGAATTCGTTCATTCTGAGTTTGGCCTTAACAACTTTCGTATTGATACTTTGGCGTTCGACAGAGATGCTTCAAGCTTTGTAATTATTGAGTATAAGCGTGACAAGAATTTCAGTGTTATAGATCAGGGTTACGCCTATCTATCGTTGATGCTTAATAACAAGGCTGATTTTATCCTGGAATATAATGAGTATTGCAGTAATACTTTAAAGCGTGACGATGTTGACTGGTCTCAATCCAGAGTAATTTTTATTTCTCCGGCTTTCACTACCTATCAAAAAGAGGCAATTAACTTCCGGGACTTACCAATCGAACTTTGGGAGATTAAAAGATACAACAACAATACCCTTAGTTACAATCAAATTCAAACGTCCGGAGCGCAGGAGAGTATAAAGACAATTAGCCGGCAAAATGAAACTATAGAGAAAGTAACACGAGAGATAAAAGTTTTTACCGAACAAGAACATTTGGATAAAGCTACAGAAGAAACGAAGGAGCTTTATGAGAAATTTAAAAATGCCATACTAAATCTCGACAATTTGGAGATTAAACCAAAGAAGCTTTATATAGCTTTTGTTTCAGGCACTAATGTGGTTGATATTAACGTTCAAAGAACCGGAGTTAAAATGTGGATAAACTTACAAAAAGGACAACTTGACGACCCGAAAAGGCTCGCTAGAGATGTATCTTCGGTTGGGCACTGGGGAAATGGTGATTACGAAATTCAGATCCGTAATGATGAAGACCTGGAATATATTTTGAGCCTTATTAAACAATCATTAAAAAAGAATAAAAATTAACGGCCACATAAAAACCTAGACTCCAAAAACAATTGTTATGATGACTCTTACGCCTCAAGACATTCAGAAATTTTGGATTCGTGCATATTTGGGAACAACCGATGATAATAAACTTATTGAGGCATCAATCAATAGGGCGTACAGAGACTTTAACAGAACATTAACCGGTATTGGAGAGGTTCAAACTGTTGAAAAGTTTCAAACGTTACAAAAATTCATGAAGACAATTATAGTTGGCCTCATTAATACTCAATTTAACACACAAGCAGATTTTGATATTTGGCATAAAGGAAACTGTGATAAATTAAAGCAACAGTTTAATCTTTATCCCTATCCTCTCAAATATGGACAGGCACAAAAATGGATTAATATGACACTGAAATATTTATTCGCTTTGGGCAATGAAAAGATCAATGGAATTACAAAAAATTATGCGTTTTTTCATATTCCTGTAGATAATATAATTCAAGATAAGCTTTTAGAATCGGGTATTCCAAAGATCATAGGTTGTTGGAGTGGTATTGATAATTATGACATTTACCTTGATTATCAAAAGAAAGTAAGACTAACATTCAAAGACACAGCTCCGATGGATGTTGAGTTTAAAATGTTTAATGAATAAAACATTACTAATCATAGCAATGCCGTTTTTTGCCAATCTCTGTAATAAAATAAAAAATACTCACCTTAAAGGGTTGATCTCCCTAATTTAAATGTCGTTTTTCGATATAATCTGTCATTTATATGAATAAAATATTTATTTCGTATTCACACGAACCTTTAAAATTTAAAAAGCTTACACATAGGTTTGCTGATAAATTAATTGAGTTAGGTTTGCCTATAGTGATTGACAAATATGATTTACGATATGGTCATAATGTTGACCAGTTTATGAAAGATATAGCAAATGTTGATCTCTATAATTATATACTTGTTATTTGCACAACTGAATACAAAGCACGAGCAGATTTACATGTGGGTAGTGTAGGTAAAGAAGCTATAGAATTAAGAAAGTTGATAAAAGATAATCCCTTTCAAGAAAAAGTTATACCCGTAATTATTGAGGAATCAAAAAATCCCAAATCGCTTCTGCCTGATTTTTTCCCAGAAAATACTTTTTATTCTGACCTAAGCAAAGAATTCAATTTTGATAAAATTGAAACACAAAAACTTGTTGAGCATATTAGAGGTGTTCGCCCATTAAAACCAAAACTATCTGAGTTAGAGACTTTAGTATCATATGCACTTAGTGAGTATCCAGGGCTTCCAAAAGAATTGATCGGGAAAACTAAACAAAATACAGATGATCTTATCTACAATTATTGCAGAGATTCATATGTAAAAATGTTAGAATTAGGGATTTGGCTTAATTTGAGCAAAGAAATTGAATCTATTGAGAAAATTTATACCGATTTGCAGTATTTCTCAGATTACATACCAGATATTGATCTTGTCATCCGCATATATTTGCTTCTATGGGAGCTAAAGGATAAAGATATGTCACATAGTCCAATTAGTGCATTAAGCATAATTGAAAGTGCTATTGCTTTTTCAGATAAAAAAAAATCCGATCCTCAGTTTCCCTATTTAAGACTAATACTAAACTACCGGAAAGCAGTTTCATTACATAGGCAAAATAGATTTGAGGAAGCACTTTCTTTGTATGAAGAATTAATGCTTGAAAGTTCACAAAAAATACTTGATTCTGATCCACTTATTTTCTTCAATGCGGCATTATATGCAACAAAGATTTATAAGTATATCGGAAAATTATTCGAAGCAAACTCACTGTTTCGAGACGTAATTAAAAGCTGTGAAGCTGCTTTTAATGTCATATTACCAGAATCACTTCAGCGTGAATTACAAAAAATTTACTATTGTGCTCTTTGGTCACTTACCGAAAGAAACAATGACGAAGAGAAATCGATATTAGAATTGGAAAAAATTGTGGATTTAGACTTCCTGAATTATAAAACATTCTGCAAATCTCATTATCCAACTCTTTTTGGGTTACCAATTATATTAATACCAGACGTATAGCTCTTCAAGTTCAGATCAATTGGTAAATAATAACTGATTCATCTTACTCATTTGCTTAATCCTGTCATTGTAGCGGTTAAATAATTCATCCTCCCATCAACAAAATCCCCCGTTAGTGCATCATTCTGCTCTTTTTATTTGTTTTTTCAATAATTTGTTTATATTTGCATCCTAAAGAGCCATAAAATGCACTTAGACGATTTAATTAAGACTATTAAGGAGCGTAGGGAGATGCTTAATGTTACACAAGCGACTCTGGCGGAGCTTTCGGGCGTCGGGCTGCGTACGCTTAAACAATTTGAAAGTGGTAAGGGCAATCCTACGCTGCTTACCTTGCAGAAACTGGCCGATGTGCTGGGGATGGAGATCAACATGCAGGTAAAGAAACTCAATAATAAATGATGCAGGCAAATAACCCATGAGACAGGCTAAAATATTATATAAGGGAGAGGTGACTGGTGTGCTTGTTCAGCATGATGATGGCTCATTCACCTTCAGGTATGGTGACTTGTGGATGGCCGATTCCGGAAAACCGTCCATCAGCCTGACTTTGCCCAAAAATGTGCAGGAGCATAATTCTGCTAATCTTTTTCCATTCTTTTTCAATATGCTGCCGGAGGGGTCAAACAAGCAGGTTGTTTGCAGGCAGATGCGTATAGATGGCAATGATTACTTTGGGTTGTTGCTTGCCACGGCCCGGTACGACACTATTGGAGCTGTAACTGTTATGAAAATTGAGGCGTCTGTATGAGTACACCGGTAATAAAATATTGTCCGGGGACTTTGGCTGCAGGGTATGACTCCTACAGCAGGACCTGCCTTAATCGTGTGTTTAGCGGTCGGAAAGTGAATCATCTGCTGCCGTATGACTCACCGGCTACAAACGACACCAGCGATAAGTTGTTTATGGGAAATCGAATGTGTATGTCAATCTCCGGAGTTCAGGAAAAATATTCGGTTTTGCTGGTGAAGAACAGACTTCGTTTAACTAACGAGGGTGAGCAAGGGACATATATTTTAAAGCCTATTCCGAATATTGGCAAAAATCCTGACCAGATGCCGGCTAATGAACACTTAACGATGCAAATTGCCCGACAGGTATTCGGTATTGAAACTGCAGAAAATGCTTTGATTTTCTTTAAGAATGGTCAGCCTGCCTATATAACAAAGAGGTTTGATATAAAAGAGGATGGCAGCAAGTGGGCAACGGAGGATTTTGCTTCGCTGGCGGGCAGGACACCTCAGACACATGGCGAACATTATAAATATATCGGCAATTATTCTGAGCTTTTCGACATTATGAAAAAGTTTTTGCCGGCATACAAGCTGGAAGCGCCAAAGCTTTTTAAGCTCATCGTCTTTAACTATCTGTTCTCGAATGGTGATGCTCATTTTAAAAATTTCTCCATTCTGGAAACTCCTCTTGGCGATTTCCGGTTGAGTCCGGCCTATGACCTTCTGAATTCCCGAATCCATATAGAAGATTCGGATTTTGCCTTGGAAGACGGGCTGCTGCCCAAGAATCTGGCTAAGGGAAACATAAGGGAACAATTCCATAAGCTCGCCTCACAGGTTGGCTTAAGTACGGGCCAGACAGAAACAATTTTCAGCAGTCTCCTTTCAAATTCAGAAAAGGTTACCGCACTGATTAACGCCTCCTACCTCAACGACCGTTTCAAACGCAATTACCTTCAGGCATATCAGACCAGATTTAAACAATTGAGTTGTCTCTGATAATTTTCCGGTTTAATTGCTTTTTTATACCTTTGCACCCATTAAAACAATTGGATGTTTATCTTTAATTCGGATATTGTTCTGTAAACAATCTGTGCTTTTTGTACAGATTGTCTCTTTGTTTGTTCTCGGATAACCCTTTTCGAGAACAGTTTTCTATTAAATTAATTTAACAAAACAAAAGAAAATGAACAACGAAAAACAGACAATTCACGAATTTGACCTGAATATTATCTATGATTTTTTTTCAAAAACAGAACGTCAAGGTCCCGGAAGTAACGAAGAAACGCTTAAAGCATTGGGCTTTATAGGTGGTCTTACCGAAAAGTCTAAAATTGCCGATATTGGTTGTGGAACAGGTGGTCAAACAATGGTATTAGGAGAAAATACACCCTGTGAAATTATCGGTGTTGATACTTGGCCCGGTTTTATAAATCAATTTAACCAGAATGCCCAAATCAAAAATCTTCAGGATAGAGTGAAAGGCATTGTTGGCAATATGGAAAATCTTCCGTTTCGAGAAGAAGAATTAGACTTGGTTTGGTCGGAAGGTGCGATTTATAATATTGGATTTGAGCGTGGACTGAACGAGTGGAGAAAATTTCTGAAAAAGGGCGGATATATCGCAGTTACAGAAAATACATGGTTTAGCGAAGAGCGACCTGCAGAAATTCAGGATTTCTGGCAAAAAATTTATCCCGAAATAGATACCATCCCTAATAAGGTTGCTCAAATGCAAAAAGCGGGATATCTTCCGGTTGCCACTTATATCTTGCCCGAAACTATCTGGACAGACTATTATACCTGGCAAACATCGAGACGAGAATCCTTTCTGAAAAAATATGAAGGTAACAATACCGTAAAAGAATTTGTTGCTTCCATGCGATATGAAGCCGAGTTATATTACAAATATAAAGCATATTATGGCTATATGTTTTATATCGGAAAGAAAATTTAAAATACCTAACCGAGTATATGGCCGGTGAGCCATAAGCTCCACAATAAAAATAATCGACCGTTTGACCAAAAGTTAAAAAATTATTTTTTATCTTCGCCGCATAAAAGAAACGCTTAAAAAAATGAGTAAACAATTACAAAATAATGTATGGTGGTGGCTAACTAAATCCCAAATAGGATTCTGTTGGTAGCTTCTGTAATTTTGTAATATATGCAATATCTAAGCCCGCTGAATCCAGCGGGCTTTTTTTGTGCGAAAAAATTAAAATCAATAAAATATGACCATTCAATTTAAAACAAATTACATAAAAACACTCAGCGATACGCATACACCTGTTGAGTTATATCTTAAAATAAGAGATAAATTTCCGAACAGTTTTTTGCTTGAAAGTTCTGATTATAAGAGCAAGGAAAATAGCTATTCTTATGTGTGTTTGCAACCCATTGCTTCATTTGTAGTTAATCGCAATGAAACAGAAATTACACTTCCCAATCATCACCTAAAACAAAAAACCTCCAACATTTCTATTCAAGATGAATTGAATGCTTTTTGCACACGTTTTAAAGCCGATGATTTGCAGTTTGATTTTATAAGCAACGGACTGTTTGGCTACACTTCTTATGATGCCATTCCTTTGTTTGAAGACATTTCTTTTTCCAATCAAGATTTTTCGCATCCGCTCATACAATACCACGTATTCAAATACCTTATTGTATTTAACCATTTCAACAACGAACTGTATATTATTGAACATCTTTTAGCTGGAGAAACATCAGACATAGAAGAGTTGAACGATATTGTTCAACGCAGAGCTGTTAATCAATTTAAGTTTTACCAAACCGAAAAGGAAACCTCAAATTATTCTGACGAAGCATTTTTAAACGGAATAAAAATAGGTATTCAGCATTGTTATTTGGGTGATGTTTTTCAAGTGGTTTTATCGCGAAAATTTAAAACGGGTTTTAAAGGTGATGAGTTTAATGTATATCGCGCGCTAAGGTCTATCAATCCATCGCCTTACTTATTTTATTTCGATTACGGGAATTTCAAGATTTTTGGTTCGTCGCCAGAAGCGCAACTAACCATTGCACATCATAAAGCAACCATAAATCCCATTGCTGGAACATTTAAACGCACAGGAAATGTAAAAGAAGATGAGCAACTTGCTATACAACTCCGCAAAGACCCTAAAGAAAATGCCGAACACATTATGCTGGTAGATTTAGCTAGAAATGATCTAAGTAAAAATAGCAAGCAGGTGCTAGTAGAAAGTTATAAGCAGGTAGAATATTACTCGCATGTTATTCATTTAGTCTCTAAAGTAAGTGCCGTTTTAGAAGATAATTACAACCCTGTAAAAATATTGGGAGATACATATCCTGCTGGCACATTATCAGGAGCGCCAAAGCACAGAGCTATGCAAATTATTGACGAGAATGAACCGAATAGCAGAGGACATTATGGTGGTGCAGTCGGTTACATAGGATTTAATGGGGAGTTTAACCACGCCATTTTTATTCGTTCTTTTTTAAGTTTTCAAAATGAACTGCACTACCAGGCAGGCTGTGGCATTGTTGCTAAATCTAACCCAGAAAGTGAATTGAATGAAGTAAATAATAAACTATCGGCTCTTAGACAAGCCATTGAATTAGCAAAAATAATTTAACCAATGAAAGTAAAAGTATTAGTAATAGACAACTACGATTCATTTGTATTCAACCTGGTACATATGATTTACAACTTGGGTGTAGAAGACATCACCGTTATTAAAAACGATAAAATTTCATTAGAAGAAATTAAAATATATGATAAAATTTTGCTTTCTCCCGGACCAGGCATACCAAAAGATTCAGGATCGATGCCCGAAATAATAAAACACTGGTCCCCTTCAAAAAGCATACTGGGGGTGTGTTTGGGGCACCAAGCCATAGCAGAAAGTTTTGGTGCAACACTTAAAAACTTAGATGAACCATTACACGGTGTTGCATCATTAGTTACCATCATTCAAGAGAAGTATCTGTTTGAAAACTGCCCAAAACAATTCAAAATAGGGCATTACCATTCTTGGGTAGTGGAAGAAAAAACAATAAGCAACCACTTAGAAATATTAGCAAAAGATGAAAAAGGAAACGTTATGTCTATCGGTCATAAAATCTATGACGTTACAGGATTACAATTTCATCCTGAATCTGTATTGACGGAAAACGGAAAACAAATTATCAAAAACTGGATTAAACAATAATCATGAAAGAAATTTTAGAACATTTATATCTACACAAAACACTATCGAAGGCAGAGGCAAAAACTATATTGATTGACATTGCTTCGGGCAAATACAACCTATATCAGACAGCTTCTTTTCTCACAGCTTTTATTATGCGCAACATTACCCTTGATGAATTGAAGGGTTTTAGAGAAGCATTATTAGAACTGTGCCACCGTGTAAATCTTTCCGAATACAACGCTATGGATGTGTGTGGTACGGGTGGCGATGGAAAAAACACGTTTAACATTTCCACGTTATCATCTTTTGTAGTTGCTGGTGCAGGAATTCCAGTGGCCAAGCACGGCAACTATGGTGTCTCATCAGTATCTGGCTCATCAAATGTTTTGGAACAATCAGGCATTCGTTTTCAAGCCGAAGAAAAAAAGCTTAATGAACAATTAGACAAAGCCAATATTTGCTTTTTGCATGCGCCCCAATATCACCCTGCTATGAAATTTGTAGCCCCTATACGCAAGGAATTAGGGGTAAAAACATTTTTCAATATGTTGGGTCCATTAGTAAATCCGGCACAACCCAACATACAATTGGTAGGTGTTTTTAGCTTAGAATTGGCACGGATGTATCAGTATTTATTTCAAGAAGAACAGATGCAATATACCATCATTCATTCCTTGGATGGTTTTGATGAAGTATCCTTAACCGATGAATGTAAGCTTATTTCTAACAATGACGAACAGATCGTAAAACCTGATTATTTTGGGTTTGATGCTGTTTCTCTTGAAGCAATACATGGCGGGAAAACGGTCGAAGAAGCTGCAGAAATTTTTAGTATGATTCTAAGGGGAGAAGGGACAAAAGCACAAAATGAAGTTGTGCTGGCAAATGCTGCCTTAGCCATTCAAACCTATAAAAAAATTGAAATTATGGACGCTATCGAAAAAGCCAAAGACTCTCTTTTTGGGTTAAAAGCATTACAATCATTTAACGCATTAAAACGATTAGCATGAATATTTTAGAACAAATAAAACAGCACAAATTGGCAGAGGTAGCTTCAAAAAAAGAGCTATATCCTATAAAGCTATTAGAGCAAACACCTTATTTCTTATCATCGTGTGTGTCCATGAAAAAATACATTTCAGATTCATCAAGAAGTGGCATTATTGCAGAGTTTAAGCGTAAATCTCCATCAAAAGGTGATATAAATAAATATGCTAACGTACAGGAAATTACGTTGGGTTATATGCAATCGGGAGCTTCGGCATTATCTGTTATTACTGACGAACATTTTTTTGGAGCAAATAAGGACGATTTACAAACGGCTAGAAAATTCAATTACTGCCCAATTCTGCGCAAAGATTTTATTGTTGATGAATACCAACTTGTCGAAGCAAAATCTATGGGTGCCGATGTAGTGTTATTGATTGCCAAAATGCTTTTGCCAAAAGAAATTGCACAGTTTTCACAATTCGCTAAAAGCTTAGGATTGGAAGTGTTTTTAGAGTTTCACGACAAAGAAGAAATCAAGCAAAATGAACTTGCAGAAATTGATTTGGCTGGCATTAATAACCGCAATTTAAACTCTTTTGAAGTAGACATTGAAAACAGTATTAGTTTGGCAAATTTGCTTCCAAAAGAGGTGTTGAAAATTGCAGAAAGTGGGATTGATTCATCACAAACAATAAAAAAACTCAGACAAAATGGCTTCTCTGGATTTTTGATTGGTGAATATTTTATGCGCAATAGCAATCCAGCAGAAAAATGTAAAGAATTAATAAAGCAACTGCACGATGAATATTAAAATTTGCGGACTAAAATTCCCTGCTAACATCAAAGAAATAGCAACATTAAACATTGATATGATGGGTTTCGTTTTTTACGAAAAATCCCCCCGCTTTGTCGGGAGAAATTTCGATAAAAAATATTTACATTCACTCCCTGAATCAATTCGTAAAGTAGGTGTTTTTGTTGATGAAAACGAGGCGCTTGTCTTACAAAAAACACAAGATTATACATTAGATGTTGTTCAATTGCACGGCAATGAATCGGTAGCTTACTGTCAAATCTTAAAATCAAAAAACATATCCGTTATTAAGGCATTCTCAATTGATAATGCCTTTGATTTCGCTCTATTAGAGCATTATCAAAAGTTTTGTGATTATTTTTTATTCGATGCAAAAGGCATAAAAAAAGGCGGAAATGGGATAACTTTCAATTGGAACAATCTCAAAAAATATCAGCTCAATACGCCTTTTTTTTTAAGTGGAGGCGTTGGCGTAGATAATATTGATGATGCACTTGCTTTTACACACTCACAGCTTGTGGGTCTGGATATAAACAGCAAAATAGAAGTAGCACCCGGATTAAAATCATTAGAGCTAGCACATTTTTTAACTACTAAAATTAGGAATTATGAATCATACAAAACCAGATAAATACGGCTATTACGGAGAGTTTGGTGGTGCATTTGTGCCGGAAATGCTTTATCCAAACATAAAAGAGTTGCAAGAGAATTACGAGCAAATAATTCAGTCAGACTCATTTCAAGAAGAGTTTAAAAGCTTGTTACGCGACTATGTTGGAAGGCCAACACCGTTGTTTTTTTCTAAAAATTTATCTGCACAATTTGGGGCTAAGATCTATTTAAAAAGAGAAGATTTAAACCACACGGGGGCACACAAAATAAATAATGCCATTGGGCAAGTTTTACTCGCTAAGCGTTTAAACAAAAACCGAATTATTGCAGAAACAGGAGCTGGACAACACGGCGTGGCTACCGCCACCGCTTGCGCACTTATGAATATTGACTGCACCATTTTTATGGGTGAAATTGATATTGATCGTCAAAAACCAAACGTAGAACGTATGCGCATTTTAGGAGCAAAAGTAGTAGCAGCCACCAGTGGGAGCAAAACGTTAAAAGATGCTACTAACGAAGCTATCCGAGAATGGATAAACAATCCGGTGGATACACACTACATTATTGGTTCTGTGGTGGGGCCGCATCCTTATCCTGATTTGGTAACACAATTTCAGTCAATCATTAGCGAAGAAATAAAAATGCAACTAAATGAACAAACAGGTAACGAACGGCCAGATTATGTAATTGCATGTTTGGGCGGAGGCAGCAATGCAATCGGTGCGTTTTACCATTTTATTGATAACGGAAAAACAAAACTCATTGCCGTTGAAGCAGGTGGTGAAGGCGTATATTCAGGGAAAACAGCTGCCACTATTGCTTTAGGAAAGATAGGGATTATTCATGGAAGTAAAACCTATTTAATACAAACCGATGATGGACAAATTGTAGAGCCACACTCTATTTCAGCTGGGCTAGATTACCCCGGAATAGGTCCGATACACTCTTTTTTACACGATACCGGAAAGGTTGAAGTAGTAAATGTAACTGACCAGGAAGCACTTGATGCTGCTTTTCATTTATCAAAAGTAGATGGCATTATTCCAGCATTAGAAAGCGCTCACGCCTTGGCACATTTGAATAAAATGACACTAAAAACAAGTGATGTCGTTGTCATTAATCTTTCCGGAAGAGGTGATAAAGACATGTTAACCTATCAGAAATTTATGTAAGATGAACAGAATAGACAAACTCTTTCAACAGAAGCAAAACAATCTGCTTTCAATTTATTTTACGGCTGGTTTTCCAAATTTAAACGATACACTAAGCATTGTCAGGCATTTAGATAAAGCAGGTGTTGATCTGATAGAAATTGGGTTCCCATTCTCCGACCCTTTGGCTGATGGTCCTGTGATCCAGCAAAGCAGCGGACAAGCTATTGAAAATGGCATGACACTATCTATGTTGTTTGAACAACTTAAAGATGTTCGTAGGCATACACAAATTCCTCTGGTTTTAATGGGCTATATGAACCCCGTATTGCAGTTTGGAGAAAAAGAGTTTTTTAAAAAATGCAATGAGATTGGCATTGATGGTGTGATTTTACCCGATATGCCCTTAGATTATTTTGAATGCAAATTGCAAAACATTGTTGAAGAAAACGATATTGCTAACATTTTGCTTATTACACCAGAAACAAACTCAGAACGCATTAATCAGATTGATAACTTATCAAGAGGGTTTTTGTATATGGTATCGTCAAACAGCATTACAGGAGGCAACAAAACAATGGATATGCAAACCGAATATTTCTACAGAATAAAAGCTATGAATCTGAAGAATCCAACCCTAATCGGATTTGGAATTAAAAATAAAGAAACTTACGAGAATGCCTGTAAATACAGCAACGGAGCAATTATTGGCACCGCATTTATCGAGCATTTAAAACAACACGGAATTGCAAAAGAAAGCATTCAAACATTTATCAAAAGCATAAGAAAATGATTATTCAATTACATAAAAACTGTACTGCTAAAGAGCGAAATGCTTTAGACTACCTTTTAGTTCAAAACAAGATAAAAACGGTCGAAATTAATACACAATCCAATCATTATTTGGTATGTATTGTCACAAAAGAATTTGACATTAGGCACATCGGAAATTTGGCCTGTGTAAAAGATGTACACCGAGTAACTGATAGCTATAAATTGGTTTCTCGCCAATGGAAAGTTAATCCAACTAAAATTGATTTGGGTGATGGTGTTGTCATTCAAGAAGGAGATTTTACGTTAATGGCAGGCCCTTGTTCTATTGAAAGCGAAGCACAAGTTGAACGTATTGTGAAAGAATTGGTAAAAAACAATATAAAAATTATGCGTGGAGGGGTTTATAAGCCACGCAGTTCGCCTTATTCATTCAGAGGGTTAGGTATTGATGGCTTGAAAATGTTATATGCCCAATGCAGAGCACACAGTATTAAAATTATTACCGAAGTAATGCAAGTTACACAAATTAGAGAGATGTCAGATTATGTAGATATTTTTCAGGTAGGCGCACGCAATACACAAAATTTTAACTTGCTCGACGCCTTAGGAGAGATAGACAAACCTGTAATGATAAAGCGAGGCATTTCAGGTACTATCGATGAATTATTGCAATCGGCAGAATATATTTTTTCTGCCGGAAATGAAAAATTGATCTTGTGTGAACGTGGCATCAGAACGTTTGAAAATGCTTATCGAAATACATTTGACATTAATGCCATTCCAATTTTAAAAGAAAAAAGTCATTTGCCTGTGATTGCCGATCCATCACATGGAATAGGTATTCGAAAGCATGTGGAAAAAATTACTTTGGCAAGTCTGGTAGCAGGAGCAGATGGCGCAATTGTAGAAATTCACTACGAACCCGAAAAAGCATATTCTGATGGACAGCAAAACTTAAGTTTTGAGGAGTTTCGGAGCTTAGTTAAGAAGGTTAATGTTCTGGTGGAACTGTTCCTAAAAATGGAAAGTTAAAAAGCTTTATTTTTATTTAGATTGAACACATTTTATGATGCCACCTGTCTTTGATGCAAGGTATACATTATCTTTAGTTTACACAGTCACAGGAACTACAAAATAAATGCAGCTTTATATTTAAGGAATATCTTCCAGATTAATTATATTTGTCCTATAATACTGATTGAGAGAAATATGAAACACTCCATCACAATTTTCTTTATCGCTGCCTTTTGCTCTTCCACCCTTTTGGCGCAAGGCATTAAATACGAATCGTCATTTGAGAACGCTAAGCAGTTGGCCATTCTTGAGAAGAAACCTCTTGCCGTTTTAATAACCATCAAGCCACAGTCAGCAACTCCTGATTATATGGATGGTCTTAAGGATGTCAGTGTCATTAAGAAATTCAACAGCAGTTTTATAAACTACCGGGTAGATATGTCCGATACAGCTGTTGCCCTTAAAATTGTCAGGGAATACAGAATAAAACGCTTTCCTTCTTTTCTTTTTCTGGATTCTAAGGGTGGCTTTATGTTTTCTGATATTGCCTTTCTGTCCAAGCCCGAAACTCTGTTGTTTATGGCCGACAAAGCCATTGCCGAATCTAAGGAAAAGTCCCTGGCTGAGTATGACAAAGAGTATGATGCCGGAAAAAACAGCCCGGCTTTTCTTAAAGACTACATTTCAAGAAGGATAAAAGCGGGTATAAATAGCAATGGCAATCTTATAGAAACTTACATTGCTCAATTGAAAATATCCGATCTGAATGACTATGACCAAGTTCTGTTTATTTTGAAAGCTGGTCCTGTTATAGATGGCAAAGCCTTTAAATTGGCTTACCTAAACAAATATATTATTGACAGTATTTTTAAAACAGAACCATTAGATGTCCGCCTAGCCATTAATAATGCAATTATAGAAAATTCAATGCAAAGAGCTATCGCCGCTAAGAATTCTGCACTGTCATATTCAACGGCAGATTTTGCACGAGGCAGCTGGGGAAAAGATTATAAAGAGGGTCAAAAAAAATGGAGTCAGAAAGAGATGCAATACTACTTTGGAATAAAAGACACCGCCAGATTTTTACAACATGCTTCCTACTATTATGATCAATACTATATGTCGCTCAGTGTAGATTCTGTAAGGAGAATTGACTCGTTAAACTTTCTTGCAGCAAAAAAAAGAGCAGAAGCAAGCGCCATAACTATCGTTAACGGTCCATTGAATATAATCCAAGACCTGCTTACTACGACACCTATGCTCACTTACTTTATAGGCTTAAGTTTTTTGACGAGGCCAGTAGCATGTTCAGGAAAGCAATTGAATTAGGTAATGCCTCCAAATAGGATTATTACACCCATATATACATTTATTTGAAAATAAAGTCGTATTTTCGAAGCCTAACACATAAAACATGAAATTACAGATTAAAAAGGGGCTGTTAGCTCTGCTTACACTTGCAACACTCACCGTCAATGCTAATGCTCAAGGTTTTGATGCTTTGGTCAATCCTAAAATAAACGTCAACCTTACTCATCCTCCGGGATTAGGCTTGAAAATAAACAAGGTCATATTTAATCCTGCTACCGGATACTATTCCGACCAGATTATCGACCAGATTATAAGTGATTTCGTTAATAATGGCGTTGATGTAATTGATAGAGAGAATCTTAAAGCAATACTTGCAGAGCACGATTTGAATCTTTCGGGATATGTCGATAGAAATAGCGCCGTTTCGATTGGAAAAATTATCGGCCCATCGGCCTTGATATCCATTAAGGTGCTAAGGTGCCAGACCGAGCAAAATGACAAGTTATATGTTGACGAAAAGAAACGTGATTATCAGACTAAGAAAGATTATGTAGAAAGGGTATTCATCGCTCGCACAACAGTCTTCTTGAAAGTCTCTCTTCAAACCACCGACCTTACTACCGGTAAAATATTTACGGCTCGTGTTCTTGATTATTCACCAACATTAGAAAACAGATCCACCAAGGGCCGGCCTGAATTACCTTCGGAAGTTGCAGTACAGGAGATTGCATTGAAATCTTTAACGTCAGATGTCCACAGAATGTTTTTTCCGTGGGAAGAGCGTACCGATCTGTACTTTATGGACGACAAAGAGGGAGGCTTGAAGGATGCATTCAAAGCCCTGAAGTCCGGTTTAATAAATGAGGCTTTTGACCTTTCACAGAAGAATCTTGAATTCTGCAAGAATAATCCTCAGCTCAAGGAGAAGATACTGGCACATGCCTACTACAATATGGGTATGATGTATTTCATTAAGAATATGTTCGACCAGGCCATTGAGAATTTCCAGGCTTCTCAGAGATTGCGTCCCGGAAGTATTGTCACTGAGTCGATAAATGAGTGTAATCGTGCAAATTCCCTGGCTCGCGAAATGCAAAGAGTAGACGATAAGGCTGCCATAGAGATAGAGCAAAGCAACAAGCAAACCTTGCAAACAGCCAAGTCGCAGGCCGCCAATACAATGACCAATGCCGACGTTATTGCCTTGACAAAACAGAAGTTGCCAACCAAACTGATTCTCCAGAAAATCAAAACATCTATATGCAAATTCGACACATCTACAGATGAGTTGGTAAAACTGTCGAATGCCGGTGTAAATGAAGATGTGATTCTTCTTATGATGGAAAAGAAGTAAAAAACACTACGTAATGTTTGTTATTCCAAACAATAATATATACTTTTGTGTGGAATAACAAGCATTATCATGGCTAAACGACCATTATTACCAAGACAGGAAAAGGCATTGCAGGCATTTGGAGAGAATCTCCGCTACGCCCGGCTTCGCCGCGATTTGTCCATGGAACAGATTGCAGAGAGATCCGGCATCTCTCGTTACACTCTTGACCGTATTGAAAAAGGCGAAGAGGGTGTTGCCATGGGGCATTATTTCCGAGTCCTGCTGGCCTTAGGATTGGAGAGCGATTTGTTACTTGTTGCAAAAGACGACAAACTGGGCAGACGATTACAGGATGCCAAGCTTGAACCAAGGGAAAGAGCTTCTAAGAAATAATCATGGGACGACAGAGAAATATTCACGTTTACATCGATTGGGCAGAAAAATCCTCCCCAATTTATATGGGTATTCTCCACACAGAAGTGATTCGTGGCAAAGAGGTTTTTTCATTTGAATCAAGTGATGAATGGCTTAAACATCCGGAGTTTAAATTTATCGATCCAGATTTGGGCCAATTTAAAGGCCATCAGTATCTAAACGATAGTAAAGACAACTTTGGTCTGTTCCTTGATTCTTCACCAGACAGATGGGGCCGTTTACTCATTAGAAGAAGAGAAGCCATGATGGCTAAATCGGAAAATCGTCAAGTGCGCAATCTTACCGATACAGACTACCTGTTGGGTGTTTATGACGGAAACCGTATGGGTGCACTGCGTTTCAAGACAGATATTTCAGGAGATTTTCTAGATAATAAAAGTGAGTTGGCAACACCGCCATGGAGTACTATTCGTGAGTTGGAGCATGCCAGTTTGCAATTGGAAAGGGTTGATGCACCCGAAGATCCGGAATATAACAATTGGCTGAGAATGCTTATTGCTCCAGGTTCCTCATTGGGAGGAGCAAGACCAAAATCAAATGTAACAGACAATAATCGTGACCTCTGGATTGCTAAGTTTCCCAGCAATCAGGACACAAGAGACATGGGGGCATGGGAAGCAGTCACTGCCGAAATAGCGCACAATTGTGGTATTGAGGTTGCTCCATGGAAAAGTGAAAAGCTTACAGGAGCTCATCATACCTTTTTTTCTAAACGATTTGACAGAACAACACAAGGTAAAAGACTTTACTTTGCTTCAGCTATGACTCTTCTCGGGTACACAGACGGAGCTGATGCATCTCAGGGAGTAAGTTACCTGGAACTGGCCGGGTTTATTACATCCGGTGGCTGTGACGTGGAATATAATCTTGAGCAACTGTGGAGAAGAATTGTCTTCAATATTGGCGTGTCAAATTGTGACGATCATCTCCGTAACCACGGATTCATTCTGACTCCAAAAGGATGGAAGCTTTCACCTGCCTATGATGTAAATCCCGACGAATTTGGTAACGGTCTAAAAATTAACATAGATGATAACAACAACTCTCTCGATTTTGATTTAGCATTGAGTGTGGCGAAATATTTTGGTTTGACCTCGGCAAAGGCCAATGAAATCCTATCCATTATCTGTTTTAAAATTAAAGATTGGCAAAAAATTGCTGCTAAATACAACATCTCACGCTATGAGCAAGATATGATGAGAAATGCTTTCAAAATTCTTTAAATCGTTCACGAAATAGTATTCGAAAAATGTCCGACAACCAAATTATAAATCAAACAGCCTCTCACATCAAGGCCCAACTCTCGGGCGAGGGTTCGGGCCACGACTGGTGGCATGTGTATCGTGTCTGGAAAAATGCCATTCATATTGGAAAGCAGGAAAATGCCGATATGTTTGTTGTTGAACTTGCCGCCCTGCTTCATGATATTGCAGATTGGAAGTTCAATGACGGCAACGAGGATATAGGCCCCAGGTTAGCAAGAGAGTGGCTGGAGAGCTTATCTGTGGACCAAAAGGTTATTTCTCAAGTCTGCAACATCGTCCGGGACATCTCTTTCAAAGGTGCAGGAGTAACTAACAAAATCGACACACTTGAGGGCATGGTTGTTCAGGATGCCGACAGGCTTGATGCCATTGGCGCCATTGGAATTTGCAGGACATTTGCTTACGGCGGCAGCACAGGCAGAGAGATTTACAACCCAGGAATTCCTCCACAGAAGCACAACTCTTTTGATGAATATAAAAGCAATAAAGGACCTACTATCAATCACTTTTACGAAAAACTGCTTCTTCTCAAAGATCTGATGAATACCGCAACAGCAAGGAAAATTGCCACAAGGCGCCACCTGGTAATGGAAAATTTCCTGAATCAATTCTACCAGGAGTGGGAATGCAAAGACTAAAATCAACCATATTTACATAATCATGAACTCACAATTCACAGTATCGGATTACCTGCTCCAAAGATTACAGGAGATAGGTATAAAGCATCTGTTTGGAGTACCTGGAGATTATAATCTTGATTTTCTGGACGATGTTATGGAAAGCCCGATTAAATGGGTAGGAAACTGTAACGAGCTGAATGCCGGATACGCAGCCGACGGATATGCCAGGCTTAACGGAATCGGAGCAGCAGTAGTCACATACGGAGTAGGAGGATTCAGCATAATCAATGCGGTGGCCGGTGCCTACGCAGAACATGTTCCTGTGATAATTATAAACGGAGCACCACCTGCCCGTCGCAGAGAAGCAGGAGCCATGGTACATCACCTTGTTTCCAACTATTATCTGCAGTTCGATATCTTCAAGAAGATTACTATAGATGCAGTTCTTCTTGTGGATTCCGCTACTGCTCCGGAGGAGATTGACCGTGTAATAGGTAATTGCATGGCTCATAAGCTGCCTGCATATATAGAACTGCCGGCTGACATCACACACGCACCATGTCATTCTCCTAAAGGGCCCCTTACTGTACTTCCATTGACCTCCAATTCAGATACTCTGGAAGAGTGCACCAGAGAGGCTGCCGGATTGCTAAACAAGTCGACCTCACCAATGATACTCGCAGGTGTTGAGTTGCTAAGATTTGGGTTGGGCGACCAAACGCTTCAATTGATTGAAACAAGCGAAGTTCCATTCGCTACAATGCTCAGCAGCAAATCGGTGGTGCCAGAACTTCATCCTCAGTTCACAGGCATCTATCAGGGTGCATGGAGCAAGAATGCTGTTCGTCTTCAGGTAGAGAATTCCGACTGTCTGTTGTCGCTTGGTACATTGATGACCGACACAGATACAGGGTTGTTCAGTATCAACCTCGACACCCGGCGTATGATAACAGTTGCCGGAGGTCAGGCGCGTATAGGAAACCATATTTATGATCAGGTTCAACTGGGTGATTTCATACGTGAACTAACGCTTTTAGCTGAGCCCCGCTCCTATATGGCTTCCCACCCGGCAGTCTCATTTAGTCCAAGACAACCATTTATTGCTGTACCTTCCTGCGAACTTACCGCTCCTCGTCTATACAAGTGTATCAACTCATACCTCAACGACCAGATGATTCTTCTCTCTGAGCCCGGGGACTCTTTTTGTGCAACTCCGGAATTCAATATAGAAGAGGCAGAGAACTTTATAGTGCAGGCCTATTACTGCTCCATAGGATTCTGCACCCCTGCGGCTCTGGGAGTTGCAATGTCGCGCCCGTCCAAACGTCCGGTTGTCCTTACAGGTGATGGAGCTTTTCAGATGACAGCGCAGGAGGTTTCTACCCTAATCAGAGAGCGCTGCCCGGCAATAATCATAATTATTAATAACGACGGCTATCTGATAGAAAGGCGTCTCCACAAGGATGGAATATATAACGATATACAGAAATGGCAATATTCCAAATTGCCTGAAGTCTTTGAGGAAGAATCCTTAGTTACTGGCATAAAGTTTGTTGCAGCCATAAAGGTAACCACAGAAGAGGAGCTGGAACAGGCAATGAAGACCGCCATAGCGGATAAGGACAAGCTTATATTCATTGAGGCGTGCCTACCAAACCGTACATGTTCAGAGGGGCTTGAAAGACTCGGCAATTCATACAAAATGTCTCTACAGAAACAATAGCCGGGACGAACACTGCAAATGTAAATATTTACAAAAAAATTTATATTATGTCTGTATTCAGTCACTTATACCAAACTGCCGCTGTTTTACTTCTGGCTCTTGGTTTTTCTCAACCGCAACTACTTATACAACAAGTGTCGCAAAAACAGCAATCACAGTTGCATCAGAAGCTTTCCGTACCCACTCATACAATAATCACCGGAAGCATTAAAAATCTGGGCACTTACCCGACTACAAAGGTTTTCTCTGCACAAATTGTTGATTTCAGAGGTGAAAAAACCATTATCAAGGATTCAATCAGTACTGATGGCAGCTTTAAGCTTGAATTCGACCTTTTCGTCACTCAGGATATTAATGTCCAGCCTATTGTTGGAAAGATAATTGCCAACCCCGGCGACAGCATTCATCTTGATATTGATTTCAATAACATAGGAATTATAGGATTTTCCGGTGATTCACAAAAATCAAACATAGATCTGAACAAGTTCTTGACCAGATATTATTCTGACAGCGAATTTGTTAACAGAGAGTCCCAAAAACTTGATCCCCTCAGATTTCTCTCATTTTGCGACAGCGCAAGATTAGTTATGGTAAAAAAACAGGAAGAGTTCATAAAGACAACCAATGCCAATAAAGTAATACAGAAATGGACCTCCGATTATATTGACATAAAGTATAGCCAGACTCTTTTCCGATATTATTTTATGTTTAAGTATTCCGGGAAAAATAACAGCAACGGGTTACAGCTACCGGAAGGGTTCCTTGGTTTTCTCAAAAGGGTTGAATCGTTATACAATAATACAGCAATTAACTCCGGCGCCTATGAACTTCTCGATTATTATACAATGATTGCAACTTCGGAAATTCCTCGCGACTCAGCAAAGAGTGAAGATATAATGATGCACTTGTTTAACAAGTTAAGGGTTTCAAATGAAAATGCCATACTTAACCAGATGTTGGTGGGTAATTTCTTTTTCAACACCCTTTGCCGTAACAAAACTGATTTCTTTATAAATAACGAGAAGTTCCTCGACGAGAATATATCGGAACCATTTATCAAGACACCTCTTAAATTGAATTATGCTCAGGTAAAGAAGAATATCGAGAAACCTCATCTGGTGCACGATCCAATAATAAAATCATTAGAGGGTACCTCCGGGGGCATACTTCTGGATTCCATACTAAAAGCAAACAAAGGGAAGGTGATTTACATCGATTTCTGGGCCAACTGGTGTGGTCCGTGCATCGCAGCATTTCCTATGTCTAAAATACTGAAGGATAAGTATGAGGGAAAGAATGTTGTGTTTGTCTATCTGTGTCTGGATTCAAATATCGAATTATGGAAAAAAAACATATCCACTCTCGGTTCTTCTGGCATTCATCATGTCTGCACCAAAGAAGAAAATATGAGCCTGATGAAAGGGTTTCAGATACATGGCATTCCTTATTTTGTATTGATTAACAAACAGGGCCTCATAACAGAATCCGGCAATTACTTAGTGCCCGCCAACCCGGAGACAGAAGAAAAAATTGTTAAACTTATCAATTAACTGAGCACACATCAAAAAGTGTAAATAATGTAAAATATTTCAAGTTTTATGTAACACAACCTATTGTGTTTGTCTCCACTTTCGTGCCCAAATCAAACAAGAATCATGAATAATCTTTTTAGAGGTCTGATTTCGGGCTACGGAGCTATGAAGCTCGGGGGTGGGTGTATAAGCACTATCGTAATATTTGTTATACTCTGGATGTTACTCGGACAATGCAGTTAAATACTAATTTACGGGAATTTTTATTCCGTATCTGGTACTGGTATGTGAATAAAGTCGACAAAAATGCCGAGATCCTGTTTATGAACTACGGCTATAGCGATAAGGACCAGGAACTTCCTATGGACGGACAAAACGAGCCCAATAGATATTCCATACAGTTATACCACCATTTAACAAGTGCAACAGAGATAAAAAACAAAGATATTGTAGAGATAGGTTGTGGCAGAGGTGGTGGCTTGTCCTATGTAACCAGGAATTTTTCTCCGGCATCGGCTAAAGGGGTCGATCTGGATACTCTTGCCGTCTCTTTTTGTAAGAGCCATTATACACTGGATGGTCTCTCTTTTTTAAATGGAAACGCCCAGGATCTCTGTCTGAAAAACAACATTTGCGATATTGTGATAAACGTGGAATCGTCACACCGCTATAGCGACATGTCCTCGTTTTTGCGCGAAGTATCTCGTATTTTGCGTCCCAAAGGATATTTTTTATTTACAGATTTCCGGTACGATCATGAAATGGAAGACATGAAAAAGAGTCTGAAAATGAGCGGGATGTCGGTACTTAAAGAAAAAATCATTAATGAGGAAGTTGTTGCTGCTCTTGCGTTAGATGACGAACGTAAGCGTAAACTTGTAAAAAAGCTCGTTCCCAGACTTCTTCATAAAATAGCACTTAATTTTGCCGGAACAATTGGTTCTGAGACATATAACCAATTTGCCTCACGTAAGTACGTCTATTTCAGCTACGTGTTGCAAAAGAATTATTAGCCGGGTTCCGTCAACCGGATTTTTTGTACCTTCACGTAAAGATTCATGCAATTAAAATCTGATGTCATGATGAAAAGAAAGTGCACACAAACAGTCCGGGGACAACACGCCATGGATGGCGCAGGTGTCCATTTACGCAGAGTTCTGGGTCTGAGGACCGTCAAGGATTTTGATCCTTTCTTGATGTTGGATGGGTTTGATTCGTCAGATCCCGATGATTATATCAAGGGGTTTCCCTGGCACCCTCACCGCGGAATAGAAACCGTTACTTACCTGTTAAAAGGGGAGATAGAGCACGGTGACAGCCTTGGCAACACAGGAGTAATACACGATTTGCAGTGTCAGTGGATGACGGCAGGGTCTGGCATTATTCATCAGGAGATGCCCATTGCATCGGAAAGGATGCTTGGATGTCAGCTTTGGGTGAACCTTCCTCAAAAAGACAAGATGACTCATCCAACCTATCGCGACATAAGGGAAGAGAATGTTCCTGTGGTAAAGGAGGAGAGCACCACTATCAGGATATTATCCGGTGTTTATGCAAACAGAAATGGCGCGGTCAAGGGCGACTATGTAAAGGTTCAATATCTCGATGTTACTTTAGAACCTGATGTGGTTTGGCGATACAACGAGACTTCCAATGATCAAACGTTGTTTCTCTATCTGATAGATGGCACTTTAGCTGCCGATAATTCTCTAACCAAATTTGAAGAGAAGGCGTGCGCCATACTAATGTCTGCCTCTTCTTCATCAGATTCTGACTTTGACGAGGTGATTGTAAAGGCAGGTGCCAGGGGGGCCCGGTTTTTCCTGATAGCTGCCAAACCGCTCAACGAACCTGTTGCCTGGGGAGGACCTATAGTAATGAATACAAAAGAGGAGTTGGAGAAAGCATTTAATGAGCTTGAAAACAATACATTCATAAAACACAAAAAACCATAAATCATAAGATCATGAAATACAGAAATTTAGGCAACACAGATATTAAACTGTCTGCAATCGGATTAGGCTGTATGACAATGAGCCATGCATATGGCGTAAGAGACGACGTGGAGTCCCTGGCTACTCTGCAATTGGCAATTGATCTGGGAATCAACTTCTGGGACACTGCCGACTTTTACGGTAGTGGCGATAACGAAGAGCTTATCTCCAAGGTACTTGTGCCTAATCGCGACAAGATTTTCATAGCTACCAAATTCGGGATGAGAACAGACACCGGCACTCCCCCTCAGGTATATGTCGATGCATCTCCCCTATATATGAAAACAGCTGTTGAAGCCAGTTTGCGCAGACTTAAGATTGATACGATAGACCTTTTTTATGCTCACCGCCTGGATCCTGTTGTGCCGGTTGAAGAGACCGTTGGTGCAATGGGCAATCTGGTAAAGGAGGGAAAAGTACGCTTTCTGGGATTGTCTGAGGCTTCTGCTGCATCAATCCGTAAAGCACATACGACACACCCAATATCGGCATTGCAAAGTGAATACTCTCTGCTGACACGTGACGTGGAGAAGGAGATTTTACCTCTCTGTGAGGAGCTGGGCATTACCTTCGTACCATTCAGCCCGCTGGCAAGGGGATTGATAACCAATACCATAATCAGGCTTGGAGAAACAGACTGGAGAAACAACCTACCTCGATTTTCAGGTGAGTATTGGGAGAACAATCAGAAGCTGGCGAGTGCTTTTGCCAGATTAGCTACCGACAAAAATTGCAAACCCTCTCAGCTCGCACTTGCATGGGTGCTTGCTCAGGGGAATCATATTATACCTATTCCTGGAACAAAAAGAAGAAAATATCTGCAGGATAATGCCGGAGCAGTAGATTTAAATCTATCTTTGTCAGACATTAAAGATATTGAGGAGCTGTTGGCCCTCTTTCCGAACATCGGTCCGCGGTATACAGCAGCCATGGCAAAACAGGCAGGCAGATAAATATATGTTTTATTTCAAATGAGGATTATTTTCGAAACCATCGGTAGTTGGCTGAGGGCAGCCATAGATTATTTTTATCCGCCGTTCCGGAAATACATGCCTTTGCAGTTTTTCCGTTATGGAGTTACGGGTTCGGTAAATCTAATGTTCGACTGGGTATTGTATTTTTTTATCTACAATTTTATATTGCAGCACAGAATGCTGAACCTTGGCATTGTTACCCTGAGTTCTCACATTGCCTCTTTTGCTTTTAAGTTTCCTGTTGTCTTTTTCTCAGGATTTTTACTTCAAAAATATGTTACCTTTTCAAATTCCGACCTTGTAGGACGTATACAGCTTTTCCGATATATGGTTGTATTTCTCATTAATGTACTGTTTAATTATGTCGGACTTAAAATACTTGTAGACGGCATGAACGTTTACCCGTCAGTTTCCAATATGATAATATCAATTCTGTCTGTTTTAATCAGTTATTTCATGCAGAAGAAATATACTTTCAGGTAACTTTATCAAAATATTTATTTTATGGATAATTGCAGAACTATAATTTCATTTACATATCCTCATGAGGCCCATCTGGCTAAGGGATATCTGGAATCAAACGGAATTGAGACATTCATGGAGAACGAAATGACCGTTCAAGCCAACAATATCTGGTCAAATGCAGTGGGTGGAGTCAAGTTGCTGGTAAAGGATACTGATTACGAACAAGGTTTACAGCTTCTAAAAAGTGTGGGATATATTAAAGATGACGGCATAATACCCGACAAGACCAAAGTTGTTCACATTAGCTCCGAAACAGATAAAAAAGTTTGTCCTTTCTGCAAATCGGACAACATTGGCAAAAAGAAGAAATTCAGTGCTTTCATGCTTCCTTTTTCCTTTGTTTTTGGAGTGATTTTCCCACTTTACAAGAAGGCTTATACTTGTTTCGACTGTGGTAAGGAGTGGCGGTTCAAAAAATAATTTGTAGTTGCATGAAAAAATCCCTTTCTCTGCTTTTTGCGGTCATCTGTCTGCTTTCTGCAGTACCTATCCAGATGCTGTTGGCTCAAAATCTGACTGTTGCCTCATTCAACATCCGTTATGAAAACCAGGACGACGCTTCTAAAGGTAATGGCTGGAAACAACGCTGCCCGATAGTCTCGCAACTTATCCGCTTTCATGATTTTGATATCTTTGGTGCGCAGGAGGTGCTTCAAGGTCAGCTGAACGACATGCTTGGTCAGTTGCCCGGCTACGACTATACCGGAGTGGGTCGTGACAATGGTCTCAAGGATGGTGAATTTTCTCCTATTTTCTACAAAACGGCAAAACTGGAACTTCTACACTCAGGAAACTTCTGGCTCTCTCTAACCGACGACAGGCCAAGTGTGGGTTGGGATGCCGCTTTGCCACGTATTTGCTCATGGGGGAGATTCAAAGATAAAACCACCGGTAGCTGCTTCTGGTTTTTCAACCTGCATATGGACCACAAGGGTGTTAAGGCAAGGCTGGAGAGCTCAAAACTTGTCCTTAAGAAAATAGAGATTCTGACTAAAGGGGAACCATTTATACTCACCGGTGACTTCAATATGGACCAGACCAGCGATGGTTACAAGATGTTTGCAGGCTCCGGATTAATGCAGGACTCCTATGAAACGGCTGATATCCGCTATGCGCTTAATGGAACATTCAACAACTTCAATCCTGAGCTCTTGACTGATAGCCGTATAGACCATATTTTCACCAGCAAAGGCTTCCATGTCTTGCGATATGGCGTTCTCACAGACTCATATCGTACAGAAGCCGACAGCAGTCCGTCAGAAATCAAATCGGCCAACTTTCCAAAAGAGGTTTCGCTGCATCAGTATATAAACAGACTCCCCTCCGACCACTATCCGGTTATGGTGAAGGTAACTTATTTGAAGTAATTAAATTATGTTTATACTCAATATTGAATGAAAATGAAATTAATACATGCGTCTATCTTTCTGTTCGTTATTCTTTTTGGAATAAATGCCTACTCACAGGACAGTGTTGCAAAACCTGTTTCCGAGAGGATCACATTTATGCATAATGGAGTTGCAAGAGAGTACATACTCTACAAGCCAAGTAACTTAAAAGACAATGCCCCGTTGGTATTTATGCTGCATGGTCATAAAAGCAGTGCCGAGAAGATAAGGGCATATAGTGGCATGAATCCAATAGCCGACAAGAATGGCTTTGCCGTTTGTTACCCTCAGGGATTGGTGGATGAAAATGGATATTCGTACTGGAACGCAGAGTTGATAAATCTTCCTGCAGACGATATTGGGTTTCTATCGGAACTTGCAAAATTCATTCAGAAAAAGTATCGCCTGAGTGCTAAAAATACGTTTGTATGCGGTATGTCAAACGGTGGATTTATGAGTTATACTCTTGCATGCGCCAAACCTGATGTTTTTAAGGCAATCGGCTCTGTTTGCGGAACCATGAGCGGGATAACATGGAACAACAGAAACAAATCCATTCCGATTCCTATTTTACAGATTCATGGCACTGCAGATAAAGTGGTGCCAATAGACGGCAGCATGGCTATACCGGGAGGTTGGGCAGGAGCACCGGCAATGGATTCTATTATTGTATACTGGGCTGCCCGTCACAATTGTACATCAATAGACAGCACCTTTTTCCCGCTAAACACTAAAGCATACTATCATAGGAACGGAAGCAATGGCAATGAAGTGTGGTATTACAAAATTGATGGATGGGGACACGTGTGGCCCGGAGCTTTGAGTAAGGATCCAAACAGGGTAAACAATACCGGCACTAATGCCAGTTCTGTATTATGGACATTTTTCAGCCGATTTTTAAAATAATATGAAAACCAACATTGACATGAAAATGACATCTGGCTATGTTATGGCAAGCATCGGTTTTGCATTCTTACTGCTCGCTGCATTAAATTACATCTTCGACTGGAAACTTGGGGCACCTCCTGTCGGCATAGGAATCGTTTTCCTCGGTGCCGGAGCTGCACGCATCCGTAAATCCAGAAACCAGACACTGTAAGAGAACACATTTATGGTGAATACCAAGACAGGGAGCAGGTTCTGGAGATGCTTATCAAGAGGATTTGGGTACCCACTCAAGGAGTGGCATCGAGTAGACTGCCCCGACAGTTGACCTGACGGGGAGAGCCTCTCACACCACTGTACGTACGGGTCTCGTATACAGCGGTTCATTAAGATGTGGGGC
>Ga0209417_1001931_pt1 | contig 35367 bp, 38 predicted proteins | sample RifGroF2_FD_184002 | JGI IMG/M metagenome (GOLD analysis project Ga0209417, IMG submission 184002) | Groundwater microbial communities from Rifle, Colorado, USA - Groundwater F2 (SPAdes) (version 2) | ecosystem: Environmental > Aquatic > Deep subsurface > Groundwater | place: Rifle, Colorado... | reverse complement strand
CCTTCCGTTATTATTGGCGGGATAATCGGCGCTACATTAGGAACAAAAGTAATAAACAAAAAAGTTATATTAACCATTTTATCAATACTTCTTTTATTAGCAGGAATAAAAATGTTAGTTTCGCTAATAAATTTTGTTTAATTTTCGAGGATTGTGTAAGTTAGAGCTTATCTGGTAAAAATTATTTGTCATTGCGAGCGACTGAAATAAAACGAGGAGCGTGGCAATCGCAAGATTTCACTAATTAACCTGAGTCGCTAATTAGGCAAAACACTTATCAATAGCGGGTTGTCATTCTGAGGACTTTAGTCCGAAGAATCTGTCCAAAAAAGAATTGAAGTTTAAAATCCAAAGAAGTTTAAAATCCAAAAGGGACAGATCCCCCTTCTTTTTGATACTCAATCAAAAAGTGGGTTCCCTGCTTCACTCAACATGACAATTCAAAAATTAATTCGCGACTTGAGTTAATTATTAGATTGCTTCGTTGCAAGCTCCTCGCAATGACGACCTGACCTGTTACAGCTTAAATTTACAAAAAAACGGGAGGGTAAGCTCAAGCTTACTCTCCCTGTTTGAATTAATCGATTAGTTTAATATTTAATCAAATTAATATCCGAAGAAACGTTTCCAGAAACCTTTTTTCGGAGGACAACATGGATTACAAGGATCACATGCACATGGTGCAGCATATCCTGTCATACAAGGATTACAGGTGTTGCATTGGTTTATAGCCACAGGGGCTGCATAGCCTGTCATGCAAGGATTACATGTGTTGCATGGAGCGGCCATAGGTACTTGCATTACTTGAACTCTTGGTAAACAAGTATTACATGGATTACAGGTAGCGCACTGTGCAAATGCCGGTGCTGAAATGAATGCTGCTAAGCTTAATATTGCGAGATATTTTTTCATCCGTAAATCTCCTTTTTCCTTTTTACTCCACAAAATTGAAGTACATGTATTTTATAACCCAATAAAAAGGAAATTAGATTCGTAAAATTATTAATCTTTAAATTAGTTTTTTTCTAAAATTAGACTAATTTGTAGTAATACTTTTTGGCTATTATACCGCTTCAAAAATAAATTTGGGATTTTAACAACCGATAGAAAAGCGGTATTCGATAGTAGGAGCGTTATTTTCGGAAACGATGAGTTTTCGAAAATATAAACTCGTTTTAGTATAAAAAATTTTTATATCTATACAAGCGAAGAAGAGCAGTATTTAAAACTGCTCTTCTTTAGAGAGAATTTATATTTTATATCATTCTCGCAACACAATTATCTCAAATGTGTTTAGTGTTTAATAATAGTTGTTATGGAAATTAGGATATGAAACACCTTGTATAAAGGAATTACATGTATTACAAGGTTCAACAATCGGATATGCTGCGCCTGTTAAACATGTATTGCATGTGTTACAAGGTGCGACAATCGGACATGCTGCCCCTGTTAAACATGGATTGCATGTGTTGCAAGGTGCGACAATAGGAACTGCTACAGCTTGTACTCTTGGCATGTAGACTTGAGAAGTACTGCAAGGACATATTGCAAAAGCAGGCGCTGACAGAAAAAGAAATAAACCTAATATTGCTAAATATTTTTTCATATTTTGCTCCTTTTTTATCTATTTACTTTATTAGTTGCTTCACAACTTGAAACAACTAATAATGACTAAGTTATAACCTGATAAATATAAAGTTTAATTCGTAAAATTGTTTATTTTTAAATCAATCTTTTTGTGAAAAACAAAGCAGATAGTAGTAGGTAATGTGACTAGATTCATGATTTTTAATTTAAAATATAAACTCGTTTTAGTATAATTAAATTTTTTCAAACGCCTGTTCTATATCAGCTATCAAATCTTCGACATCTTCGATGCCTACAGAAATTCTCATTAAACTGTCGGTAATTCCAAGACCGCATCTTGTTTCAAAAGACATTTTTGCATGAGAAGTTTCGCAGGGAAGAGATATTAAAGATTCAACTCCGGCAAGACTTCCTGCTTCCTGAAATAATTTGAGGTTTGAAATAAACTCTCTGGTCTTTTCTTTATCTAATGTCGTTTCTACAGATAAAACCCCTCCGAATCCTGACATTTGCGTTTTGGCGATAGAATGTCCCGCATGGGATTTTAGTCCCGGATAGTAAACTTTTTTGACAAGCGGATGTTTTTCGAGATATTCAGCCAATTTTTGAGCATTTTCGTTGTGCTTTTGCATTCTCAAGTTAAGTGTTTTCATGCTTCTTTCAAGCAGGTATAAGTCTTGAGCGTTTAGTGTTCCGCCTGTATTTATTACATAGGGGCGGATTCTTTTCATTAATTTTTCGGAAGTAATTATTGCCCCGCAAATCAGGTCGCTATGCCCGTTTAAATACTTGCTCGCACTATGTACAACAATATCAACCCCGAATTTAAGCGGGTTCTGGTTTATCGGAGAAGCAAAAGAGTTATCGATTATTGTTATAATGTCATATTTTTTTGCTATAAAAACAATTTCTTCTATATCAATTATTTTTAAAAGGGGATTTGAAGGTGTTTCAAAGTAGATAAATTTTGTATTGTCTTTAATTTTACTTTCAAATTCTTCAAGATTTTCTGCGGAGGCAAGAGTGTAGTCTATGCCGAATTTTTCAAGTTCTTCTTTTAAAAAATAATCTGTTCCGCCATATAAATCTTCGGAAAAAAGCACATGATCTCCTGTTTTTAAGAGTGCCAGCATCGCAGAAGAAATTGCTGCCATTCCGGAGCTTACAATAATTGCCTCTTCTCCCCCTTCTTCTAATGCGCAGATTTTTTCCGCGACTGCTTTGTGATTAGGCATATTTAAGTATCTCGGATAGTACAAGTTTCCTGATTCGCCGTCAAAACCGTTTGAAGTAGAAGTATAAATCGGGGTGTTTGCCCCTTTGGTTATGCAATCCTGAAAAGTTCCTATATGAACGCATTTAGTACTTTTTCCGCAATTGTTTTCGCTCATGATTCTCACCTGTCTTTGTTTTCAACTCATTATTTAACAAGCTTTAATATACTCTTATCATAATTATTTTACCAGTTAGAAATTATCTATTTTTTCAGAAATTTCATAGTAAAAAAGTTTATGATTTTGGGTCAAGGAGAAGACAGAAGGGAAACGGGCTGCATCCCGTTTCCCTTCTGTCTTCTCCTTGTAGGCGGGAGCGGGTTTTGGACTCGCCGGATTGTTCTTGACGCATTATAGCATTTTGAAAAAACCGCTTTGATTTTTTTACAACGGTTATTATAGTTTATATAGTTAGTGGTAAAAAATCCTGTGGACTTGGGAGAATACAGGATTTTGGCGCAGCGATAGTCCAGATTTTTGAAGAGATAATCCAGATTTGTGTTGAGATAGTCCAGATTTAAGTGAGTAATAAGAAGCTGTCTTGTTAAAGCCTAATTGGAGTATTGAAGTGTTTCAAAGTAAAAAAAATATGTTTTTCGTATAATAATGTAGTGCTTTGTTAATTAAGTTTTGGAGGTTATATTTTTTCCGTCGATTGTCCTCGAAACTACGTTTCTGCGGAGGCTCCTACAAAAACATAACCTCCTTCAACCGGACAAAATTAACTTAACAATGCAGTAGTGGGAAAAATACAAAAAGGAAACAAAATGCCTGCATATCTTTACTGGGGCGAAGAAGAATTTAATTTGGAAAATGCGTTAAAAGAGCTTAGAAAACAAGTTCTTGACGAAAATTGGGCTTCCATAAATCATAAAAAGCTTAATGAGCCGGAAATTCAGGAATTGATAGAAACATTGCAAACTTTGCCGATGATGTTCGGGAATTTGCTTGTGGAAGTCAATGCTTCCAATCTTTTTTTAAGAGGAAATAAAAAACTCTCTTCGTCTGATGATCAGATGAAAAAGCTCTTTGAAGTTCTCGAAAACTTAAATGACAGGGTGCATTTGCTTTTTGTGTGTCCTATCCCCAGAGAAAGCGGCAAAAAAATCGACAGCACCTTAAAACTTACTAAAACACTTCAAAAAATAGGCAAAGTTGAGGAATTTCCCGCATACAAGTTTTATGAGGATTACAAGCTTATTGACTGGATAATCAAGCAGGCAGGCACTAAATCTTTAAAGATTTCAAAGGATTCCGCGGCGCTTCTTCTTGCAAATACAGGGACGGATTTAAGAAAAATCGATACAGAACTTGAGAAAATCAAGACAACAATTCATCCGAAAGAGCAAATTACTGCAAAAGACTTCGAGGAAATGGTTTCTACCAGTGAAAATATATTTAAGCTGGCCGATTTGTGGATTAAAGGAGATAGAATTCAGGCAATAAAAGAGCTTCATAAGCTTTTTGAGAAAAATCACGCATTGAGAATACTTGCCACGCTACAAACTATGACGAGAAAATGGCTGAAAATCAAGATTTTATCAAAAAGTAAAAGTTCTTTTGATGTTGCCAGGGCGGTAAATTCTCCCGAATTTGTAGTAAAAAAAGATTTGGAAAAACTTAAAAATATTTCCGAAGAAAAGTTGATCGAATTTAGGGAAAAAGCCGTTCAGGCTGAGTATAAAATCAAAACAGGCGAGCTTTCGGCAGAAAATGCGATGGAACTTTTGATAGCAGGTTAAGAATATTTAATGCTAATTTTTTAGTTTTTTCATGGTTAATATGTACTGAGGAATTCGGACAGGGAAAAGCAAAAAACATGTCCTTTCGGTAAAATAAAAAAATACAAAACGAAAGGAAAAAAACATGAAAAAGAATCCCAAATTTTATCCACCGGAATTTAAAGCAAAAGTAATCAAAGAATTTATCAAAGCAGATAAAACCCAAGCCGAGATATGTTCTCAATACGGAATAACCGTAAAAACTCTAACAAGGTGGCATTCCGAATATTTAGAAGGAATAGATGCTATTTTTACAAAAGGAAAAGTTGAAAAAGCTCATAAAGAAGAAGTTTCAGAAAAACAAAAGGCATTGGATGAAGCATACAGAGAGATCGGCAGTTTAACAACACAGTTAAACTGGCTCAAAAAAAAATGTATCGAATTTGGAGTTAAACACTAAGCAAGCTATGATTGATAAAGAAAGTGATAAAATGAGTTTAAAGCAACAATGCAAGCTGGTTAGCGTATCAAGAAGCTCTTTGTATTATACCAAAACACCATTTATGGAAAGAATAGAACCCGATATTATTTCTAAAATAGTTGAAATATATGAGCAATTACCATTTTATGGAGGAGTAAGAACATATCGTGAGCTTCAAAAGAGAGGCTATTATCTTGGAAGAGACAGGGTAGCAAAGGTTAAAAAAGAACTAAACCTTAGAACTTTTTATCCTGAGCCAAAAACAACCATCCGAAACAAAGCTCATCCGGTTTATTCGTATTTACTCAAAGGTCTTGAAATTACACATCCAAATCAAGTTTGGGCTACGGATATTACATATATTCCATTAATGCACGGATTTGCATATCTTGTATCAATCATAGACCTTTATTCAAGAAAGATTTTATCGTGGAGTTTATCTAATAGCCTTGATAAGAGTTTCTGTATTGAAGCTTTAAATGAAGCCCTTCATAGTAGAAAGGATTCACAGTTCTTTGGAGTATAAAACACCTGATGAGTTTTATTACAACATTGTTACAGAGGTTAAAAATACAAGTGAGGATTTAGTTTTAGTTTAATAGGACATGATTTCTAAAAAATGCTGTCTTGATTTTTCAGTACATATTACCCCCAGAAATCCTTAAAAAATCATTCTCTTAATCCAGATAAACGCTAAAACCCCGTTAATAGCGGGGTTTTATAAAATCAAAGAGTTAGTTATTCTCTTTATGTAGACTGAGATACGGATATTGTAGTTTAAACAGCATTCTTCTCTTTTGGATTTTTTAATAAATTCCCTGATAACAGGGAATTTACAGGGAAATTTGTAAAATTCAGCTTTCGTTCAAATTTTTTATGCCGATAAAGTGCGGATTTTAACCAGAAATTCCCTAAAAAATAACAGGGAAATTTTTTAAAGTAATAGGGAAATTTTTACGGAAAAATGGAATATTATTCGAAAAATAATTAGTTGAAATCAACCCTCCATATATTTTTAGCTATTTCAGCTAATTCAATTTGTCTTTGTTGTAGAGTGCTAATTTCCCAAGAAGGTAATTCACTTATTTGTTGTGATAATTTATATCTTGAATTTGCATATATACTCTTTTTGCGGTCAAAATCTTTTGCACCGCAACTACGATTATCAGTATTTGTAAGTAATGTATAGTTTCCAAGTCTATAAATATAATCTGTTGCATTATTATTAAAAAGAGTATTCCATTCACCACTATAATTTTCTGGAAGAATATGTTCAATTGATAGTTTCGTACTATTGGCAATATCTTTTTCTTCTATGTTCGATTCTATTTTTATAAAAATATGTTTTAATCTGGTTTTATTTGATTTAGACCTGATTATTCGGTTTGAAAAATTGTTTATAAAAAGATCATCTTTTATATAAAGTTCCTTTAGCAATTCTTTTACTCGGCTAAACCTTGTTATCTCTCCTTTAGATACCTTAATGGCTATTTCACTATACAATTTTTCTATTTCGTTTGGATTTTTATCTGCTATATAATACCGAAGGGAAATAACACTACAAATATTTAACAATTTATGAATTTCTGTTGGCATTTTTTCATATATGGACATTGCTAAAATTTTAAAAACTTTACTATCCAATATTTTTAATTCTTCTATATATTCAATGCATTCAGGCTTTTCTTTCCAAAAATCATGTTCTGAATCACTTAATGAATCAAATATTTTAGCATTATATTCCAATTTTTCAAAAAACTCTTTAATTTGTTCAGAGGATTGCAACTGTGTATTGGATTTAATTTCCTTAAATAATCTTGAATCATTTACATGCTTATAATGAGAAACCCAATAATATCTCATAAAATTAGGTAATAATTTAAAACCAATAATATCTATTATTTTATCCCATCGAGCCTCTATATAATTAAGATCATTCTCGTCATCTTGAACTAATGAAAATAAATAATTTTTGAGCAAGTCTGTATTAGACAGTTCTAACCCCCTTGCATTAAGGGTTTCAAATATTGAATATGCATTATCTTCATTTGTTACATAAATAACAATAAACGATAGATTATCCATAATAGAATCATGGATAAAATTTGCAAGCTCAAGACCATTCTTATTACTAAACTTATTTTCTAATTTTTTTCTAAAATATTTAAATGATTCTTTTAATTCAAAATGTGATGGCAAAACATCTTTTTTGTTTGGATCTACTCTATATGGTTCGATTAAGTTTGTTGCAAAAAAGGGATCATCATATTTATTAAGAAATAATTTTCTTTTAGGTGATAATTTACCTTCTTTTCCTATATAAGTTTCTCTTAATTCATTTATAAGTTCATTATTGTCTTTAGGTTCAATATCATTTATAGCCCATTCGTTTAATATGCTGATAGTAGCTAAAACTATTATTGTTATACTGCAAAAACGCTGTTGTCCGTCAATTATTTCTATTTCTTTAGAATCTTTAATCTCTTTTAGAACAATTGGTCCCATATAATGTTTATCTTTTGATTCTTCAATGCCAAGTATGTCTTCCCATAAATCTTCCCACTGTTCTTTTGTCCAGCTGTAATTTCTCTGATATTTCGGGATTTTATAAATTTTATCTTGACCAATTAACTGTTTAAATGAAAGTTCTTGAGGGTTTAATCTTGCCATTATATCAACCTTTCCAATATTCCTTTTTCAAGCATCGCTAATGAGAGCAAATAATCATTATGATTAAAAGTTTCTCTTAGTGGGCGTGCCGTGGTTTTCCAGCCCAAGCCGTCTGTTATCCAAATAAATTTAAATTTGCCATTCAGAACGTCAGAAAGATTACGATATTCTCCGGCTGTTGATTTTAATTTTGAGCCTCCGCCGCCATAAAAATTAACTTCAAATAATGTAAGTTCTCCATTTACATTAACAACGTAATCATAGCGTCTTGATGATTTATCAACCGGCACATCAATCTTATAAACTTCTTTTATTTTTTCTGCGTTTGCTTCTTTTAAATAGGAGCAACCTTTTTTCTTACAAATATCTTTTATAAAAGCTTCAACAATGTCTTCCATAGAATGACCGCCCCTGTTTTTACGGGCATTACTGTCTAATCCGGCTTCAACGCCAATCATATAATCAACAAGATTTTTAATTTTTTTAGAAATTATTACATCTTTGAAACCCGTATTTATAATAAATTTCAAATATTTATTTAAATCTTCATCTGTAGGATTTTTGATATTAAAATCATAATTTTCATAATTAAGCTTTTTATTTTCAAAATCAACAAGTATTTGGAATTCTTTTTCTCTGCTTACAGCAAGAGCAGGAAGGATTTTAATAAGTTGAGGATTCTGTCTTATAAGATTTATAAACTTTTCATCAAAATCATCTTTGCCGATAAGATAATTAAGGGTATTTAAACCTATTTCTATATCTTTAATATTTTGAAAAACTTTGTCCCAGTTGACAAAATAAGACCACAAAGTGTTTGAAGGTTTTAAGTTGCTGATAAAATACTGAAAAACTTCGTCCCCATTGTTGCAACCTAATAATTCTTGATAAGCTGATAAAAATTTCATGACTTATCCTTTTTGATTAACTGATTTATTGTTTTCAGGAATAGGTAAGCCTAATCTTTTTAATGGAATATAATTGAAATAGTAATCACATCCAACACTGTGAATATAATCTAAAACATCCTTGTATTGAGGCTTTCTGAACCAATCATTTAAAATATAAACGTATTCAACCTCAATGTTCAATATTGATAAAAGTTTTTTGTATTGTTTTTTCTTAAAATCACAAGTTTGTAATTTTTCATCTACAGAACCAGCAACTTGTTGATATTTACATTCAATGACATAAAATACATTATTCAATAATACATATATTGAATCATCTGGCAAAAGCTTCTTGGAAATGCAGCTTTTCCAGTTAACACCCTCTTTTTCTAAAAATTTATATAGGCCATGTTTAACAAATATATAGCCGACTTTTTCATCATTATAAAAAACAACATTGTCCTTATCAACGAAATAATTTTCAATTCCATTTAATAGGGTCTTTAGGTCAACACAACCTTCAAAGACTAACCCTGTTTTTGTATTTCCACCGCCAACTCCGCCAGTTTTCATCTAATAATTCCTCACCAAAACTTCAGTTATTTTCCCTCTTTTACTTGCAACTGAATTTATTGCACGGGAAGCAAAAACTTTTTTAATTTCATAATTTTTATATAATTTATTAATTCCCTTTGTGTCGGAATTTGAAAGCATAAAATGAACACCCATTTTATCTAGTTCATCGCAAAGTTCTTTTAATTTAACTTGCATATCCTCTCCAAAACCTTCTTTTGTATAAGAAGTAAAGCTCGATGTTTCATTTAAAGGAGCATAAGGCGGATCTAAATAAACAAAATCACCTTTTTGGACGTGATTTAATATTTCTGAAAAATCGGAACATTTAATTTCAGTATTTTGAAATAATTGTGAACAATTTAATAAATTTATTTCATCAAGAATACGCGGATTTGAATATTTTCCAAAAGGAACATTAAACTCGCCTTTGCTATTAACTCGATAAAGTCCGTTAAAGCAAGTTCTGTTCATGTATATAAATCTGCTTGCTTTCTGGACATCAGACCACTTTTTGTATTTACTGTTTCTGTCAATATTTCTAATTTCATAAAAATATTCTTCTGTATTTTTATGCTGCTTTAAATCTTCAATTAATTCATATGTATTATTTTTTATAACCTGATAAAGGTTTATTAATTCAGGATTAATATCAGAAATATAGGCATTTTCAGGCTGGATGTTAAAAAATAATGCACCACCACCAATAAAAGGTTCAAAATACCGATTAAATTTTTTAGGTAAATTGTTTTTCAAATCAGCAATGAGTTGTCTTTTTCCTCCAGCCCATTTAACTATCGGCAAGGTTTCAGTGAATTCAGGAATATATTTTTTTTCTAAAACTACTGGCATAAAAAAGCTTTCTCTTTTATCTTCGGCAAGTTTTCAAACCGTTTTATTGATAAATCCAAATATTCTTTTTCAATATCAATTCCAACGAATTTTCGATTTAATTTATACGCCATTATACCAGTAGTAGAGCTGCCGGTAAATGGATCCAAAATCAGGTCATTTATGTTTGTACTTGAGAGTATTACACGTTTTAAAAGCTCTAAAGGTTTCTGTGTTGGGTGTTTCCCAAATTGTTTTTCATGTGGTTTTAGTGCAGGAACAGCCCAAACCGAACGCATTTGCTTGTTTGGCTTTTTCAATATATCTTCATTCCAAGAACCGTCTTTCATGCTTTCATAATTGAAAGTATGTTTTGCTTTCTTATCTTTTATTGCCCATAAAAGAGTTTCATGGCTTGCCGTAAAATACCTGCAACTTAAATTAGGCGAAGCATTTGGTTTGAACCAAATTATATCATTTAAAATTTTATAATCAGATTTTTGAAGGGCAAAACCGCAAGCATAAATGGAATGATATGTTCCGCTAATCCATATTGTTCCTGACTGCTTTAAAACTCTTCTGCAAGCATTTATCCAATCCAAATGAAATTTAAAATCTTCTTCAATGCCTTTACTTTCATCCCACTTGCCTTTGTTTACAGAAACAGCTTTTCCTGCATGGCAGGTAAAGCCTCCATTTGATAAATGATAAGGAGGATCGGCAAAAATCATGTCAAAAGTATTTTCAGGAAACTGTTCCAAAATTTCTAAGCAGTTTCCCAGAATTAATTTGTAATTTGGTTTTTCGTAGTAACTATGCATTTTGTCTCCTTGTGGAGCAATTATAAATTAAAAGTCCACATAAAGCTTGTATTGTTAAAAAATGATTCGAAAAATTACAAGTGGGTTTATGTATGGGCTGTGTATAGTTATTTATTGGATGGGAAGTTAAATGGATTTAAATTATGAAATTATAGGGAGAAAAATTAAAAAAATCAGACTTGAAAATGATTTAACACAAGCTGAATTAGCTGAAAAATGTAATCTGGCTGTTTCATATATAAGTTGTATCGAGTCAGGTAAAAAGAAAGCCAGTTTAGAATCTTTGGTGAAATTAGGAAAGATTCTGGATGTTACAGTTAATACATTTTTGCTTGGAAACACCAAAAATGACCACAACGAATATGAATCGGAGTTAATACAAATATTTAGATCTTTTAACAGTAATCAAAAACAAATGTTATTTGAAATTGCTCTATTAATAAAAAAAATTTTTGAAATGTGACTATAGGTCAAAAAATTTGACTTCTGGTTTATGTTCTTTTTATTTTCTGTCTTTTATACTTTCAGAGTGTACAAAGGTAGATATGAATGCAGATAACTGACAAGTGAACAATTCAGAATTTCAAAAAGAAAAAATACGGAACAAATATAAAGGGGTGGACCCCAATGAATTGGATGTAATTCCTGCTATTCCACAAGTAAGTTTATATGAAGATAAAAACGAAAAGCGTGTGGCGGTTTATGCACGAGTTTCAACAGATGATCCCAGACAAACATCTTCTTATGAACTGCAAAAAAATCATTATATGGATCTTGTAAGCAAACACATAGGCTGGAAACTTGCGGATATATATGCAGATGAGGGAATTTCAGGGACATCTCTCAATCATAGGGATTCTTTTGTCAGGATGATAAATGACTGTAGGGCAGGAAAAATTGACTTAATCGTTACAAAAAGCGTATCCCGATTTGCCAGAAATACTCTTGATTGCATTGGATATGCAAGAGAGTTGGCGAATTTACAACCGCCCATAGGTATTCTTTTTGAAACGGAGAATATTTATACCTTAAACAGCAGCAGTGAAATGAGTTTGACTTTTATTGCTACTTTGGCACAGGAAGAGTCGCACAATAAAAGTGAAATTATGAATGCCTCTATTGAAATGCGCTTCAGAAGGGGGATTTTCTTAACCCCACCGCTTCTTGGTTATGATGTGGATGATGAAGGTAATCTTGTTATCAATCAGGAAGAAGCAAAAACTGTGCGGCTCGTTTTCTTTATGTATCTTTATGGATATACCTGTAGTCAAATAGCAGAAACACTTACTCGGCTTGGACGCAGAAGCAAAAAAGGCAATACTGTATGGACAGCAGGAGCTATTTTGCAAATTCTTCAAAACGAACGCCATTGCGGTGATGTGCTTGCAAGAAAAACTTGGACACCTAATTATTTAGACCATAAGGCAAAAAAGAATAAACAAGATCGGAACCAGTATAGAAAGAAAAATCATCATGAAGCAATTATTTCCAGAGATGATTTTATCGCAGTTCAAAGATTGATAAGTAATGCAAAATATGGATATAAAGGCTTTTTGCCGGAATTAAAAGTTATTCAGGAAGGTGTGCTTACTGGTTTTGTGTCAATAAATCCAAGATGGGCAGGCTTTAAAGCAAAAGATTATCTGGCTGCTTCGAATAGTGTTTATGTTTCTGATGAATACAAGTCAAAAAATGTAGAGATAGAAGCACAATCAGGAGATTTTGATTTGCGAAATTTTGAGGTTGCCCGTTCACAATTTTTTGATACAGCCAACAAAATATGTGTAACATTTTCCCTCGAAAATATACAATTTAGCACCGAATGTGTTCGAAAGTTTGATAAAACCAGCCATGTTGAAATGCTGGTTAATCCGAATGAAAAATTGTTTGCAGTAAGACCATGTTCAGAAGAAATGCGAAACACCGTACAATGGGCAAAAATTGATAATAAGCTTTATTACTCACGTGAGATAAGTTGTGCCGCATATATCAAGACATTATATGAACTATTTGCTTGGAATTCTACTTATAAATATCGGGTGAGAGGAATTTGCAGGCAAAAAGATACTGAAATTTTAATGATTTTTAATATGAAAGAAACTGAAATATTTATTTCACAAAATGAAACATCTGATAATGAGCAACTGCTGAAAGATTCAAAACCATTTGCCAACGGGCAAAAGAAAGCTATTGTGGCATATCCTGTAAACTGGGCAAATACTTTCGGAAGCAATTATTACAGCCAAATTCAGGCACGTGAGCTTTCCTTACTCAATGAAGAGAATGAATGGAAAGCTAAAGAACAAGGGAAGCCATATTCAGAGCCTGATTTAGAAGTAACAAATCCTAATGAAATACAGATAAATATTAAAAAAATTATAAGTGATATGAAGCAGGAGGCTGCTAATGACGGAGAATAATTCACAGCTTAGGATTGAAGCTATTGAAGATGATAATTTTAGTTATGATGGATACGAAGTTGTTCGTGGTGAATATTTTGCCCACCTCTATGAACCTTCCATTAAGTTTAATAATTCCAGAATTTCACTTAATACAGCCTGCTTAAAGAGATTGCCTTCTATTGATTATGTTCAAATCCTTATTAATCCTGAAGAAAAGAAGCTTGCTGTAAGACCTTGCAAAGAAGATGAAAAAGATTCTTTCCTATGGTGTACCCCAAAACGAAAACCCAAACAAATTACTTGCCGTGTGTTTTTTGCCAAAATTATTCATTTGATGGGTTGGAATCCTGATTACAGGTATAAATTACTAGGAAAATTGATTAAAAGCGGCAATGAATATTTGTTTATCTTTGATTTGACCGCAACGGAAGTATATCAAAGAACGATACAAGAAGGTGAAAAAACAAAAATATCTCGTACCCCTGTTTTTCCTGCCGAATGGCAAAACCAGTTTGGTTTGCCTGTAGAAGAGCATAGTAAGCAGCTTCAAATAAATATATTTAACGGCTACACAGTTTTCGGCATAAAAGATAAATCAAATAATGTTCAGGAAAAACAAGATTCCCAATCTGAGGAGTTAGAACATGAACAAAAATAAAACGTTAAAACCTGCAATTTCAGTAAATCTTAAACGACCCGTAATCAGAATTCATAAAGATACGCTTCATTCAATCGGAAATCCGGATTATGTACTGTTATTAGTGAATCCAAAAGAATGCACTCTTTCCGTTCTGCCAAGTGATAGTTCAGACCCTAAGGCACATCATATTTCCCAAAAGTCATTTACACATAAAAAATCTTTTGAATTATATAGTACATCTCTTGTTCAAAATTTGAGAACCCTTTGTAAGCACTGGGAAGAAAATAATGCTTATCGCATATATGGAGAAATAATTCCAAATAAAGCTGTTATCAGGTTTAATATGGCAAAATCTGTTTCCATAAATGAATAAGGGCAGTATTTATGATAGAAAAGCAAATCTATAATTTACAGATAGACAAAAATTTCAAACAATTAATTCCTCCGTTAGCTCCAAATGAATATGAGCAATTGGAAGAAAATATTGTAAGAGATGGCTGTCGTGAGCCACTTTGTGTATGGGGAAATACAATTATTGACGGACATAATCGTTACGAAATCTGTTCTCGCTTAAAAATACCATTTTCTCTGCAAGAGGTAGAATTTAATTCTGAAGAAGATGCATTAGCCTGGATTTGTGCAAACCAGCTGGGACGCAGGAATATTTCAGAAGAGACCAGAAGATATTTAATTGGAAAAAGATATGAAATGGAAAAGAAAATTGGGGCTGCAAATTTTTCAGGTAAAAACCAACATTACCCAAAAGAGGATGGTGGTCAATTTGAACACCATCCTCAAATGCAAGAGAGCAAAAGATTAACGGCAGAAAAAATTGGTAAAGAATATAATCTTACCGAAGGAACAATAAGAAGATATGGTAAATATGCAAAATCAATAGATATATTGGCAAAGAAAGAACCCGAACTTATTTCCGAAATTCTTACAGGAAAAATCAAAATTTCTAAAGATAATGTTTCAAAACTGGCAAAACAGTCATCAGAAGTAGTTAATAATGTAAAAAATCAATTAAACAGCAATAATAGTGACTTTGTTAACTATTATAAAGTTCGCAAGGTTATTCCTGTAAAAAAAGAAAAAATAACTGTAAAAAATATGCCTGTTTATGACCCGGACGCAGAAATATCAAGTCTTTCATTGACTATACCATCATGGATTAGCTCTATTGACAGGACTTTAGCAATGGCAGATTTTAACAAAACATCACACAAAGCCATGAAAAAGCTGAAAGGCGAATTAAAAGAATTAAAGTATACAGTAGACGCAATGCTATTGGTAATAGAGGAAAAATAATGGGAAATTATAGTCAATTCATTCCAAATGTACATTTTGAGCAGATTTTAATCAAAAACTTGGTATCAAATCAGGAATATCAACGTAATTTGTCGGAATCGCACGTCAAACGGACTATTGCAAATTTCGATCCATACCAGATAAATCCGGTCAAAGTCAGCAGACGAGACGGCATAAATTATGTTTTTAACGGACAACATACAATTGAAATCATAGCAGCAATTTCCGGTTCACGGGAAACTCCGGTATGGTGCATGATATATGATGATCTGGATTATCAACAAGAAGCAGATATTTTTGCAAATCAACAAAAATATGTAAAGTCTTTAACTCCATATGAAATTTTTATGGCAAATGTTGAAGCAGGCAATGATGAACAGCTTATAATCAAGGATTTGGTAGAATCATACGGTCTATTTCTTTCTTCTACAAAAACTCCGGGAGGAATATGTGCTATTTCCACATTGGAATATTTGCACAGAAAATTCGGGTTTCATTTACTTGACCGAACATTAAGGCTTTGTATCGGTACATGGGAAGGGGATACAAATTCATTGGCGGCAAATATTTTGAGAGGTGTAGCAAAATTAATTGTTGCTTATGAAAATGAACTGAAAGATGATATTTTTAAAGAAAAAGTAGGCAGATGTTCTATTAAAGAACTATCAAGGACAGCAGCTGATCGAAAAGCCGGTTCGTTAGGATACGCAGAAGCGATGCTGCTTGTTTATAACAAGAAACTTCGTATACAGCTAAAATGGGAAAAATTATATAAAACTAAGGGAGAAGAACAGGAAGAATTTATAGAATATGAAGAAATCGATGTTTAAATTCCTTATTGCTTGTTGCAAGGCGGGTTGTATTCATCTATAAGGTGTCTTTCAAGTTCAAGACATTTTGCTTTTGAAGATTCGGGCATATAATGGACGCTAATATACAAATTATCTTTTGATCCGGCTTTTCTTATCATAGAATCAATTCTATTATGGGAAAAAGGAAATCCTCTTTTGCTAATATTTTCAGAAGAGCCTATATAGCAGAATTTTTTACCTGAAGAATGTCCGTAATAAACAGCGTAAACACCTTGTTCTGATTTAGGTTTAAAATCGGCAAGTTTTACAGGATCAGAAAATTTGTGACCTTTAACAATCTCAATAACCATGTTTGTTTTTCCTTTCTCTTCCCCAACATTTGTTTTAAAGATATAATTGTCTAAACCATTTTATTTTGCAGTATAACATATGTTTTTACATCCATGTGGCCAAAGTTTATAGCCAAACGGCCAAAGTTTTTTATAAATAAAGTACGTCCAATAAGTAGACGTTATGTAATTTTGTATGTTTTTAGGATTTTAGTCTTCAAGATGTGAATAGGGATTTTTTATCGGGCTTAAAATTGGTCGTGTACAGTTATTATTTCTGGGATTTCAAAGCGTATAGTATGTTGTCCTTTACATTATTTCTGGTTTTAGGAAAATTTTTGCTATAAAAAACAATATAATAAATCATATGTATCTTTCTATTAATTTATATTTTGTTTCGCTTAAAGCAGAAATAGAAGAATTGAATTTTATTGAGTTTTCATCTACAGAATCAATGTAGTTTTTAATCCATTCAATATCTTCAAAACCAAATCCATACCTTATTAACCATATTTCTAATGGGTCATTAGTTCCATATTGTATGCAATTTTTTATTATCGAAGCTCTCTCATCTCTTGTTTCATTATAATAAAGCTGAAAGGCAGCACATAAGGGATCAGCTAATGATAATGAAATAACTTTATCTAAATAATCATAAGTATCATAAACTAGGGTATCATAGTCTACATAATTTACAGATAATCCTTGATCAAATAATGAAAATGGCTGAATAAGCTTTATATTAGGCAATGTGTCAGCTTTTTGGCTAAATTCAACTCTTTTTCTATATAAACTTTTAAAATAATCTTCTTTTGATAGTGAATTTCTTTTATAAAGGGCTTTTAGTAATTCTCTATCTTTTTTCTTACTAATATATGCGTGTCGTAAAGAAACAACTTGGCTAAAAGCTTTACCTTGAATTCTCCACAATAAAATTGGTATTGAAGCACTTAAAATACTTTGTTCCCCTCTGTTTAAAAAATCTCTTCTTAAATGTTTAATGTATACATTTTTAAACGCTTTTTTAATTTTATCTTTTACAGATTTTTTTAAATTTATATAATCTTGTCCAGTTACAGGTTTATCTTCTTTTATAAAATTGTCTAATATAAACTTAATTTCTTTATTAACATTTGATTTTATTAACCTTTCTCTTTGACTCACTGTTATTCTAAGCTCATTATCAAAAGAATCTTCTTTGATTGCTTCAATAATATCTTTTAAATCATCATCAGCTGTTCTTTGGTTATTATCTAATAATGAAATTTCTTCTAATAACGAGCTTTGAACAATTCTATTGGAAAAGCTTGCAATATTCGCATCTGGAATAATTACATAACCATAATCAAAATAGTCTTTTGCGTTTGTGCTTCTACCAGCTCTTCCAATAAGATTTTTAAGGTCTAATGGTTTTTCAAATCTAAAATAATTTATCCATACAACATCAAAAGGCATATTTATACCTTGTGTTAATGTAGAAGTTGCAAAACAAATTTTAGCAAAATTTTTATTAATAAATTTTTCTATTAATAATCTTCCACTTAGCGGTATTGAACCATGATGAATAACTATACCTCTTTCCATCATTTCAATCATTTGTGAGTGTTTATCGGACTCGCCTTCTGTTGCCCCTATTAATTCCCTTAACTCATTAATAATATTAACTGCTTCAGGTTTTGTAATTTTTTCACAAAGATTTATGTACTTTGAAAAATCTGTTAAATATTGTTTATTAATAATTCTAGTTTTAGCAGTAAATACAAGTAATGTTCCATTCTCTCTAATTATCTTTTCGACTAAGTCATAGTTTAACTCTATTTTATCCTTTGCTGGTGGATTATCAAAAGGAGAGAAATAACTAAATTTGTCGTTATTTGCAGATATATATACTTTTCCGACTGAATGTTGATTGTAATTCCTTGCATTGCAGGTATAGTAAACATCAAAATCATGTTTGTTAATTTGTGCTTCTGGATTATTAATAAATGGGTGAGTAAAGACTTTCTTTGCATCTGGAAAACTTCTGTCAATTCTCCGAACTAATGCATCAAATTTCATTCCTCTTATTGTTTCTTCAGATAATTGGGCTTCATCATACAAAAATAGTTCAATATTAAGCTTGCTAATTAATTCTTTATTAAATAAATCTTTCCCTCTTTCTGGAGTAATAACGTATATTCTCCGTTTAGTATTTTCAATGTTAATATTATCAATAAAATCAAGAACTAATACAGATTTATCCACAACTTTTAAAATTTTATAAATGTACTCGGATATTAATGCTCTTGAAGGCACAATAATAACAATATCACCATTAAAATTTTGTATTATATCTCTGAACAAATGTGATTTTCCTGCACTTGTCGGTGCAGAAAATGAAAAATAATCATTACTTAATATTTGATTGTACACGCTTGACTGGATTGGAGTATAAAAATCACCATTGGGTGATTTTAATAAATCTGCATATATTGAATAAGCTGCCTCAAGCAAACTTTCTGGTTCAGATGTTTTGTAAAAAAGCCCTATTAAATATATTAACTTTTTTTCATACATACTAAAAATTTCAGGATGAAAGTGTTTAATATATGATAATTTTTCAAAATTTTGCAATTCAATGGGACCATTACGGTGTATATTATCTAATATATCCACCAATTTTTTTTCAATATTTGCACCATCTATAATTTCTTTTATTGACATACTTCTACCCCGATAAGGTACAATTCTGGGTATTTTAAAAGCTCATCTACATAATCTGAATTAAGTGCATAGTCAAAAATATCTTTATAATTAATTCCATTAAGAGAAAAGGCGGCTACAAATGCTTTTTTGTCATTAATTACTTTTAATGCTAATTCATCACTAGCAAGTAATCTTAGCTCTCTTAAATCCATTAAATCCTTTTTATGAGTTATAAAGCTGCATATTTGTTCTAAAGCAATAGTATGTGGATTTCCACTACTTTTGTACTTAGCTTCACCAAATGCTATAAGTTTTGTACTTGTTATACTATGAAAATCAAAACCAGCGTTCCCAGATAATTTTTCTTTCCATAATTCAGCTAATGGTATAAGTTCATGATTGTGGTGTGACGCTAATGTATCTCTTGCAGATTCAGAAACCAAATATTCACCAAAATCAGATGTTACTTTGTCATCAACATTATTTAATATATTTGTTACTAAACTATTAATTGTTCTTAATGCTCTTGCTTCAAAAGTGACTTGATCAATAGTATCAAATTTCTCGATCCAGCTTGTGTCTAGAATTTTTTTAGTAATTTGTTCTGCTCGATTTTTAATATTTCTTATTCTTATATGAGTACAGTAAACTTTACAATCTGATATTTTCCCAAATTGATTCAAGTCTATTTGTTCTAATGTTACTAATTCCATATAAATTTTTAATTCTTCTTTAAAATAGCTTTATGAGCTTTATTATACATTAAGCTTACAAATAAGGTGTTATAATAATTCTTTTTTTAATTACTTATCAAATATAATACCAACTTTTATTAAACATTTTCATGATAATATAATTTTGGCAAATACTTGATGGGTTATATTTGGGATATGAGACTTAAAGCAATAATTTTAAAGAATTTCAGGGCTTTTAGGGAACAAGTTCGTATTGAATTTGATGATTTAACAGCATTTATTGGCAGAAATGATGTAGGAAAATCAAGTATATTTGAAGCTCTTGCTATTTTCTTTGAAAATACTCAAATTAAAATTGATCAACAGGATCTTTGTGTCCATTCAAGAACATCTCAAGAAATTACTATAGGTTGCGTGTTTGCAGATATACCCAAATCTATAATTTTAGATGAATCGGCAGAGACAAGTTTATCTGAAGAATTATTATTAAATGCTAACAATGAATTAGAAATTCATAAAATCTATGATTGTGCAAACAAAAATCCTAAAGCCAAAATATACTTAAAGGCAAATTATTCTATAGCTCCTGAAAATTTATGTGATTTAATTCTTTTGAAAAATGCTGATTTAAAGAAAAGATGGACTACTTTAGGAATAGAAAACAAAAATATTAATTTAACTTCAAATCCTTCTATTAGAAAAGCATTAAGAGAACATTATAAAAATCAAATTCAACTTCAGGAAAAATTTATTGAGTTGAATAAGGAAGATTCGTTAAAAATCTGGGAAAAAATTAAAAATGAATTACCTGTTTTTGCTCTTTTTCAATCAGACAGATCAAGTAAAGACAATGACTCAGAAATTCAAGATCCTTTAAAGTATGCTGTTCAAGAGGCTATCAGCAATGTTCGAGACGAATTGGCAAAAATACAAAAAATCGTAGAAAACCAAGTTTTTGATGTCGCTCGTAGAACCATAAAAAATTTGCAAGAAATGGAATTTCAGTTGGCAAATGAATTAACACCAATTATAACAAAGGATCCACAATGGGACAGTCTTTTTAAGTTTTCACTTACAGGAGATAACCAAATCCCTATTAATAAAAGAGGTAGTGGCGTAAGGAGATTAATCCTACTTAACTTCTTTAAAGCCGAAGCTCAACGAAAACAAGAAGAAGAGGAAATCAAAAAAACAAGTAAAGGTATTATTTACGCTATAGAAGAGCCTGAAACTTCTCAACATCCTAATCATCAAAAAATGATTTTAAATGCTTTAACAGATTTGTCAGAACAAGATGATTGCCAAGTTTTTATTACCACTCATAGTCCGGGCTTGATTAGCTGCTTACCTAAAAGCAGCTTAAGATATATTTATAATGATAATAATGATCGAAAAAAAGTTTGTGCAGGAAATGACGAAGATTGCCTTCAAAAGATTTTTGATGAAATAAGGCAAGATTTAGGAATAATTTCTGATAACTTAATCAAGGCTTTAATATATGTTGAAGGTCCCAACGATATAACATTCTTGAAAAATATTAGTTCAATCATGAATGCGAATAATCCTGATATTGTTGATTTATCAACAAGCCCGCATATAATGTTTGTTCCATTTGGAGGAGGTACTTTCAAGCATTGGGTTGACCAAGAATATTTGAAAGAATTAAATCATCCTGAATTTTATTTATGTGATGGTGATAGACAAGATTATAAAGATTTTTGTTGTCAAATAGAGAAAAACAAAGATAATGCTAAAACACTATGTCTAAGCAAAAATTCTATAGAAAACTATTTGCATTTTGAAGCTATAAAGGAAGAATACGATATTGATATTAAATTTTCTGATTCTGATAATGTGGCAGAAATTGTTGCAATTAAACTGCATGAAAAAAATACTTCTGATAAAAAGTGGGCTGAATTAGAAGAAGACAAAAAAGAAAAGAAAATCAAAAAAGCAAAAAACCGCTTAAATAAAAATGTTTCTAAGCGAATGACTATTAATATGCTTAAAGATTCTGATAAATTAGGCGAATTAGAGAATTTTTTAAAACAAATTTCGTTTGTTGTAAATTCAACCAATATTGATCCAAAAGTAAAAATACATAAATAAAAATTTCTCTATAAAATTACAAATGGAAAGAAAATATGTCTGATATTAGTCCCTTAATACAAAAAAAACTTCAAGAGATTCATAACATAATATATTCAAGAATTTATCAGGGGATGATTGATGTGTTTTTGTGTGGTGGTGCTGATAGCCAAGTTCATGTTAGGGATATGGTTAGAAAACATGTATCTAAATATAAATTTATTAGAACTCTTTATCCCGAAGAATTATTTATCGATTATTTAAATCGAAATAAAGATTCTAATATGTTAGAACTGGAAAATTTTTTAGCTGATAACTGTGATTGTATTTGTATTATATGTGAAAGCCCAGGTTCATTAGTTGAATTAGGAGCTTTTTCTAACCATGCAAAAATTTCTAAAAAGATAATAGTTGCAATAGAGGAAAAATATAAGAGGAAAAAGAGTTTTATTATATTAGGACCGGTAAAATTAATTAAAATGAATAATTCTAAAGACGTAATTTATTATTCTAAAGAAAATATTAATGAATTAAATGAAACATTAATAAAAACACTTTTTAACAAGTTAAATAAAGGCGGATTTCAGGCAAACAAGAATTTGAACACATTTATTGGCTTATATTATTTTATTCCATTATTATTATATTTTTTTACCTCAATCAGTTCAGAAAATTTAATGTCATACTTGAAATACCTATATAATATTTACAATTATGATATTGATAAGTTGGAAATTTATTTCAATATGTCATTAAAACTTTTATATAAGGATAAGCTTATTGAAAGCAGTGTACAAGAAGGCAAAAGAACATATAAATTAACTAATAATGGCTACAAATACTTAAATGAAAAAATATTAAAAACTCTAAACATTAATGATAAAACTAAGTTGTACGATTATATAAGGTTTGGTATTATGAAAGATAAATATTATCACTGTTCTTCTTAGATATTTGTCAGTAAATATAAGTTATTTGCTTATATTCATTGATTTAGGATGACGTTCCGGAGTCCGTAGTAGATTACATCAGAGCATGATTTTGCTCATAATAGTTTTAATCTACGCCCGTAGATTAAAACTATTACTCCCTTCAAATGATTATTGGTAAGAAGAACAGTGATTTTATTATGCAAAAGAAAAAAGATTTCACAAAAACATTTATATTAAATTCTCTTAATTTGCCTATATTGAAAAATTTTGATGATTTATCGAATCAATTGGCAATTAGTAAAAGATTATTGTTTATTTTGTCTAATAATACTGCTGAGCATTATAGGAAATTTTATATTAATAAACAAAATGGCACTAAAAGAGAAATTTTAAGTCCTTCAAAATCTTTAAAGTTAATTCAAAGATGGATTCTTAAAGAAATACTTGAAAAACTTAGTGTTTCAGATGAATCTATGGCTTTTGTCCCAAAACTTAATGGTATAAATCAAAACGCAACAACCCACAGATACAGCACATATCTGTTAGAAATGGACTTAAGAAACTTTTTTCCGTCAATTGATAAAAAACAAGTATTCTTCTTATTTAGAAATATTGGATATAATAATCTGATATCAACTATTCTCGCCAGTCTATGTACATATAATGATTATTTACCACAAGGAGGAGTATGTTCGCCTTATATATCTAATTTAATAGCTTTTAAGCTCGATAGGAGATTAAAAGGATTGTGTAGCAAAAGAGATATTCTTTATACAAGATATGCTGATGATATCACTTTTTCCTGTGATAACAAATTAACATTAAAAAAACTTAGACCTATTGTAGAAGAGATAATTAAAGATGAAGGGTTTGATATTAATAAGGATAAAACTAGATTTATATCTCCAGGTTCTCATAAGAGAGTTACAGGGATTACTATTCATAATGGGAAACTAAAAGCCAGAAAAATCCTTAAAAAGGAACTTAGGGCTTTAATTTATAGCTCAATACTTGATTCTGATTATTCCTCAAAAAATAGAATTGTTGGACTTATATCACATATCAATTCAATAGAAAAAGGCTACAAAAATAACATTATAAATTATGTAACAAACCTACTATGCAAAGTCAAAAATAATGAATTGTTTGATAATTTATTCTCGGAAAACGATATGTCGAACATTTTTGATGAATTCAATAAAAATAAATTTTATAAAGAAATTGATGTGAACTAATTTTCCAATTTTTATCTCAGACTAACTGATAATTCAGCTTAGAGTGGGTGATAATTTACAAAGGCTTTTGCGAAAATTCTCGATATAGATGTAAATCTAATTTTATCTCAAATTACTCAACATATACATTAGTGTTTTTAAAAATTGTTGGGCTAAAAGCCCAAAAAGTTGCATATTTTATTGAAAAAATTATCATTTATGATTTTTTAAATCTCTCTTCAAAAAACAATTGACATTTATAGACATGTGTCTATAATGACATGTATGCTTACAGAAAAACAAAAAAACTTCTTTGAGAAATTAAAGAGCATATACGGCAAAGAACCTCTTCCAAGTTTTGAAATGATTGCAGTGGAGTTTGATTTTAAACACAAAAACTCTGTGTGGCAGTACTTCAACAAACTAAAAGAAGCTGATTTTATCAGGGAAATTAATAATAAGTTTTTTATTAATCCTGATATGTTTGGAGCTGTTCTTTACGACTCGCCTGTAAAAGCAGGATTTCCATCTCCTGCTGAGGATTTGGGAAGCAAAAGAGTTTCTCTTGATACTATGTTTGATATTGATTCTCCTTCAACCTTTATGTTTAAAGTGTCTGGCGATTCGATGATTGACCTTGGGATTCAGGAAGGCGATATGGTCGTGGTAAAAAGATGCCCGACTGCTTCTGACGGTGATGTAATTCTGGCATGTGTTGACGGAGAATACACGCTCAAAACTTTCAGAAAGAAGTCTGGCAGGGTTTTTCTTGAAGCTGCAAATAAAAATTATCCAATAATAATTCCGCAAAGGGAATTAACAATATTCGGAATAGTTACAGGCGTAGTTAGACAAGTATAAATTTTAAAACCAATCCTAAAGCAAATTACTATAGAGCAGACTCCCCTGCTCTTATTTTTATACGGAGAAATATTATGTCAGAAATAGCATTGGTAGACTGTGATTCGTTTTTTGTATCCTGTGAACAGCTTATGAATCCCGAACTTTTAAATAAGCCTGTATGCGTGGCAAGCAATAATGACGGCTGTGTAATTGCCCGTTCTAAAGAAGCAAAAACATTAGGAATCAGGATGGGGTTGCCTTTATTTATGGCAAAGAAAGAATTTCCGCAGGGGATTTATCTTTCAGGAAATATATCTTTGTACAGCGAGATTTCAGACAGGGTAATGGCAACGCTTAAAGAATATAGCCCCGTTATTGAAATTTATTCAATAGACGAAGCTTTTGTTGATTTAACAGGATTAAGAAAACTTTACAGAAAAGATTTTCTTGAAATAGCAAAAGAAATCAGAGACGGAGTTAAAGAAAAAGTTGGTGTTCCTGTTTCTGTCGGAGTAAGTTCAACAAAAGTCCTGGCTAAACTTGCGTCAGAAAGAGCTAAAAAATCTGACGGAGCATATAGAATAGGCTTCAGAGATATTACAGATGAACTTAAAAAGACAGATATTTCTGAAATTTGGGGAATCGGTAAAAACACAACAGCTCTTTTGAACAAATACGGAATAAGAACCGCTTATCAGTTTACGCTTATTGAAGATGCAAGAATGACGAAACTGCTTGGCAAAAAAGGAATCGAGTTAAAAAAAGAACTCCTCGGCGAAAACGTTTATATCGTATCCGATAAATACGTTCCTCCAAAATCAATACAAAAGACAAGTTCATTTGGTAAATTTACTTCTGATGAAAACTATATTATGAATTCTTTTATTTATCACACCCACAGAGCTTGCAGCAAGCTAAGAAGCCTTAATCTTAAAACCAAAACAGTAGGAGTTATGCTCAGAACAAAAGATTTTCAAGTTTATTATCATAAAATTCAGTTAATTCAGCCTACAGATTTTGAGTTTGATATTTATGAAGCGATAAAAATTGGATTTGCCGACATATTTATCCCTGATGTAATTTACAGAAGTTCAGGAGTTACTTTTGAAAATTTAACAGAACAAACTCAGCTTTCTCTTTTTTCATCAGTTCAAAATAATATTAAAGCAGAGAAAATAACTTCTGTTTGGGATAAATTAGAGGACAAATACGGCAGAGGAATAATTTTTACAGGTATAAAGTAATTTATATAGCCATGAAAACTTTATGCTAAAATCAGTCTTGCATTTATATAAAACAAAGGTAATGCTTATTTTATGGGTATACAGTTTCAACTTAACGAACAATCACTATTTTTATTATTAAACCCTGTAATTCTTTTACCTATTATAGTTGCTATTGTTGTTTTTATTCTTGTATACAAAGATAAACAATACCAAAAAAGTGCATACTATCAAATAACAAAAAATCCTTATTTAGCTGTTAAATTTGACAAAGGTAAATATGGCGAATATCTAACTTATAAATGCTTACGGCATTTTGAAAGTAAAGGTGGCAAATTTTTATTTAATACTTATATTCCAAAAGAGAATAATGAAACAACCGAAATTGATGTAATTTTGATATGTTCAAAAGGTTTATTTGTTTTTGAAAGCAAAAATTATAGCGGTTGGATTTTCGGCAACGAAACACAAAAAAATTGGACACAAGTACTACCAAAAGGCAGAGGACATAGCCACAAAGAGCATTTTTATAATCCTATAATGCAAAATGCATCGCATATAAAACACTTAAAAAAGCTTGTTGGTCAAAATATACCTATCCGCTCTATCATTGTTTTTTCGGATAGATGTAAACTTAAGAATATTAAAACAAAAAGCGATGGCAATAGCGTTATAAACCGCTATAACCTTAAGCCTGCGGTTATGCAAATATGTAATCATACACAAACTGACCTTTTAACAGAAACAGAAATATACGATATTTATAATAAGCTATATCCTTATACACAGGTTAGTTATGAAGAAAAAGTACAACACATATATAAAATAAGTAAAATTTAAGGAAAATCTAATGTCAGGTAGAAAAAAGAACGAAATCAAGCTTAGTAAAGAGAAAAAAGAATATATGATTTCTGAAATCCAGAGTTATTTTTTAAAAGAACGGGATGAAGAAATAGGAAACCTAGCTGCCAGCTTATTATTGGATTTTATTATAAAGAAATTAGCACCAGAATTCATTAATCAGGGAATTTATGAAGCTTATCACTATATGGATGAAAGATTAGAAGACGTGTTAAGCCTTCAAATAATTTAAAAGGAGAAATATAATGGCAAAAATTACAGTCAAAAAACTTACCGAAGAAGAATTGAAATCATTAAACCTTGATAACTGGGGAATTTGGACTTGTGAAGTTTCTAAATTCAACTGGGAATACTCAGACAAAGAATCCTGCTACTTCTATGAAGGCGAAGTTACAGTCGAAACTGATGAAGAAACCGTAAGCTTTGGCGTTGGTGATTTTGTTGTTTTTCCGAAAGGTTTAAAATGCCTATGGAACGTTAAAAAACCTGTCAAAAAATCATACAAATTCGGTGATTAATCGCTAATAAAATTTGTCCTGATTCTTTCTTCAACATTTTCAGGCTTATTTATACCGTTTTGTTTGCCAAGTTCTATGCATTTTAGCAACCAAGCCATATTTCTTCCCAAAGTTCTCATAATTTGCAGACCTTCTAAGTCTTTTTGAACATCTTCAGGTTTGTGACCGTGGACATTATTCCAGTACTGGCTTGAAACCACAGGCATATTATTAATTGTGAAATACTTGTTCAGGACATCAAAGCTGGCTGTAGTTCCTGCACGCCTTGCTGAGCTTATTGCAGCTGCGGGTTTGTATGAAAAAGCATAACCCCCTGCAAAAAAGACTCTATCTAATGCTGATAAGATTCTTCCGCTTGGATGAGCATAATATACAGGAGTTCCCAAAACAAATCCGTCAAAAGTTTGCGCTTTTTCAATAATTTCATTTACAATATCATCGTTAAAAACGCATTTCCCTGTTTCTTTACAACCATAGCAAGCCACACAGTCATTTATAGGGGTTTTGCCTAACTGTAAAATCTCAGTTTCTACGCCTTCTTTTTCTAAAGTTGTTGCTACTTCATTTAAAGCGGTGTATGTACAGCCTTTTTCATTAGAGCTTCCGTTAATCAATAAAACTTTCATAATTTTCCCTCTTTATTTATCTATTTAAATTTCCAGCAATCTTTTATGTGGTCATTAACGATACCAACAGCCTGCATAAATGAATATATTATAGTCGAGCCGACAAAAGACATTCCACGCTTTTTTAAATCTTTTGATATTTTATCACTTATTTCGGTTTTTGTTGGAACCTGTGATATTGAATCCCACCCGTTGATAACAGGGTTATTATTAACAAAGCTCCAGATATAGATATTAAAACTTTCAAATTCTTTTTGAATGCTTAAAAAGACAAGGGCATTTTTTCTCGTAGAAAAGATTTTTAACCTGTTTCTGATAATTTCAGAGTTTTGCATCAATGTTTCAAGTTCATCATCTGTCATAACAGAGACAGCTTCAATATCAAAATTTTTAAAAGCTCTTCTGTAACCTTCTCTTTTCTTTAAAACTGTTTCCCAGCTTAATCCTGCCTGTGCGCCCTCTAAAATAAGCATTTCAAAGAGTTTTATATCATCGTGAACAGGCACGCCCCATTCTTCATCGTGATATTTAACGTATTCTGTATTATTTTCTGGTACCCAACCACAACGTTTAATTTTATTCATTGCTACATAGATCTTCTAATGTAATTTTTAACCGTATATACTGGTAACTGTTTATATTATCTCTATCTTTGCAGGTTTGTTTACAAATAATACCAAGAATAAAAGAATGTATAAATTAAAAATTTCTAAATGCCGATTAATTTTATGACATACTCTTTATAATTTCTGCAAAGCTTGACTGTAGCTGAAATATTAGGCACAAACTCCTCCATTTAACGGAAGTTCTTTTGTATACAATTTGTTAATATATAGATATGGAATTTTGAGTGTTTAATGCAATTTCGGATACAAAAGATTATTAACCAATATTTTCAAGCAGGGAATTAAAATATGTCGACGGATTCACAGGACACAGGCTCAACAGAAAATTATACGCCAGAAGATAATCATATTATTGATCTGGAAGAAAAATTCATTGAAGTCAAGGAATTTGTAGAAAAAGTTAAGGATAAGATAGCCGAAGATCCCAATACTTGTTACTATGCATACAAAACCTTTGTCTGTAGTGCCATTGAAAATTTCTTTGAATTCCTTTTTACCAGCCCTGATAGTGATATTAACTGGGAAGATCTTGGATATGAGCTACATTATGATGTAAATATCGATAAAAACTTGAATAGAGTAGATTTTATAGTTAATGAAACTCACATCAAGGATGAAGAAACTTTCAACAAAAAACATCACTTCTATTTTTGCATATATTCACAATGTTTTCCTGCTTGATGCTCTTTCCAAAAATACAACAGGCTTTATGCGAGGTCAAAGTTATAAATATTTGGTAAATTCAGATAAAGTTCTGGCTGAAACAGAACATATATATAACCGCTACGAAAAATCAAAAAGAATTATTGAACTTACCCATCACAAAATAAATTTCCCATTCCATTTGAACAAGCTTAATAACAAGAAATCATTGGTTCAAACATTATCAGGGAAATTAACCGTTGAATTTGCACCATTAACGATAGATATGGATAAATGTACAGGTTATTACCCAATAATTGTGTCACTTTCCTGTGACCAAAGTTTGAACAACTTTTATATTGAAGAAAAAAAAGAAATATTGCAAAGAATATTGGAATCTGTAAGAGCGCAAGTATTATATGAAGGTGAAGATAAAACACTTACAAACGAAATAGAACAAAGCAATGAACCTTCAGAAATACCGAATAATTTTATTGAAATGGGTTTTACCGGCAAACTTCTTATAGATAAATTTTTAAAGCCTGATTTTATAGGAGGTAACACCCTACAAATTAAAGTAAATAAATTACATTTACAGGAAAAACCCCGGCATAAACTAACTTTTAACAAGCCTAAAGTGAAATTAACCGAAGAAGAGGAAAAAATTCTATATTTATATGTCATAGAAGGTGTAAAAAACTATAGTGAAATTGCCGAAATAATGCATCTTAGTTTGCAAAGTATTAAAAGTAAAGTTAAAGGTATACAGGATAAATTAGGTGCAAGCCACATGGCTCAAGCTGCTTATTTGTATTATATACACGATAGCCTGTATTCAGACTAAACTTTATACTAAAGTTTAAACTATAGTAACGGTATCTAGATAAAAAATATGACATGAATAGTATTAGTTGCAACAAAACAGGAGTAACTAATACTATGAAACTAGCCGTAGAATATGTCAGCACATCTGAAATCAAACCATACAAAAACAATCCTAAAATTCACAAAAGCAAACAGATTCAGCAGATTGTGAATTCCATCTCCGAGTTCAGGTTCAATAATCCCATTCTGGTTGATGAAAACAACGTCATCATCGCAGGACACGGAAGGTTATTGGCAGCCAATCACCTAAACATGCCGCGGGTTCCGGTGATAAAACTGACTCACCTATCAGATGCACAGAAAAAAGCTTATAGAATTGCCGACAATAAGCTGACAGAAAATGGTGAATGGGATTTTGACCTGTTAAAAATCGAGTTCGAAGACCTGAGCCACCTTGAACTTGATTTTAATCTTGACATTACAGGGTTTGATACTGCTGATATTGACATTATGCTTGATGATTCGCCAAAAGAAACAAAGCTGGATGAAAAAGCCAATGCTGTTCCATTTATTCCTGAAAACGAAATAGTTTCCCGGCTTGGTGATGTCTGGCAACTAGGTAAACACCGCATAATTTGCGGTAACGCACTTGAAAAAGATTCCTACATCAGCCTCTTAAAAGACCAAAAAGCCTCAATGGTCTTCACTGACCCACCGTATAATGTTAAGGTTGATGGACATATATGCGGTCTGGGTAAAATCAAACACAAGGAGTTCTCTATGGCATCCGGTGAAATGTCAGAGGAAGAATTCCAGCATTTTCTCTCTATAAGCTTTAACCTGCTTAAAGAGTTCTCAACAGACGGCTCCCTGCACTATATCTGCATGGACTGGCGGCATATTAAAGAAATAATCAATGCTGCAAGTATTTATGATGAATTTAAAAACCTATGTGTCTGGAATAAAGACAACGGTGGTATGGGAAGCCTTTACAGGTCAAAACATGAGCTTGTTTTTGTCTTTAAAAAAGGCAAAGAATCCCATATTAACAATGTTGAGCTGGGTTCACATGGCAGGTACAGAACAAATGTCTGGGATTATCCGGGTGTAAATTCTTTCGGCCGTGATAAAAATAATCTCAAATTTCACCCGACAGTAAAACCTGTTGAAATGGTAAAAGATGCCATTTTAGACGTTACAAACAGGGGCGATATAGTATTAGACGCTTTTCTTGGTTCAGGAACGACTTTAATAGCAGCGGAAAAATGCGGCAGGATTTGCTACGGCATCGAGCTTGAACCGCTGTATATTGATACAACAATACGCCGCTGGGAAAGCTTAACAAATTCCGTTGCCATAAATTTATCTTCAGGTAAAACTTACAGGGAATTATTGGAGGAAAAGAAAAATGCCAAAGAAAACTAAAAATCCCGAAAAACATGAAAATTATGAAGATCATGAAGAATATGAAATCGGATACAAGAAACCTCCAAGGGATTCTCAGTTCAAGCCCGGTTATTCCGGTAACAAAAAAGGCCGACCAAAAGAAGGTAAAAACACATACATTATACTGACGGAAGTTCTGGAGCAAAAAATCAGCATAAAGGAAAACGGCAGGGACTTAAAAATATCCAAGAAGCTTGCAATGATTATGCAGCTTGTCAATAAGGCTGTCAAAGGCGATGTTAAAGCCATAAATTCGCTGTTGCCACATATGCTGATGGCTGATGTCAAAGAAGAAGATAAAAACAAGATTTTAGCTTCAATTAGTCAAGATGACAGAGAAATAATTACCAATTATTTAAAAAATGTTTCGGATTTTGACGGCACTGAGGAGATAGATGAAGATGATTAACGACAAAAAAGTACTACTAAACTCCTTACTCCGTGTAAACTTCAAATCCTTTGTAGAAAAGGTGTTTAAAGAAGTTTCCCCAAAACAAAGAAGTATTTCCTACTAACGATGACTTAAGAAAATGGGTGTTTGAAAATACAGAGCAGCTTGAAGAAGCTCTTCAAACGAAGTTTTACAGTACAATCTATAATCCGGATATCCCGTATCATCTTAGACCCGACCTTTGTGTCACTGATGATATAACCTCCGACAGGGTTGCTGTAATGATAAATCTTGGAAATACTTTTGAAAGAGAATTTTTTAGATATCTTACTGTTGCGGCATTAAACGATGTAAATCGGATCGTATGGATAGTTACAAATTTAGATAATATAAGCTATGGCATACTCGAATGGCTAAGTGAGAGAACAAAAGGCAATGTAGAGTTTGTAGTGTTAAGGCTAAACACCTATGAACTGCCTGATTCTCGCATCGCAACCAAGCTGGAAAGATTTGAAAGGCTTCCAGTTCCATTAAGATATGAAGATTTAGTATAAACTTTCGACACATACTAAGCCCAATCTCCTTATGCAAGCTAAAATTACAACGATTAGCAAACATAAGGAGTTTTTTATGACTAAAATTGATTCAAAGACAATGCTTCAGGGTATGGGGAATGACTTTAAAATCCTGATTGATGATTTAATCGGGACAATCATTACTCTTCAAGAAGATGTGGAAATGCTTAAAATTAAAAATTCCAAGCCAGATAAACATGCTGCGACACTTTTACTGGATTATCTTGGCTGGGCAGATGATAAATCAAAGAAAAATCTTGAAAAACTTTGTGGGGAAGAAATTCAACAATGCATGAAGTGGCTGGAATATTACTGCGAAAAACATGGGATCACAAAAGAACAGGCTTTAAAGGAAATTATTAACGGAGAAATATAAAGAGCCAAAAACACTTGATTTCTGAGAATGAAAGAGTGATAAATGCTGTTGTCAATCAAGTATAGAAAGGACAACAGACATGCAAGATGTAATAGAACAACTCCAGCAACTTTCCAGAGAAGAATTAATCAAAAAATGGAAAAAACTTTTTAAAACAAATTCTCCTCAACATGCAAGAAAGGAATTCCTGATAAAGCATATTGTGTGGGAACTTCAAGCTAAAAAACAAGGCGGATATTCTGCACAAACTCAGAAACAATTGGACAAACTTGCTGATAAGCTGGCTACAAAACAGGAAGTCAGTGAAACAGACATTAAAGAAACAACAAAACAAACTTCAATATTGGAAATTAAAGCCGGAACTAAATTAATAAGGGAATACAAAGACGAAAAACACGAAGTAATCACTCTTGAAAAAGGATTTGAGTATCGTAATAAGCCATACAAAAGTCTGTCAGCCATAGCAAAAGAAATAACCGGCACACAGTGGAACGGCAAATTGTTTTTTGGGGTTAAAAAGTAATGGAGACAAAGAAAAAAACAATACGCTGTGCAATTTATACCAGAAAATCAAGCGAAGAAGGACTTGAACAGGATTTTAATTCACTTGATGCTCAAAGAGAAGCTTGTGAATCATATATCAAATCCCAACAACACGAAGGCTGGACACTGATTGAAAAACAATATAATGACGGTGGCTTCTCCGGTGGAACGCTTGAAAGACCCGCTCTTAAAGATCTCTTTCAAGATATTGAAGACGGTAAAGTTGATACTGTTGTGGTTTATAAAATTGACAGGCTTACTCGTTCTCTTATGGATTTTTCTAAAATTGTTGAAATATTTGATAAAAGGTCTGTAACTTTTGTTTCAATAACCCAGCAGTTTAATACAACAACCAGTATGGGCAGGCTCACACTTAATATTCTTCTATCTTTTGCCCAATTTGAAAGAGAAGTTACAGGAGAGAGAATCAGGGACAAAAAAGCAGCTTCTGCTAAAAAAGGTATGTGGATAAGCGGGATTGCACCTATAGGATATGAATTAGTAAATAAAAAACTCGTTATAGATAACGATAACAAAGAAAAAGTCAAATTTATTTTTGAAAAATATTTAGAATTAAAAAGCGTTATTACTTTAAAAAAATATCTTGAAGAAAACAATATAAATACCAGAAACGATAAGTGTTTCAGCAAAGGAAATCTGTACAGGATTCTGCAAAATAAAACATATATCGGTTTGATTTCGCATAAGAGCAATGATTATGAGGGAGAGCAGGAAGGCATAATTGATAAAACACTTTTTGATAGAGTTCAAGACCTTTTAACAGCAAACAGGATCAGAAACAAAAATTGTGTAAACTCAACAAATCCTTCGTTACTTGCAGGAAAGATTTATGATGATAAAGGCAACTATATGAGTCCCAGTCACAGTAATAAAAATGGGAAACGATATAGGTATTATGTAAGTCAGGCTCTGCTTCAATCCAGAAGAAATGAAGCAGGTTCAATATCGAAAATCCCTGCGGCTGAAATTGAATCTGTAGTTGCTGAAGAGATAACGAATTTCCTGTCCGATACAAAAAATATCCAGCAATATATAGAAAATTATGATATCCATAAACAAAAAGAACTATTATCAATGAAAAAAGACAGAATTAATAACTACTTTGTTAGGTCAGTATTAAGCAAAGTTGTTTTATACAAAGAAAAAATTGATATCATTCTCTGCAAAATCCAACTGCTAAAAACTTTGGAAGCCATAACTTACGATAAGCAACTGCCGGAAGAATTAAAAGAAGAATCCAAAGAGCCAATATTTATCACCAAAGAAATCCGCATATCCCAGACTTCCAGAAACGGAAGTGTGCTGATAATTTCAGATTCAGAAAAATCTGAAGTTAATGTAAATTCTCAACTCGTAAAAACTATAGCCAGAAGTCATTATTGGAGCAATCTTCTGCTTTTTGGCAAAGTAAATAATGCCAGAGAAATTAATAAAATAGAGAATTTAACCAGCCATAAATATGTTTATAAGGTTCTTGAGTTAAAATTCCTTGCTCCAGAAATAATAGAGAAAATTATGAATGGTACACAACCAAGAGACTTGAACATTGAAAAATTGTTTGCCGTTAAAACCCTTGATTGGATAGAGCAAAAGAAATTATTATGCTTCTAAATAAAATCCCCCACAAATAATCGAGTCTGAGAATTATGCTTAAATTCTTGAGAAAATCCCTCAGAAACTCTTCAAAACAAATTCTCTTTATCTCTGCAAAAGCCAAAAACCCCGTTAATAGCGGGGTTTTATAAAATCAAAGAGTTAGTTATTCTCTTGATATAGACTAGGAAACGGAGAAGGCGGGATTCGAACCCGCGGAGGCTTGCACCTCACAGACTTTCCAGGTCTGCACCTTAAACCACTCGGACACCTCTCCATTTTATGGATTCAATAATTATCTT
>Ga0209417_1001930_pt1 | contig 35427 bp, 32 predicted proteins | sample RifGroF2_FD_184002 | JGI IMG/M metagenome (GOLD analysis project Ga0209417, IMG submission 184002) | Groundwater microbial communities from Rifle, Colorado, USA - Groundwater F2 (SPAdes) (version 2) | ecosystem: Environmental > Aquatic > Deep subsurface > Groundwater | place: Rifle, Colorado... | reverse complement strand
ATCCTGGATCATCGTCGGATGGTAGCGTCCCCTCCAGAATGCCCCCTCCCTTCTTTTCCTGAGATTATAGTCCCTTGCTGAATTCCCCTGGATGTACCTCATCGCCCCGGAAACCTCCGTGGCCGACTCAGCATGGAAAAGAAGATGCACGTGGTTGCTTGTCACAATATAGTCCAGTACGGAGACATCGTACTTCCCTGTCGCCTCCCTGAGCCTGCGCAGATAGCGTCTGCGGTCCTTCTGGAACTTCAGGAGGAAACGTCGCTCCTGGCAGCGATGAGTCACGTGGTAGCAGCACGGCTCATTCCGGTTTTTACGAGGATGCCCCAAACTTCATTCTCCATAATGTTGAATGTATCCACCTGGGTTTAATCTGGTCGGAACATCAGTAAAGACAAGCCTTAAACGTATTATTTGGCATTATTTTAAGCGTCTAAGGCTGATATTTGGCATTTAATTCATCGCATAGCACTGACATTCATCATTATAAGTGCTAACGACACCGCTTAAACTAATTATTTTTTGTACCTATAATCCATCCAATTTGCACCAGCATAACCTGCTACATGTCCATCGGCAAATAAAATATTTCCGAACTTGTAATGGTTCTTGGGCTTGTCATATGCGATGACGGTATCAGGAGAAGTGCTTTTGTTATAGCCACCTATATAAACATAATCAACTTCTTCCGTAAGCGCATTGCCATCAACTAATTTAGTGCCTGTACTGGGGCATGTGTATATCACTACATTTTCGAGATATCCTCCGGATCGAAGCATTTCTAATCCCATGGCTCCACTTTTATCAGGATATTGATTATTGTTTTCCTGAGAATACATGTGGATTGCAAAACCAATCTGCTTCATATTGCTTGCACAAGAGATCCTACGGGCTGGTTCTCGAGCGCAAGGGACGGGAAGTGTAATTATAATGACAGTTCCAACTATGCCTGTAACAAGTCCGGCAATTGCAAGTCCAGTACCCGCCGATGCGGCGCAGTTGTGGTTCCTGCCTTCTGCCTTTAGGGGTGTTCGCACGATGAAAGATTCCTTCCTCAATTCGGTTCAGGCCTTCGGTATTCGTGAGCCACTCCGGTTTTCATAGTTTGCGGGGTTTCCCCCTCCGGCTCGTGTCCTACTTACTATGCCTTCTGCTGACTTCTCGCACCTTGTCCCGTAGCCTTCCGGCTCCGGTAGCCCTAGGCCGGTTGCGAGATCTCCCCGGGTAATGCGCCTCTACTTTCACACTTATGCCCGCCGCATTTACGCTGATGCCTTCCGGTCAGGTATCGGACTTTGAAAAGACGTGACTCCTTGTCCGGCATCCTTCGCCTCATATGCGGATTCTGTTCGTCGGGCCAGTGCTTTGCTACGGACTTCCTTCAGACCCCGCCTCACGGCGACGCCCTTGTCCTTCGCTAGCATTTCCCCCTGACGGGTATGCAAGGGACTTCCACCCTCTAGTAGAGCACCCTGCCGGGCGCACACGCCCCTCTATCATCCACCCCGCGGATGCGGGGTTGGATGCATGGAAATCGTTCGCTCTAATTTCCTAATTGCCGAATATGATCCATTGCCGTAGAGGCTCTGTAATTAACCACAAGACAATGAGAAGTCCTAGAGCAATAGTCGATATATATATACTAATTAGATCTATACGTCTTTGATATTTATGTCTTAGTATTGCGCTTGGTATAATGCCAAACCCTAGTATAGCTCCGCCTAGAAGAGGAGCTGTATAATATCTAAAAATCATTGATCCCCATCCTTCGCTATCATTTGATATGGCATATGGTAGCTGTGTTGCTGCAACAAAAATTAAAATAACAACGCTAACGATGCAGATGCCTAATACTATTTTTGATAAAATCGTATTCATGTTTCCATTTCAAGCGAACGTCCCTCTATCATCCATCCCGCAGGTGCGGGGTTGGATGCATGGGTATGGTTCGATTATGTTTAAATAATTAGTTCTGGAACTCCAGGCCAATTTAGTTTTGGCATTTCAAGATATTTTTCAAAGTACATATCAATTTCTTGATTGTCGCCTAATATCCCGCTAGCTGGCAATCTTGTCATTACCGTCACTCTGTAAAAACCATCTGCAAGGGAAACATTCTGCTCTTGCGGACATGAGCTTCTCCAATCCATCAAATCATAAAGATCTCTAAAACAGATGGAAAGGTCTCGTACTTCAATTCCAAGTCTTATAGTCCTTGCAGAAGTTTCAATAATTGAATCTGGGTAAGGGCCATCAAATATTCTAAGCTTATAAGTTCCCGGAGATCCTGTGCAAAAGGCTGGGATTCTACATTGATTTACGTATTTAGCTACTTCATCCGGCTTCCAAAAAGATGATGACAAAAAGTTAGTACCGTCAGCAATATGTGCCACGGCAAAAGGAGAATAGAAAATTATTCCTAATCCCGCAATCTCTATTTTAATTTCATGATTCATTATCTATATCGAACTGTTATTCTGTGCGGCTGCGTTTTATAAGGAACCCGGTAAAATTATTATCATTAAATTCCACAAAGTCAACAATAATTATTGAAAGATCGCGTTATCTAATATAAAATAGGCTAATAAATCATGCTAATAAATAGGCAAACTGCGCTTTTGCAGGTTATTATCAGTATTATACGCAGTTGCGTATAGCATGGTAACACCGTTATCAATATAAACGCATAAACATGAAAGGCAACCTATTATGGACACTTATTGTGCGAAGTTGATGGAGTATGAAAAGTATCTGATTGCCAACAGTTTAGTTCCTAACGGCAAGGCCGGTTATTATGTCAATTGGGTGGACAAATTTCTTCATGGCATAAATTATAGGGAGGAAGGGGTAAATCAGAGCAGTTTTATCAGTTTTGTTAATTTGATGCAGAAGGATAAAAGGTATGCCGACTGGCTGGTCAGGCAGGTGGAAAATGCCGTCAAAATGTATATAGGAAACTTCCTGAAAATCAATATGAACCCCAAGGCGCCAACGAAGTCGCCTGTCGAAACAAAAGATCCAATTCAAAAGGGGATGTTCCCACTTAATTAACTTATGATGAAAGAAATACATATAACAAAGTAGTTTTATGGTCTTTGTTTTCGATTTTTATGAAAGCGTTAAGCTGGTAACACAGCCTCATAAGTAGGGCGGTTTTTAAACCGCCAACTAAGTGTCGGGTTAAAACCCGACATACTTTCTTGGAAAAACAGCCTCACTGCATCCAGCTTAACGCTTACAAAAACAGGTAACCGTTAAGTTGGTCTTTTAGCCTCATAAGTAGGGCGGTTTTTAAACCGCCAACAAATCGTCGGGTTAAAACCCGACATACTTTCTTGGAAAAACAGCCTCACTGCATCCAGCTTAACGCTTACAAAAACAGGTAACCGTTAAGTTGGTCTTTTAGCCTCACAAGTAGGGCGGTTTTTAAACCGCCAACTAAGTGTCGGGTTAAAACCCGACATACTTTCTTGGAAAAACAGCCTCACTGCATCCAGCTTAACGCTTACAAAAACAGGTAACCATTAAGTTGGTCTTTTAGCCTCATAAGCAGGGCGGTTTTTAAACCGCCAACTAATCGTCGGGTTAAAACCCGACATACTTTCTTGGAAAAACAGCCTCACTTCACCCAGCTTAACGCTTACAAAAACAGGTAACCGTTAAGTTGGTCTTTTAGCCTCATAAGTAGGGCGGTTTTTAAACCGCCAACTAAGTGTCGGGTTAAAACCCGACATACTTTCTTGGGAAAACAGCCTCACTGCATCCAGCTTAACGCTTACAAAAACAGGTAACCGTTAAGTTGGTCTTTTAGCCTCATAAGCAGGGCGGTTTTTAAACCGCCAACTAATCGTCGGGTTAAAACCCGACATACTTTCTTGGAAAAACAGCCTCACTTCATCCAGCTTAACGCTTACAAAAACAGGTAACCGTTAAGTTGGTCTTTTAGCCTCATAAGTAGGGCGGTTTTTAAACCGCCAACTAATTGTCGGGTTAAAACCCGACATACTTTCTTGGAAAAACAGCCTAAAAAACCAAGCTAAACGTTTACCTGAAATATGCAAATAAGGCTTTTATGGTAAATGAAGGCATCTATATTCCATTTCAGCAAAAGACATCCGGGAGGCTCAGGTTCCTCGAGGATTACCCGCCAAATCTTAACTCAAGGCTGACCAGAATTAGCACTGAAGAGCTATGCCACGGCATGTCAGAAAGTCCACCCTCCGTCAACCTTGAATAGGCTCAAAGAAATCGTGCATTTATTTGTTTTTCACTGCGCAGCGGTGTAATTTTCTCTTTCTCGGACAAGGGGGATTGGAATCTTCGCCGGGATTTATGTGCCGCCGCAAAACAAACTCGAAATCCGACGCGTCCTGCGTAGTTCGCAGGACGAATTGAGGTACCTTATGGAAAAACGCAGGGTTGTAATAACCGGATCCGGGCTGACTTCCTCACTTGGCCTGGATGTCGGCGTTTTTTATGACCGGCTTGAAGCAGGCAATTCCGCAGTACGGGTGATGGAAGGCTGGAGCGACAAACTGAAGATCAACCGGATTGCGGCACCTGTCGTCCTTCCTGAAGGGCTCGAAAAAACAATACCCCGCAATTTCCGCCGTTCCATGGGCCGCATGAGCATTTATTCCGCGCTTGCAGCTGAAAAGGCCCTGCATGCATCCGGCCTCACCCGTGAATTCACAGCTTCAGGACGCTGTGCCTGCGTCATCGGCTCCACCATGGGCAGCGGCGAAAGCATCATGGAAGCATCCCGTATCGTCATTTTAAACGACAGCGAGAACATGCCGGCTTTACAATTTTTTAAATGCGCCTCCCATTCGGCCGCGTTCAACACGGCTAACTTTCTGGGGCTCACGGGCTGCGTCCTTGCTCCTGCGGCCGCATGCGCTTCGGGACTCCAGGCAATCGGCCTGGGACGTGACCTGATCCAATCCGGCGCACAGGATGCCGCTATCTGCGGTGGAGCCGAAGAAGTCACACCGGAAGTGACAGCTTCATTTGAGCTGATGTTCGCCGCGGCCAGGGGGTTTTCCGGCCCGCCGGAATACAGTTCCCGTCCTTTTGCAGCCGACCGCGTTGGCCTTGTCTGCGGCGAAGGCGCAGGACTCGTAGTTCTTGAAGAATATGAGCATGCTGTCAAACGAGGTGCAAATATCTACGGTGAAATAATCGGATATGCAACCTGCGGATGCGGTTCGCATGTCAGCCAGTCGAATCACAGCAGCATCGTCCGCTGCATGGATCTGGCTTTCCGTGACGCCGCCGTCTCCCCCGGCCAGGCCGACTATATCAGCGCCCATGCAACAGCCACGCTGCACGGCGATGCCGAGGAAGCGATGGCAATCCGCGAGTTTTTCGGATCTCAAACACCGGTCAGCAGCCTCAAGGGACATCTCGGACATACGCTCGGGGCGTCCGGGGCAATTGAACTAATCGCCTCCCTGGAGATGATGCGGAGGGAGCGCCTTCTTCCAACCCTCAATCTGGAACATGTCGCCGACGATTGCGCCGGACTGGACCATGTCCGCTCCGTCAGGGAGCAGAAAATCAGCATTTTTGTGAAAAACTGTTTTGCTTTTGGTGGCATCAATGCAACCTTAATATGTCGCAGAGTTTGAGGGTGTTTTTTTAACCAGTATTTTAATCATAATGATGGAATCATGACTAGGGAAGAAATCATAGCCGCGATAAACTCAACCTTCATCGAGCAGTTTGAGATATCGGAGGACAAGCTTACGCCAGACAAGCAGATCTTCAATGATCTCGGACTGGACAGCCTGGACATCGTCGACCTGATGGTTGGATTGCAACGTCGTTTTGGGATATCCTTGCGTGAAAATGAGGAAATTCGTAAAGTCGTCACACTCGGTGATGTTTATGAGTTCTTTGTACGTCTTGAGGCCAAACGCAACAACCCTAAAACTTGATTATCAAACTATGCTCGTTTCCTTTATTATTTACTTCAATATCCTGATTCTTTCAGCGCTGTACTGCCTGTTCGCCATGCTGCCATTCATGACAATTGTCATAATCCTCCGGTTCAACCGCCAGAAAATTGCGCACTGGCTGAGATTCTTCATTGTCTGGTATGGCAAGTTCATCATTCGTTTTGCAGGGTTCCCATTTATCCGCGTCACATATGAAGACACGGCTCCGGACGAAATGGAGCCCGGCATAATTATTGTAAACCACCGTTCTGCTTCCGACCCTTTCCTGGTGGCATTCCTGGACCGGGAAATCATTCAAATGGTGAACGGCTGGCCTATGCGCCTCCCGTTTTTCGGTTTTTTTGCCCGGCACGCCGAGTATATCGACATCACCCGGACACCTTACGATGAACTTCGCCGCCATGTCGAATACCTTCTGCTGAAAGGAGTTTCCGTTGTCACATTTCCTGAAGGCACACGTTCAGGGAACCTCACTATGAATCAATTTCACGGCAGCATTTTCAGGGTGGCGCATGAACTCAAGGCTACCGTCACACCAGTGTGCATTACAGGCAATCAGAATATCCCATCACGTAATTTCAGGCTCTCCTGCGGCCATATCAGAATCCGCAAGCTTCCATCCCTCAGGCCTGAAATAATTGCCGGCTTCACGCCGTTCACCCTGAAAACACATGTCCGCGACATAATAGTGGACGAAACCTCCAAAATGGATGCAATACAGTGAACAGGAATGCGTCACGGTTTGACACGAATCAGGCATGCTCCTTTCTGGGCGTCGAAGCCATCCGCCAGCTTCAGACACGGCTTTTACGCAGGCACCTGAAGCTCTGCCGGGAACATTCTCCTTATTACCACAATCTGCTGGGAGATTTTGATTTTTCAGGTTTCAAGATCGGAGACCTGGCAAGAATACCCACTACCGACAAGGCAATCCTCTCGGAAAAAAACGATCTGTTCACCGCCGTTCCTGAAGATGAAATAAGGGATATTTCCTTTTCTTCCGGTACAACCGGCGCTGCATGCCGCATAAACTATACTGAAAATGATCTTGACAGGCTGGCCTATAACGATGCAGTCGGATTTGCCAGTGCCGGGATTGGACGTGGCGACCGCGTCCTGCTCACCTGTACAATCGACCGCTGTTTTATAGCAGGATTGGCCTATTATATGGGAGTACGCAAACTCGGTGCCACCGCCATCCGCAACGGAATCAACTCCCTTGAGAGCCACGCCGATATCATAACGCAGCTGAAACCAAGCAGCATAGTCGGAGTCCCTTCCTTTTTGCGCCATCTCGGAATTTTCCTGAAAGAAAATAAAATCGATTCCACCTGCGTCAGACGCCTGATTTGCATAGGGGAACCGCTGCGTGATGAAAACATGGAGACCTCCTCCCTCGGAAAACAACTGCTGCAGGCATGGTCGGCGCAGATATTCTCCACTTATGCATCGTCGGAAATTGTCACCAGCTTCACCGAGTGTTCCGCCCAATGCGGCGGACACCTGCCGCCAGACCTGGCCATCCTTGAAATAGTTGATGAATCCGGCAATCCCCTGCCCTCGGGCGCCATTGGAGAAGTAACCGTCACCCCGTTGCAGGTTACCGGCATGCCGCTGATCCGGTTCCGGACCGGAGACATCGGCTTCATGATCGACAAACCTTGCAGATGCGGTAGGTCCTCCCCGCGCATTGGACCAATTATCGGCCGCAAGGCGCATATGCTCAAGATCAAGGGGACCACGATATTCCCCACTGCTTTTTTCACAGTGCTTGATTCTTCTCCTGAGATTGCCGAATATTATCTGGAGGCGTCTGGAGACGGGCTGTCAGACAGGGTTGAAATATTCGTCGCACTCAAAAAGCAGGGAATCCGACTCGACCACGTAGCAAAAAGAATTCAGGCAAGAAGCCGTCTTTCTGTTCCCATGAGGGAACTGCCCATGGAGGACGTAAGGAAAAAGGTTTTTTCCACTTCCCGCAAGCCGGTACGTTTTTTCGACTTGCGCAAAGCTTAACCGGCTACGTCTGGATTTGATGGAACGCCACCAACTTGGTGGCATTATATCTAGTGAAGTGCAGGGAAAAGAAGGAAGATGCCGGCAAGTTGCCAGCGATCCGAAAATACAATTTCCCATTCAATTGAATTTGATGGTTATGAGTCGCAACTCTGAACAATAGAATATCGAACAGACGAACAAATGAATAAAACTTCAAATTTTGATTTTACCGATGCTGAAATAAGCTCAGCTGTAGCTGGAGGCCGCCTGCTGTCCATGGAAATCGAGTTCAGCCGCGCCTGCAACTACTGCTGTCCATACTGCTATTTGCCTGGCACGGCCGGCCTGCAGGATGAAATGACTCCGGACGAGATACGTTCCGTACTGTCCCAGGCATCCGGACTTGGCGCCAGGAAAATCGTGATCCTCGGCGGCGAACCACTTCTGTACCCGCAGCTGTTCGAGATGATAGACCACATCAATTCGCTTGGCATGATATCGGAGGTCTTCACCAACGGATCCCTGATCAATCCGGAAAATGCCGCACGTTTCTTCAATGCAGGTGTCCACATATCCATAAAGCTCAATTCGCTTGATCCGGACATCCACGATGAACTGACCGGCGAAAGAGATTCCATGAACACCGCTCTGCGGGCGATTGCAATACTGAAGAATGCGGGCTATGGGAAAAACGACGGCGGCATGCTTGCCGCCAGTTCGATCATCAGCAGCCGGAACATCGGAGGCATAGCCTCCCTCTGGCGCTGGCTCCGTGAGGAGCACATAACTCCCTATTTTGAAATAATCACCCCGCAGGGGCGCGTGCTGGGCAACCGCCATCTCATGGTCGACGGGCAGCAGCTCCAGCGAGTCTTCTCTGAAATTGCAGCCATCGATGCCGATTTCGGATACCAATGGGATCCCCAGCCGCCGCTCGTGGGCCGCAAATGCTTCCGACACACATATTCATGCCTTGTCAACAGCACCGGCGACGTCATGCCATGCGTCGGCCTGACTGTCGTCATCGGCAGCATCCGTTCTAAGAGGCTAAAGGACATCCTTTCTGAAAGCAGTATTATCTCACGGCTCAAGAACTTCCGGAAATACATAAAGAAACCTTGTGCGGACTGCAGCAAGGCCGAGCATTGCTACGGCTGCCGCGGCGCCGCATACCAACTGACAGGTGATTTTCTTGCCGCCGACCCGACCTGCTGGTTCAATGCGGACAAGCTCGATCAGATCAAGGCATTGCCAGTTGATGCCGCACCGTTTATTCCGCACCAGCCTCCCATAAGCATGGTCAGTAGGATAATGAAAGTAGGAGACAATACTGCAGAGTGCGAATCCCTTGTGGCGCCCGGCAATATTTTTCTTGACGGGAATGGAATATTGTCACGCCCTGCCCTTATCGAAGTGGCGTCACAGTCGGCTGCGGCCATCAACAGTTTTATGAATGACGGACGCGTTTTGCCCGGCATGCTTGTCGGAGCCAAATCTTTCCGTTTCCTAAGCGATGCACGTTCCGGTGACCTGATGGCCATTTCCATAAAGTTCATTGCCGAATTCGGCCCATTGCACACCATCGAGGTCAGCATTTCAGTAGATGGCCGGCTAATTTGCGAAGGGGAATTGAACACATGCGTTTTCGAAAAATAAAGAATCTCCTGGCGTTCATCCTGCCCCCGCCGCAAGCAACGGGGTATTACGGACGGCCTCCATCGCCTCTCGACGGAACGGAGATTCTTTATAACAAAAGAAAATCAAAGCCGACCAAAGGGTCGTGGAGTTTGACCCAAAGAAGATTAGCTTCTGTTTTCTGCGTGTTTTTGCTGTCATCCACTGTCGCCACCAGCGCTGAAAAGGAAAATGCTCCGCCCATTGACACACGGACTGGACTTCAAAACATCGACACGTTGCAGGCTGAATTCACCCAGACCAAGCAGATCGCCCTGTTGCGCCACAGCGTTGTCATTGCCGGCGAACTGTACATGGAGAAGAAGAATGGGCGCCTGGCCTGGCATGTCGCCTCACCGATCCGATATTCCTGCGTAATCACCGACCAGTCGCTGACGCAATGGGATATTGATTCAAACCAGCAGGTCACACTTTCCGTCGACCGCTACCCATGGCTCAAGGTCCTGTCTCAGAACCTGAAGGACTGGTTTTCCGGGAACTTCAAGAACATGTCCTCGGGATTCACCTCGGAGACTGCCGGGAAAAATGAAATGCTCATGACACCGCGTCCCGACAACCGCATTGCCGAATATATTAAATCAATCAAATTCCACTTTGCCGATGACAGTTCCAGCGTCTCGCGGGTCATCTTCACTGAAATCAATGGAGACACGACGGACATTATATTTAAAAACATCAAGATCAACCAGGCAATACCCCCGGAAAAATGGAACGTAAAGCCAAACTAGACAGGTTCATCCTCCGCTTGCTGATCGCCTCATCCAGGCATCGCCTGATATTGTATGCCATAGCCGCAACCCTGCTCCTGCTGAGCGCATACGGGATCTATCACGGACAGTACAGCAACAATATCTCAAAAATGCTGCCGGATTCATCCGAGTCGGCGCGCACGCTGGAAATCATGGGGCGGAACGGACTTTCCAGCAGAGGCGTGATCTCCTTTGACACCGGCGGCAAGTCCTTCTCCGAATCGCCCCTGCCCGGCTATCTGGAGATCCTCGGAGCCCGTCTCAGGACTTCGCCGATGATTACCCGCGTCGATTATCAATTCATTCCAAAGTCGCTGACATCCTCCTTAAATAATCTTTCACGTTATCTCCCTCAATTAATTGACTCCGAAGACTTTGATCGCCTCGCCTCCAATGACGGCATTGCCACCACCGTCAACCAGGCATACCGCCAACTTTTCCTGCTTGGCGGATTCGGAACAACGGATCGGCTCCGGATGGATCCCTTCAACCTGCGCATGCAGCAGCTGGAGAAACTCAATGACTTCCAGAAACTTTCCGGCATCCGGATTTCCCCTGTGCATTCATATATAGTCTCCCTGGACGAGCGGAAGGCCCTCCTGTTGTTCGAATCAAACATTTCCGCGGCTGATACCGCCGGCAGCCGCAGCCTCCTGGCAATGATGGGAGAGTCACTCCGCGATTGCCCGTCCGGCATTACCTTCGATATCATCAGCCCAAACCAGCATTCCGTCGACAATGAAGCAATCATTAAAGCCGATGTGAAAATAGTTGCAATTACGTCGTTCATAGTTTTCACATTGCTGTTCATCATATTCTACCATTGCGATCTCCGCAGCCTTCTGATCCCGGCGATGCCGGCCCTGGCCTCGGTAATTGTCATGGCAATCATGCCGCTTGTCTTCAAGGATTCCCTTTTCTTCGTCATCGGAATGGGCGGCCTGATAATCGGCCTTGCCGTAGGCGATTACGGTACACACGTCTATGCCGCATCTTCCGGCACATTCGGATTGCGCAGCGTTGCAAGACTGTTCCTGCCGCTTCTGGTCACATGCCTCACCACCGTGGGAGCATTCCTGCTCTTCCTGATTTCAGACATCGAAGCTTTCAGGCAGATAGGATTTTATGCCGGATTAAGCCTTCTTCTCAGCCTGCTGCTGACCATTTTCCTGCTCGCACCGCTGTTCTCAAACAAAAGGAGACGGCCATACCATGTTGCAATTCCGAGGCTTTCGACCAGCCGATACCCGCTTGTCATCTCCGTCTGGGCAGCCTTGCTGATCCTGGCAATACCGGTCATTGCAAAAATAAAATTCAATGACGACATCCGGCAATTTGACATGACTTCTGAAATGACACTCAAGTCAGAGGCAAGCTACGACAGGAACTGGCAGACCGGCCCCCGCCCGGCCATGCTGATCGTAACCGGCAAATCCAAGGACAGCGTGTTGAAACGGGGCGAGTCATTGGCAGCGCAACTGCGCCAGGCCCTGCCTGGAACAGACTGTTTTTCACCGACCGACATTTCTCCTTCCGCTGGAAAAGCATCCGAACGCCTGTTGAAATGGCGGCGGCTGGAGGAGTCGGGACGCCTCCGGCAGATCTCAGAATCGATGCGGGAGAAGGCCGTTGAAAAGGGTTTTGCGCCGGAGTTCTTCAATCCATTTTTTGAAACTCTGATCGATGGCATCAAAGAACCGCCGGATACCGCGCCTGAACTTTTCCTGCCGATGCTCTCACGCACGATCACCTGTAACGGAGAGTGGAATTCCATGATGATATTCTTCCCGGATCTGGATCATGCCAATGCAAAGGCGCTTTCACTTGTGTCCGCGGATCCGGACTGCGCCGTCATCTCGCAAAAGAATTTCCGCCAGACAATGTCATCGGAGATATCCGGACGCTTTGCTTTCCTTCTCGCCCTGGCGGTGGTACTGACATGCATCATCACATTTCTTTTTTTCAGGTCATTCCTGCTCACTTCCGTGGCGTTGATTCCGACCATAAGCAGCCTGCTGCTAACTGGAGCTGTTTATGTGGCATTCAACATTCCAATCAATATTTCGGTATGCTTTGGCTGTATCATCCTGGCGGGGGTGTCCATAGATTACGGCATTTTCATGGTCCATGCCTTTTTGCGGAAGGAGGAACCGGCCATATCCGACGCCATCGCGCTGTCGGCCATAACCTTGATTTCAGGAGGGGCGACCATTGTCTTCACACAGCATCCCATGCTCCGTTACGCCGGCTACACGCTGATCATAGGGGTTGTTTTCGCATGGCTGTCCGCCATCATGGTAATACCTGCATTGCTCAAATTCCTCGCCAGCCGACGCATCCTCCTTCTGCCTTCCGCGCTTATCCTTCTGTTTTTCACCGGCTGCCGCAGCGAACCTTTCACCTGGCCGGAATTTCCGCCATTGCCGCCGGAAACCTCAAAGGAGGACATGCTGAAAACATGGTCGGCCGGACAGCCATCGGAATTCATAGTTGAAGCGGGCATCGTCCTCGAATATCGAGGACGATGCTTTTCATCGCTCTGCATGGCCCGCGTGAACAGCGCCGAACGCAAGATCGATGTCGTCGGCATGAACCCTGCCGGCGCTAAAATATTCGAGGCATCCGGAATCGGCGGTAAAACCAAATCCTTCTCAATCATGCCAATCCTGCCGGAGGAGATTGACACGTCCAAGGCCGGAGACGCAATTCTCGCCGACATCGGGAATATTTACTTTGATCTTGTCCCGAGCGGCAACTCAATCATAGGCAAACCTGACAATAATCGTCTGGCAATGACAGCGCATTCAACAGACAGCTCCCGCCTCGAATATTTGTTTGCCGGCAATCCGCCGCGTCTTATCCGCAAAAACTTTTATTGCAAAAACAGCATCGGGTGGCAGGTTTCGTTTTTCGAATTTATCGAGGCTGACGGGAAGCTCATACCTAAAAACATTGTTTATGACAACTTTAAATACGGCTACCGCTTGATTGTCCGGACTAGGACTGCCATTATTGTCAACAACGAAGGATTTCATCAATGAACAATATCGTCAAGGCGATAAAACAAGGCCTGCGGCTTAATGAACCATTGGCATCTGATGTCATTGCAGGCTCATTAGTGCTTGACTCGGATTTTCCAGGCTTCCGAGGGCATTTTCCAGGGAATCCGATTCTTCCGGGCGCCTGCCTGATTGAAGCCGCAGTTCAATTGATCTCCTGTGGAACCGGGAAGGCCCTGCTCCTTGCCGAGGTGGAACGCGTGAAGTTCTTTTCCCCGGTCAAGCCCGGTGAAGAGGTGAAACTCGATTTTAACATTGAATACCTGCCGGACGCCATCAGCGCCAAGGGCACGATGATGTCCGGAGACCGTAAAATCTGCACGATGAAACTGAAAATGACGGCAGGTTGCTGTGCCGGATAAAAGACTTAATGAACTTGTCCCGCTATTGTTGAATGTATTTTCATGCGTGCTATTGACCGGATTGACAATAATGGAATTGTTAGATAAATTGATCGCGTTTTCAGCAGGGTCAATCAGGTCACAATTCTAATTTCGCAGGAAAGGATTTTCAGATGCCTGAGCTATTCGACAAACATGGCGGTTTCCGGAAGTTGCATTCATTCACGCTGGCGACTATCATCCAGGCCGAGACTCTGAAATTCTGTCGTCGCTTCCTGACCTTCGATCACCGGGAGGCGGGCGCGAAATTCTACGACCCCAAGGGGCGGCAGTACGACCAGATGACGCAGGCCGCCCGCAGCGGGCGGCAGAACATCATCGAAGGGTCGGAGCGTTCCGCGACTTCCAAGGACACCGAGATGAAGCTCACCGATGTTGCGCGTGCAAGCCTGAGCGAACTTCGCGGCGATTACGAAATGGTGATCCTCGACCGGAACCAGCTTCCCTGGTCGGTGCATTCGCCGGAAGCGAAAGCTGTGAATGCCATATCGCTTGATCCGGCACCGTTCAGCGACGACATGGTCCATGAATCTGCGAAACACGCAATTGAACAGCGCAAGAAGTACGCCAGGTGGCTCGATTCCGATGATGCGGTGGTTGTGGCAAATGCCATGCTCATCATCATCGGGCGCTCTCTGAACATGCTGAAGAGCCAGATTGAGGCGCAAGGCGATGCTTTTGAGAACAAGGGCGGCTTTAGCGAACGGCTCACCGCCAAACGCATCGAGGCGCGTGAAAAGGACAAAACCCCATCGCCGGAATGTCCGCTGTGCGGCAAGCCAATGCGCAGGCGCAAATCAGCCAAGGGCGAATTCTGGGGCTGTTCCTCCTTCCCAAACTGCAAAGGAACGAGGCCGGTATGAAAGAAATGACAACAATGACCCGAATGACCACATTGAAAATGAGGTCAACAACGTCAATCAGGTCAGAAATAGAGACGCTATTACCATGAACCGTAAGAATTATTTTCAAAAGGATCCGGACAGCCCGCCTCCAATTGAAGCGAGCATCCAACGACGCATCCGCTTCAGCGATGTTGACGCACTGGCGATTGCCTGGCATGGACGATACCCGCAGTTTTTCGAAGAAGCCCAGACCGAGCTCGGACACAAATGCGGGCTGACCTACGATGTCTTCCGTGATGAAGGACTGGCAGCGCCGATCACGCAGATACACATTGATTATTTCCGCCCTCTACTGCTCGACAAGATCTTCACGGTGAAGGCGTCCCTGCTCTGGAATGATGCCGCGCGCCTCAATACTGAATACTGCATAACCGATGAAGACGGCCTTTGCGCCTGCACCGGTTATACTATCCAGCTTTTCATGGACCTTAAGACTCACGAACCTCTATGGCTGTCCCCGGAAATGTTAATACGCTGTCGTCAACGATGGAAGGCGGGGGAATTCCATGGGAAATAGTCCTGTCATTGTCTCAGCCGACCTGATAACCGCATACGGCCATGGTCTCAACCAGTGCTGGAATGGGTTCATGTCCCGGCAAAGACCGTTCACCCCGATTACAAGGTTTCCAACCACTGGAATTGAAGAAGTGGTCGCCGCAACCGTTCCTGACTCCTCGTATGACGGCAGCTTGTCGCTTGCAGGGCAGCTTCTGGGAAAAATCGCAGCGACCACGGTAGAACTGCCGGCGGAAGCAGAACTTTTTCTTGCGACAACCGTTGGAGAAATTGACCTGATGGAACAGGAGATACTATTGCACAGGACTGAAAAATGTGCTCCGACCTGTGGTTCCCTCCTTGCCAGGACAAAGACGATTTTCAATAAAAAGCACGCATCACTTATTTCTGCCGCCTGCGCTTCCGGCAATATGGCATTGGCCAGGGCGGCGGCAAAAATCCAGGCAGGCACAATCGAATATGCCATCGTCGCAGGCTGTGACGTCGTCAGTGAATTCGTCTTTTCGGGATTCTCATCCCTTGGAGCTATTGATTTGAAAGGCACACGGCCGTATGACCGCGACCGTGCAGGACTTACCCTGGGTGAAGCGGCCGGAGTAATAGTGCTTGCTTCGGAAGATGCCGCCCGCCGCGATGGGCTTCCGCGTCTTGCGCGTCTCGCCGGCTGGAACATGACCTGTGACGCCGTCCACATCACTGCTCCGAGGAGCGATGGTCTGCAGTTAGTCAATGCCATCCGTAATATCCTGAAGACATCCGGAATTACACCGTCTGAAATCGGGGGCATTATTGGTCACGGTACAGGAACAGTTTTCAACGACTCCATGGAAATAAACGCACTGAACGCAGTTTTCAATGAAAATGCCAGGCCCCTGTTTTCCACAAAGGGGGGAGTCGGACACACCCTTGGAGCGGCAGGCATCATCCAGGCCGCCGCAGCTGTCAAGGCAATACAGGAGCTGCTGCTGCCACCGCAGACCGGGCTGCGTGAACCGATGCCCGGAGCGGAACACATGGTTTCCGACCAGGCACAAAAACTAGTCGCTCCAAGAATTCTATCCCTCAATACTGGATTCGGTGGCATCAATGCTGTCTTACTGATTGAGGAGTGCTCATGAAAACAATAAGCCGGCAAACCTCATTTAAGCTTTCGCTGCGTGGAATGGCCCTGGTCAATTCCAGTCATGCACTAATGATGAACAAGGGACTTTCATTTGAATCGAAAGACGGAGTCGCCGGAATTTATCAGGAAATAGTCAGTTCTAAATCAATTCCCCTGATGCGTCTTGACAACTTCCGCCGTGCCGGTGAAAAAGCCCGTCTTGCCATGCTTGGTTCAATGCTTGCACTTGCCGATGCCGGATTAAGCACTGGCGGCAATGCTGCAATCATAGGCTGGGGCGGAGAAGAGAGCATGTCTGAAAACCGTGCATATTTCACCGATTATGCCGTGAACGGCAGATTCCTTGGCCGCAGCCAGCTCTTCGTAGGGACTCTTCCCAGCACACCTCTGTGCGAGGCCGCTATCTGCCTCAATCTTCATGGGCCTGTATACTATTTCCAGTCAGATGGCGGTCTTGATGCCGTTTTAACCGAAGCCGAATCACTTTTATCGTCCCAGTCGGCCGGACAGGCATTGCTCCTGGGATTCAGCCGTGGAGAACTGCTGGCTATGCTTCTTGAACAGTCCGGAGACCTGCATGATTTTTCACAATCGCTACGGGCAAGTGATATGCATGGCATATATAATAGTTTGAAAAAGGAAGCAGGGAATTGCTCGAAAAGGGGATAACACAGACATTCCTGTCTGTGATTGGATTTAAGGAACGCCACCAACTTGGTGGCACACAGGGCAGTGAAGCAAGCGGAAAAGAAAAGTATGCCGGCAGGTTGCCAGCGATCCGATATGATGAACACCATAAATACATGAAAACATTGGAAAAGTTATTATGAAAATCCTATTGATATATCCATCCTGGCCGAAATTGAAGAACCAACCGGTTTTCAATCTTCCTCCGATGGGGCCTGTTTCCTTTGCCGCCACGCTGCCACCTGATGTTGAAATCAGCTTTTATGACGAGAACGTGGAACCGGTCAACCTTGACGAGGCATCTGATCTCGTTGCTATTTCCTGTATGCTCACCTGCCAGATTCCCCGTGGCTACGAGCTGGCGGACCTGCTACGGAAACGCGGCAGGACAGTCATTTTCGGAGGCATTGCCGTAATGCTGCATGCCGAAGAAACGGCGTTGCACGCCGACAGCGTCTTTCTTGGCGAAGCCGAAAGCCGCATGGGAACGGTACTTGACGACTTCAAGAATGGCTGTTTGAAAAAAACATACAATTTCCTGTGTGATTTTCCTGACATGTCACTGATCGGTCCTGCGCGGCGCGGCATTCTAAAGCATTCCCTGTATAATTACCGCGGCGTCCAGATGGTTGACCTCGTTCACGCTTCGCGCGGGTGCCGTTTCAATTGCTTCCCATGCTGCACTCCGTATCTTGGGGGCCGCAAATTCCGTCCGCGTCCGCTGGACAAGGTAGCCGAGGAAATTGCAGGAATTGACAACAACCGGCTCTTCCTGGTGGACAATTCGCTGGCGCAGGACGATCAATGGGAGAAGGATCTCTTCAAAACGCTTGCACCGCTGAAGAAAAAATGGATCTCCCATCCGATCAAGAACGATGATGAAATCTTGAAACTGGCGGCGGAGGCCGGTTGCTGGTATGTCTATCAGGCAGTCTTTGACACTTCAGACTACATACGTGAAAGAATCAAGAAATACAAGTCATATGGAATTGGGGTTGAAGGGACGATAATTCTAGGAACCGACGACCAGGATGAGGATTCGATACGGCGCCTGATTGATTTCCTGCTGGAAATAGAACTTGACCTGGCTGAATTTACCGTGCTGACTCCATTCCCGCACACGCCTATCCGGCAAAAGCTGGAAGCGGAAGGAAGGATATTCCACAATGACTGGGTTCGCTATACCGCCGGAGAAGTCGTGTTCCGTCCGGCCCTTATGAGCCCGGACAAATTGAATGAAATGTATGAATACGCCTGGTCGGAATTCTACCGCGACATGAGCAAGGAAATGAAAATGGCGAAACTGTTCCTTGATGTCATAAAAAAAGAAAAGGCCGATGGTTCATACCGGGGAAGAACAGTCGAACAGTCGAACAGTCGAACAGTCGAACAGCCGAACAGCCGAACAGCCGAACAGCCGAACAGTCGAACAGTCGAACAGCCGAACAGTCGAACAGCCGAACAGTCGAACAGCCGAACAGTCGAACAGTCGAACAGCCGAATGTCGAATGACGAATGAGAACGGAGAATAGGAAGAGAGTTCGGAAGTTCGGGAATGCGGAAGTTCGGAAGTTTCGGGGAACTGGTCGGTGGTCAGTGGAGACAATGGATGGTAATGGCTCAGTTATATCCGGCATCTCCTAAAGGACCAAACACAGAGGGCGCAGAGGAATTACATTTTTCCGCAGGAATATGTGGAATATTCTTTTTCCTTCTCTGAGCACTCCGAACAACTAAATATCTTAGGAATAACGTGCCATGCTGGGGAAGATGCTGATTATAAAGCAGAAATACTCTAACCGTTGCTGTGATTCCGGGAGGCATACGGGAAGATTTCAGGTGGATTTATGTGTCGCCCTCTGCGAGGGCTGCCGGATTTTTTTTAAAAGCTGATTCAATTCCAGGGATTTTCATTTGCGGGCATATCATTGATGATTCCTTGAATACACAGGAATAGAATATTAGACTATCTTACAAAGGGAAGGTTTGATAATATGATTACTCTACAAAGTCCAATTTTTAGAAAGGTAAAGCTCCTGGCTGATATAGACAAGCTCAAGCTTGTTGATTTGATTCTTCATGATTTGGACAAGCCGGATCCTGAAATTGACATGATCTGGGCGGACGAATCGGAAAAACGCTGGAATGCCTACAAGAAAGGCAAGCTCCGGACAAAGTCACATGCTGAAGTAATGAAGAAATACAAATCACGTGCATAATCTGCGCCATACAGAGTTTTCGGAAAACGAACTTGACGACGCTTTCCACTGGTATGATATCCAAGGCGATGGCCTTGGGTACAGATTTTTAGAAGAGGTAAACGGTACATTATCCCGCGTAATCATGAATCCTGAAATCTATGCTGAGATAAAACCGGGAATAAGAAGGGCTCTTGTAAAAGTTTTTCCTTATGGAATTATTTTGCCATCGATAAGAACGACATCATAATTCTCTCTGTCGCCCATCTGCACAGAAGACCGTTCTACTGGATTGACAGAATTGGCTAATCTGGTAAAATCCAAGTTCAAATCCCGATTTTCACCTAGTACCGACAAACACAAGCGAGTTTCTAATTTCAAACAAAGAATAATACGCAAACTAAAGTTTGTACTCCAACGAAGAAGCATTCCTGTCGGAGTTCAAGCCCTGGTAGGACGTCTTGGGCGTGCAGTCAAGCTTCAGCTTGACTAATGCACTCAAATTCCATCGGAATTAATTTCCTTAAATCTTAACTTGGACATTGGAAATCCCTTGTCCGATATTGGATATTCTGCGTTGCGGCAATTGGCCGCTTAATTAGAAGGTGCTCAGAAATTGGTAACGCAGACATTCCTGTCTGCGATTGAAAATTAAATTTGAACCTACAGACAAGAATGTCTGTGTTACTTTTCACACAAATTCCATATTGGGATTACCTTTCCGAGCAGGCTCTAATTAAAAAATATGGGAATCCACTATGCGGATACTGCTCTTGTCCACAAATACTTTTTCCGAACCTTATGCGGTCTACCCTCTGGGGATGAGCGTAATAGCCGGGGCATTGACTGCCGCCGGACATGAGGTCAGGCAGTTCGACCCAATGGTATGCGGCAGGGATGAATGCAAAAATCAATTGGCCGGACTGGTACAGGAATTCCGTCCCGACATAATAGGCGTCAGCATCCGCAACCTGGACAACATGGACAGTTCGGACGAATCTGAACCTTTAATTCATGGCAGTATAGAAATAGTCCGGCAGCTGAGGAAGTTATCCTCGGCACCGATCATCCTGGGCGGCAGCGGATTTTCACTGCAGCCGGAAACGATCCTGAGGTTGACAGGAGCAGACTACGGTATCGTTGGAGAAGGAGAAGACAGCGTGGTATCCCTGGTTGCCCGTCTGTCCAAAGGCGGAAACATTACAGAAAAACTGCATTATGCCTGTTCCAAGGAGCAATTCGGGGCAAGCTATCAGGAAGACATCCTGTCCTTTTACAACAACGAGACCAACATCATCCCGCTGCAGACCAAGCGGGGGTGTTCAAGTAAATGCATTTACTGTACATACCCGCTTCTGGAGGGAAATCGTGTCAGGATGCGCGATCCGGAACAGGTCATCTCGGAAATCATCAGGATACGTCAGCAATTTCCTAATGCCATGCTGTACTTTGTCGATGCCGTCTTCAATGATCCGGGCAAGAAATACCTTGAACTGCTGGAGCTGATGCTCCGCCGCAACGTTGTTGTGCCATGGACCGCATTCATCACTCCGGAACAACTGGAGGAAGAAGAGATCAGGCTTATGGCGGCCGCAGGCATGACTGCGGTTGATCTGGGGCTTGACGCAACCACAGACGCCACTCTTGCGGGAATCGGGAAGAATTTCACATTCAGGGATATTCCACAGATATGCCGCACGATGCAGAAACTCGATGTCGAGGTTACTGCCAGCGTGATGTTCGGCGGCCCCGGAGAAACCGAACAAACAGTGATGGACGGAATCGCAAATCTACGTTCATTGGAGCCAGCATATTCAATAATCTTCTCCGGCATAAGGATATTGCCGGGGGCGCCATTGCTAGACCTGGCCAGGAAGCAGGGGATGGTTCCACCGGACTGGGACGAGATCAGCAAGATCTACTATTTCGCCCCGGGCTTGTCTCCAGCCTGGCTTGATCATGCCCTCAAATCCGCTTTTGCCGGGAACCGGCACTGCATCTACCCGCCTGGATCGCGCAACGATCAGTTGAAGAAAATTCTTCGGCTGGGCTATGTCAAACTGAAAAACCTGCAGTTGATGAAGGGCTCATCATGACGACAACGGCATCCTATCGTTTCGACCTTGAAAAAGTCTGGTGCGTGATCCCCGTGTACAACAACGCGGGGACCGTGCTTGATGTGGTGTCACGCTGCCTTCAGCATATGAGGAATGTCCTCGTCGTTGACGATGGCAGCACAGACTTGAATTTGACCGAGGCCTGCGCCAGGCTGCCGGTAACGGTCATCCGTCATTCCAAGAACCGCGGAAAGGGAACGGCAATCCTCACTGCTTTGGAATTCGTCAAAGACAGGGACGCCGACTATATGATCACAATTGATGCCGACGGACAGCATTATCCGGAAGACATCCCGCTTTTCTTTCCAATACTAGAGGCCAATGACTATTCCCTGGTGGTCGGATGCAGGGATTTTTCAGGAGGGAATGTTCCACGGTCAAGCCGTTTTGGACGCGCGTTCTCCAATTTCTGGATGAAACTTGAAACCGGGCTTGACTGTGGCGACTGCCAGAGCGGATTCCGCGCGTATCCTGTAAAATATATTGCCCAGCTGAAATTCCTGTGCAGCAGGTATAATTTTGAAACAGAAGTACTCGTCAAATGCGCCTGGGCTGGACTGGAACTTCATTCGCTGCAGGTCCGTTCATGGTATCCGGAACCCGGCAAGAGAATATCGCACTTCCGGCCGTGGGGAGATAATTTCTGGATCTCCTGCATTCACGCCCATCTTCTGGCGCGACGGATACTGCCGATACCGGTCAGGCGTTTGCGTCCAAAACCCAAGCCATCACTGTCGATCTTCCCCCTGTCTCATTTTTTCTCCTCCCTCCTGCGTGAAAACACTACTCCCGGCGGACTTGCCGCCGGCGCGGCTGTTGGCACCATCATCGGCATCATTCCGATACCCGGGGTTCAATCCATCGCGATAGTCTATGTAGCCAAGCGGCTTCATTTGAACATAGTCCTGCCCCTGCTGATTCAGAATCTCTACATGCCTCCGTTTGCTCCGTTCCTGTGCATTGAACTGGGATATTGGCTGCTCAATGGGACATGGCTGACTGAATTCACCTTCACGACGCTCTGCGCACAAATGCACTACCGTCTAGCCGAATGGTGGATTGGCAGTCTATTGCTGGCTCCCGTCTTTGCCGCCTTGACGGCAGGAGGCACCTATATTGCAGCGGTATTCATTCAACGCAGAAGGACTCGGCAGCAATGAAGGCAGAGTCATCCCGCAGCATAAGGGATGATCCGCCTTCACAGAGAAGCTACGGCGCGACAAGATGGATTGCTGGATTACTGGATGATTGGGTTTGTGTTCAAATAAAATTAAAAGGGCTATCCTGTATGCAAAAATTGAAAAAGTCATTTCGCATTTTTCTCATAGAATTGTTCTATCCCTATGTCTTCGACACCCAACCATCCAAGCATCCATCAATCCAATCATCCATGGGGCGATAGGCAATGAATGATAACAGATCCATGCAGGGGCTGAGTGCCACAAGGGGAAATTATTTTGGTATTGGTTTTTTCAGGCTGCTGCTGAAATTCGGCGGAATAAACCGCGCCTGTGAATTTGTCTGGTTCATAGCATTGTTCTATGCGCTGTTCGACCACAGGGCAAGACGCTCAACCATGCCCTACCTGCGGCACCGTTTTCCCAAAGCCGGATTATTCCGCCTGTGGTGCTGCGCCTATCGTCTGATGGTCAGCCAGGGACAATCCCTCCTGGAGGCGGCGGCAGTCAATAACGGAGCTGAATTCTCCATCATTTCAGAAAACAATTCCGAACTCCGGGATCTGATACTCAAATCCAGACGCGGCATAATCCTTCTGATCTCCCATTTCGGACCTTGGCAGGCCTCCATGTCAACAGTTTTAGACTATGGGCGCAATGTGACCATCCTCGTACAACGTGATCAGAATGTGAACGTCGACAAGATGATGGCCGTCAAGAACAGCGGCCTGACAATCAACACCGTCTTCACTGATGATTTAACCGGTGGGATCCTCGACGCCATGTCCGCCATAGAGCGCGGCGACATTGTCTGCATCATGGGGGACCGCTGCCGTGAAAAAGATGCTGTCCTGATTGATTTCCTCGGGGAACCGGCGAGATTCCCCTTCGCCGCATTTTATCTTGCGGCAAAATGCGCCTGTCCTATCGTGCCTATGTTCGTGTTCCGCGAAAAGCGCAATGATACCTTGCTGTTCCATTTTGGGAAGGCGCTCTATCCGGAATGCCGGGCGCAGGGGCATCACCGCCGCGAGAGCCTGCGCCCATACGTTGCAGCGTATGCCGCCGAACTTGAAGAAGCTTCCCTCAGGTTCCCGTTCCAATGCTACATTTTTGAGGACGTATGGGGAAAACCATCAGGATGAGGCTGTTGTTATTTCTTTTGCAGCGCGGTTCTGAATTCCTGATTTTTCAAAAGGCCGTTGACTGCATTTATGTAGGCATCGCTCAGTGTTTCATAGTAATTTTCAAGCCTATAAGAATGTCCAAAACGTTTTGCAGTGCCGGACATCATGCCTTGCCAGACGACATTGCCTGCAGTACTTTCAGCAGTTATTTTAATTCCCACGGTTGCATTATACATGTTATCTTCAATGACATAGAATTCCAGGACCTCGCCTTTTATAGTCATGTTTGCATTATCATCCACTACGTCCAGGCCGCGCTGCTTGACGACAGCTATGAATCTAGTCCTGCACCAGGCGGCGACATCATCGGATGTTGAGACCAGCCTGTCCTTTTTATTTTCAATATTTCTGGCGATCTCCTTTTTATTTTCCCGTGAGTCGACGAAGGGCAGGATCTTGTATTTGTGGGTAAATATGCCGGCCGGCAATGCTGAGCCAGCATCATTGATGTCCTTGGTCGGTTTCCAGACCAGCGGTACGTCTGAAAGAATCTTCGGGGTGGAGCATCCAAAAAGCATCGCCATAACCGAAAGGCAACCCAAAACATAAAATCCAAGTCTGCATTTCATAAATCGTCCTCCAGTTTAAGAGTTAACGGCTATACGTCCCATCCATACCATCGTAAACATAATCCATATTTATAAATTGTTCAAGGTAGGGCGCGTTCAGAGTTTACCCCGGTTCCTAAAAGGACATCGGGGTAACGCGCCGACTCAAGAACGGACACCTCGGAGAGGCATCCCTACCTTTAAAAATAAAGACTGACGCGTTACAGATATGGAAACATTTCCCCCTGCCATGCTTGATGTATGCTCCACAGCCTGCTATCTTTCCGGAGACATGAAAATAAAAAGTACTATCAGCTCATCCCTAACATGTTGCAACGGCTACAGGCGATGGATCAGCGCCGTTTTATTCTTGCTTGCGCTTCTCCAGAGTTCATGCGCGGAGCTGTCTGTCAGGGAAGTCTCGGACCCCGCAGAGGCCATCTCCAGGCTTAAATCCGGCGGAACCCTGAAAGATGAAATTGACACACTTGTCAACCCGCTTATCTGTTCCGGGGAAAATGTCAGCGCCGTGGTTGGAGTTGTAATGCCGGATTCGAGGACCTACGTCTACGGGTACGGCAAAACCGAACTTAATGCGGGTTCAACGCCTGATGGCAGGACGATTTATTCAATTGGCTCCGTCTCCAAGGGATTCGTAAGCCTGCTGCTGTTCCGGATGATTGAAGAAGGGGTTATCGTCAAAAATGAAACGATCGGCGATATCCTCGGGCCCGACTTCAAGCCGGAAGACGAAAATGTCGCCAGAATCACCCTCATCCAGCTGGCGACACATTCCTCTGGCATGCCAAGACATCCGCAGACTGTCAAACTGCTCTACACCTTTTCCTGTTTTTTATTTACAGGCAATAATTTTTATGAATATATCGACAGCGCCGAAGGATTGAAATATCTTAACGGGGTTCACCTGGACAAGGATCAGATCGGCAAATACACATACTCCAATGTCGGTGTCGGACTGCTCGGTTTTCTGCTTGCCAAGAAAGCGGATAAATCATTGACGGAACTGCTGCAGGAGAAAATTTTCAGGCCGCTTAAGATGAAGGACACTGCCATCACCCTGGACGATGAACAGAAAAACAGGCTCGCCGTAGCATATTCCGGAGACCAGCCCCTGTTCCGTCTGCGAAACACCCCTCTTGAACCCTGGAAATTCACATATTTCATGGAAGGCACAGGCGCTGTATATTCGACCGCCGATGATCTGCTGCTCTTTATCAAGGCGCAGCTTGGGTTCCAGTCCCCTCCACCGCTGGATGCAATTATTCCGAAAACCCAGGAGATACAAGTACATGCCGACACGATCAACGTGGCCTCCGGCTGGCTTACGGAAAAACCCTTTCCGGACTCCAATGAGATTTATTTCCAATACGGACTCACTTCGGGATTCAACTGCTATCTCGGATTTGACCGGGAAAATAAGATTGGAGTTGTGGTTTTGAGGAACAATTTCAATTGGCGGGACAAGATCGGACACAATCTCATCCTCCGCATAGCCGGAAGCATCAAGGGAACCTCTAAAAATTGACATATGGCGCGCAACAATAAATTATGGATTTATGGCAAGGAGTGGAATTCAGGAGCAGCCCTGAAACGGGCTGTGACTGAGTTCTGGACGAAGCCAGAATCCATAAGAACTTGTTGCCTCAAAGGTTGCGGTTCTTTTTGGCTCAAAGAAGAATGTTTCCCGAGCTCCTATGGACTCGGGATCTTCGACTTCTCTCGGCGTATCGCCTTGGATACGCCTACGTTCAGAAATTCTCTTTGCGCTTTCAAAAATCTTCCGCAACGCGCCAAATGTGAATCTTTAGAGGTTCCCTCCAGGACAACAGCCTTCCGGAAAAATAATCACCAATCGACAAGCACCATTGGAAGACGGTGCCTGACATCGGTACGTTTTTTGGAATTCAGGATGAGGACGAACTCCCTGCCCCAATCGTCGATATTGTTCTGGGTATGCCTATACCACCACAGGCCCGCCGCATCAAAAATGGCGATACGATCCTTTTCCCTTTCGGCGAACATGCAGACCAGCGTTCCGCTCTCGGCATCCTTGAGTCTCCCCTCGATCGCAATTTCCCCGGAATTGAAAAATGTAAGAAGACCTACGCCAGGCACGAAAAATCCAGCAACGCTCTCTACGACATTGAAAAAGGATTTCGAAGGGACGATCTGGACAAGGGAGAGTTCAAGGACAATGGTCTGGGCGTCCGGAGTACTGGTCAGCTGGAATCTTTTCCTGGGATCGCCTGCGACCGCGTTCCTGAATGAATATTGAATATACCTGGCACAATAGGTGCATTCTTTTGCACGGGCATAGAACATCTCGGATTCGTTCACCCTCTCCCATGGGTTTTTAGAAATGACATGTTCAGTGCTCACTTTTGAGATCATCATCTTACTGTACTTGCTTATGTCGACGGCTGGATTGAACCAGAATCTGCGAAACGGAAAAGTCGGAGGCATCTCGCGTAATTTCGGCTGTTGCGGCAGAAAGGACGTCTGACGCGCGGGTTCCGCCCTGAGGACATGATAGTAGGAGTTGCATCCGAAAGACAGGGACAGCAGGAATACCAGGACAAGCATCTTGGTGTATTTACTGCAGATTCCTGCTTTGGAGCTGTTGCCGATCAAGCCAGAAAGGAATTGGGGATTGGAGCGGACAAGATCCATCGGAACTCGTTTTTCTTTAAATATGGTTTCCTACAATCTATTCCCGGGAGAAGGCATTTTCAAGATTTGAACAAGCTGCTTTGCAAGCTCATGAATTAATCAGGCTGGATTTGGTTTTATCTGCATTGGGGATATATTGACCGAGCGATAACCATTTAAGGACTTCCAGGACAAATGAGGTTGCAGCATTATGGATGATTCAGTCATTGCCTTCAGGACAGAATTTAAAAACAATCTGATTGAATGGCTTCAGATGAAGGACAAGACATCGGAAGACATCGATGACAACGACCCCCTGTTCGGCACTGGACTAGGGCTTGATTCACTTGATGCCGTTGAAATTGTCATAATGCTTCAACGCAAGTACAATATCCCGCAAAAGGACATCGAGTCGCGCAAGGAAATTTTTGCGACATTGGCCACGTTGAGCGACTACGTCCAGGAAAAATCCAGACGGTAAAATATGGCTCAATCATCTCCTGTCATCACCGGTATCGGATGTATTTCCTGCGTCGGCGATGGCTGCAATGACACTTCCGCCTCCCTCTTCCGGCAGCCTGTTCTCCCGGCACCGTCAATTTACGCTGGCAGCACGCTTGATTTTCCGGTTTTTGAATTAACAGGCTTCAAATCGGAGAAGGATCAGCCGGGGGGGCGCACCCTTGCCCTGCTGCGGCACGCGTTGGACCAGGCGCTTCTGCAGGCAGCCCTCCCGCCGCAGGAACTTGCATCACTCCGTGTTGGAGTCTGCATTGGAACCACCATCGCATGCCAGTTGAACAATATTCCTTTTTATGCCGAACTCCGGGCCTCAGGCACCGCTCCGGCAAAACCATTGATCAATTTCATCAGCGGCTCTCCTGCGGAATGGATCCGGCGTGAATATGCGCTCAACGGTCCGGCATTAGCCGTTTCGAATGCCTGTTCGTCGGGAACCGACGCAATTGGCATGGCGTCCCTGTGGGTACGTTCTGGACTCTGCGACATTGCGATTGCCGGAGGAGCAGATGAACTCAACAAAGTACCCATGGCAGGTTTTCATGCCCTGGGAGTCTGCTCCAAATCACCGTGCAGGCCGTTCGACAGCAGCCGCGACGGCTTGAATCTGGGAGAGGGAAGCGGTGTTGTCATCATAGAATCAGCTGAGTCTGCAGGAAGACGCGGCATCAGCCCGCTTTTCTCTGTTGCAGGATATGGGACAGCCGCCGATGGCTTCCACATTACAAAACCCCGCCCTGACGGTTCAGGCCTTGAACAGGCTGTCAATTGCGCCATGAAAACTGCCGGCATACAGGCTTCCGACATAGCCTTTGTCAATGCACACGGCACTGGAACAGGCGGGAACGACAGCCTGGAGGCATCTGTGCTGTTCCGCATCTTCGGTTCAAGTGTCAAATATCTGTCGACAAAACGCATGACCGGCCATACGCTCGGAGCTGCCGGAGCGCTTGAATTCATCTTCAGCGGCATGATGCTGTCAGAAGGCAGGGCCGGGCCCAGCCACGGATTCGAAAATCTGCCGGATGATATTCCTGTGGCACCACTAACTTCACCGATCACCATCAACGGTAGATTCGCACTGTCAACTTCCCTGGCTTTCGGCGGCTGCAACAGCGCTTTAATTGTTGAAAGGCCGGGGTGAAATCATGTTTGTCTCTGGAATTGGCGCCATAAGTGCCCGCGGAATCGGCACTGGAAACCTGGAAACGCTTGAACAGGACAGCGAAATCCGGGAAAGAAGCATCAGCAAGGATGCGTTGCTTTCCGTCAAGAACAAATACGATCTCCGGCGGGCCGACCGATACACCGCCATTGCCATGGCTTCCGCAGTCCAGGCATGCGCTGATGCAGGCTTCACTGATTGCGCCATGGAAGGCATTGGAATCATAATTGCCAGTGCATTCGGTCCGCACAGGACGACTTTTGCATTTCTCAATGATATCCTTGACTACCCGGAAGACCAGGTGCTCCCCACCACTTTTTCACACTCTGTCCACAACGCTGCGGCATCCTATGTGGCGTCATCACTGCAAATAAGAGGGCCGACGATATCCCTGACCGGTTTCGAAGACCTCTGGTTCGATGCACTGGAATTATCTGGAGTATTCCTGAATTCCGGCGGCTGCAAGCGGATTCTGCTCATTGGAGCCGAGGAACTGGCACCCCTGACCCAGAGCCTCCCTGGCATTTTGCCTGAAAGCTTCCCCTGCAGGCTTATGGAAGGCTCAGTGGCGCTGCTGCTTTCATCCACGCCCGAAGGCAGGAATTATACAGCCATCAGCTGCCGTCGGAAATCCGTCTGCAGGGAAATACAGAATCGTCATTCTTCCTGTGCCGCAGCAAATGATTTTCTCGGTGGCGCTTTCCAGACCGCGCTCAAGGCCCTTGCTTCGAGCAACCAGCCAGGGTCAACTATTTCCATCGATTCAACTAGTGGCTCAATAGCATTTTATAAAACAATATAATGACGAGGTTAATTCCATGGAAAATCCTACTGCGGATCAAGTCAAGGCATGGCTGCTTGAGGAAATCTCCGCCATTACCGGCACAGACGCAAAACTCATCGATCCTTCCCATTCCCTTTCGCAGAACGGCATTTCCTCCATGGGATTTGTGGAACTGCTTATAGGAATCAGCCGTGAATTCAAGATAGAGCTGCTTAATTCAGAACTCTCCGCCTCCGATGTGGCTTCCATCGACGCATTTGCAGCCAAAATTGCCAGGACAGGCAGCTAAAGCGGGCTTTGCCCGCAACCCAAACTCGAAATCCGAATATCGAAATCCGAAACAAATACGCTTAAAAACATAGGACTGTGAAATAAAGGCGCCTTAATGCTGTTGTCAGAAAAAAAACATTACTACAATGGGATTGACTGGGTTGCAGCTGCGCTCAACTACCAGTGCCGCCTCACTCCTGCGCGCGGGAATAATTTCCTGATAGTCCTTGATCTCGGCGCTCACCCATTCTCCTCCGCCAAAAAAACCCGCTTATTGGATGCCTGCAACGCAATACTTCCCCTGCTTAACGGGAGCATCAGGCGCGCCTGGCATCTGGCTCCATACTGGCAGACGGGCAATGGATCAGGGGTTCCGTTCTCGGAAAACTCCCCAGCAGATGATGCCGGCGCAGATTCCGTCCTGTATAAATTCATGAATGAACCGCTCCCGGAAGACACAGGCCTCGAGATAAAGCTGATTTCCTTCAATGGTTCAGGACGTCTCATCTTCAAGTTCAGCCATCTCCTTTTTGATGGCCGCGGGGCGGAACTGTTCCTGAGAGCCATTGACGGAGGACATTCCGATCTCATGGCAATGCATCCTGGATTGCCGCACCCCGAACTTAATAACTGGACAGAGCAGTTCAAGGCCGGTAAAATCGTCCACCGTAAAAGACTGGCAATTCTGGAGAAACATAAGATCGCCGCGCTGCCATCTGGGCAATTGACTGCGATGCCAGCCAGATTCCGCGTAATACAACTTGATCCCGCCGCCAGTGCCGGTCTTCAGAAAAAATCCGAACGCGAAGCCGGTCCATTCATGCTTGGAATCTACCTGGCATCCATAGTCTGCCACTGCTTCGATCATTTTCTGGATGCCCGCGGCATCAACGGCGATATCATGCTGCCAATGTCGGTTGATCTACGGGGATTTGGCGTTCCGGCCAACACTGTTTTTTTCAACCAATGGAGCTTTTCACCGCTGATCGCCGAACGCGACGAACATCGGGAGCTAGCTGGCTGGATTGGTAAATTGAAAAAACAGATGATGTCAAATGCCGCCGATAAAATACCTCAATCACTTCGGACCGCATCCCTGCTGTCACGTATCCTTCCCCTGCCAATAATGTCGCTCTTCTCAAAAAACATATTCGGACAGACCGCCGGAAGCATCATGTTCTCATTTGTATCAGGGAGCTCCCTCGCCCCGTCTTTCATCGAAACTCCATTGCGCAACATGTATCACCTGCCACTCATGCCGCCGCATCCTGGAATCGGCGTATTCTTCAACAGTTTCGAGGATCGCATCAATGCTGTCATTTCCTACCGTGAAGGGATACTTTCAGAGGATGAAATAGACGAATTCACGCAGTCCATTGAAAAATGCCTGAGAAAATGTCATCCTCAAGGATGACGGATTAATGGATTGATGGATTAATGGATGATTGGGTTTGAACTCAAGTAAAAAGGCCCTATTGCACGCAAATATTAAAAAACAATTTGAATTTATTTACAGGATTGTTCTATTCTCATGTCTCTGACAAGCAACTATCCAGTAATCCAATCATCCAGGAAACTTCAGTGAATATTTACAGGACAATAAAGAGCGAAGTCGGATCATATGATGGCATCGCCGTCATTGAGGACAAGAGGGCCATAAGCTATAAGGAACTGTTTGCGGATGTTGAAAAAACTGCGGCAGTTCTGATATCCTCAGGCATCGCTCCCGATTCCAGAGTTGCCATTAACGGCGAGAACTCCTATGAATATGTGGTCGTCTGCCTGGCGCTTCTGTCCATTGATGCAGTCATTGTCCCGATATCAATCCACGCCACCGCTGCGGAATCGGATAATATTATCGAACGTATCGCTGTAAATTTCCTGATCTCCGACAAGCCGGGTGTAAAAGGATTCCCGCTGTTTGAAGGAAATGTACACCCGTACAGGATTATTCCGACCAACTGCGAAATCAACCCTGTTGCATTGCCTGATGGCCGCCGTCCAGCCTTCATACGTTTTTCCTCCGGGACAACTGGAAGCAGCAAAGGAGTAGTACTCTCACATCAAGCCATACTGGAACGGACTGCGGCCTGTACCGGCCTGGGGATAACGCGTGGAGAGCATATCCTCTGGGTATTGGACATGGCATTCCATTTTATTGTCACCATCCTGCTTTTTATCCGCAAGTCCGCGACCATTGTCATATGTGGACGCCCAGTAGAAACCAAGATGATCTCCATCCTGCGGCAATTCCCGATCCGTCTCGTCTATGCAACCCCCTATCATTACCGACTGATGCTCAGTTCATCTGAACTCAAGAAGGAGGACATGTCGGGAATTCGCCTGTTGGTTTCCACTGCCATGAAACTCACAGCTGCCGATGCAAATGACTTCAGGAATAAATTCAATGTCAATTTGGCGCAGGCCTATGGAATCATTGAAATAGGCCTGCCCTGCCTCAACCCTGTCGCAACTGAAAAAATTGACTCGGCCGGTCAGGTTCAACCTGGATACAGCGTGAGGATAAACAACCCTGATCCGGACGGCATCGGCGAAATACTCATTCGGGGACCCGGCATGTTTGATGCATATTTTTCCCCGTTCCTTCCGCGGAATCAAGCATGCCCCGATGGATGGTTCAATACCGGTGACCTTGGCTATGTCGATAACGACCGCTATCTCTTCATTGTCGGACGCTCAAAGAACGTGATAAATTTCATAGGCATGAAAATATTTCCAGATGAGGTTGAAGCCGCCCTCTGTTCCCATCCGCTGATCGCCGAAGCCAGGGTCTATGGCAGGAAAGACCCCCTTTTCAGTGAAATTCCTGTCGCTGAGATAGTACTTAAGAATCCGGAACAGCCCGTGGCTGATCTGGCCCGGCAGCTGCGCCGCTATTGTTTTTCCCGTTTATCCGAATACAAAGTCCCCAAGGAATTAACCGTCGTAACCGCTATTCCGAAAACTCTCAGCGGTAAAATTGCCAGATGCGGGAAAGGACAATGAAACGGTATCGAATTAAAGAGTTGCATGAATCCCCACGCTGCCCTCAATGCTGGCGCGACGGCATGACCAATTTTCTTAACTTTTTTGCCATTTACTCAGACGTCTACCGCCAAGCGGTTCCGCTGGTGGGGAACCTCCTCCGTCAAAGCAGGGAGAATACCATCGTCGACCTGTGCAGCGGCAACGGACTCTATATGCTGCAATTCTTAAAATCATTGAAAGAACTTGCTCCGGGCCGGGATGTCCAGGTGCTTCTGACCGATCGTTACCCCAGCAGGAGTTCAGCTCAGGAAATCACAAGACTTAAAAATGGAAATGTCGGATACTTCCCTGACCCGATTGACGCCGCCGACGCCTTGCGCCGACTTCCAGGAATTCATGTCATGTTCTCGGCCATGCACCATTTTGACGAGGAAGAGCTGAAGACATTGCTGCAAACCGCGGCAGCCAATGGACGCCCGGTCGCCTTCTTCGATTATTCCAGACGCAACCTGTCTGCGGACGTACTGCCTCTCCTGCTGGTACCCCTTCTCATTTTCCTGACCGCCCCGCTGATTCGTCCATTTTCCTGGCACCAGCTCTTTTTCATCTATATCATACCAGCAATTCCGTTCCTTGTAATGGTGGACGGTTTCATATCCCGGCTCCGGAGCTACAATTGCCTGGAACTAAGTGAAATAATTAAAACCCTCGACAGCTTTCAAGATTATCATTGGGAATCCGGCAAATTCAATTCCCTGATGGGGCTTTGCTCTGTCCGTTATATTATCGGGTCACAAAAAAAACGAGAATAGAAAAAGCGGTTCAAAGTTTACGTCCCTTCAGATACCGCCCCGTACACCACTGCAGGCTATTCGCTAGAGGCAATTTCAAAATTGCCTCTTTTGAGCTGATTTCTTATATTGGAGTACAAGCTTCAGCTTGCGTAACCTGTTGTCGAAGATCCCGGCCCCTATGGGCGTCGGGAAATACAAGAGCAAACTAAAGTTTGTACTCCAACGGAGATTGTTCCCGCAACAACCGTTTTCGGGAGTTTTGAAATCAGCTCGCTATAAATAATATCAGAGTATTCAACTGTCATTGCTGGTGACATAAGTTCCAAGAAAATCAATAATCCTTGTGAGAATGGATATCTTCTGCCCATCGGGAAGGGTTATCTGGACTTTATTCTTCAGTCCTCCAGCTGCGATTTTCGCAATCGCGCCGTCTGTCATGTCCTCATTGAAATGGTGCAGTGGCGGACTTACAGATATCACTCCTGTGGCGTGACACTGAGTCGTCTGGCATTGAATTTGTCTATGAGTAGATTCCCGCTGCCGGCAGGAGCGGCGCCAGGGCTGACAATCTGCATTCGGACCGCAATCCGCCATCCTTGCTTCAACGCCATCTCCCCGTTCCACTTGAAGTCAGGAGGGAATCCGCCATATCCGTTTGCGCTGTTCAATTTGAACTCACCCAGATACCGGTACTTTTCCCCTTCGGCATCAAGCATGTAAATGGTGACAACCGCAAAGCCTGCACTTTCGGAGAGGCGCTTGATCAGTTTTCCTGAAATCTCCATTTGATACCATCCATCACTTGGGGCATTGAAGAAGACGACGGAAGAAGGACTTCTCTGACCACCACCAGAAGCCTGTGCTGAGATTTCAGCGCCCGGGGCATTGTCATTTTTCAAATAAGTTCCTGTAAAGTCCGGATTCAGCCCGGCTTGTCTGGCGGCGGTCCATAATCCGGCCGGCCGGGAATTCATGTCGGCGAAACTGAATGACTCCTCAACGGAAGAATTTTCAGGTTTCAGAATGTCTTTCGGCTTATGCAGATATTTTTCGTAGTTGGCGATCATGCTTGTCTTGAATTTTCTTTCCGCCGCCTGGCATCCACCAATCACCGGCCAGAGCGGAATGGTGTTCTTTCCGGACTTGAGATTCTGGAAAGGGCCGGGCAGCCGGTGATCCGCCGGCATGGCATCTCCGTTGTAGTCGATATCGACAAGATCGATCTCAAGAGATCTTGCCGCGAGGAAGGCGTCATTTATCTTGATGCTGATATTTGGGATTCTGGGACGCAGCAGAATGGTGAGGTCCTTGGTAAATTCAATGCTTTGCCCATCCTGTTTCATCAACAGCCGCCATTGGATCATATCCAGGAACGGGTGCGCTGGCCAATTTGAAAGGTTTGGCCGGTTCTCCTGTGGAATTCCGGCTTCCTTGAGCTTTGTTTCAAGCGCTGAAACGACTTCCTTGCCGGGCGGGCATTCCTTGAACTCGTTGATCACAAACAGTTCCCCCGGATCCCTGGCAAGTATCAAATTGCCATCGGAAATATTCCCCTTCGCATATTGTGAAGGATAAGGAAGCCCTATCGCACCCCGTCCATTGTCACAGAAGACATTATTGACTATTCTCTCATTCGAGGTTTCAACATGTTTCCCGCCATAAGACCTGTCCGTGATGGTTCTCATGAAGACACCGGTTCCGGAATTGGAAAGCAACATGTTGTGCGCAACGATCAGATCAGACGCATCGTGCGCATATATGCCGAAACCACTGTAGAAATCACCGCCCACCCGGTCGACGAAACCGAGAGGTCGTGTAAACGCGACGATGTTGTTGTCGATCAGAACCGGACCGGCGCCAAGCTCAAGGAATATTCCGGCCATCCTGTTGTTGACTACCAGGTTCCTTGTGATGCG
>Ga0209417_1001928_pt1 | contig 35432 bp, 7 predicted proteins | sample RifGroF2_FD_184002 | JGI IMG/M metagenome (GOLD analysis project Ga0209417, IMG submission 184002) | Groundwater microbial communities from Rifle, Colorado, USA - Groundwater F2 (SPAdes) (version 2) | ecosystem: Environmental > Aquatic > Deep subsurface > Groundwater | place: Rifle, Colorado... | reverse complement strand
CGGGCGCCTGCGCCGCCGGAGCGTGGCTGCCCGGCCAGGGGGGGCTGGCCAGCTGGAGCTACGACGCGCCCGTGGGGTACTTCATCACCGACCACCTCTACCGGTTCGACGCCAGGGCGTACGACTTCGCCGGCAACGAGCAGGCCAGTCCCGCCAGCTCCGAGTTCAAGTACGACATGGACGCGCCCACCACCACCGTCACTTCGCCTTCGGCCATGTACGTGAAAACCCTTCCTGTGATAAGCGGCCTCGCCGCCGACGAGCCGGTCGGCTCCAGCAGGACCTATGAGTCCAGGCTGGGCACCCATACGGTGAAGGCCGCGCTGCAGCTTTACGGCGGCAGCTGGTGGAACGGCACCGGCTTCGTCGGGGCGAATCCTTCCTGGTATGAAACCTCCGTCAACACCGCCCCGTACAGCACCGGCGGCGTGGTGCTTGCCTGGAACTGGGACCTGACCAACGTCTCCAAAGTGGGGGACCTCCAGAACGCCATCAATTCCCAGGGGACGGCCGATTACCTGGCCGTTTCCTGGTCCTACGACATTGCGCGCAACCGGGAGTACGGCGTTGTCGACGATCCCGCCGCGCTGCCCGCCGGTACCGGCCGTATCATACGTATGGATAACCAGAAGCCCGTGGCCCTGGCCACGGCGCCGGCCTCAGGCGCGTTCATCAATACGCCCAACATCGTTCTCTACGGCACGGTCGCGGACGCGGGCATCGTGGACAGGGTGCACGTGCTGGTGAAGGCCCGCGGCGTGTTCAACGCTTACTGGAAGGGCACGTACGCCGGCACTTTCGCCGACGACTGGGATACGGACAACGATACCAAGTACACGCGCTGGAGCACGGCCGCCTACTCCGGCGGCTCCTGGTCCATAGTGATGTCGTCGCTGTCCCCGGTCAACAATTCCATCATTTCCGTCTGGGTGCGGGCCGTGGACAAGGCCGGCAACTGGATGGACACCCCTTCCCAGACGCAGCTTATCAATAACGTGAACGCCGACGACACCACGGCCGGCTACTTTACGTTCGACGAGTCGTTGCCGGAAACCGGGGTTTCGGTGCCCGGGACCTACGCCATGGCGTATTCCACCGGCATCATAAAGGGTACGGCCGTAGAGACCGGCAACGAGCCCAGCGGGGTAAACAGCGTCCGGGTGCGTTTCGGGCGCTCCGACGGCGCCTTCTGGCGCTTCTATGAAGAGGACTGGACCAACGGCGGCTATTATAACACCGACACCCTTTCCGCCCCTGACTGGACAAAGAACGTCGCCCTCTCGTCGCAGGAGGATGGCTACCAGTATAAGATCTACCAGTACGCCTCGGACCGGGCGCAAAACAACGCCTCCGGCGCGTACTTCTCCACGTTCACCTTTATCGTAGACAAGACCACGCCCGCGGCCGCCATAGGGTTCCCGGCCAACAACAGCTTTATCGGCGCCGTGACCTCGATCACCGGCGGCGCCGACGACTCGGTGGAGAATCTCAGGGGCTATGCCGAGACCGGCCGCACTTTCGAGTCGGGCATAAGCACCTCCGCGGCGGCCGTATCGGTGGCGCTGCGCAACCGCAGCGGCCTCTGCAATGCTATTCCCACCGTCAATGGCTGCTGGTGGAACGAAACGATCTGGGCGGACAGCGCGTCCATAATCTGGTCCACGGCCGTCTTCACGGGCGCCTCCTCCGGCACCTGGACCTATAACCTGCCCGCCGGCACCATAGTGGACGGCGCCACCTATTACGCCCTCAGCCGCGCGCGCGACATCGCCGGCAACCTGCAGACGGACTATACCACCAACTACTTCACCGGCGATACTTCGACGCCGACCTCCAAGACCACGTACCCCGCCAATCTCGCCGTGGTGTACAACGTGCCGTATCTTTCCGGCACCGCTTTCGACACGGCCCCCGGCGAGCTGAAAGCCGAAGGGGTGGTCTACCTCTCCGTCAAGCAGGAGGACGGCCCCGGGGCGCCGGCCTGCTACGACCCGGGCGGCAACGCCTTCGTCGCCTGCGGCGGTAGGACCTGGTTCTCCACCGGCACCGTTACTTACAGTCCCGACCCGGCCCAGCCCAGTACCTGGACCTGGAACACGGCCTCCGTTACCTGGCCTAACAAGAGCTGGTTCAGCGTGATCGCCCGGGCCGAGGATAAGGCCGGCAACAGGGTGGCCGATCCCGGTACCGAAGACCTGCGGTTCAAAGTGGAAACCCCGCAGCCGTACGCGGCCATAACCGCCCCCGCGCCGCCGAACGACACCAATTACAGGGCGTCCAACATCAGCAATATCGTCGGTTCCGGCACCAACCTGCGGCCGCTGACGGGCACCAACACCCCCGCGGACCAGAGTATAGAACTCAGGATCAAGCGGCTGTACGGGCAGGATAACTGGTGGAGTTTCCCCACGCAGGCCTGGGTGGCCTATGATACGTTCACCTGGGTAGGGTATAACGGTACAGGCGGCAACGGGAGCTGGGCGCAGACCCTCAACGGGGCCGCGGCCTTCACCGTGGACAACGCTTCGTATACCATTTCGGCCACGGCCTACAACACCTCCAGCGAAACCGTCACCACCTCGCTGCGCATCGTGATAGACAATACCGATCCTACCGGCGTCATCCTCTATCCCGGTTCCCAGTACATCAGCTCGATGACGTCCATCTCCGGCTGGGCCACCGACCCGGGCAATATCACCCAGCCGTCGCTGCAGAAAGACGCCGGCGGCAACGTCTATGTGCGCATCAGGGACATGTTCAATCCCACTTATTACTGGCACGGCTCCAGCTTCGCCGTGGGCGCGGTGGATATCGAAACGGTGTATTCGCCCCAGGAGACCGTGAACTGGTCCACGGCCACGGCCGTCAACTCGGCGCTGAAGGACGGCCAGCATTACATGGTCTACCTGATGCCCAGGGACAAGGCGGGCAACATCCCCGCCGAAGGGGACATCTCGTCGTATGAAATGACGTTCGATACCACCGTGCCCAGCGCTTATACCGGGTTCCCGGCGCATCGCCAGGTGTTCCGCAGCCTGTCCGGGCTTAGCGGCACCGGCTACGACCCGCTCGGTTCCAACGGCCAGCGGGACCGCTCCGACCTCGCGCGGGTGGAAGCGCAGCTCTATTACGTCGCCGGCGGCTCCTACTGGAACGGCTCCAACTTCTCCAGCGACACTTCCTCTTTCAACGTCGTTTCCGGCACCGATACCTGGACCTATGCGCCGCCCGGCCTTTCCGCCGCCCTCCTCAACGGCAAAACCTATGTGCTGCAGACCAGGGCTGTGGACCGCGCCGGCAATGTCCAGAGCGCCTTCACCGACGGGGTTTCCTCCCTGACCTTTACCTGCGACAAATCCTCGCCCACCACCACGATAACCGTGCCGGCGCACAATACCAAGTATAAGCCGGCCGACCTTACTTCGTTCAACGGCACCGGCTCCGACGAGCTGCTGCCCTTCGCACCGGAGCAGCTCAATAAGGTGCAGTATAACCTCAGCTACCTGCACCTGGGCGTGACCTATTATTGGGACGGCTCCGGTTTCAGCGATTCCGAGACCGAAGCTTCCGCCTGGGCCAACGTGGTCGGCACCGGGACCTGGACCAAATCCTTTATAGGCACCTGGGCTTCGGACCGGCAGTACACCTTCATGACCCGCGCCTTCGACAAGGCCGAGCCGCTGGGGACCAACGGCGGCATGTTGCAGGACCCGCCGACGATAAGCACTTTTGTGGTGGACGGCACGCCGCCGGTCTCCAGGGTCTCCACGCCCGCCGCGGGCGCGTTCATTCCCGGCTCCATCTCGCAGATCTCCGGCACCAGCTACGCCGGCATCTCCGGCCTGTCCGAGCTGAAGCTGAAGGTGTATTTCTCCACCGGAGTCGGAGCCGATACCTGGTACTGGACCGGCACGACGTGGAGTTCCGGTTCGGTGGTGCAGCTGGATATGCCTTTCACCGTTTCGGCCGACACGATCACCTGGAACTACCCGGGTTCTCCCGTGGCTATTTCCACCAACAACCAGGTGTATAACCTGGCCATAGCGGGCCGCGACCTGGCCGGCAACCCGGAGACGGAATCGATCATTTCCGTCAGGTCCGATTTCGACTATCCTACGGTCACCATCTCCACGCCCATGACCGGCGCCAACGCTTTCTATAACAACGACCTGCGCCAGATCCCGACCATGCTCGGTACCGCCTACGACCTTATCTCGGACATAGTCCCGCCGGTAAAAGCGCAGCTGAGCCGCATGCAGCCCGACCGCACCGTGGAAGTTAAATGGGGCGGCGCGGTCTGGGATACCTACGCTTCCACCTACGTGGCCGTAAATCTGATCAACCCGTGGGATCTGGCCACGCCGTCCCTGGTCCCGAACAAGCGCTACAGCGTCGAACTGCTGGCCTCCGATAACGCGGGCAAAGTAACCCCGACCGGCGGCGCGGCCGGCGCGGTTTACCACGATTTCATCTATGATATAAACAGGCCTACCTCCAGCATAGCTGTGCCTTACCAGGCCTTCCACAACCGGGTGCAGATAAGCACGCTGAGCGGCTCCGTCCTGGACTGGGTGAATTCCCCCGAGTCGTATTCCGGCGTGCTTCCCGGCGGCATCGAGCTGCGCATCGTCGACGTTACCAACGGCAACACTCTCTATAACGGCGCGGGCGTGTTCAACACCAACAACAACTGGCGGCCCGTCGACGTGAACTATTACGGTCCCACCGATTCCGAGTTCAACGTGCAGCTGAGCTCCTCCGCCTCCTGGTCTTACCCGCCCGTCGGCGAGACCTGGCCGCCCGCGCTCGTAGAGGGCAACGACTATAAAATTAAAGTGCGCTCCATAGACCGCGCCACCAACCAGGAGGCCGCGTACGTCGAACGCCAGTTCACTTACGACAACTCGGCGCCTACTACCACCATTACGATGCCGGGCAGCATGGCGTACACCAACCTGCCGGCCTTCCAGGGCACTTACACCGACGCCGTCTCCCTGATAAATCCCGGCAACGGCGTGCAGGTCGTGATAACTAAAGTAGGACCGCCGGTCAACTACTGGAACGGCAGCGGCTGGGACGGCGCGTTCACGGTCGCCAACTGGCTGAACGTCGACGGGCCTATCGCCGGCGGGGTCTGGACCTACACGAGCCCGGGCCTTGCGGCCGAATTCACCGGCCTCGGGATCTCCAGGATAGCCAGGCAGTACACGGTCTCGGTGCGCGGCCGCGATACCATCGGCAATATGAACAGGCCGGATACCGCTCCGTCCGCCGACGCGCAGTTCACCATAGACCCGGTGATCCCCGTCTCCACGGTCACTTTCCCGGCCAGCGGCGCCTGGCTGAACTACGCCATCTCCACCGTCGTCGGCACCGCCAGCGACTGGAGCGTGGGTTCGCCGTCGGGGCTGCGCAGCGTGGAGATGCGGCTTTCCAGGCTCAACTCTTCCTCCGTGCGCAGTTATTACCTGTGGGGGGACAAGGTCTGGACCAGCCAGCCCAACGACTGGGTCTGGGTGTCCACCGCCAACCCCGCCTCGTGGGTGGTGGCGGTAGGCACGGAGGCCTTCATCGGCGCCAATTCAGGCAACGGCTACAACTTCGAGGTGCAGACGCGGGCGATGGACAATACCGAGCCGGTCAACGGCGGGACCAACACCGAGGTGGATTACGCCACCACCACCTTTGTGCTGGACTTCTCCACGCCCACCGCGGGCGTGAACTTCCCCGCGCATAACACCTACTTCCACCTGGTCTCCTCCTTGGCCGGCGCCGCCTTCGACCCGCTGGCCGGCGGCAATATCCCCAGCGGGCTCAAAGAGATCTGGCTGGAACTGATGGACACCGGCAGGAGCCCGGTGCAGTACTGGGATTTCCCTACCAGGACCTGGCTGACTACCTATAGTTCCGGGCCGATCACCGCCCTGGACAGTTGGGCCGTCGCGGCTTCCTCGCTGCCCGCTAATACTTTGGCCGGCTCCGATTCCTGGGCGGTCAACCGCACCAGCGCCACGTTCGTGCTCAAGGTCAAAGCCATAGACCGGTCCGGCAACTACAAGGACTTCTCGCTCACCCAGTCCACCTTCACGCTGGACCTGAGCATCCCCGTTTCCACGTTCACCTCGCCGCCTTACAACGACTCGTTCGAGGCCGTAGCTTCCAGCATAACCGGCACCGCGCAGGACTTCGCCGCTTTCATCTCCACGGTGCAGGTGTCCATACGGCAGGACCCTGCCAACGCCTTCCCCTGCAATACCGGCCTCAACGGCATGTACTGGGACGGCTCGGGCTGGCAGGGCACGGAGAGATGGCTGGGCGTGAACTCGTATAATTCCGGCGACTATTCCTGGAGCTACAACTCCTCGGGCGTTACCTGGAGCCCCGAATGCTATTACGTGGTCAGGTCCAGTGCCGCGGATTACGCCGGCAACGGCCAGGCTTCTTTCGGCTACCGCAGGTTCAGGTTCGTGCCGCCGCCTTCGCATACCGGTGTGAATTCTCCGGCGGATGCGCGTTATTACAAGAACCTCACCCAGATCAGCGGCACGGCTAACGACGCCACCAAGAGCATGGGCCTGTACCTGCATAACCTGAAGGACGATACCTGGTGGAATTTCGACGCTAAAGGCTGGCAGGGAACGCTGATCTCCACCACCATAGTCGCGCCCGCGGCGGGCTGGACCTATGGCCCGCTGCCGCCGGAGCTGCAGTTCGTCAGCGGTTCGTCCTACACCTTCACTTCGGTTGGCCTGAGCGACGCGAACGTGACCGAAGGCGGGACTATCGACAACACGATCTACTACGACACCGCCGCCCCCGCCATAGACGTGCAGCTGCCGGCGGCCGCGCAGCTATATTACAATGCCATGCCCAAACTGGGCGGCCTCGCCTCCGATCCGCCCGGCCTGCCAGGCGGTTCCGGCGTAAGCAAGGTCTGGGCCGAACTGCTCGACACGAACGGGCCGAGCGTCGGCAGGTACTGGGACAACGCGGCTTCCAGCTACACCCTGACGTCCTGGACCCCGGCCGACGGCAACCTGGGAACCTATTTTGTCGGCGGCTCCTCGTGGGAATACACGGTAAGCTTCCCCACCGCCGCCTTCAGCGATACTACCCGGTACCGGGTAAGCGCCATGGCGCTGGACAATACGTACGACAACGCGTCTTTTGCCGGCACGTATTCCCCGTCCGCCGCGCAGGTGTTCTTCTACTACGACGTGACCGCGCCCACGGCCACGGTCACCTCGGTGGCGGCCAACGCCCGCCGCTCCGGCGTCGCCCTCGCCTCCGGCACCATCCAGGAAGCGCTGATGAAGGGCGCCGCCTGGCAGCCCGGCGAGCAGCTGCAGTCCATAAAACTGCATATAAAGAACAACAACCAGGGCATGTACTGGACCGGGTCCGGCTGGAGCTTTACCGCCTCCGTTTCCACCGACGCCGCCATCTACCAGTCCTCGTGGGCGGTCACCGCCGTGCCCGCGGCCGGCATCTGGGTGGACACCTACAGCTATACCATGTGGGCGGAGGCTTTGGACAAGGCCGGCAACGCGCAGACCAATTTCTCCGCCAACGGTTCCTCCGTGACCTTCACCATCGACAAGGCCGCGCCGGTGCCCACGATAACCTCGATACAGACCGGGGCCAGGATAACCTCGCTGAATTCGCTGGCGGGCGCCGCCAACGATCCGGACTGGGCCACTAATTCGGGAATAGCGTCGGAAGAGAACATACAGGTACAACTGTCCTACCTGTACGGCTCCGACACCTACTATTACGACAACGGCCCCGCGTTCTCCTCCGCCCCTGTGCGTACGGACGCCAATTCCTGGATCCCCGCCACCAACTGGTACGACCTGGGGCCGTCTTCCGGCACGTGGGATTACACTTCCTCCATAAATTCCGCCATGATCTCCGACCGGGTCTACCGCGTACGGGTGCGGGCGCAGGACAATGCCGTGCCGCTGCCGAACCCGGCCGACCTCATGGCCAACATTTCGGAGAAGTACGACATAATCTTCGACACGACGCCGCCGGTGGTGGTGGCCACCTCGCCCGTGAGCGGGGCCAGGCTCAATTACCTGCCAGGCATCTACGGCACGGCCGACGCGGCCCTGTCCGGCCTCCGGGAAGTGCGCATAGACGTGTCCTCCTTCGTTGCCGGCGGCTGGTCCGAGGCCGGCTTTACCAACCAGCCGGCCACCGTCTGGTCCAGCTCCTGGGCGTGGGCCGGTCTGTCCGGCCTTACCAGCGGCGCCACCTACCAGGTAGTGGCGCGCGCGCAGGACAACGCGCTCAACTGGGCGCCCGTCTACTCCACGCTGACCTTCGTCTACGACACGACGCTTCCCGTCGCCGTCATTTCGAAGCCCGTGGCCGACCAGTATTACGGCAATAACGCGGCGGAGCCGGCTTATTTCCTTACGCTGTTGGACGGCACCGCTTCCGACGCGTTCGGCATAAACAGGACCGAGATACGGCTAAAGGATATGACGGGCACGCCCTCCTACCTGCATACCAGCGGCTGGGTCCCCGCCGTCAGCAGCTGGATAGCCGTCGGGGGGGCCAGCTGGCAGTATCCCGCTCCTTCCCTGCAGGACGGTCTCAGGTACGAACTTACGGCGCGCAGCTTCGATATAGCCGGCAATCTCAGCGTCTACACCACGCATTACTTCTATTACGACGCCACCAAACCCCTGGCCTCGCTGACCGCGCCGGCCACCAGCTTCTTCAACAGCCTGCCGCAGATAACCGGCGAGGCTTCCGCCCCTGCCGGCGCCGGGGTGTTCTACTCGGGCATGCACCAGGTAAAGACCGCCATCCAGAATACCGCCGATTCACAGTGGTGGAACGGCAGCAGCGCGTTTAATTCCAACGACCCCGTGTGGATGACGGAGACCGGCAATGACTGGCCCGCGCAGACCTGGTACCTGAGCGGCGCGTCCACGCCCACGTGGGTGACCAACGCCCTTTACCACGTGGAAGCGATGGCCTACGACCTGGCGCGCAATACCTCCACCATCGCCACGCAGGATTTCCTCTACGATACGCAGGCGCCGGTCTCCTCGATCACCGTCCCTTCGGGCGCCAGCCTGTACATCAGTTCGCTGGCCTTCATCAAGGGCACCGCCGCCGACATCGGCAACGGGAAGGTCAGGGAAACCTACCTGCGGGTGAAGGACGGCACCGGCAATTACTGGCGCTGGGTGTCCGAACTCTTCGACGGCTCTTCCCCGGACACGGCCTGGTTCGTGCTTTCCACCACGCAGGCTTACTCGACCTGGTTCACCACCGGCACGCCTCCCGGCGCTCCCGGGGCCATAACCTTCAGCGACGGCGTCGCTTACGAGATAAACGCCCGGACGCTGGACAAGGCCGGGAACCTCAGCACGGTCTATTCCACGCGCGCGTTCACCTACGACGTTACCCCGCCGACCGGCACCATAATGACGCTGGCCAGTTCCGCCTTCGGGAACTTCCAGCGGGCGGTCAACCCCGTGTCCGGCATAGCTTCCGACGGGCCGGCCTCCGGTTACTCCGGGATGGCCCTGCGCGAGGACAACGGTTCCGAAATGCGCATCCTGGAAACGGCCTCCGGCAACTGGTGGAGCAACGGCGGCGCGGCCTTTACTAATCCCGACGGCGCCACGGCCTGGTTCGCGGCCAACGGCGGCACGGCCGAGAGTTGGACCTACACCAAGCCCGAGCTGGACGGCAAGCTGAATTCCGGCGGCACCTACATCATCCAGTACCGCGGGCGCGACAAAGCGGCCCCGGTGAATATCGGACCCGCTTCCGGCTTCACTGTCGACGTCGATTCCGTGGCCTTTATAGTGGACAAGTCTTCGCCCGTTTCCCGCGTGACCTTCCCGCTTGACGGTTCGAAGATAAAGACGCTTTCCAGTATCTCCGGCACCGCCGCCGATACCCCCAGCGGCATTCCCGGCACGGCGAACATCGGAGTAAGCATACAGGAAACCTCGCCCGGCGCTTCCTGGTGGAACGGCGTCCTGCCAGGCACGTTCACGGCGACTTCCGAGGCCTTCACCCCGCTGTCCACGCTGGGCGCCTCCTGGACCCCGCCGGACTGGAGCTTTGCCATGCCGCCCCTGCAGGACGGCTACACCTACCGCGTGCGCGTGCGCTCCATCGACAGCGCGCGGCCCGGCGGCAATACGGAAACTATCGTCTCTTCGATCACGTTTACCTACGACACCACGGCGCCGCTAGCGCGCATCAACTGGCCCATAAGCCTGGGCGATATCCGCGGCAACGTCAACGACGTGTCCCTCACCGCGATCAGCGGCACCGCTCTGGAGAAGTTCAGTATCGTCTCGGCCTCCGTGTCCATCCGCGACGCCTCGCTGGTCGGGCCGGACTGCAACCCGGCGCAGCAGGTATGGTCTTCCGCCACGCTTTCGGCCCCGGACTTCAACGGCAACTACGGCTGGACGCTGCTGCCGGCGGGCGGGACCATTCTCGACGACAAGAACTACAACCTGTGCGTGACCGCCATGGACGCCGCCGGCAATATCATGACCTCCACGTTCGCCGTGGTGATGCGCTACGACGTGACGCCGCCGGTCTCCGGCTCCACTTATCCCGTTACCGGCAGTTTCCTCAACAGCCTGACCTGGATCAGCGGCACGGCCGCCGACCCGAACACCAATCCCTCGGGTGTGGCCGGCACGCAGATAAGCATAGCTTCCGGCACCACCGGCAGCGCGTACTGGAACGGTTCCGGCTGGTCAGGCTCGGAGTTCTGGCTGGCCGCGGCGGCCGGAGTGAACTGGGAAAAAGCGGACGAACTGCCGCCCTCCGACAACTCCGCCGGCTTCAGGGACGGCGCCCTGTACCGCGTCAAGGCGCGGTCCTACGACGTGGCCGCCAATACCCAGACGTCCATCACCACGTGGACCGACTTCCGGTTCGACGTGTCCAGCCCGACCATTGTCATCAGCACCCCGGTCAACAACGTGCGCTATGCCGCCCTGCCGCTGATCTACGGTACGGCCAGGGACGCCTTCAACGTGAAGTTCCCCCAGCTGAGGATCTTCTACAAGGGTAACAACAGCTACTGGATGGGCGGCACCGGGACCTGCGGAACCAAGACGCTGCCCGCGTGGATAAGGTCCTTCGCCCAGGACGGCTGCGCGGCCTACCCCGAGATCTGGAACGTCGCCGTGGGGTCGTCCTCCAGTAACGTCCAGTTCACCTGGACCTACGATTCTTCCGGCGTGCTCTGGCCGCAGAGCGATAACACTCTCGTGCTGGAAGCCAAGGCCATGGACGAGGCGGGGAACTTCCGCGTTACCAGTTCCACCTTCAGTTTCGACAACGAGCCGCCGGTTTCCGTTACCACTTACCCTTTCACCAACGGGGTCATCTATTCCTCCATGCCGGCGATTAGCGGCACCGCGTACGACCTGTCCTCGCCGCTCTCCGACGTCAGGATCAAGATGTGGTACCTGAGCGGCGGGGTCACCTATTACTGGACGCCGGACCTTTACAGCCAGAAGCACTGGGTCTCTTCCGACCTCGGCTGGGAATCCGTGGCCCTCGCCGGCGTGGCGAAGAACGTGAACAACGCCTGGAACTACGACAAATATACGCAGCCGGACTTCGGTAATCCGGGCGAGTTGACCTATGCCTGGAGAGAGGGCACGCACGACGGCTTGAACGGCAAGGCGTTCAATATCGTGACCATGGCCGTGGACCAGACCGGCAACCAGCAGGTGACGCTGACCACGCGGACCTTTACCTTCGACAACGCGCCTCCGGTTTCCGGCCCGGCCCAGCCCATCCCGGACTCGGCCTATAATTCGCTCTCGCTCATCCACGGCACGGCCCTGGACCCCGTCAGCGGCATCGCGTCGGTAAGCCTGTCCGTGCGCCGGGAGGAAGGGGGCAACAAGTATTACTCCGGCGCCGGGTATACGCTGGACGACGAATACTGGATCCCCGCGGTGTACGCTTCCACGTGGGCCTATATCGACAGCTTCCTGCTGGAGGACGGACGGCACTATGTCGTGCGGTCCTCTGCTACCGACGCTACCGGCAACGTGCAGTCGGCCAGCGGTTACTCGCGCTTCCTTTACGACGCCACGCTGCCGGCCTCGGCCGTCAGCCACCCCGGCAACGCCAGCGTTTACCAGGACGACAACGCCGCGCTGAGCCTTGTGCGCGGCAATTCCTCCGATGCCGGCTATACCAGCGGCATCAACGGCACCGGTTCCGGCATCTACGCTACCCTGCCCTGGCATAAAGCCGCCGCGGAAATAATGGTGTACCGCGATACCGCGCCTTATATGGCGGGGGCGGGACCCGTCGATACTTATGACTGGGACAGTTCGGGCTATTTCTGGAACGGCTCCACCTGGGTTGTCTCCGGCACCGAGCTGTGGGTGAAGATCAGCAGCCCCAACGTGCTGGGCAGCTGGAGCTACGACGGGCTGGTCTGCGACGGGCCCGGCCTTGCGCCTCTCTTCATCGCAGGCGATGCGGAAAGGGCCGCCAATACCTGCTGGATACGCGGCGACGCTTACATGGCCTGGAGCCGCGTCACCGATAACGCCGGCAACGTGCAGACCAGCATAGCCAGCGGCCCCAAGTTCTACATAGCCGCGCCGGCCGCCAGTTTCAAGGTGGAGACCGCCGTGGACACTATGGGCGCCGGGGACGTGGTGGAAATGACCGTGACCGCCATGGACGGTATCGGCGGCACGGGCAGCACGGCCCGCGCCTACCAGGGCACGGTAACTTTCCACATGGACCTGCCCACGGACGGGCCGGAAAGCATGGATAACGATGATTTCTCCGACGCGGACCACGGCCTGCCGCAGCAGTATAATTTCAAGGAAGGCGACTACGGTATTAAGACTTTCTACATAATGCTGCGCAAGAACGGCAGCAGGACCATTTATGTGAAGGACCCGGTCTATAACGGCGGCATAAGCGGGCAGAAGCCCGTAACGGTCGGGGCCGGGCCCGCGACGCAGCTGCAGATAGTGGCCGACTACCCCGGCGGCGAAGCCCCGGCGCCCGGCACCAGCTCCGGTATTTCCGGCGCGCCGCGCAGCCGGCCGGCCGGCAGCAACGTAGGCTTCCTGGTGCAGGTGGTGGACCAGTACTTCAACCTGGTGCTGTCTTCGGCGGTGACCCTCAATATCGCCGATACCGACCCTAACAACTATGTCGCCAGTCCCGACGTGTCCGGCCTGGTCGTCGTGGGCTCGACCACCTTCAACAGGATCTTCGTTTCCGCGGACAGCCAGGGCTGGCGCGTTTCGGCCACGGGCGCGCCGGACTCCAGCAGGGTGCCGGTAGCGGCCGGTTCCGCCAGGCGCCTGCTGGCTATGCTGCCGGGCGAAGAACGGGAGCAGGGCAAATACCTCACCCAGCCCTACGGCAAGTCCGACCCCGCGCTGTTCCCTGTCACCGAGCAGGTGGCGGGCTCCACGTTCAGCGTCGTCATCTACGCCGTGGACCAGTACTACAACACGGATACCTCCACCGCTATCCCGGTAGTGGCCGATATCAATACCGACAGCTACGACGTGCCGCTGGCTACGCTTACCCTCACCAACGGCACCACTACCTTCCGGATAAACCCCGTCACGGCCGGCACGCAGACGGTGAAGGTCTGGCAGACCAACCCCGCCTACCTTACCGGCGGCACCTCCTATTATATTACCCCGAACACGGTGAAGGTGTGGTGGGGCAGCCCGGTCAAGCTGCACTTGCTGGCCGAAGGCCAGTGGAGCGACCAGGGCAGGCCGCCCTATGACTTTAACCCCGGCACCGGCGGGCGCGGCGGCGGCCTGGCCAACCTGCAGGCCGGCGTTACCACGCAGATGACGGTCAACCTGGTGGACCAGTATTATAACGTGGTCAGGGGCACCACGCCCTTCATGCTGGTGACCGCCTCCAACACTCCGAACGTCGAGATGATGTTCAACAATGACCCGTCCATAAAAGCGCGCGGCTTCGTCCCGGCAGCTTTCACCAACGCCCTTATCGCCGGCACCACCACTTTCGCGTTCAGGCCGGTCACGCGCAACCAGGCCGCCGGCCTGTCGGTGAGCGTGAAGACCTACGGCAGCCTGTCCTTCAGCTCCGACACCGTGAGCGGCATGAGGGTGAACCCGAACAACCCCACCGGGCTGCAGCTGCTGCTGCCGACCCAGTTCGCGGTGGAAGGTTCTACGGCCGGCAAGAGCGGCGACGAAGGCCCGCTGGTGGCCGGCTCGAGCTACACCATAACCGTGCGCTCCGTGGACGACTTCTGGAACCTGGCCCCGAACGGGCGCAGGGTGCGCATAGCTTCCAACGACACCTATGCCGACCACCCCGCCGCCGCCAGCCTCGATAACGGAGAGATACCCATCTCGTACTTCCTGCCCAGCGCTGTCACTTCGAACCTGCTGATAAGCGCGGTGGACGACGATACCTACCTGCCGAAATATTCCACCAATACGAGCGGGGCGATAACGGTGACCCCCGGCGCGGCGGAAAGGCTGCTCTTCATCCTTCCCGGCCAGTACCTGGTGCCCGGCAAGATGGTGTACCCCTACGGCACGGACGGGGTGATCTCGACGCATACCGCCGGCAACGGCTTCAGCGCCTGGGTGTACGCGGCCGATTCCCGCTTTAACGTGCGCCCCGGCGAGAACAGGCAGATAATCGTAACTTCCAACGACCCTTACGCCGGTCCGGTGGGCACTTATTCTATGACCGACGGCAGCGCGACCATCAGCGGTATAACGCTGCGGACGGCCGGCCAGCGCAGGCTTACCGCGGTGGATCAGACGGTGCCGGGGCTCTACTCGGTGCAGTCCGGCACCTTCCTGCTCAATCCCAACAACCCCGTTAAACTGCGGGCGCGCGTCCCCGGCGAGACGGCCGTAGCCGGCTCCGCCACGGGCCGCGGCGGCGGCGCGGAAACCAGGAAGGCCGGCGAATATTTCGACGTGACGGTGGATATTACCGACGCCTTCTGGAACCAGGTGACGGCGTCCACCGACGTGGTCCTTACCGCGGACGATACCTTCGCCACGGTGTCTCCCGCCTCGCAGAACATCGTCGCTTCCGGCACGTTCACCATCAGGGCGATAAGGGCGGGCCCGCTGACGTTCTCCGCCGGCAATCTCCTTACCCCCGCTGACTCCTGGAAGAGCACTACTTCGATGACCATAACTCCTTCCACCGCCGCCCGCCTGCTGGTGCTGACGGAGTTCGAATCCGCGGCCCCGGGCACGCCTACAGGCCGGACAGGGCCCGTGCCCGCCGACCTGCGGGCAGGAGTGAGCTTCGCGGTCAAAGTGGGCGTAGTGGACGAATTCTTCAACCTGGTGCCCGGCCGCGCGGCCGACGCGCGCATCTATCCTTATGACGACATCTACGCCCCGGCCGTTTCCACGGCGGCGATCAATACCGCCACCGGCCTGACGCCGAACATGTTCGTGAGCCTGCGCAGGGCCGCCACCAATTACCTGATAGCCACCGACTACGGCGGTTCCGGCCTGGGCGACGACCCGAAGTCCTCCACCTTCACGGTGAAGGCCGCCGCGCCGTACGGCGTGCAGCTGCTGATGCCGGGCGAAACGGCCGTGCCCGGTTCCGGCACTTATCCTAACGGCGGCAAGCTCTCGGTCATCTCCACCCAGACTGCGGGCGCCACCTTCTATGTCACGATCAACCTGGTCGACCAGTACATGAACCGCTATACGGAACTATCCCAGGGCCCGACCGTGTATATCAACACCTCCGACCTCTACGATATCGACGGTTCCAGCGTGGCCCTGCTTGCCGGCACCAAGGACCTGCCGGCTACCATAGTCACCAAGGCCATGGCGGCCCCGGCCTCGCTCAAGATCCACCCCGTCGTCGGCGCCATGAACAATGTCTGCGGCGGCATAGCCTGCCGCAACGACGACGCGGCGGCCCGGTCCTCGTTCAAGGTCTACGCCTCCACCGCCGTCAAGCTGGAAGTGCTGATGGCCGGAGAGAACCTGGTAGAGGGGAAATGCAATACCTCCCCGCCCTGCCGCGACCCTAACATCGCCAAGCCCGGCCGTACCGGGAACGCCACCGCGTACACGATAGGCACCGACGCCCTTTACGCCGGGGTCTACCTGGTGGACCGCTACTATAACATCGTCACCAACCTTACCGGCGCGCAGCAGGATTCCAACCCTGTCGGGTCCACTATCCCCGTCTCCATAACGCTCCCGCAGGAGCGCCAGGCCTACAGTATCGCCGCCCAGAACCTTGTTGCCGGCTATACCCTGTTCTCCATAGACGCCAAGACCTCGCTAAGCACTTACACGGTGGTGGCTTCCACCGCGGACGGCTCTCCCTACTATGTCGGCATTTCCACCGTGTATGTCTATCCCGGGCCGGCCGCCAGCCTGGCCTACACCTTCGTCTCCACTATGGTAACGGCCGGCGCTAATTTCTATCCCAAGCTTACCGCCCTGGACCAGTACGGCAATATCTGCTCCACGGGCAGCAACGCCTACGTGGGCCAGGTCACCTTCCTGGCCGAGGACCAGGCTAACGACAACCAGGACCCGGAACTGCTTACGTGGACCACCCAGTATTATGAAACCGACGCCGGCGTTAAAACCCTGGACCGGTTCACCCTCAAGAGGGCCGGGGAGAACTGGCTGGGCGCGGAAGACATGAATTACCCCGACATTAAAGTCTCGCCGCTGGCGACCATTACGGTGAACCCGGCCCTGCCCGCGGTCTTCAACGTGGCTCCGCTCAATGACACTAATGTGGGCGCCGGGTCCAACGCCACCCCGGGGCGCCAGCTGCTGACAGCCATCCTGGCCGACTCCTACGACAATATCGTGCCGGCCGCCGGGGTGGACGCTTATTTCGCGGTCCCTACCGCTACCGGGACCATGGGCAGCCTGCAATACCAGACCTGCAGCACCTGCACCTGGTACGATATCGGCACCTCCACAATAATTGCTACGGACGCGGACGGTAAGGTGGGCGCCGCCCTGACCCTTGCGTACAAAGTGTCCACCAGGGCCGGCGACTCGGCCCGCGTCTGGATAGGCACTTCCACGGCGAATACCGTCCCCACGTATATTTCAAGGAAGCAGAACATCAGCGGCGACCTGATCACTGTCGGCGGCAACCCCAGCAAGCTGGTCTTCTCCTCCACCCCGTCTTCCGTTTACGTCGGCATCACCGAACCCGTGCAGCTGCCCGCCGGCGGCACCAAGGGCGGCGAATACGTGGTGGAGCGCCTGGACGACTTCGACAACAGCGCCTACGATTACCCGAACACCGTCGTGGCCTTCTCCGTAGTCAATCACGGCAGCATCGGCATATCCAGCGGCCCGCTGCGCAATTTCGGTTTCCGCAACAACCTCAACGACGCGTACATCCAGGGCATCACCATCTACACCGGCAACAGCAAGTCGGCCAAGTTCCGCTACCATGACCGTACGGCGTCCTATTCCGGCGTTTCGCCTTCGTCCAATACGGCCGAGAGCGGCAGGCCCGGCTACTGGCACCTCAAGGCCATTTCCGGCTCCATGCTGCCTGCCGAGCACCTGCTGAGCGTAAGCCCGCTGAACATCGCCAAAGTCACGCTGACCAACCCGCAGCGGGAGCTGACGGCCGGGGCCATTACCTGCTCCTACTCTATCCTGAACTCCCCCGGCTGCAACGGCGAGCCGCAGGCTTTCAAGGCCGAACTGCGCGACGTGTTCGACAACCCGACGGTGGCCACGGAAGCGGTGCGGGTCAATTTCTCCACCATCACCAGGCAGGATTCCCTGGCCGAGAACGCCTTCGGCTTCTCCCTGTCCAGCGCCTCTTCGCTGGCCCAGTTCATGGCCTCCACGGTAACCTATGCCACCGTGCCGCTGGATTCCTATTCCGCCACCTTCTATTACCTGGATACTACGGCCTCGGAGGTGTATGCGAACCCGGCGTCCACCAAGCCCCTCATAGGCGTTTACACCCCGGAGCATTTCTCGTGGGAAGATTCCGAGCAGGCGGTCTACGTCAACCCGTCCTATACCAAGCGCGTCAACGTCAGGGACGGCGCCGGGCAGACCCTGACGGCCGGCGTGACCTCGCAGGCCTTCGTGCTGGCCATAGAGGACAATTTCGGCAATCCCACGCCCGTGGTGGCCGACATGGAAGACTCCACCGGCACCGGCGTGGCTTTCGACCTGCTTTCTTATTCCGGCGGCCAGGTCATGATCGGCTACCCTGACCCGCAGAACATGACCGGCAACCCGGGTATAGCCAAGCTAATGCTCGGCGAATCGGCTACCTCCTTCTACCTGATAGATACCCTGGCCAGCCCGTCCCACCGGCTGGACGTGGACAGCGACCTGGAAAAAGGCTGGGAGGCCGCAGTTTCCTCCTACGTGGTGGTCGCTTCCTCGCCCAGCAGGATAGAATTCATCACGCCGTCCAGGCGCCTGGTGGCCGGCACCACGGTGCAGTACGCCCCGGAATACGAGGCCTCCAATTACGTTACGGCGCTGACCACGCCCACCATGCTGACCGTCGCCCTGAAGGATAAGTACGGCAATACCGCCTCCAGCACTTCCCGCGTGGACCTGGTCTTCTCCGCGGTGCGCACCACCACCTTCGGCGGGCTTACGCCTTCGGCCGAGGTGGGCGCCAACGAGAACTGGCGGCAGCTGAACGCCAGCCCCCAGCCCATTTCCATCATGCCCGGCTTTACCCAGGCGAGCATCTATGTCTGGGACGAAAAGACCGACGAGAATCCCGCGGACCCCGTGAAGGTGCTTATCGGCACCGCCACCGTTACGGTCTCCGCCACCATCCCGGCGGACTCGATTACCCTGCCGTCCATCTGGCAGGACCAGTACATCACGCCGGCGCCGGCGACCTATTTTACGCTGCATCATGTCTATACCCTGGCCAACCCGCTGGGCGTGCAGAACTCCGGCGACATCACGCTGCGGGCCCGCGACCGCTTCGGCAATATAGCCGGCGGCGACCCCACCAACGGCCAGTATTATACCGGCAAGATAAATATGGCCACCAGCAGCAAGGGTACGGCCAAACTGCGCGACTACATCAATACCAGCGCCACGGATTACACCTTCGTCCGCGTCGACCGCGGCGAGCGCACGCTCATGGTGGAAGACACCATGGTGGAAACGCTGAAATTGAACGTGACCGACTTCTTCCAGCCGACGATCTACGGCCATACCAGCGATTCCACGCGCGGCCTGCCCGTCGCTTCGGCCGGGGACGTGGTGTTCTCGGGCCTGTTGATAACGCCCACCGATATGTCCCCGGAGGACCCGCTCATCGGCGACAAGATCTCCATGGGCATGACGAAACTGGCGCTGTACCAGGGCGACGGCCTCCTCAACGACGTGCCCGCCCCGGTGGCGATGATGCGCCTCAACATGAAGACCGCGCCTACCGGCGCGCCCACCACCTACCTTAAGTCCATACAGGTGAAGAGCTCCGGCACGCTGGTGTACTCTGATATCGCCGAGGTCGCCCTGTACGTGGATAACCTGACCAGCGGGCGCCTGGGCATGTTCGACGGCGAGGACGTCCTGGGCGGCAACGCCGTGGATACCTTCATCTCCAGCGGCATCTACACCTCGGGCTCGTGGTATTTCAACGACCTCAATGTGAAGCTGGCCACCGGCACGCTGGTCACCAATACCCCGCGCAACTACTTCCTGGCGGTGCGCGTCTCCACCACCGCCGAAACGCCGCGCAGCTTCGCCCTGGCGATGGATAACCAGTCCTTCGTAACGCTGACCTCCACCCAGGTGGGCGTCGCCTACAACAACTTCCCGGTGGTCACGGCCACTTCCCCCGTGCGCAACCAGCCGGCCGTGATCTTCGTACAAGGCACCGACATTGCCGCCTGGTGGCAGCCGGTGGTCGGCGGGACCCCGCTCGCGCTGGACCAGTATAATTACGCTGACCAGGGCGAAACGCGCGTCGGCATGCTCAAGCTTGAGGTGTGGACCGACGGCTTCATCGGCACGCTGAAGTCCTTCAAGATCATCAAGCAGGGCAGCGGCCCCGGTACGGATATAGCCAGCATGCGGCTGTTCCTGGACGCCGTCGAAGGCGATTATACGCAGGGCAACGGCGTCTTCGAGGCGACTATCGACAAGGAAGTCACCAATACTGCAACTCCTCCCGTCGGCGACCCGGAGGACACAGAAAGCTTTGTGCTGCCGCTGGCCGACACCAACGCCTACGGGCGCGTGGACGGCTCGACCAGGACCTACTTCGTGGTATTCGAGATCGGCCCCGACGCCCTGACGGGGCTCACGCACGGGGCGCGCCTGGAGCCTTCCGGCGTGGGCCTGATAGACGGCTGGGTTGCGGCTTTCAGCCCGATCGTTTCCGGGGTGGTGCCCGTGCGCGTTACGCCGGACATCGTCTACCTGTCGGACGTTAACAAGTCGCTGCCCAACGACTTCTCCAGGCCCACGTTCCTTACGCAGAACGATTCGGAGAAGGCTGTGGCCAGGCTGACCATGCAGATAGACGGCCTTAAGGGGTCCGGTATCTGGAAAGGCCTCAAGCTGGACAGGTGGATAAACCACTTCGAGAACAGCGGTTCCACCTGCACCAACAAGGCTTCCGACGTCACCAAGATCAATGTCTGGTACGACTCCACCGGGGACGGCCTGCTGCAGACCGAAGGGGCGCTCCGCGACACCGAGGTCCTGCGCGACAACGGCCGGAACAGGGTGTTCCCCGTCAGCACGCTGGCGCAGGCGCTGGACGCGTCCACCGACGTGATCCATGTCGCCGACATCCAGCAGTTCTTCCCGGCCGACAGCCCCTTCCCGCAGGCGCCCGGCAGGCTGGTGCTCAACGACGGGCAGAGCGATACCACGCTCAAAGAAATTGTTTACTACACGGCCGTTAACATAAATAACAACACCTTCGAGGGGGTAAGCCGCGGCGTGGAGCGGAGCACCGCCACGGTCTATTCTACCGGCACCGTGGTGTCCGGCCAGGCTATCCTGCCGCTGATCGGGACCGGCTCCATCCTCGACGGGCAGGTCCTTTATACCACGCCCAAGGACTATTTCGTAACCTTCAACATCGCCCCGCTGGCCACGGTGGGCAACTCGGCCAACCTGGGCCTGGCGATACGCGGCACCGATTACTTCCTGCTCGAGTCTTCAAAGACCATGAGCACCGTCAACCTTGGCGTCATGCCGCCCGGCAAGTCCATCTCCCTTATCGGCAAGACCAGGGAATACCCGGACAGGATCATCATAAAGGCCACCAATACTATAACAGGGGACACGCTGCAGCAGAAGAAGACGGACCAGGCCATAATCTCCCTGACGGCGGATACCGACGTCTCGGACGCGAGCTGGCGCTGGCTGCTGGTCTACGCCACGGGCTCGGTCCTGGCTGACGGGACGGCGGTCAACGACGTGGACTCGGTCAAGCTCTGGCACGACGCGGACCGCAACGGCTACCTGAACACGGACGGGGACGTCACGGTGGGGACCGGCACCTTCGGCAACACCACCTATGGCCAGCTGGTGGCCAAAGTGACCATCTCGACGCCGGCCCTGATCTATACCGAGGCGGAGGCGGCAGGCCGCGGCCTCTCGCAGCGCTACTTCATCACCTACGACATTAAGGAAGCCGCCAGGCCCAACGACGTATTAGGCAATCCCAGGTACCTCGGCGCGGCCCTGAAAGCGGAGTCCTTCCCGATGGGCAGCCCCACCTCGGACGACCCCGCCAGGAACGCGTTCACGCTGCCCAATTATTACAGTACCGCCTCCACGCTGCCGTTCGTGTCGGCGCTGCGGGCCGTGGTCTCGGCCGCCAGCACCGTCACCGTGGTGACGGAACCGATCTTCTCCGGCGGCGGCTCCCAGAACGCGCCGGCTCCGATGCTGGCGCAGAACATAACCAGCTTCGGCCATGAGGATACGGTGCTGGTCACTTCCACGGCGGGCCTGCCCTCCTCGGGCTACTTCCTGGTGGACAGCGAGATCATGCACTATAACGGCCTGGACCCTGTCTTCCCCGCGCTGCAGGATGTGGACCGCAGCTCTTTCAGCACGGGCGCGGGCCTGCACAGCAGCGGCGCCCTTATCGGGACGGAGTCCTACCAGGGCAGCGTGAACCTGCCGTTCATGAAACTTATCCTGACCACGCCGGGCACCGGCGTGCGCTGGCAGGGCGTAAAATTCACCAGGCGCCAGCCCAGCGGCCTGACCGGCTACGACAGCGACGTCACCAGCATAAAGATCTGGAAGGACAACGGCAACGGGCTGTTTGACCGGGCGCCCTCCGGCCTGAACCTGGCCGACACGCTGGTGGGGCAGGGCAGTTTCGGGGCGGGCCTGGATTCGCTGACCAAGGCCACCATCCTGGTGGCCGACCCGGCGCTGACCAACCAGAGCTACGTGGTGGTCAGCGCCACGCCTACGGTGTTCTTCGTGTCCATGAGCATAGACAAGGCGTCCCGGTTCTCCAACGAGGCCCTCTCGCCGGCCAACGACGTGCTGGGCCTGGAGGTCCAGGCGGAGGGCAACTTCACCTTCGGCCCGGCCGACGCCGGCCACTCGGCCGCGTTCCCGGCCCCGGTGCGCAGCCAGGTCCAGGTGGTGATGCCCGAGCTCAATACCATAACCCTCACCCCCGAGGACATCTCCCCGGCCTACGTGACGCAGTACGACAAGAACATCGGCGTGCTGTCCATGAGGCTGGTCGCCGACAAGACCTCGGCCAAGATCCAGACCCTGTCGCTCAACAAGCGCGGGACCTGCAACGACAGCGACATTACCGTGGTCAAGATCTGGAAGGACTCCAACGACAACTGCGTCCTGGACGCGGTGGACACCTCGTCGGACTCTTCGGGCTCTTTCCCGAACCTGATGTCCTACGGCAACGAGAGCTTCTACAACGGGACGGTGGCCATCGCGCTGAAGAAGTATATCACCGTCACCACCAGCCCGGTCTGCGCCTTCGTCAGCTACGACATGTCGCAGTTCGCGGTGATCGGCAGCACGGTGGGCCTGAGCGTGGCCGGCGCGGGCAACTTCTACATCGGGGTGCCCAATCAGCTGGTGATGTCCACGTGGCCGGTCAATACCTATCCCATGGAAGTCCGGGAGATCTCCTCCGCGGTGAATCTGGGCGTGAACGACGTGGCCATGGACCTCATAAACGCCGGCGGCGTACGGCAGGCGCAGAAGATGGTGCCGATGCTGCGCTTCAACCTGGCCACCGAGTCCGGCAACTCCCAGTGGAGCGCCCTCAGGGTGCAGCGCACCCCCGCCGGCGGCGGCAACCTGGGCAACAACTCCGACGTGAAGTTCATCCAGGTCTACCAGGACTTCAACCAGAACGACGAGCTGGACCTCAACGATATCAATATCTCCGAAGCCAGGGCCACGCTGCTGACCGCCTTCGCCTCCACGGACACGGCCTCGACCGGCGCGCCGTTCAGCCTGGTGCTGGATTCCACGGCCGGGTTCCCCAGCGCCGGCAACCTGTATATCGGCGAATCGGAACTGGTCACCTACTCCGGCTCCGGCCTTACCGGGGCGGGCAAGCCTTACCTCCTGGTCACTTCCAGGGGGAACCTGCTCGGCGGCGAGAATACCCCGAAGGTCTATCATAAGGCGGGCGTCACGCTGCGCAAGGTGGACCTGTACGACCAGGTGAACCTGCAGGACTCGCAGCGGTGGATCTCGCTGTCCAGGGTGCAGTCCCTCTCGCCGCTGGCGCAGAACTTCTTCGTGGTCTACGAGATAGGCGATAAAGCCGCGTCGGCCAACCGCGTGGGCGTGATGATCCCCGACCGCTCGGCCATCACGGTGAACGCGCCGCACGAAGTCTCGGTGAACGTCTATAAGAACATCACCAGGCTCATCCCCAAGGGCACCGGGCTCGGGATCTATCCCGACGACGCGCAGTCTTCCATCGTGCCGATCAACGCCCTGCAGCTCTCGATGACCGGGGTCTCGATGGCCAAGGTGGCGTCCGGCCAGGGCATGAAGAACGTGCCCATGCTGGCCCTTAAGCTGCACACCGATTACGAGTTCATGTCCATAGGGCGCATAAAGTTCACGCAGACCGGCACCATCTCCACGCCCACCTTCAACATGGGCGATGGCGACCTGGCCGGGCTCTCTATCTGGCTGGACAACGGCGAAGGCGCTTACAGCCCCATCGCCAACACGCGCCTGTCGTATGTGCTGCACGCCAGCACCAACCCGTTCGAGAACGGGATAATCGCCGATATCTTTAACCCGAGGACCGGCCTGCCGTATATCCTGGTCTCCAGCGCGCCGACCACGCTGTACGTGGCCTGTGACGTGGGGGCGGGCAACGATCTGACCGGCGCGAGCAACGTGGGGCATACCGCGGGGCTTTCGGTCGGCTCTTTCACCGACATCTTCGGTTCTTCCGGCTCGGCGCTGGCCGTAGGGCAGTACGCGCTGGACCCCAAGCCCAATTATCCCATCTCCTCCAGCGAACTGCTGATAGCGCCGTCCGTGATCCCGCTGACGCCGTCCTTCAAGCCGATAATGCTGGCCAGCAACGGCTACCCGGCCTTCGCCTCCATGACGGTTGCGGGCACGGTAGTGGTGGGCTCCGACAACCTGCCGCGCGTGGCGGACAACATGGCGGTGCGCTGGATCACAGGTTCGGCGGACCGGCATCCTTCCTGCGGCCCCGGTGAGCCGCTGATAGACATCAACGGCGACGACAAACCCGACAACTTCGATTATTACGGCCGCGGCAAATGCCTGAACCTGAGCCTTAACAATACCGGCGTGCCCACTTACGACCTCAACGGCGACGGCCTGCTGGACTTCGAGTTCAACGCCGACCATATCGCGGACGTGATCCTGGACGACGGCGAGGGCAACCCCATCTACTACATGGGCGACAGCATCGAGAGCAAGTGGGTGCCGCACTTCGTCACGGACCTGGGCGCGGTCCCGTCCGCCTGGGCTGCCGGCACCACGGAAATCCCGGCCATGTGGAACCCGGCCTCGATGGCCGCGCAGTTCATCGATCATTACGAGGTGACACTGGGCGGGAACTACGCCGATCCCAGCGGCATCAAGAACACCTGGCAGAACGTCGGCAAGGTCCTGTCCGGCAAGGTCACCGGCCTGTCGCTGGCCCCCGGCAACTTCACCAAGCTCACCACCAACATAGACGGCAATTCCACGCAGTTCACGGTGCTGTCCGCCAAGGACTTCGCCGCGGAAGGCCTGCTGTACGTCGGCAACGAGATAATCAGGGTGATAAAGAAAGACGATGTCACCTTTACTATAACCGCGCGCGGTGTGGACGGCTCCTTCATCGGCCCGCATACCGCCTGGGGCGAAACGGTGTCCGACAAGGCCTTCGCGCTGAGCGTGCGCGCCGTCACCAACGACGGGCGCTATATTCCCAGCACTAAGGGCGTGCCCATACACATGTTCCGCATCGACGGCTCTAAACCCTCCAAGCCCGGCGCCCCCGACCCGCAGGGTGTGAACGACGGCAAGGAGCACCAGTCCTACGCGCTGAAATGGAACGCCTCCGCGGACGATGAATCCAACGTGGCTTCCTACGAGATCCAGGAGCGCGAGGGCGAAAGCCCCGTCTGGAAGACCGTGGCCGCCATTACGGCCATTACCAGCGGCGGCGGCATAAACAACCAGTACACCATAGGCAATACCTCCATACCGGGAGAAACGCTGCGGCCGCTGGGCAAATTCTATACCTACCGCGTGCGCAGCTGGAACTTCGCCGGCCTGTACTCCGACTGGTCGGATATCTCCTCCCCGGCCGGCACCAAGGTGGGCACGGAGCTGATAAGCAGCGTCTCCAACTACCCGAACCCTGTGGATACCAGGAAGGGCGGCGTGGAGGGCCGTACGGCTATCACTTATACTCTTAATGATAATGCCGAAGTGACGATAACCATCTACGACCTTATGGGATACATGGTGCGCGAGTTCAAGTTCTCCAACGGCACCAAGGGGGGCAAGCTGGGCCCGAACATAGTCCTGTGGGACGGCAAGAACGCCGTGGGCGGCTTCGTGGGCAAGGGCGGCTATATAGTGCGCGTAAAGGCTTCCAGCCCCAAGGGCAGCAAGACCATAACCCGCAAGGTGGGCGTGATCCACTAGGCCCGGGAGGAGGGGGGTGGCTCGGCCATGCCCTTGACATGTCAATAGGTAGGCCTTGACAAACACAGTTAATCTGCTATACTATTAATGGAATAAAAGCGTAATTCTTTTGTAATGCAGTGATGTTACGATAATAGCAAAGCCGGTGAAAACCGGCGGCGCAAAGCTAAGACCCGCTAAGTGAGCGGGGGTCAGGCTGCCGAAAACAATGAAACGCATTGTCATTAATGCCGTTATCCCGTTGGCTGTATGGGACCTTGTGAAGCGTATAACACGCTTCGGTCTCGCCACGGGATTTTTTATTGCCGGCAGCGCCCTCCTTGCCCCTTCCCTTTTCGCCCAGTCGGGCGGCCAGCCCGGCGCCTTCATGGGCTACGGCGCCGGCGCCCGCGGCCTCGGGATGGGCGGCGCGTTCTTCGCGGTCTCGGACGACGCTTCCGCCTCCTACTGGAACCCCGCCGCCCTGACGCTCCTTGAGCGCAAGGAATTCACCGCGATGCAGGCCACCCTCTTCGCCGACACCACCCTCAACTTCTTCACTTTCGCCTATCCCACCGTCTCCAAGGGCACCTGGGCCCTGGGGATGACGCAGCTCAAATCCACCGGCTTCGAGCGGATCTCCATCACCGCCAACGCCTCCGGGGACGAGATCGTGGACATCAAGAGCATGGGCTCTTTCGACAACGTGGAGCGCGCGCTGGCCTTCTCCTGGGGCCGCGACGTTTCCGAGAAGCTCTCTTTCGGCGTGATGGCCAAGAACATCACCCGCCAACTGGACACCTCCAAAGACTCCTTTAACGCCCTGGACGTGACCATGCTGCAGCGCTTCTCGCCCTCCTACCGCGTGGCGATCGGCGTGCAGAACGTGTTCGCGATGGCCTCCGGCGACACCGATGACAAGCTGCCCCTCACCCTCAAGCTGGGCCAGGCCCTGAGCCTCTTCAAAGGCAGCCTGCTTTTCGGCTTCGACCTGACCAAGCAGCAGAGCGCGGACCTGAACTGGCGCTTCGGCGGCGAATACTGGCTGATGTACTGGTCGGCGCTGCGCTTCGGCGTGGTCGGTTCCCCCGGCATCCAGGAAGCCGATTTCGGCCTGGGCATCAAGTACAAGGATTTCGGCCTGGACGTGGCCCAGGGCGTGCACGCGCTGGGCACCACCACCCGCTTTTCGATCACCATGAAGATGGGCAGCTCCAACAAGGCCAAGCACGGCAGCGAAGTGCGCGAGATCATCCGCCAGGCCATGCAGTACTTCAAGTCCGGCAACTTCGGCCGCGCGATGGAAAAGCTCCGCGCCGCCATGGACGCCGATCCCGGCAACGGCGAGATCCGCCGCATGATCAGCCGCCTGCAGGGCGCCGTGGACTTCGTCCCCAACGCCACCGGCAGCGAGGAAGTGCCCACGCTGACCCGCCGCGGCATCATCGCCTACGTGGACGGCAAGGATATGCGCTCTTCCGTGAACGTGCTGCGCCACGCTTTCAACAAAGAGCCCAAGAACGACCGCCTCCTCTCCCTCCTTAATATGGTGGAAAAGGAAGCCGGCGTGGCGGAGCTCACCCGCAAGCCCGAGGGCCCCGAGATCTTCACCTACATCGACCAGCGCACCTACGACGCCCGCCAGGCCATCTACGACGGCAAGTACGACCTGGCCATGACCCGCGCGCAGGACATCCTGGACCTGGAGCCCAACAACGAGACCGCGCTCGAGATCATGGGCAGCTCTTTCTACCTGATGGACCAGAAGGACAAGGCGCGCGTGATCTGGGAGAAGGTCATAGAGATCAACCCCGACAACAAGATGGTCAAGGAATTCCTCCGCCAGGTAAAGTAAGCGATTTGAAAGCACTGGATGGGCTGGCGGGGACCGGGTTAGCAAACCCTTCCGGAGGCCGAGGCTTGCATAGCGCCGAGGCCGGAGGATGAGCGAGGCACGGTGTGCCGAGCGCGGTTTGCGTTCCGGTCCCCGCCAGCCCATCCAGCTACCGGAGAGATTTGCCGGCTCGTCCATCAAAGTGAGAAAATGGAGTGAAAATGCCGGGGCCGCGCAAGGATTGAACTTTTTTGAAACGTTTCTGTAATAAGGGATAGATAAAATAATAAAGAGATATGAAGACGATCCACCTTATTGCGGCATTGCTCCTCTTCGCGCCCGCCACGGCCAGCGCGATAGACGACGTGGGCATCTCCGTCATGGAGAGGCAGGATAACCTGCGCCGCGAGGTGGAGACCAAGATAAAGAACGAGATCCTCGACCCCATACTCGGCGCGGGCAAAGCCTTCGTCTTCGCCGACGTGGAGCTCGAGGTGGTCACCAAGCGGGCCGAACAGACCAAAGAGGGCATGGGCATCATCCAGAAGTACAAGGAAAAGAATACCGCCAGCTCCCAGGATATGGATTTCCTGATGCCCGGCATCCCCAAGCCCAAGTCGGTGCTCGGGGGGGAGAGCAAGCGCCCCGAGGCGGCCCAGGGTCAGCAGGCCCAGCAGGGCAAAGGCGCGGTAGAGACCCGCTACGGGGTAAAGAACGAGATCACCCGCTTCCAGCTGACCGTCATCCACGACATCACCATCTCCAGCGAGACCATCGGCCTGGCGCGCGCGCGCGTGGAAGATTTCCTGGTGCCCTACAAGATCCGCGACACCGCCGCCCCTACCGTGCTCTTCAAGCCCACGCGCTTCAAGGCGGCCGCCGCGGTGGACGACCTCAAGCGCCCCGGGGTTTACCTGCCCCTGCTTTACGCGGCCCTGGCGCTGCTGTTCCTGATGTTCCTCTTCGGGCCCCTGTGGGGCTTCTTCCGCAAGTACGTGAAGGCCCTGATGGCCAAGCCCGGCGCGGAGGTCAACATAGAGCAGAAGACGGAGGAGGGGGAGGGCGGCGGGGGAGGGGCAGGCGAGGGGGTGCAGGAAGGCCACCAGTCGATAGACATGAATTTCCTCCAGAAGACGGAAGAGCCCAAAGAAGACGAGGACGAGCTTATGAAAAAATTCGACCCGTTCACCTATATAACCGAGGAGAACCTGCGCAAGCTCGTGTACTATTTCCTCCTGAAAAAGGAGGACCCCTGGGTGATAGCGCTGGTGCTGAGCTACATGAAGCTGGAACTGTCCCGCCAGGTGCTGTCGATGCTGCCTATCGAGATGCAGTCCCGCGTGGCGCTGGAATCTTTGACGGTGCGCCAGGCCACCCGCGAGCAGATAGACGCTATAGATAAGGAGATAAGGGAGAACGTGGACTTCGTGATGGGCGGCGTGGAGCGCCTGGCCAAGATGCTGGAGGATTCCGACCCCGCCACCCGCAAGAACATCATCGAATATCTCAAGACGCAGAAGCCCGAGATCTACGAGAAGATCAAGAAGATCATCCTGACCTTCGAGAGCCTGATGAATTTCAGCGACAAGGACCTGCAGACGCTGATCCGCAGCATCAGCAACGAGGATATAGCCAAGGCCGTCAACAAGGCCGACCCGCTGCTGGTTAACAAGTTCTTCGCCAATATGTCGCAGGGCGCCGTCAGCGCCATCAAGGAGATCATGGAGTATTCCGGCGATATCACCGCCGCGCAGGCCGACGAGGCGCAGATGCGCATCATGGACGCGGTCAAGAGCCTGGAGGCCGAGGGCAAGATTAATTTCCGCCAGCAGGACAGCCAGGAGATCTACATGGTGGACGCGGGCGAGCTGTCTTCCGGCGACCAGCGCCGGCGCAAGTTCGAGAGCATGGGCGCGCCCAAGCCGGCCGCCGCCCCCGTGGCCCCCGCCGCGGACCCGGCCAAGACCGCCGAGGCGGCCCAGTATTTCACGGCCGGCGTGGAGTTCTACAACCAGGGCAGGCTGCCCGAGAGCCTGCAGTACCTGGAATACGCCTCTTCACAGAACCCGCAGGACGCCTCCACCTGGCAGTACCTCGGCACCGTCTATTACGCTATGCAGCGCGTCGACGAGGCGGTGGCCGCCTACGAGCGCTACGCGACGCTCTCCGGCGACCCGGCGGCGTCGGAATGGCTGGCCGGCTTCAAGCAGCAGGTGGGCCGGTAAAAGGGCCTGAAGTATCCTGTTAACATTTTTTCAACTTAATTGAAATCGGGCTTGTCTACAATAGTATTAAGGAAAGCGGTCAACATATGGACGAGAAAGAGTTTAAACCACAGAAGCCGGCCCTGCCGTTCCCCCCGGGGATGACGCCCAGGCCCGGCACGCCTCCTCCGCCGCCGCAGCTCGCGCGGCCGGGGCTGCCTCCTCCTTTCCCGTCGGCTTCTTTCGCCCAGCCCCAGGCCTTCGCCGCCCCGGCGCAGCCCGCCGGCCCCTCCCCGGAAATGACCCGGATGTCCGAGGAGAAGGAAAAGCTCGAGCGCAAGATCTCCGAGATGGAGAAGACCGTGGCGCAGGAGAAAGAGAAAGCCCTGATGGCCGCGCTCAAGAACCAGCAGGACGAGGCCCTCTCGTCCCGCGTCGAATCGTCTTTGAAGGATATCCAGGACAAGATGCGCCGCGACCGGCGCGACAGCCAGATAGAGGAAGAGCGCATCGCCCTCAAGGGCAAGATCAAGGAGCTGGAATCCCGCCTGGCGCAGGAGCGCGAGACCTGGATGCAGACGCTCAAAAACCAGCTTTCCGAGCGCGAGACCCAGGGCAAGGACGTGGAGAGCCATTTCATTTACCGGCTGCAGGAGATGGAGCGCCGCTGGCTCGACGAGAAGGCGCACTGGCAGAAGGAACTGTCCGTCCGCGAGGACACCATCCGCTCGCTGAAGTCCGCCTCCGAGAAGCTGCGCGAGACCGAGGACGATTACCGCCGCCTCAGCATGGAAAAGGAGATGTCCGAGCGCGAGATCTCCAAGCTGCGCGAAGACGTGGCCCGCTCCGACCGCGAGAAGGCCTCTATAGAATCCTATATAAAGGCGCTGCCCGAGAAGGAGCGCGAACTGGCCGAGATCCGGGCCCAAAATTCGATCCTGCGCATGCGCGAGGACAAGCTGATAGAGGACGCCAAGCATCAGGAGGAGAAGCACGCCGTGGAGGATATGCGCCGCGAGGAGCGCAACGCCGCCGAGATGAGCAAGCTCCAGGCCGAGCTGGGCCGGCTGCAGGCCGAGCTCGGGTCCATCGCCGACCGCAAGAACGACGAGAAGAACGAGGCTATCAAAAAGGCGCAGGACGCTTTCGATTCCCAGCTGCAGGATAAGGAGCGGACGCTGGCCGAGGTGGCCGGCGACAAGATGCGCGCCATCTCCGAACTCCTTAAGGTAAAAGGTTTCGTGGCCCGCGTGCAGGCCATCAACGCCGCCATGGACAAGGAGCGCGGGCAGCTCAAGCTCGACAAGATGCAGCTGGCGCAGACCATGGCCGCGCAGCTCGAAGAAACTGTCGATCTCCGGCAGGAGATCGACAGCGCCCGGACCATCACCCAGGTGGAATGCGAGAAGGTCAGGGCCGCCGCCGAGAAAGAGCGCGAGGAGTTCGGCGCCCAGCTGGAGAAGGCGCACCAGGAAGAGCTCGCGCGCCTCGCCACCTCCCACCAGACGGAGATAATAAAGCTCAACACGCAGCGCCAGGCCGAGCTGGACGCGAGCATGTTCCAGATGCGCAGCAAATACGACGGCGCCGTCGAGGACGAGAAGATAGCCCTGAGGCGCCAGCTCGAGGACGATTACGGCAAACAGCTCAAGGAAGCCCGCATGGCCATCCTGGTAGCCGAGGGGGGCAAATCCTCCGCGGAAGCCGAAATGCGCAAGCTCTCGGGCTCGCTCGACTACGCGGAGACCACTTTGGCCGCCAAGCAGAAGGAATACGACACCCGCATCGCCAAGCTGGAGATAGACCTGCGCCGCAACGAGACCCTGGCCGCCGACATGGCCCGCCTGAAGGCCGACGCGGAGAAGCGCCTTAACGACGCCGCCGCGCAGATGACCGCCATGCACGAACAGTACGCCGCGATGGAGTCCCGCAAGGGGTCCCTGGACGGCGAGCTGGCCACGCTTAAAGAAAATTACAGGGTGGAAAGCGAGAACCGCAGCCGCTTCGAATCCGAGCTGCTGTTCCTCAAGCAGAAGATCCAGCAGATGGAGTTCCAGGCCGGCGAGACCGCCGCCGAGCTGGAGGCCGAACGTTCCGCCGCGGCCGCCCGCGACGCCGAGGCCACCGAGAAGCACAACGCCGACGCCGCCAGGATCAACGAGCTTTCCGCGAACCTGGAAGTCTACAAGGACATCGAACAGTCTCTCGGCAACAGGCTGAAATGGGCCTTGAAGGGCAAATCCTCCTGAGAAGTCCTTTCCCCGAGCCGTCCGCGCCTGTCGTCCCGCCCTCTCCCGCGATTTTAGGTATAATTAGTGACGGAAGGACACATGGTAAAACTTGAAAAACTCAACGGCACGATGATAATCGTCAACGCCGAACTCATAGAAAGCATGGAGGCGGCGCCCGATACCGTCCTCAACCTGGCCACGGGCAACCGTTTCATCGTAAAGAACCCGGTGGAAGAGGTGGTGGCCAAGATCATAGAGTACCGCAAGAAGGTCTATTCCGAGTGCAAATGCGTCAACCCCATAGCGGGGTTCGAAAAAAAAGAAGAAAAACCTTTCAACCACTAAGCGCGGCTTCCGCGGCCTTTCCGTATCCCCCGAGGTGTGAATTATGGATATAGCGACATTCAGCGGCATCATAGTTTTCTTCGGTTTCGTCCTGGGCGCCATCTACATGGGCGGCGGCGCCAACGGTTTCAAGCCTTTCATCAACATGGAGGCTTTCCTCATCGTCATCGGCGGCACTTTCTGCGCCATCCTGGTAAATTACCCGCTTTCCGCCATCATCAAGCTGGGCCATGTGCTCAAGCAGGTGCTCACCTCCAAGGGCGAGGACACCTCGCGGCTGGTCTCCACCTTCGTGTCGCTGTCGCAGAAGGCCAAACGCGAGGGCTTCCTGGCGCTGGAAGCCGACGTGAAGGCCATAGACAACGATTTTCTCAAGCGCGGCGTGCAGCTGGTCATCGACGGCGCCGACCACGAGTTCATCCGCAACATGCTCGAGACCGAGCTGGACTTTATCCGCGAGCGCCACAAGGTGGGCCGGGAAATTTTCAACGCCCTGGGCACTTACGCCCCCGCTTTCGGCATCATCGGCACCGTGCTGGGCATGATCATGATGTTGTCCTCCATCGAGGACGTGGCCAACGTGCCCAAGCTGATGGCCGTGGCCCTGGCCGCCGCTTTCTACGGCCTGGGTTCCGGCTACTGGCTTTTCCTGCCCATGGCCGGCAAGCTCAAGCACCGCTCCGAAGAAGAACTCTTCGTGAAGGAAATTATTATCCGCGGCGTGCTGCTGCTGCAGAGCGGTTCCACCCCCAGCGTGGTGGAAGCCAATCTAAAGGCCTACCTGGAGCCTTCCAAGCGCCTGAGCGTCAAGAAAGAGGCCAAGCCCGCCGCGGGCGAAGCCGCTCCCGGCGCCGCGCCGGGCGCCCCCGGTGGCGTATAGCGCCGGACTGTAACCTGAAATTTTTTCTTTATGGCGATAAGAGCTAAGAACATGATCTCGGAGGACGACCCCAGGGTGGCCCAGATAGGCCATCCCGCGCCCCCGTGGCTTATCAATTACGCCGACCTGATGACCGAGCTGGTCTGTTTCTTCATCATCCTTTACGCCCTGTCCGCCGCGCTCAACAAGGACATGCAGAAGGCGCAGCAGGATATCCAGGAGATGATGAAAGAGGGCAAGATCTCCGGCCAGGTGAAGATGGACAAAGAGGGGATGCGCATCACCCTCGAGGAGCAGGGCGCTTTCTCTTTCTTCGAGAGCGGCCGCTCCGAGATCACCGCGGACATGCAGTCCAAGCTGGACAAGATAGCCGTCACGCTCAAAACCCTTTCCCTCAAGCACGACATCATCGTGGAAGGCCACACCGATAACGTGCCGATAGCCACCAAGCAGTTCGCCAGCAACTGGGAACTTTCGTCCGCCAGGGCCACCAGCGTGGTCAAGTATTTCCTGGGCGCGGGCTTTACCCCCAAGCGCATGGCGGCCATAGGTTACGGCGAGTTCCACCCTATTTCCCCGAACGACACGGAGCCCAACCGCCGCAAGAACCGGCGGGTGGTGTTCTTTGTGAAGACGACGGCGTACCCGGAAACGGCCCAAGCCCCGCCGCAGAAAGGCGCCCCGGTCGCCGTGCTCTCGGAGGGACAGCCGGCGGCGGAAGGCCAGCCGGAAGCCGGGCAGGCCCCGGCGGCGGAAGAGGCTCCGGCCGCGGAGCCGGTCCCGGCGGACCAGGGCGTGGCCGAAGAAACTGGCAGGTGACGGTATGAATAAAAACATCTTATATGCGGTCCTTTGCGCTTTTTGTCTCCCGCTGGCGGGCTGCGGCGGGATGAAGGTGCTGAAGGTGAACGATTTTACCGAGCAGCGCGTTACGGACCTTTCCCTTACCAAGAAAGTTACCGGCAAAAGGGATTATATTTTCTTCTCCACGACGAAAATGGGGGTCTTCCTGGACGGCAGTATCCAGGGCATAATTACGGACTACCAGGGCAACCCTATCGAGGGCGTTACGGTGAAAGTGACGGCCGAATCCGGCAAGGCCAAGTCAGGCGAGGAGGCCGACGTGTTCGCCATGGCGACGAGCGAGAACGCTTCGGCCGTGATGAACCTTTCTTTCGCCCCGGGCATCAGCGATTCAATGGGCCTGTACAAGATACATTTCTCGCTGCCGGTCACGGACGAAGAGGTGGAACTGAAGGGCAAGCTTGTTTACAACCCGGGCTGGGACCAGCAGAAGATAAACCTGGGCAAGGCCTATGAGCCGCAGCAGAAGGAAACCCCTTTCAGGCTTTACTATAACATGGACACCGGCTTCCTGGCTTTTGCCGAGGGCGTGCGCAAGGTGATAGTGGAGGCCGTAGGCGAGGGCAAGGGCCGCATGTCGGGCCTGCCCGGCGCCAAGGCCCCCGCCGCCATGCCGTCGTCCGTGCAGCCGGCTACCCCGGCCGGCGAAACCCCCGGCGCCGCCGGCAAAGCCGAAGAAGACCTCTTCAAAGGCTTCGACTTCGGCCAGTAACAATCTTTACCACAATAATGAAACGGGACGCCAAAAGCGTCCCGTTCTTTATTGGTCCCCGTGTGATCCAAGTCGGGGCCGGCCGGAGGGACCGGAACGCAAAACGCGCTAGGGCACACCGTGCCCGTCGCTCATCCTCCTCCTTCGCCGCTTACGCAAGGCTCAGTCGTCGGAAGGTTTTGCTAACCCGGTCCCTCCGTCCGTCCCCTTAGGCTTCTCTGTGT
>Ga0209417_1001922_pt1 | contig 35499 bp, 57 predicted proteins | sample RifGroF2_FD_184002 | JGI IMG/M metagenome (GOLD analysis project Ga0209417, IMG submission 184002) | Groundwater microbial communities from Rifle, Colorado, USA - Groundwater F2 (SPAdes) (version 2) | ecosystem: Environmental > Aquatic > Deep subsurface > Groundwater | place: Rifle, Colorado... | reverse complement strand
ACGGCACCCCGACGTGGGATGACAAGTCCTCGGGCGGCTATGGCGACGCGAACATCCCGTGCGTGCTCATGTCCGGGCAGGCCGAGCGCATCCTGAACGCCGCCGTGCGCATCACCGGCACCGCGGGCGACTGCTACGCGGGCGACGTGTGGGACTACTCCGAGGGCGGGCTGTCGTGCGCGGGCAAGCAGTCGCGGCTCGGGCTTAAGGAACGCCACGCGCTCTACGCCACGACGGCGTTCCTCCAGGGACTCCGGGAGTACAACGGCACGAACTGGGGCATCTTCTACCGCTCGATAACGGGCGGCATCATGTACGTCGGGCAAGACGCTGGCACCACGAGCACCATCAGCGACCGCGCGGGCTACGAGTACATCTCGGATGTGCCGCTCGACCGGATTGAGTTCACGGGCGGCGTGAACCACGTCGCCATCAACCTAGAGGTGTGGAAGTACGCATCGTCCACCTGGACGCTCGTGTACTCGAAATCGACGGCCGGGACCTCGACCGGGCAGACCGCCGACCTCGACGGCGCCTATCGCTTCGCGGTCATGGGCGCGATGGCTGCCTCCGTGACGCCGACCGATACGGCCGTCCATGTCGCGATGTCCTCGGCGGTGCTCTACGGCGTGAGCTACTCGACGACCCCGGCGAACCTCTTCGACGCGATGCTCGACCGCACGGCGGGGCTCTCGACCTCGCGGGCGTGGATAGCCTCCGATGAAGCCGCGCTCACGGATCTCGACGTGGACGGTTCGGACGCGGACGCATCGGTGAAGATACTGGAGACGACCGGCCGGCAGTTCGGCGTGCGGCTTCGGGATGTCGGATGGACACGCGAGCCGGTAGGCATCTATGAGGCGCGGCCGACGACCCCCGCGTACCTCTGCACACACGACGGCTCAAGCGTCATCGTCTCGCTTTCGGGCGGGAGCATGGACGACCTCTTCTCGGAGATACGCGGGCGCTACCGCGACACCGACGGCAACTGGCAGACGGTCACGGTCGCAGATACCGACCTCACGCATTATCTCGTGAAGCTCGGCATGACGGGCGACAGCGCAGTCTCACACACCATCACCGTCGACACCACATCATCGGTGGTCGCTACCGCGGCGGCGACGGCGTACCTCGCGGCGCATTCGGTCATCACGCACTCGGGGACCGTCAAGTGCATCGGGCCGGTCATCACGACGGCGACGGGCGCCCCGGTGGACCCGACGATGGTCGAATCCGGGAAGGTCGTGACGGTGTTCGCCACCCGGCACGGTGACATCACTGGCTATATCGACCTCGCAAAGCACGTCGGCGCGGATGAGGTCACGCTCACCATCGACAACTCGCTACGGATACCCGAATCACTCCGACGGATCATCAGGTAGGGAGGTCGCATATGCTCCGACTCGTAGCACAGGCTGGACACGTCGGTCGCACCACGGGCGCTACCGGCACCGCGGGCGAGCAGCAGATGACGTGGGACGTGTGTGCGTGGCTCTATGCGCTCACGCCGCCTGGTTGGGAATGCCTCGTCATCGACGCCGATGAGCCGGACTCGAAGTACGCCGGGGATGCCTTCGTGGCCGTCCACGGCGACGGTTCGACCAACCGCGCTATACGCGGGGCGAGCGTCGGCTACCGTAACAGCGCGGGACAGGTGCTCGCGCAGCGCTGGAAGGCCGCGTACAACGCCGCGGGGTGGCCGGGGGGCTGGCACCTGGACAACTACACGGCGGCGCTCTCAGGCTACTACGGCCTCCTGAACGCGGTACGTGACGCCGGGAACGAAGATGCGTTCATCCTCGAAGTCGGGATGATGACCAACGATGCAGACCGCGCGTGGATCGACGCGAACCACGAGACGATCGCCCGGACCATCTGGAGCGCGGTCGCAGGAATGACAGGAGGAGACGATATGCTCGTGCCCGCGATACCGACGCTCGGATTCGTCGGACTGCACCGCTTCCACAAGGGCAAGGACTACGTGCTTGCCGTGAGCCGTGAGCAGCAGGCTTCTGCGGACGGGGCGGGGTACACCTACGACGGCGTGTACGATCTCGCGCCGGGCGGCACCATACCGCTGCATCAGCTCTACCTCAACGGCAAGCACCTGTACGTCGCGGACGATGTGCTCCCGGCGGGTTGGCCCGACCAGGGCGTGCTCGTGATGGTGCATCCCGTCGGAAGCGGCGCGACCATGCACCGCCTGCTGTCGGGCGGCGACCATCTCTACTCGACGTCTGCGACCGAGGGTGCGCCGACCTGGACGCTAGAGGGGCCGCTGTTCGGGCTCGGAGTGCTCGCCAAGCCATCGACAGACCCGACGCTCGCCAAGAAGGCCGCGAAGTACGACCGCATCGCCGGGATAGTCGGGGAGGCGTCATGACGGCGCCAGAGGACTTCGGACGTAGGGCTACCGACCACATCGAGCCGTGCGGATTGCTCCAGGTCGCAAACGCTGAGATCACGAACATCAAGGAGGACGTGGGCATCTTGTACAAGCGAGTCGATCGTCTGCCGAACTGGATGGTGATGCTCTGGGGCGTCACCACGGCCACGCTCGGCGGGGCACTTACCGCGATCTACTTTCTTGCCGGGCAACTCGTACACTAGAAGGAGGCACACATGGACTGGGTAGACGTTCGGAAACGTGCGCTTTGGACGGCGGCGGAGTCGTTCCTCGGCGTGGCCGTCGTGTTCCTCGGCGCGCTTGCGGCGGCTTGGGTGGAGGCAGGCGCGTTCGTCCTGCCGTTCGCGCTCGTGGTCGCTCTTGCGGCCGGTGCCGTCGGCGCGATCGCGGCCGGTGCCACCGTCGTCAAGGAGTACGCGAAGTATCACAAGGAGCAGAAGGCCGCGGCCTGACGCAACCCGCACCATCATCGTAACGCGCGGCCCCTGCTTCGGCGGGGGCCGTTTCCCTTTGCCACAAATACTTGCGGTAAACCCTTGCGCGTGTCATACGGTGGTGCTAGGATTAGGTCGCAAGGTACACCGAACGAGGGGATGATGGACGATGGACGAGGTAGACACCGCCACACTCGAAGCGCACGAACGCGCGGGGATGCGTCTCGCGACGCTGCTCGTGGAAGCCGACGAATGCCCGCTCAAGGACTCATGTCACGCCTCCTGCGGCGATGAGACGACCGAGGATTGCGCGTGGCGCGTGTGGACGGACATCTACGCCGAGGAGGAGTCGCGATGATCTACTACAAGATTCTCTCCGTCGGTCACAAGGCGTGCCACGGCGGGACGTACACCTATCGTCCGAACCGCTGGACGCGGCGCATCACCGACACGAAAGCCTGCAAGCGCGGGTGGCACATCGCCACGCTAGAGCAGGTTTGCGCGTGGCTCTTCGCTGGCAGCGACGAGTTCCTGCCGCTTGAGGTGTGGGAGTGCGAGGCCGAGGGTGTCACGGACGCTGGCGACAAGTGCGTGGCTGAGCGCATCCGATTGACCAAGCGCCTCATCTCACTCGACGAGTACGACCTGCGTTGGCTCGGGACGCTGTTCGCTGAGTCCGTCCTGCACAACACCGGCGACCCGCGTGTGGGCGAGTGCATCAACGCCGTTCGTGCCTACTCGCTCGGTTTCCTTGATGACGCGGCATGGAGCGCGGCAGAGAGCGCGGCGAAGGACGCGGCATGGAGCGCGGCATGGAGCGCGGCAGAGAGCGCGGCGAAGGACGCGGCATGGAGCGCGGCATGGAGCGCGGCAGAGAGCGCGGCAGAGAGCGCGGCATGGAGCGCGGCAGAGAGCGCGGCATGGAGCGCGGCATGGAGCGCGGCACGGAGCGCGGCAGAGAGCGCGGCAGAGAGCGCGGCGAAGGACGCGGCATGGAGCGCGGCATGGAGCGCGGCATGGAGCGCGGCATGGAGCGCGGCACGGAGCGCGGCAGAGAGCGCGGCAGAGAGCGCGGCGAAGGACGCGGCATGGAGCGCGGCATGGAGCGCGGCACGGAGCGCGGCACGGAGCGCGGCACGGAGCGCGAATGGGCGTATCCTGCTCGGCTACATCGAGGACGTGACACGATGAGCCCCGCAGTGAAGTCGTGGCTTGACGCGCTCGACAAGACGGAGGACGCGGCTATCCGAGCGGCGGGACCGCTTGGGATGCTGACGACCGGCACCGCCACCGTCCTCATCATCCGTGCGATGAACCAGGCCACGCAGGCCATCATCGCGGCGGTCGAGGGGGCGAAGTGAGCGACTACGTGGATCACACCGTCTGTGCCGAATGCGGCGGTGTGTGCTGCAAGGGTGCCTCGGGCATAACGTTCCCGCGTGACTTCGGATTCACCGCCGTAGAAATCGAGACTGCACTCGTGGCAGCGTTCGCTTCGGGGATGTGGATTGTGGATCACTGGGAGGGGTATTGCCCCTCAGTCCCCGATGGCAGCGAAGGACGATTCGTCAGACCGCGGCATGACACCGATCCCTGCGACCCCGTTGAGTGCGCCACATGGGGCGGACACTGCCTGTTCTTGTTCGCGGATGGGTGCGCTCTACCCGATGACTCCCGGCCAACAACCTGTCGGTCGCTCGAGCCTGCGCGGAAGCCGAACCCATGCACGCAGCACATCGAAGACCAGAAGCTAGAAGCAGCGCGCCAGTGGTGGCGGTATCGTGGGGCCCTCTCAAGGGCGATTGCGAGGGCATCATGAAGCCGTCAGCCCTCGCGTATCTCGACCCCACCGCCATGCGCGTCAACGGCGAGACGATGGGCGGCGACCTGAAGGCGGCATGGAGCGCCATCCTGGAGTCCGCTGACAGGCTCGTGGCGTTCGATGCGGCCTCTTCCCCATACACGCACGCAGCGTGGTTCCTCGACCACGAGGGACGCGACGTGACCGTATTCCTACGACTGGAGGACAAGTGACCGTAGCAGAAGCCGCACGAGTGCTCGGCGTGAGTTCGCAGCGCGTGAAGCAGCACATCGCGTCTGGGCGCATCGTGGCGTACAAGATCGGCTCGCATTGGGACGTGTCGCCCGAGAGCGTCGCGGCGTTCACTCCCGGCAAGCCTGGGCGCCCAGCACGCAAGGAGGGGTGAGCTGTGACCGAGGGGACGCACGTGCAGGTCAAGCCGCTACGCCGCGCGAGGTGGCTACCCGGCGTCGTGTACCGATGCGATGGGGACGTCGTGACCGTCATGACGCAGGAGCGCATGGGGGCCGTGTGGGTGCATCGCTGGTTCACGGTGCCGGCTGATCGCGTGAGGGTGACGGCGTGAGAATCCTCGACCTATTCTCGGGGCTCGGGGGGGGTCAGCGGCGTTCCGCGACCGAGGCCACGCTGTGATTACTTCGGACATCGACCCCCGCTTCGGTTGCACGATTACAGCGAACATCCTGGCGCTCTCCGTCGATGATCTTGCACGGTTCGGTCCGTTCGACTTCATCTGGGCCAGCCCGCCATGCGAAGCGTTTAGCGTTGCCAGCATCGGACATCACTGGACTGGTGGGGCGCGGGCGTATGTTCCTAATACCGAGCACGCGCGGTTGTCGCAAGAAGTAGTCGCCCACACAGTCCGGCTTATCGCCGGGCTGGGACCGAGGGCGTGGATCATGGAGAACCCTCGCGGCGTACTTCGCAAGCTGCCGTGCGTGGCCGGGCTTCCTCGCGTAACAGTTACCTACTGCCAGTACGGTCAAACACGCATGAAGCCCACTGACCTATGGGGTCACTTCCCCGCCGGCCTGACGTTCAACCCGATGTGTAAGAACGGGGATCCATGCCACGAGCGTGCGCCGCGTGGGGCCAAGACGGGAACCCAGGGTATCTCCGGGGCTGCCGAACGCGCTGTCGTGCCGTACCTGCTGTCGCTCGCCGTGTGTGAAGCAATGGAAGCCCTAGAGGGCGGACGCCTGTTCTAATCACTTGCACCACGCGCCGCAACGCGCTAGTATTAGGTGTACGCAACCGAGCGAGGGGAGAATCGCATGGCAACCGCAAAGCGCAGGGAGCCGGAGCCTGTCCCGGCCGAGGTGGTCGAGGACGCCGAGTTCGCCATCACGCAGTTCACGCCGGGCGGCCCGATCGTCGCGAACTTCGAGGCGGTGCGCGCTCGCATCGCGGGCATCGTCGAGATGTACTCGGGAATCGAGGTGACGCCGGAGTACCTGCCGCAAGCGAAGAAGGACCGCGCGTGGCTCAACAGCCTCGTGACGTCCGTCGAGCAGAAGCGCAAGGACATCAAGAGCCGCTACCTTGCGGAGTACACCGCGTTCGAGGCCGAGGTCAAGACGACGCTCGCGCCCGTTCGTGAGGCGAGTGCGGCTATCGACTCGCAGGTGAAGGCTATCGAGGAGCAGGAGCGCGCCGCCAAGCGTGCCGAGTGCGCGAAGCACTACGCCGAGTACGCCGGTGCGCTTGTCGATGCCGTGCCGTTCGAGCGCATCGAAGACCCCGCGTGGTCGCTCAAGTCCACCAGCCTCATGGCGGCGTTCAAGGCCATCGAAGACCGCGTGGACGGCATCGCCAAAGACGACGCCGCGCTCGATTCGCTCAACCTGGAATACATCGTGGATGCGAAGTCCGAGTTCTTCGCGACGCTCGACATGGGCCGCGCGATCGCTCGCAACGCCGACCTGGTAGCACGCGCCGAAGTCGCCCGTGCGGTCGAAGAGCAGAAGAACGCGAACATCGCGGCACTCGCGCCCGAACCAGAACCCGAGGTCGTGGCCGCGCCCGTGGTAGAGTCCGCGCCAGCACCGGAGCCTCCCGCCGCGGTTGAGATCGCGACGTGGCACATCGTCGTGACGTGCTCGCGCGAGGAACTGGACTCGCTGCTCGCGTCGCTGAAGGCGCTCGGCATATCGGGGACGGTGCGCCGTGGCTGAGACAGCGAAGGCCTCACCGAAGCCGATACACGAGGCGTTCATCGAAGCATATGCCGAGATGCCCGATCCTAAGAAGAACGCTGAGAATCCAGCGTTCAAGCGCGACAACAAGCCGATAAAGTATGCGGATCTCGAGGCGTTCCTTGATGTGGCAAAGCCCATCCTCGCTGCGTGTGGATTCGCGCTCATACAGGCGCCGGTGAATGATGGCCCGCTCGTTGGCGTCCACACCTGGCTGCTGTACGTCACTGGCGAGAAGATGGACTTCGGGCAGTTTGTCGTCGCGTTGTCCAAGCCCGACCCGCAAGGCGCGGGAGCCGCTCTAACATACTGCCGCCGTTATGCGGTCGCGGCTATCTTCGGACTTGCGCAGGAGGACGATGACGCGAATCGCGCAAGCGGAGGTGCGGATACCCCCGCGTCCACTCCTGCCGCCACGCCGCGCACGGGCCTCGCATCCGACAACCAGATCGGCCTCATCTTCGGACTCGCGCACGAGGTCGGATGGGATGACGACTACCTGAATAGCACCATCGCGAAGTCGAAGCCCGGCAAGAACCACCCCGGCGACCTCACGAAAGCCGAGGCGTCGGCATTCATCGACGTGCTGAAGGCTAGGAAGGCGCAGGTGGACGCGAAGATCGCTGAGGTCGAAGCGGACTTGGCGGCCGAAGCCCCCGCCGAGGATTACACGCTCGACCCGGATGCCGAAGAGATCCAGTTCTAGCCGTGGCACGCGAAGCGAAAGCCGACAAGGCCATCCGCTATCTTCGCGAAGAGCGCGTCGAGGTCACAAGCGCCAACGAGCACGGCATCCGCCTTGTGGTCAGGGGTTCGCGCCGTGAGCCCTACCAGGTAGCGTATGGACGCGATGCGCACGGGCGGCTCATCACGAGCTGCACCTGCGAGAACGGCACCGAGTACCATCCTGTTCGGCCGAACTGTGCACACATCGAGATCGCGAAGCTCCTGCGACGCGAGTAAGGGAGACGGCATGACGCACGATGAGGCGATAGCGGCGGTGCAGGAGGCGTGTCCGGGCGTGTCTGCTCGTAAGGCCGGGGCGTGCGTGTTCGTCGCGTACGGGAGCGCGGGCGCGTACATCACGCTCGAGTCGCTTGAGTGCGACGACGTGGCGGGGCTTGTATCCTCAATGCTGCACGGAAGGAGATTCCAGTGACCGACATACAGCGCATCACGGCCGTTCTTTCGGATGGACGATGGCACGACGTCGCGGAATTCGCGGATCACATCTGCATCGACTACAGGTCGCGCATCACTGAGATGCGCCGCCGCGGTGCCAACCTCGAAGCCCGCCCGCGCGTGCATGTCTCGCCGGACGGCCGCAAGCGTACCCGCAACGACTGGCGCGACCTCGACGCCTACCGTGGCGTGGTGCGCTCCATCGCAGACCAGGCAGCATCGCTTCGGCGGTCGTTCGAGGCGAAGCCGCCGAGCGGCAGGGAGACGGTGCGCCTCATGGCGGGCGGCACGAGCATCGACGTGCGCGTCGGCCGGCTGATGCTCCTGTCGCCCGACACGCTGGCCGAGGAGGTCGCATCGCTGTGGTGCGATCCGTACCGATGAGGGGCGCATCGTGAACAAGACGTCGATACCCTGGTGTGACCTCACCTGGAATCCGATAACCGGCTGCACGCGGGGCTGCCCCTACTGCTACGCCGCACGGATCGCTGACCGCTTCTGTACTGGCGCTGTTGCCAAGAAGAGTGACCTGACGGCCGAGCTGTTGGGTGGCGCGGAGTACGTCACGGCACCCGAGCCGCATCCCGTAGAGGATCGGCCCGGGGTCATCCCCATCATCGGCAACGGTGCATTCCCTGTCGGCTTCTATCCCACCGTCTACCCGCACCGCCTGGACGAACCCCTGCGCCGCAAGAAGCCGTCCGTCATCTTCCTCGGCAGCATGGGCGACCTGTTCGACCCTGCGTTCCCAGACGACTTCCGCGACCGCATCATGGGCACGATTATCGAGTGCTCCGGGCAGTCGCCCTTCTCGGACACGCCACGGCATACCTTCATGCTGCTCACTAAGCAGCCGGAGAACATGCGCCGATACTTCGCCGCACTCACTGAGTCACGGCTGCACCCAGGCGAGCTGATTCCCAACCTCTGGCTCGGCGTCACCGTCACCAACCAAGCCGACGCAGACGAGCGCATCCCGCTCCTGCTCGACACGCCCGCAGCGCATCGGTTCGTGAGCGTGGAGCCGATGCTGGGGCCGATGGACTTGGGGCGACGGCTCGCACCGCAGGGCTTCTTCGACGCGCTCGGCGACGTGTGTGGGCACATCATCGGGGAAGTGGTGCCCCAAGTTCAGGCACCCGGCATCAACCTTGTGATCATCGGAGCCAAGACGCCAGGGAAGCCGCTGCACGATTCGTACGACTGTGATTCGCGTGACGCATCCTGCGACGACGACTATTGCTCCGACAACATGCCGAACACCTGTCCCGCCTCGTGGCTCCGCTCCCTGCGCGACCAATGCCTCACTGCCGGGGTGCCGCTGCACTACAAGCACGGCGGCACGAACCCCGCGTTGGACGGCATCGTGTACGACTGGAAGCCGGGTGCATCGTGAGCATCATCGCAGCGGTCCTCGCGGTCGTGCTGATGGTTCTCGGCTGCACGGACAGCCTCAAAGCCCCACGCGCAAACAACGTCGTGGCGATGGTCGGATGCCTGGGGATCCTGGCGGTGGTGCTGCTATGCCACGCATCGTGAAAACCCTTGCTGGCCGAATGGACAACCGGCAATGGATAGAACGGCCAACCGATGCCCTACGCGAGCACATCGCTCGGAGCATCATCCTGTACCCGAAGAAAGGGGACTGCTCATGGCGGCAAAGGTAGACGGCTGGGAGCCCGAGGATACCGACCTCGACTTCCCGGCGCTCGACACACGCAAGGTCTACGAATCGCACCGCAAGGCGCCCAAGCCGCGCCCGGCATCAGGAGGGAAGCAGAAGCTGCCGCGCGATCTGTGGCGTAACGTGTCGCTTGTCGTCGTCGCGATCATGCTCTTCACGGTGGGCCGATGCAGTGGGCTGGATGCAGCGACAGACGCCATCACCGAGGCGAACAAGGCGACGACCGAAGCGCAGGGGCTCGCCACGCAAGCGGCCGAATCCCGCGACCACTGGATGGAAGAGGCTGACGAGGCCAGCTCCACCGCGAACGCGCTCAAGATCGAACTCGCTGATGCGCTCGAGCTTGCCCAGACCTACAAGTCGTTCGCCGAAGAAGCGTCGAGCACCATCGCCACGCTCAAGCAACAGAAGGCCACACCTGCCCCGAAGGCATCCACGCCGAGCGCGGTGCAGGCTGCATACACGGGCAGCTACGACACGTCGGGCGTCGAGCAGTGGCGGTCGCTCGTGGATGAATACTTCCCTGACGAGAACGTGGACGCGGCACTGTCCGTGATGCGCAAGGAGTCCGGCGGGAATCCGAACAGCGTGAACAGCAGCAGCGGCGCGTCGGGGCTCTTCCAGCAGATGCCGCGCTACTGGCCTGCCCGTCTAGCGGCGGCCGAAGTGGTGTTTGGGGATCTCCCCGACAGCATCTTCGACCCGAGAGCGAACATCGCCGTGAGCGCCGTGCTGTCGAACGGCGGGCGCGACTGGAACCATTGGAGTGCCAAACCCTAGTTATGGAGATACTGTGGTATACTGTTTCCACCTAGTAGAGAGGTGGCTGCGTATGCCAGCGAAGATGATAGGGGAAGGCCCGAACCCAAGCGGGCTCTGTATGTGCGGCTGTGGGCGCCCAACTGCCATAGCGAAACAGAGCGAGTCTAGGAATGGAGTGATCGCCGGGAAACCTCACCGATACCTGCCGGGTCACGGAAGTTTCAGACACCCACAGAACTACATCGTTGACGAGAGTGGGTGCTGGGTATGGCAGGGTCGCAAGGGTAAGACTGGATACGGAGCTGTCGGGCTACGTGGCAGGGTTCATCGCGTTTTCTATGAAAGGCTTGTTGGGCCAATACCAGACGGCATGGAACTAGATCACATTTGCCGTAACCGGGCGTGTGTCAATCCAGACCATTTGGAGCCTGTTACGCATAGGGAGAATATGAGGAGGGCGGGGATGATGAGACTCGATGCTGAATCTGTAGTAGCAATCCGCCGTGAGCGCACCGCAGGATCTGGCGTGCGCGAGCTTGGAAGGAAGTTCGGAGTGAGCCATTCAACCATTAGCGCAATACTCGCGGGTAAGACTTGGAGAGATGTTCGGAGCGTGAAGCCGTGACGACGGTATGGAAGCTGCTGTTCGGGCTCGGATGTTACCGCGTTGACGGGCGGTGGGCGCTCCCGGCGCTCATCATGCTCGTGACGGTGGCGATCGCTACGCCTGCATTCGGGGCCACGCTCTGCGACGGTGGCGGGCGTACGATCATCGCCCCTGCGGTCGTGACCGTGCAGGCGCCGCGCACCGTGACGCCGACCACGCGCACCATCGCGCCCGCGCACTCGGAGGCCGTAGAGTCGGTCGAGGGTACGGCGTCAGTCGAGAGCACGGCATCGATACCCGTGCTGTGGGAGGATTACATCGCATGGGCGGTGGACTACTACCGATGAACCGCCGCACGAGGTCCACGCTCCCTGCCTCGCACGGGAGCACTCACGCCGAGTGCGTGAACTACGTGGCGCTCTCGGACGGTTGCGGCGTGTGCCGGCGGCTGTCGAAGGTCGTGGACGGGTGCGGAACGGCGTGCTGCCACGGCAAGAAGAAGTAGGCTCGCGGTCGAGTCGGGGCCGATGCAGGCGGCGGGAGAAGGCCCGGGAAACCGGCCCGCCGCCTGCGCTAAATCCGCACTTGCGTGGGTGGCGCGGTAGGTGTAGCGTTCGTGATAGGCGAAGCGATCACAACGGCAGAGAGGGAATCGTGCATCTTCGGGGACACAAAGAGCAGGGCGTGGGGCCGGGTCGCTTCGCCGCTTCCCTCCACTCGCGCCTTGCTCTTTGTGCGTCCGGGGGTAGGCTATGAGGCCCTATAAGCACGGCCTCGAATACTTCCCGCTCGACGTGGACGCCGACCAGGATTCCGCCGTTGAGTTCATCGAAGCGAAGCATGGAATTGTCGGCTTCGCTGTCTACGTGAAACTACTCATGCGGATCTACCGCAAGGGGTATTGTCTCAAGTGGGATGATCGCGAGTGCATCGTCCTAGCGAAGAGCACCGGCGTGCAATTCGAAACACTCGCGGCAATCATCGAGGACTGTCTTAATGAACGGCTGTTCGACCGAGCAAAACTTGATGCGCACGGCATCCTGACAAGCCGCTCGATACAGGAGCGGTACTTAGACATCACAAAACGGCGTGTGAACGGAAGTATTCCCGACGCGCATTCGTGCTTAAGCGGTGGGTTACTGTCAACAGAAACCGAGTTACTGCCAGCAAAAACACCACAAAGGAAAGCAGAGGAAAGGAAAGTAGAGGAGAGAGAGAGCAGCGCGCCCGAGAAGCCTTACGGGAAGGTGATGGCGGGCGACACATCAATGCCGCCATGTATGCTCTCCCCGCTCGAGACTATCGACCCTCCGTATTCGGGTACGTGTATCGGCTTCATCGTCAACTCCATGCAGGATCAGTTCGGTACGATCCCATCGCACTCTGAGCTATCGCAACTCAAAGCCGCGATACACGAGGGCTGCATTCCCGGATGTACGGGCGAACACCCCGCTGATTGTGCGCTTCTGATAGCCATGAAGCTCCGCACGAAGGGGAAGACGAAGTTTGCAACGTCGAACCTATGGCTTCGATGCATCCGTGAGGACCGAATGGAAGCGAGGCAGCGATGAGCATCCTACTGCACTTTGCGGATCGACTAGCGTGCCCGGATTGCGGGGCTCTTGCACAGCGTCTCGGGCACTACTACGACGCGCACGACGCGGGAGTGGAAACCATCGGGTTCCAGGAGGATAGCCTATTCAGCACTCGTGATCACGAAGGTAGGGCGTACATGATGGGGCGCCCTGGCGTGGTTGCGGTTTCAGGTGGCAAGGATGAGTCGCGCTTCGGCGCCACAGTGCGGTCTACGTCCGATACTCGGATACTGCTACGTATCACACATTGGTGCACCAACCCCGATTGCGCCGTCGTGTTCTCAGAAGGGGCCGGCCGTCCATTCCGTGGCGAGTTGCCAGACTTCGCGATGCAACTACTCGATGAAGTGGCGACTCGATGAACGATGCGATCGCCTCACGACTCGCGCGGTTGTGCCCGGATACCGTGGTGCTCGACGGCCCCGATAGGAGGCTCACGTGAGCTACGAGGAGTTTCTGAACGGGAAGCGCGTCGAGGCGTCGCCGATCGGGTTCGACGTCGACGATCTCAACCCAATGTTGTTCGGCTTTCAGTCCGACATCGTGAGGTGGGCGCTCAAGCGCGGCCGTGCGGCTATCTTCTCGGATTGCGGGACCGGCAAGAGCCCGATGCAGCTCGAGTGGGCCCACCAGGTATCGGAGCATACGGCGCTCCCAGTCATCATCCTGGCGCCGCTCGCGGTTGCGCAGCAGACACGCCGCGAAGGCGAGAAGTTCGGCATCGGTGTGACGGTGTGCCGATCGCAGGACGATGTGCGACCCGGGGTGAACATCGCCAACTACGAGATGATCGAGCACTTCACACCGGAGGAGTTCGGCGGCATCGTGCTTGACGAGTCGAGCATACTCAAGGCCTACGACGGGAAGACGCGCACCGAGATCATCCAGGCGTTCGGCGACACGCCGTATCGGCTCGCCTGCACCGCGACCCCGGCACCGAACGATCACATGGAGCTTGGCAACCATTCCGAGTTTCTGGGCATCATGACCCGCTCCGAGATGCTGGCGACGTTCTTCGTCCACGACGGCGGCGACACCGCGAAGTGGCGCGTGAAAGGTCACGCCGAAGGCACGTTCTGGCGATGGGCTCGGACTCGCTCGACCACAAAGAGCAGTCGATGGCCGCGTTTACCGACGGTCGTATCCGGGTGATGGTCAGTAAGCCGAGTATCGCCGGGTGGGGCATGAACTGGCAGCACTGCTGCAATGTGGCATTCGTGGGGCTCTCGGATAGCTACGAGTCGTACTACCAGGCGGTCCGGCGGTGCTGGCGGTTCGGCCAGCAGAGTCCGGTCGACGCGCACATCGTCATATCCGATGCAGAGGGGGCGGTCATGGCCAATATCAAGCGCAAGCAGAAGGATGCCGAGAAGATGGTCGACGGGATGGTCGAGCACACTCACGCGATTCTCGAGCAGGAACTTCACGGCTTCACGAAGACGCAGGACACGTATGCGACCGGCACCGCCGAGGGCGAGGATTGGACGCTGCATCTTGGGGACTGCGTGGAGGTCGTGGCCGGGCTCGAATCCGACTCGATAGACTTCTCCGTGTTCTCGCCGCCGTTCGCGAGCCTCTACACCTACTCGGCGTCAGAGCGCGACATGGGCAACAGCCGTGGTAATGAGGAGTTCGCGGAGCACTTCGGCTACCTGGTCAGGGATCTATTCCGAGTCATGAAACCGGGCCGACTCTTGAGCTTCCACTGCATGAACCTTCCGACCTCGAAGGCCCACGACGGCTACATCGGCATTCGGGACTTCCGCGGCGAACTCATCGCGTCATTCATCGCGGCGGGGTTCATCTTCCACTCGGAGGTTGTGATCTGGAAAGACCCCGTGACGGCCATGCAGCGGACGAAGGCGCTCGGGTTGCTCCACAAGCAGATTGTGAAGGACTCGTGCATGTCGCGGCAGGGAATCCCCGACTACCTCGTGACGATGCGGAAGCCTGGCGTCAACGAGAACCCGGTGGCGGGTGAACTCGATACGTGGGTCGGAGACGATACGTTCGTGTCCACCGGGCGGCTATCAATCGACATCTGGCAGCGGTACGCAAGCCCGGTATGGATGGACATCAACCCGTCCCGCACGCTCCAGAAAGAGGCAGCGCGTGATGAGAAAGACGAGCGGCATATCTGCCCGCTGCAACTCGACGTGATCGAACGCGCGATGCTGCTCTGGTCGAATCCCGGCGATATTGTTCTGTCGCCCTTTGCGGGAATCGGCAGCGAGGGGTATGTCGCACTCAAGATGCGCCGGCGGTTCGTCGGCGCCGAGCTCAAGCGGTCATACTTCGACCAGGCGGCCAAGAATCTTGCGGCGGCCGTCAAGGAGCGCGACCAGGGATCACTATTCGAGGAACTCGCATGATCGCTGCTGGAGGGACCACCGATGCACTGCACACCCGCTGAATGCCCACACTGCGCCGAGTGGGGGCCGTCTGTCCCCGGCAAGGTGCGCTGCGAGAAGCCGCCGCTTCCCGAACGCGGTCCCGGCATGGAGTACCACACCTTCCGCTTCTCGACGACGCTCGGCGCGAAGTGCCAATGCGAGGACGATCCGCAACTCAGCCTGTTCACCGAGGAGGCATCATGACCGACGACGCTTTCACCGACCTGGACACCATCATCGCCACCGACGAGGCGCTCATGGCAGCGTTCATCGACGGGCTACTTGAGGAGGCAGCGGAATGAGTAAGCGACTTGCGTACTTCCACGAGTGCGGCGGCTGGCTTGTGTACGGCGACCACACGAAGGAGTCGGCAGTCGCGCGGCTGAACGAACTCACGGCTACCGCCGCCGACCAGGAGGAGTACGGCGTCTACCCAGACGATACGTGGGATGAGCCGTTCACCGTGGATTGCTTCAAGACGTTTGAGCCTGGATGGTGGCGGTGGATTCCTCCAGCCGTACACGGCGATGATGACTACTACAGCCACTACCTGCACGATGCCAAGCCGCACAGCCGGGGCGCGTTCCAAGCCGCCGGACTCTACTACTGAGGAGACAGTATGAGCGCCACCAAGAGTAAAGACACGTCCGCGAAGGCGTGGGGCAGGTACTACCGCGCACTCGACCGCATCGAATCCACTCGCCGCATGAACGAACAGAAGGCCCACGACCGACTGGTAGCAGACCTCAAGGCCATCGAGGAGGATGCCAAGTGAGCGACCTACACGCGCACGATGTTCCGCTGCGTGACGTGTACGAAGGCGAAGCTGACGTCTGCTGCCCGACCTGTCAGACACGCGTCCACGTCGTCAAGACGCGGTTCGAGAAGGAGCCGAGCACGGCGTACATCCTCAGATACTCCCCCTCCAGGCACGACCCGTGGAGCAAGGCAGACCACCACAACTGGCAGTTCTGCGACCATCCCGTGTGCGAACTTACGCGCCAACTCGAAGCCGAGCGCACCAAGTATGCCGCGCTGGTGGAGGCGGTAGCCTCCGCGTGGATTGCATGGGATGCGGAGTCTGTTCGGAACATGCTCATCGAGGATGGGTGGGATGAGGCTGACTGCACGCTGCGAGAAGGACTTGCGGACTTCATCGCTGCATTGGAGGAGCGATGATCGACGCGGATCGCGTGGCGCATGAGTTCTGCGAGCTGTCCGGGTCCGGGCAGGAACTCGTGCGGCGCATGGTGAACACGCTATCGCTCATCGAGGCCATCACGATTCCCGGCTCATCGCCCGACGGTCCCGGCGGTAGCAAGCCTGGGAGTCGCATCCCCGGCAACCTCCATGCCGCCACGACGCACCGGAAGCTGCTCGGCAAGTGTCACGGCGCGATCGACGAGAGCTTGCGGCACTTGGGCAAAGCGGCCGGCCGAAGCGTCGTCATGGTGCCGCCGGAGTATCGAGGCCCGTACAAGCGTAAGGGGACATCATGAGCGGTCATCAGGTGTTCGTTGACGGCAGGTGGGTGGACTTCGACCTTCGCGCTGGCGCCAGGGTGATGCGCACCGCTCGTGGCATCCGCCCCGTCCCGAAGTCATCATCAGGCTACGGGCTCCCATCGTGGCTCCCGGCTGACTTCCTCGGCGTGGATGAAACGCTGGCGCTCGGCGAGTTGGATCTGTGGGTGAGCCACACCCGCTGCTAGTGCTGCGGTCAGGCGCCCGACTGGCGAGGGCTTGAGCGGGCGCACATCGTGAGGCGCGGGCTTGGCGGGAAGAGGAAGGGCACGACCGGCCCGACGGTGCGACTCTGCTACCGCTGCCATCACGAGAAGCTGGACGCGCACGCCGACCAAACGCTGGCGATACGCAGGGATGGCGCGGTGTGCTGGTTGACGCTGGTGCAAGCGCAGGAGCCGGGGATGCTGCCGGTGGTGGACGTGAAGGTGCTGCTACCCGAAGGGAGCGTGCCACTATGAAGAAGACAGGCGAAGGGTGGATAATCCTTGCGGCTGATGGAGGCGCGGCGAAAATCCATGTACGGTTCTTTGGTTCGGGCTTCGCCGCGCTCATCAGGCGACTCACCTGCGCCGTACGCGGCCACACGTTCGGCACCCGGACGATGACCGGCTTCGCACAGACGTTCATGGTGGACGGCAAGCCGTGTCGGGCATCGCTGTCATTCCAGATCAGCGAGTGCTCGCGCTGTCACGATGTGGGGCGCACACTCCCGACCGTCACGATGTCCGAAGAGGGTGCAAAGCCGTGAGGTGCAAGGTCTGCGGGCGATTCATGAAGTGCTCGGAACCATACGTGGTGCTCTTCCCGCCGTTCTTCTCGCTCGACCCCCTGCCGCCGGAGAGTGTGCGCACTATCCATCCAGCGTGCGCGGGCAACAACCGAACAGTCGTAGAGTCATGGTTTCTGATGCCGGGCCAAGAATGTGAGGGTGGCATTACATGGACCTTCTAGACGCTCCCGCTTCTTGACATTGGCCCCACGCGTTAGTACGCTTCGGCGTAGCAAAAGACTTCCCCCCAGGCGGCATCCGATCCCCTCGCGGTGCCGCCTCCCCATTCCCGATGAGGGAGCCATGCGCTGGCGATGCACTGAGTGCCACGCTCACTACGACTTCCCGACCCCGCCTCCGAGTGGGGTCGCTTACTGTCCGCAATGCTGGGTGCCGATGGAAGCCGCGCCGGTGACGTTGCGCGAGCGCATCCTCCGGGCGGACGTGGTGCCGCCACACCTGCGAGGGCTCGCGTACATGATGAGCCACAACGGGAGAGACTGATGGCGCGACCGACGAAGTACGACGCCGAGAAGCACATCGCGGCCGTGCTCTCCGAGGGCGTCCTCACGAGTGGTGCGACGTGGACCGACATCGCTAAAGCGTGCGATGTGAGCATGCCGACGGTGCGCGCATGGGCGAAGGATCACGAAGGGTTTCTTGCCGCCGTAAAACTAGCGAAGGCCATCGTGGACGATACGGTAGAGGTCGCATTCAAGAGCAACGCGACGGGCGGCGCGGTCAAGTCCGTGACGAAAGATGCCTACGGGCGCGTCGTGACGACCTTCTATCCGCCCGACACCACGGCGGGCATCTTCTGGCTCTGCAACCGCCGCCACAAGGGGTATGACCCTGATGACCCGTCGGCGGGCTGGCAGCACGTACAGCGCGTCGAGCACACGGGCGCGGATGGAGGCCCGATAGCGTATGCCGACCTCACAGACAAGCCCGACGCTGCGATCATCGCCGAAGCCGAAGCTATCGCAAGACGAGCGGCAGAGGCTGATAGCGCTGGTAGCGGAGTTGCGAAGGCGCGAGTACGGAAGAGCGCACGGAAGTCTTGAGGCGTTCTGTCGCGCGGCGTGGGAGATCATCGAACCAGCGACGCCGCTCGTGTGGAATTGGCACCTGAGCTACCTCTGCGAGTGGTTGGAGTGCGTGACGTTCGGCCTCTTGGACGGCGAAGCGGTGGCATTCGGGCCGCACAAGGGCGAGATAGTCCGCAATCTGCTCGTGAACGAACCGCCGCGCAACATGAAGTCCATCCTCATCAGCGTCATGTGGCCGGTGTGGGAGTGGACGCTGGCGCCGCACATGCGCTATCTGACAGCCTCCTACGCCGACAGGCTCTCGACGGACCTCTCACTATCGCGCCGGCGCATCATCGAAAGCGAGTGGTACGAGCGCGGGATGCGTCACTACTGGGGGCATGAGGGGTTTGCGCTCACCGGCGATCAGAACGTGAAGACCAGCTACGAGAACACGTCCCGCGGCAAGATGATCGCAACGACGTTCGGCTCGACCGCCATAGGCGAGGGCGGCGACCGTATCATCGTGGACGACCCGCAGAACCCCGGCAACGCCTACAGCGAGGTCAAGCGGCTGAACACTCTGCGCTACTGGGATGGTCAGCTCTCGACGCGGCTGAATGACAAGAAGACCGGCGCGTACGTGGTCGTCATGCAACGACTCCACCAGCGCGACCTGACCGGGCACGTTCTCGACGAACCCGGCTGGTGTCACGTGTGCATCCCGGCGATCGCCGAGCATGACGAGAGCATCGTCTTCCCCCGCAGCGGGCGGGTGGTCAAGCGCAAGACCGGCGGCCTGTTGTGGCCTGAGCGTGAGGGTGAGGCCGAACTAGCGACCCTCAGGACGCGGCTCGGAAGCCACGGGTTCGCCGGGCAGTACCAGCAGCGGCCTACCGCGCTCGAGGGCGGCATGGTCAAGCGGGCATGGGTGAAGTTCTGGACGACGCGGCTCCAAAGCGATGACGACCCCTCAGAGGTCGTGCTACTTCCCGAGGGGCTTTCGGGACACCGGCAGTCGTGGGATATGGGGCTCTGGGGCAAGTCACGCGACGACTACACCGTCGGAGGCGTCGGCGCGAGGATAGGTGCGAACGTCTACCTCTTGGACCTCGACAGGCGGCGGCTCGACCTGCCTGGCATGATGGCCGCGATGCGCGACATGACAGACAGGAACCCCGAGGCGGTGCGCAAGGTGGTAGAGGCGGCGGCGGCAGGTCCCGAGGTCAAGCGCAGGCTCAATGATTCGGTGGCGGGCATCGTCACGAAACCGGCGCGGGGCGACAAAGAGGCCAGGCTTGCGGGTGTGAGCCCGATGATCGAGGCGGGGAACTTCTTCATCCCTCACCCGCGAGAATGCGGATGGGCGTCGGATCTGCTCGAAGAACTCGTGACGTTCCCGTTCGCGGACCACGACGACCAGGTGGACATGATCTCGCAGATGCTCCAGGACTTCTTGGACGACGGCGTGAGCGAAGCCCCGGCATCGGGCGGGCACCGCGTGACAGCGACGCCGGGACATACACCGGCATCCGAAGCCCCGGGCATCGGGAGGAGCACAAGTGCCAGACGACGTTAAGCCCATCGAAGGCGAGATAGCGGGCCACGGCGGCAACGGGTCCATCGGCGCGACGTTCGGCGACACCGCCGCACGCATCGGCACGTTCAACCCGAGCAAGGTCGGCTTCAAGACGTTCGCCGAGATGCGCAGGCACTTCCAGGTGGGGGCCGGTACGGATCTCGTGGCGATGCCGCTCATGAGTATGCCGTGGTCGGTCGAGGGCGACCCGCTCATCGCCGGATACGTCCAGGCGGTCACGAAGCCCATCTTCTCGCGGATGATGCGGACCGCAGCCGAGGCCGTGCTGGTGGGATGCGCGCCGCATGAGGTCGTGTGGGAGCGCCGTGATACGCAGGTCGTCGACGCCGAGCACGCGATAGACCAGACCGTGACGGGTTGGGCGCCGCGCAAGATCAAAGACATCGACCCCGGCAGCCTGACGAACATCCTCGTTGACGGCCTGGAGGAGTTCGCGGGCTACACCCTCACAGTCCCGCCGAACGGCAAGCTCCCGGCCGAGAAGGCGTTCCACGTCTGCCACGACGGCCGGTACGGCAATATGTGGGGCGAAGGCAGGCTCAGGCGGGCGTACGAGCCGTGGTATCGCTTCATGGTCATCTGGGACCAGGCCGTGCGGTACATGGAGAAGCTCGCCACCCCGCCGACCATCGTCTACTACGTCCCCGGCAAGAGCGAGGACGGCACGCAGAACCGCGATGCCGCTTTGGATGTGGGCGCGGGGATCACCGGCGAAGAGACACACGTCGCGATGCCGCTTTCGAGAAACGAGTCCGGCACGTGGGAGAAGGCGTGGGATATCGACCTGCTCCGCGACGATCAGCGCGGCAACATGTACCTCGGGATGCTCGAAGCGCATTCCAAGTGGATGCTCCGGGCGCTGCTCATCCCCGATACGGTGTTCGCGCAGAACGCCGCTACGGGCTCTCTCGCGCTCTCGCAGACGCACGCCGACACCTACACCGATAGCGTCGAGCGCATCGGCCGCGACATCATCGACGCCTACAACGTCCAGGTAGTCCCGCGTATCGTGCGCTACACCTTCGGCCCGGACGCGCCCGTGCCGATGCTCACCACCGGCGGCCTCACCGATGAGGTGCGCGGCTTCTACGCCGAACTGCTCAAGGCCGTGCTCACGACCAGCGGCGTCAACATCGCGTGGGACAAGGTGGCCGATCGCCTGGACGTGCCGCTCGTGCAAGAAGAGGACGGCGGCGGGGAACTTGCGCAAGCCCGCAAGGACATCCTGGCGCTTGCCGAGACTGCGAGGACATCGAAGCTGATGCTGATGGCTCATGTGTGACAAGTGCCTCGCAATCATCGAGAACGCGCCGCGCGTCTACCGCCGTCCGCTCACGGCCATCGAGCTTGAGTGGGGCGACGTGGACAACGTGCGCGACCAGATGGAGGCCTCCGAAGAGGGCGTCGTGAAGATCGCGAAGCCCGTTCTTGTGAAGATCGTCGCACAGCTCGTGGACGAGTACCGTCCGCTTGTCGAGCGCGGGGACATCGCCGGTGTGGCGCGGGTCAGCCCGTCGTTCACCGGCGACCTCGCGCAAGCGCTCAGGGTCGCGCAACAGTCTGCGGTCACGCGCGGCAAGCGGCAGGTGCTCACGATGGCGAAGAAGGCGGGCGTGCGGCTCGCGGCCAAGCGGCCGGTGAAAGACCCGGCGAAGGCGGCTGCGTACCTCGAAGCCCGAAGCGAGGCGATGTCCGAGCAGATACAAGCGCAGATCGCGGCGAGCGTGAAGCGGACGGTGCTCGGAGCGGCGGCAGTCGGCGAGTGGGACGATGAGATCGCCGAGACTATCGCGAACACCGCCACCCGCTCTCTCGTGGCAAGCGCTATCGAGGTCGCACGCGAGGCGTTCGCGGTAGGACGGCTCTACGGCTACGAGGAGATCAAAGAGGACGTCGCGTACGTCGTCTACACCGCGGTGCTCGACGATAGCGTGTGCGAGGTCTGCGAGGCGCTTGACCAGACGCAGTACGACGACCCCGATGAGGGATTCGAGGCCGCGCCGAACGCGGAATGTCTCGGCGGGATCGAGCGGTGTCGTTGCTACCCCATCGCCGTCATGCGCCGATGAGCACCATTCTCGCGCTTGCGGACTTCGAGGTGCTCGGCATCCCCGCGCCGCGGTGGCCCGAGGTCATGGCCGATTCGCGCATCCTCGCATTCGATGAGTGGTCCGCGCTCCATGTGGGGCCACGCCCGGCGTGTGCGAGCGTATCGCTTTGGGAGCACGTCGCACGCAGGGTCTACACCGAAGGGCCGCTCACGTACTTCATGGCTACGCACGTCAACTGAGGAGGCAGGTATGAGCACACGCTGGTTCACCGGCATCGCACTGGCAGACGGATTGCCCGAACTCGTGCCGGTGCTGCCCATCGGGGAGTTCAAGACGGCGAAGTACGGCAAGTTCTCCGTGACCCCCGAGGCCGCCGAGGAGATGGTGGCGAACTTCGAGGCGAACACGCTCAAGACCGACGTGCGCTTCGACATCGGGCATTCGTTCGCCGAGGCGGCCGGCTGGATCAAGTCGCTCGCCATCGGAACGTACGTGCATCCCAAGACCGGCGAAGAGATGCCGGGGCTCGTCGCTGCTGTCGAGTGGACCGAGGGCGGCGCGCAGCTTCTCTCGGACAAGCAGTACCGCTACGTCTCGGCGGCGTTTGGCGACTACAAAGACGAGGAGACGGGCACCGTGCACAAGAACGTGCTCCAGGCCGTCTCTCTCACGAACGATCCGGTGATGAAGATGCTACCGCCGCTCGTGGCGCTCTCGGACGGGCTGAAGGACGCCGAGCACATCGTGGCGCTCGGTATCGAGCCGAAGTCGGGTATGCGCGAGCGCATCGGCGCGATGTTCTCCGGGCTGTTCGCGCTCGGAGAGGTCGCAGACAAGGCCGCCGAGAACCGCAACGCCTATCCCGAGGGCGAGCTCGAGGCCGCCGGGTGGGGCGTGTGGGATGCGACCTCGGCATTCGAGACGCTGGTGCGCAAGGCGATCAGCGACGGGCTCGAAGGCGACGACCTCATGGCGCGCATCATCGAAGAGCTTGCGGCGGATCTTCCGCTCGCGGTCATCGAAAGCATCAAGTCATCGGTCGAGCGGGAGAAGGAGCGGGCCGAGGGTGGCGCCCGTGAAGTCCCGCCGGAACCTACCGATCCCACCGAGGGCGTGACCCTTTCCGATGCCGACCGCCTGTCGGAGTTCGACGCGCTCATGGAGGCGTGCGAGGAAGAGGTATCGGGAGTCAAGGGCGTTCGCGAGTTCCGCACGTTCGCGAAAGCGTCGCGTGCGAAGCTCGCTGCCATCCTGGAAGCCAAGACAGCCAAGCCGACGGGAGGTGAAGATATGACAGAGGAGCAGGTCAAGCTCGCGGAAGAGCAGCGTGACCAGGCGCTGAAGGAGCTTGCCGAGTACAAGGATCGCGAGCGTACCGAGCGCATCAAGTCGCTGCTGGACGGCATGAGCGCGAAGGGGCTCACCGAGCCCTCGCGTGCGAAGCTCGAAGCCGCACTCACCTCGAGCGGCATGGTGATGCTGGCCGAGGGTAACGAGGTCACGCAGGAGGACGCGCTGTTGCTGGCGCTCGCCGATGCCGAGTTCGTTCCGGTAGTGGCCGCAGGCGCTCAGGAGCCGCCGGCCGATGGGTTGAGCACGGAGGTGAAGGCCGCGAAGGAGCGCTTCGACAAGCAGGTCGGCATGGCTTAAGTCAACATCGAAGGAGGTTAGGCAATGACTGCTCTCAGCTCGGACTTCGACCCCAAGCGTGCGGACGGCGATCTCGTCGGCGGCAAGGTCAAGGCATCCCAGACCATCTATGGCGGGTCGCTCGTCATGTTCGCGACTGCGACCGGACTCTGCGAGGCCGGGGCGGACAGCTCCGGTATGGCGTTCGCGGGTGTCGCTCGCGATCGTGTCGTCGGCAACGCCGCCGCGACAAGCGACGTCGAGTTCTACACCACGGGCACCTACGAGTTCCCCATCGGCGCCGCAACGCAGGCGAGCGTGGGCCTCACAGTGTTCGTCGTGGACAGCGGGACCGTCGGCGTGTACGCCACCCCGACGAACAAGATCCCGTGCGGCAAGATCGTCGAGTACGTCTCGACCACGAAGGTCCGCGTCAAGATCGACGGGTACGCGATCGCGCATCCGAACGCCCTTGGCGACTCGTAATCCGACAACCCCGGAAGGAGGCTAGACAATGCCAATCATCAACGCAGCGACCCTCGACGGCGCGTTCGAATCCCTCAAGGGACTCTTCGACGCGACGCTCCAGTCCGCGAAGGACGACTTCGGCTTCACGCTCGACCCGTTCATGGACACCATGACCGGCACCGGCAAGTCCGTCACGGTGAACTGGTTCGGCGATATCCCCGCCCTGCGCAAGTGGGTCGGCGATCGCCAGGTCAGGAATCTCCGCGGCAAGGCGTACACCATCACGAACGTGCCGTGGGAGGATACTGTCGGCGTGGATGTCATCGACATCAATACCGACCAGTTCGGGCTCATCCGCCCGCAGGTGCAGCGCATGGCCCGCGAGGTCTTGCGGTTCAAGCTCCGCCGGTTCGCGGTCGCGCTCGAAGCCAACGGCCTGTGCGCCGATGGTCAGAACCTGATGGACGACGACCACCCCAAGGACGATGGCACCACGTGGGACAACAAGGGCACCGCTGCACTCACCTACGACAACCTCATGACCGCCCTCAAGGTCGGTCCCGCGATCACGGACATGAACGGCGACCCGGCGGGCATCAGCTACGACACGCTGATGGTCCCGGTGGCCCTCATGGAAGAGGCGTACCAGTACACGCAGGCCGTCGGCAAGCCGGGTACGGCGAACAACGACATCAACATCGTCAACCGCCTGGGGCTCAAGCCCGTCATCAACCCGTTCCTGACCGATGCCAACAACTGGTACCTGCTCGACAGCAAGGCTCCCGTGAAGCCGTTCCTCTACACCGAGGCCGCAGGCTCGAACCTCGGCGCTCTTGCCGAGGACCGCTCGCAGGAGTTCGCGAAGGGCCAGATCCTCTACGGCGTCGACGGATGGGCCGAAGTCAGCCCGTACTTCCCGTACGGCCTCTACGGCAGCATCGTCTAAACCTGACACGCGGGGGCACATCCCGCACGTCACGGACCCTCGAAAGGAGGGGACATGGGAACCACGAACTTCAATGATCTCGCTGTCGATAGCCTGACCGTCGGCGGCGCGGCCGTCATCGCCGAAGCCGAGATGGAGATGCTCGACGGCATCACCGCAGGAACCGGCGCGGCCTCAAAGGCGCTCGTGCTCGACGCGAACGGCGACGTGAAGCTTCCGGGCATCCTGGACTTCTCGATCTGCGTTCCAGGTTCGCACACCGCCGGCTCGATGGTGAGCACCGGCAGCACATGGGTGGCTCACGCGACCGCAGGTGCATGTGCGTTCAAGCTGCTCTGCTCGTCTACCGCTGCATCAGGCGACTACGCCACGATGCGTGTGCGCGGCCGGGCAGACGCGGTATCGACCGGCGGCGTGGAGGCCATCAACGCCTCGGCATCGGCGAACATCGCCGACTACCTCGACTTGTGCGCCGGCTACTTCGCTGTCCAGCCGGGGGCGATAAACACGACCGCCGCCGCGAGCGTCGCTACGGCATTGCATGCCGTCTGCGACAGGACGGGCACATCGAGCGGCCGTACGTGGGTCGCTTGGGTCGATACGCACCAGGAGACGAAATCCGGCGCGGGCGACTACCTCATGCGGCTTTCGCACAACGGTACCGTCGCGAATGACGGCGCCATCACCATCTACAACGGCGGCCGGATGCCGTACCTGCTCAACTTCGAGGACGTTGCCGGGCTGCTCTCGACGAGCGATTCGGGCACCTTCACGAAGACACACAAGATCGCCGTCAAGATCGCAGGAGACGCGACTGCGTACTACCTGGAGCTCGGCACGATCGCCTAGTCACCGAAGGGGGGCACTCCCGGCATGGACATAACCGACAGCGGTGGGCCGCTGACAGTGGAAGCTCTCACGGCCCGCCGCACAGACCTGTTGCTCGGCGTCATGGAGGCATCCGAACGCGCAGACGCGCTCCGCGATGAGGTTGCCCGAGTCGAGCGCAGCATGATAGCCACACGGGGCGCGATAGCGGAGTGCGAGCGGATGCTCGCGCTTCTTCCACAGGAGGTCACTGATGCTGATTAGCGTGCGCGTGGTCAATCACCCCACCGGCGAGCGTTACCGGGCGGGGCTGCACTTCGACAAGACGGCGCATGAGCACGACGTCACCGCCGAGCAGTACGAGGCCATCGCGGCTGATCCGTACCTGGAGGCCGTGGTGCTCGAAGCGGACGCCGAAGTCGCCGAGCAGCTTGAAGCTCCCGACGCTCCCGAGGTGCCCGAACCCGCCGAGGACGCTCCCGAAGCTCCCGACGCCGAAGTCGCCGAGCAGCTTGAAGCTCCCGACGCTCCCGAGGTGCCCGAACCCGCCGAGGACGCTCCCGAAGCTCCCGACGCCGAAGTCGCCGCAGTGCTCCCGGCGTTCGATGACCTCACCATCAAGCAGCTTCGCGCATACGCCGCCGAGAAGGGTATCGATCTCGGCAAGGCCACACGCAAGGCCGACATCATCGCGCTGCTCTAAGGAGGTACGCTCGTGTCACTGCTCATCATGCGCGACGCCTCGCGGGTCACGGTATCCGCGCAGGCTTCCACCGACGACTACGCCGACTGCGGGGCCGCGCTCGACGCGACTCACACGGCGTCTGTCAGCTACACCATCCTCAACAAGCACGCCACGCGGGTGCTGCACTGGAAGGTGCTTGCCGACAACGACGCGGCGTTCACCGCGCCCGTCACCATCCAGGCCGAAGCAGACATCGCGGGGGCCGCTTCGGCGACCTACGCCGTCGCTCAGGCCCCGTACCGCTACTACAAGGTGCAGATACAGTCGCAGGACGCGGGGCTCGCCTGCACCGCCGATCTCTTCGGCATCGCCAAAGGCTAGACCGGGGGGCGGCATCCGTCGCCCCTTCACCCGAGCGCATCCGTGTACCGTCCCCTCGGCATGGGTGCGTTCGTGTGAGGGAATCTCGAATGGAGCCTATCGTGACCCGTATCCTCGCCCTCATCGCCCTCATCGCCGTGCTGCTCGTCATCGCGGCTATCCCGTGTGGAGGTGGCTCGTGCGTATCCTCGACCGCATCCTGACCGCGCTCCTGTCCGCCGCGTTCGTGCTGTTCGCGCTTGCCGTGTGGCAGCCGTGGGACGCCGACGTGAGCGCCGTGGACTCGCACATCGCAGAGGCCGTGGCCGTCCACGCCGCCGAACCGCTCGACGTGAACGACAGCATCATCGTCCGGTGGGAGTATCCCGACGGCACCGAGGCCATGCCTCCCGAAGTGATGCCGCTCTGGCGTTACGTGTGGCTTCCGCAGTCCGAACTCCAGGTGCGCGTGTCGCGGCTTGAGACGGTCGCCTGCTATCCGCTCAAAGACCCCGTGATGCGCGGCCACCTGGAGCGGCACGGCATGACTCCCGAGCAGATGGACCACCTGCTCTGGTACATCGAGGGGAAGTGAGCCGTGGCTAACCTTATCCTCAATCCATCCTTCGAGGTTGACACGAACGCTGACGGCCTGGCTGACAACTGGACACTTACCAAGACCGTGAGCGGTACGCCGACGACCTCCCGCGTCGCGGGGCTGTTTGGGAGTTACGCGCAGCGCATCGCGTACACGAGTTCGAGCGACAGCGGGAAAAATATGGGGATCTTCTGCGATACGACTGCTGTTGGTAGCGTCGCAGAGGGCGCAGGCTTGTCTGGCGGCGTGTGGGTGCGTGTCGCAGGAGCCATCACGTATATTGCAACGGCTACCTACGTCTACAACGCTTCAGGCGGGTATCTCTCAAACAATCCGTTCGCGTTGTACCTACCGTCGGACACATGGCGCTGGATTCCCGCCGCGTACTTCGGCATTGCCACGGCATCACGCGCCCGCCTCTATGTCATCGCCAACGGCATCGACACGGGCGACTCCGTGACCCTCGACGTGGACGGCGTGTACCTCTCGCCTGATGCCAACTTCGACTACTACGGCAAGTATCCCGTCATCGGAGGTGCCTTGTGAGCATCGCATCAGGACAGGCCGTGACGCGCATCTTCACGACCGCGCACCCCGCCACGAAAGCACCGACCGACGCGGACGCCACGCCGACAGGGACGCTCTACGTCAACGGCACCGCAGACGCCGCCACGGTCACGGTGACGAACATCACCACGGGCGTCTACAAGGCCGCAGTCACGCTCCCTGCGCTCTCTGTGGGCGATGACGTGGACATGCGTATCGCGGCGACGGTGGCGACGGTGGCGGGAACGGCGGTCATCTGGGCGGACACATGCGACCACGCGCAAGACGACGTGCTCACTCCGCTGGCAGTCGTGGGCGGGAACGTGGGCAGCATCCTTCTGGATACCGGCACGGACGGCGTAGTGGTGGCAGCCGCCTCACGGACGCTCATCGCGGAAGCTGTGCGCGACCTGGCGACCAGCGGGCTGGCGGCACTCAAGGCGCTCATCGACCAAGCGCTCACGCTGCTCGGACTGATTCCGACCGACGACACGCCCGCAGGCTACACGCGCATCACGAGCGCGACCTACGGCACGCTGCTGCCGGGCACGGTCATCGATGCCTACGCGCCAACGGACACCACCTACGCGACGCCGCTGGTGCCGAACGTGACGGTGGCGAGCAACGGTAGCTGGTATATCGACCTGCCGGACGCAGCGACGTATGTGCTCGTGGCTAGGCTTGCGCACAAGGACGATGTGACACAGGAGGTGATCGTACCGTGACGTTCCCCGAGCAGACAGACATAGCGGTCAGCTATTACGGCACGCTCGCGGGCGTGCAGGCGTTCCTCAAGCCGACCATCACGCTGTCGGCATCATCGCCCGTGACGAGTACCGACGTGACCGACGCGCTCGACGCGCTCTCGGCATCACTCGACGTGCGGCTTGGAGCAGCTGGCTACGCGACACCCGTCACGGGAGCCGAGGCGCTGAACGTCCTCGACTCGTGTGCGGACCGGCTGGTCGCGGCAGACGCGCTCGAACGGCTCATCATCGGCCGGAACCCCGAGGCCGGGCGCGTGAAGGTCGCCGAGGTGTGGCGCAAGCAAGCCGAGGACGTGTTGGCGCTCATCTTTAGCGGCGCTGCGACGCTCCCGGGCGCTACGCGGCTATCGACCTACGCGATCGCAGACACGCCGGCGGTATCCTCGGCGGCATCCAAGTTCCCGACGGCGAACACCGATGAGTTCGTGGACGCTCACGGCGGCGCGTTCTCTGGCGGTCCGGTCTAGATGCCCGCGCGAGGTAAGGCGACAGGCGGCTTCTCGATAGAGATCGACGGCGAGGAGCAGGTCCGGGTCGCTGTCGGGCGGATGCAACACGCATTCGAGGACTTGCGGCCGGTGTGGGATGCGTTCCGAGAAGCGTTCTACGCCGCGGAGCTTGCACAGTTCTCGAGCGAGGGTTCGGCCGGCCGAGGCGGTGCGTGGCCGGGACTGTCGAAGGATTACGCGGCCTGGAAGGCGCAGCACTATCCTGGGATGCCGCTGATGGTCCGCACGAACGCGCTTCGCGGGTCGCTCATGGGCGGCGATGGGCATGTCTACGAGCCGCACCCGACGTGGATGGGCATCGGCACGGGCGTCGAGTACGCGATACATCACCAGCGCGGCGCGGGGGATCTCCCGGTCCGCAAGCTGATAGACATCTCGGCGGTGCAGGAGTCGGCGGGATTCGGCCGGGCGCTCGGCGAGACAGCCCGGAACATGGGCAAGATGTGGTCCGGCAGCGGAATGAAGCCGTTCGCGCTCAGTTAGGGGGCACCACGTGGCATTCGACGGCATCAAGCAGAGCGCGGACAGGATAGAACTCCTGCTTGGCGCGACACTCGAAGCTCACCGCGCGACGATAGCGACCGCCCACGGGGTGACGCTTGACACCCTCGCATCCGTGATCCGCTCGCAGCAGGTCGAATACGCCTATCCGCACGCCGAGATCGCGCCGGTATCGGGTCCGCTCACGGTGACCGGCGACAGTGTGTACGCGGCGCTCACGCGGTGGGTGATGGTCGCCGAGCGTGACCCTGACGCGGCGGTGCTCGCGGCGAAGGTGGAGGCGTGGTTGACGGCGCTCACGCGGACGTTCGGCAGCTATGAGTCGCCGGACGGGTCGTGGTCAACGACCATCATGAGCGTGGATGAATCGCCGCCGTACCAGCAGGACGAAACCTGGGTAGCCGTTGTAGGCGTCCAGGTCGTTATGACGATGGGTTCCGACTTGTGAGAGGAGCAGGGAGAGCATGGCAAACGAAGTAGTCAGGCAGGTTTCGGATATCCTGGTCGGGGCCTATGGCGCCGCACAGGGGGCATGTACCTCGATAGGTCCGGCCGAAGAGGTCACGATCGCGCCGGAGCGTTCGGTGGAGTACGCCGAGAACGCATCGGTGCTCGGGGCACGGGTTGCCGCGAGCGCACATTCGCCGCGCGTTGTCGTGACGTTCACCGGCCTCACGTCGATCGGTGCGACGCAGCTTCAATACGCGATCGGTGTAGCGACATCAGGCGACGAACTCCAGTTCGCCGGTGGCATCGGAGCGCTCACGGAGAAGGTCGCATACGTCACGGGGCTGTTCGCCGATGGGCTCGAGCACACGCTCAAGCTCAACAAGGTCGTGTTCGCGGACTTCAGCGAGTGGAAGCAGTCGCGCACGCAGAACAAGCTCACCATCACTGCCGAGGTGCTGTACGACACCACGGCGTCGACGGGGCAGAACTACTACCTGACGACCGCCGGCGGGAGTGACACAACGCCGCCGACGATCTCAAGCGTGAGCCCGGCCGATGAGGCCGCCGCTGTCGATAAGGCAGTCACGACCGTCGTGGACTGGACGTTTAGCGAGGCCATCCGCAGCGACGACGTGAACGATGAGCACTTCATGGTCCACGACGTCACCGGCACCATCAAGGCGGGCACCGTGGCGATCTACAACGCCGAATGCACCATCGTCCGCTTCACGCCGACCGCCGCATGGGCGGCCACCACGCAGTATCACCCGACCGTCATCAAGGGCGTGCGCGACGTTGCGGGCAACAAGCTCGCGGCATCGTACTCGACGGACTTTACCACGGGCGCCTAGCGTTCACGTTCAGTTTCGGGGTGACGGGGCGGGAGTGCCCCTGTCCCGTCCCCCGGATTCGATGAGGAGGCACTGACTCATGGAGAAGGTACTCGTACTGAAAGACGGGCCGCACCGGCTCAAGCCGCTTTCGTATTGGGGCATCGCGTACTCGCAGAAGCTTCAGCGCTGGTGGGGTGCCGTCACCCCCGCCTCGCAGACCGTGGCCGTTCTCGCGGCGCTGCTCTCCGAGGCCGAGGAAGACGGCCCGAACGGTGAACCGCGCAAGGAGTGGGGCTTCCGCGAGGCCGCCGAGATCATCCCGACGCCGCAGCACAAGCACGTCGCGGACATCACGGACGAGCTGTGGAACGCATCGTTCGCCGATGAGGACGCGGCCGAAGACGATGAGGAGCCGGTCGCCGATGCCGTCCCTCCTACGCCCCGACCTGGCGCCGAGAAGCGCTCGCCGGGTCGGAAGTCCTCGGCATCCCCTTCCCGGTAGCGTGGCGCATGTCCCCCGGTGATCTGCGGGGGCTCGTACGCGACCACCGGACCATCCGTGAGTCGGCAGAGCGTGGCGAAGTACGCATGATGTCACCGAACGCCCAGAGGTAGGAGCCCATCGTGGCTGACGAGCAGCGACTCATACTCAAGTTTCTCGGGGATGCGTCCTCGGCGAAGCGGGCGGCGTCTGAGGTGGACGGCGCTGTCGGCAAGAGCGCCAAGGGCATCATGGGCGTCGGGAGCAAAGTCGGGGTGTCTCTGGCCGCTATCGGCTCCGCCGCCGTGGCGATGGGCGTGGCTTCGGTCAAAGCCTACGCCGCCGCCGAGGTATCGGCCGTGCGCCTAGAGGCGGCTGTCAACGCGACCGGCGAGAGCTACGAGGCGTTGGCCGAGGTGCTGGATTCGACCGTCAGTGACGCGATGCGCAAGTCTGCCTACGACGATGAGGACCTGCAAGACGCGCTGGCGACATTGACGCAGACGACCGGCTCGACCTCGACCGCGATGAACGACCTGGCGATGGTGACGGACCTCGCACGCGGCAGAAAGATGGGTCTTGCCGCCGCCGCCGTGATGGTAGCGAAAATCGAAGCGGGTAACTTCATCGCCGCCCGAAAGATGGGTATCATCCTCGGCGAGAACGCGACGAAAGAAGAGTATCTCGCCGCGATCCGCCAGAAGTATGCGGGCCAAGCCGAAGCCTACGCGAACACGCTCACGGGTGCGATGGAGGGCACCGAGATAGCCGTCGAGAACCTGAAGGAAGCGTTCGGCGAGGGGCTTGTCGGCGACTCGGCGGCAGACATCAACGAGTTGTCCTCCGCGCTCACCAGGATGGAGCCCGCCGCGAAGGATGCAGGCGAGGCCATCCGTGGAGCGGGAGAAGCGGTATTCGACTTCTTCTACGAGATCGGCGCCGCGTGGAGCAACAACGAGCAGGTCCGCCTGCAGTGGGACGCGTGGGCCGAGTCCGGTTCCGCGGCGACCACGAGCTTTCGCGAGTTCCAGGACACCATCGCCGAGGGTGACGTGTTCATCGCAGGTTCTACGCAGGTCGTGCGGGGGTGCCAGTACGCCACCGAAGACCTCGCCGCCGCCACTGATGAAGCAGCGATCGAGCAGGACGACCTTACACGAGCGATGAACGGCACGATGGTCGCCGCCGACGAACTCTCGGGCAAGGAGCGCACGCTCGCCGAACTCCAGAACAACGCCTCGACGGCTGCATTCGCCGCCAAAGACGCGCTCACGGCCTACAACGAAGCCGTCGCCGAGCACGGCGTAGAGAGCGATGAGGCGCAGAAGGCCGCGTTGCGCATGGAGGATGCGAACTGGGCGGCCGGGGATGCCGCAGCCGACCTCACGGCGAAGGAGCAGGAACTCGGCACGACGCTCGCGGGCATCGCCACGCAGAAGCAGTACGAGGCGTGGCTTGCGGGCATCCGTGACCGCGCCCGTGAGGCCGCCGCGCAGATCGGCAGCATGTACGACGCGAGCAAACGCACGTTTGGGACGGCCGGTGGTTCGGCGGGAGTCCCGAGCGGCTACAAGGGCATCACGCCGAACGCCGAGGGCGCATACAACCCCGGCATCCCGCAGGTGCATCTCTGGGGTGAGGACGGCCCCGAGTACACCATCCCCACGGGTGCGCAGTATCGCCCGCAGGCGCTTCGCCTCACGCGCAACCTGCTCTCCGACCTCGGCGTGAGTGGCGGCGGCACGCAGATCACGTGGAATGGCGATGTCATCGCGTCCCGCGAGGATGCGCCGTTCGTGACAGCGGCCGTCGAACAAGGCTTCGCCAACGTGCTCGCCGCTCAAGCCCGCCCTGGGATGTAGGGAGTCTCAAATGCTCACCACCGCTACCCTCTCCTACGGCGGGGCCACGCTCGACCTCGTGTCGGGCGACTACGGCATCGAGAGCTGGAAGCTCCCGCGCTGTCCGTACACGACCGCGTACGTCAAGCACCTTGCGGCCGGTGGCGACCCGCGGTCGTTCATCGGTGACGTGGTAGGCGAGACACCGCTCGGGTTCACGGTCGTCATCAAGGGCTCGGGGACGCTGCTCGCGCTCTCGGCGCTCTGGCAACAGGGCGCTATCCTCACGTGGGCTGAGGACTCGGCGACCGCGAAGTGGTGCGAGCTCACGGCACCGTCGCTCAAGTCCCGTGCGGCGGGCGGCTTCATCAAGTCCGAGTGCTCGGCGACCCGCCACTACGCCTACGATGCCGGTGTCACCTACGCCGCACAGACCGTCCCGTGCGTCGGCACGGTGGACTTCCCCGGCGTGGACGAGAGCGCCGTTCCCGGCGACCCCGACGTGCCCGCCCTCACGACGCTCAAAGCGACGTTCGCCCAAGCTGTGACCGGCGCGGCCCTCGGGCTCTGGCCCGAGCCTGCGAGCGGCTACGACCCGCTGGACGACTACTTGGGTGCCGCAGACGCGAACGCCCTCGGGGATGCCGAGAGCGCCAACAGCGCATCGCTCACCGCGACCCCGGCGACCATCGCCACGCCGCCGAACATCAGTACCGCCGACAACCGCGGTCCGCACTACGTGTTCGCGCGTATCGAGAACACCGCGACCGCACATACCACCGTGAGCTTCCGCGCGTGGTCATCCGTCACGGGTGCGGCGATGGCGAGATCCACCACCGTCTACGGGGATCCCGTGGCCGCCACGCTCGACAACGGGCAGGGCTTCGAGGTCACGGCGCTCGGCATCATGGACGTGCCAGCAGGCGCGGTGCCGGACGTTGAGACCGGGAGCGGTTGGACGGCAGAGTCCTCCCTCGCCGAGAACACGGTGGACGATGGCACACTGACGCTCACATCGGCGTCGAGCGGGACGTCACAAACACTCATGGTCCATCAAACGTTCGCATCGTTCGCCGGGCAGATCACGGCCATCGAATACACCGTAGACGCTGAAGCTAGTTCGACGCTTTCATCAAACAAGAGCATCAAGGTCTATAACGCATCGAACGTGCTGCAACTAACACATCAGCTACAGGATTCAGACCTGACGGCTGGCACACACAAGATCGAACTTCTAACACCCGTTGCGGTATCAGCCTCAGAAACGTGGTCGTTCAAGATTCAGCTAGTAGCGGCATCAGCATTCACGATTGGCTTTGCCTATTCCAACGGTGACTACGCCGCTGGCGCTCTCACGACCCCTGACTACGGCAGTGGTGAATCCGCAGGCGACGACCTCACCTTCAAGGTGTACGGGCAGACGGAGCTCGGCTTCAACTCGGCCATCGGCGTGCAGGCCGCAGACACCGCCGCCGCAAGCAAGGTCGCGCAAATCGACTTCGCTATCCGCGTGCCCACCGCCTACGGTGCGGTCATCTGGACACCCGCGAGCGCCACGACCGCCGCCGAGGGCATCTACATCGCGAACAATGCCCATCTGGAGAAGGACCGCAACATCTTCTGGGCGGACGCCGACGGCATCGGGCCATCGGTGCTCTCGACCGTGCGGCGCTTCGGGTCCATCATGTTCTGGCCGGGAGTCACGAACCGCGTCGTCAGCGTTGCGCACACCCCCGCGGCGGCCAAGCCCGGCAACGGCACCTACCTGGCGACCGTCGTGGGACGGTACGCCGCACTCGGAAGCGAGACGAACCAATGATAGTCACGGTGACACCCGTAGGCCGGGAGCCTTTCGATCTCGCGCTCGACGGCACCCCGACGTGGGATGACAAGTCCTCGGGCGGCTATGGCGACGCGAACATCCCGTGCGTGCTCATGTCCGGGCAGGCCGAGCGCATCCTGAACGCCGCCGTGCGCATCACCGGCACCGCGGCGTTCAGGA
>Ga0209417_1001921_pt1 | contig 35515 bp, 30 predicted proteins | sample RifGroF2_FD_184002 | JGI IMG/M metagenome (GOLD analysis project Ga0209417, IMG submission 184002) | Groundwater microbial communities from Rifle, Colorado, USA - Groundwater F2 (SPAdes) (version 2) | ecosystem: Environmental > Aquatic > Deep subsurface > Groundwater | place: Rifle, Colorado... | reverse complement strand
TGCTTAATTTCATTAAGTCATTTTTAATAGACATGCCTTTATATTTTCTGATAAATAACAATGAAGCCAGCGTACCCAACGCTGTGGTGCATAATACAGGCAAATTGAGTTTTTCTTTTTTAACTTCTGTTTTTGTTGAAGAAATATCTGCAACATCTTTAGACACAGCATTATTATTGGACCAGACTCTCGCTGCTTCAAAATTTTTGAATAATTCTTGATTTACGGGATTAGTGGTTATATACATTATGCTTCCAAATAATAATTATGTAAGTTTTAAATTAACTTACATAATTATTAAAACGGCAAGATTCTTTTTATTGCTATTAAATTAATTAATATTAAAAGAAAATTAACATATCATTTTATAATTTTTTTGCTTTTAATTCAGTCGCAGAAGGCGGGTTTAAAGGCAAATCAACAGTTATTGGGGAATGATCGGAAAGAGGTTTATCAAAAGCATAATTCATTTCCAGCAAAGTCCTGCCGTAAAAAGGCTCAAGCTCAACAATTTTATCAGATTTCGAGTCTTTAACAGAAGGTTTTACGAATATCCAGTCAAGTTTATATTTGCCTATAAAAAATGGTCTTTGAAAAATAAAAGTAGGCGTAAATCCTCTTAAATCACGCTGGTTTGAATTTGCCAACAGGTGATTTCGTCCATTTGAAGATTTGTATTTATTCCCGCTAAAATCAAACTTTCCTCCATCGGTAAATTTAAAATTTTGAAGAGCCAAAAATAATTTTCGTTCTTTATTCGGAGAAATTACAGGAATATTTGCGACTGCAGGATTTTTGTATACTCTTAAAGCTGTTGAAACAGCATCTGCCGTAGAAACAGCAAAAGAATAAGGAACTGCATAATAAAGAATTTGTTTTGCAATAAATTGAGGATCTTCAAGTCTTTTGTGAAGTTCTCTTTTTATTGAAGTAGGGCTGCCATCAGAGGAAGTTGTATTAAAATCACCTGCCATTATTACAGGATTATCAATATTTTTTATTTCATCCAGAAGGATTTTTATTTGTTCATACCTGTATTTAGGTATTACTCTGTTTTCAAGATGAGCCGCGATTATAGTTACAGGCTGTTTTAAACCGGGTATTTCAACATCTGCAAGAAGCGCAATCCTACTTCCCTGTCTTATCTCCCTAATTACATCTTCTTTAAATATTTTTTCCGCTGCTTCTCTTCTTATATATTCTATTTCAGTGACTTTCATTTTTTCAGAACCAAACCAGTCGTAATAGTTAGGCAATCTTCTAATTCGTACATTTTTCAAAGGAAATTGACTTAAAATAGCATTTCCATGCAGACCTTTGTATTTTTTTTTGTCTACAACATATTTTTTATTAGGAAATAATATCCTTTCTTCCGAGTACTCGTTATCTTCCAAACCTAAATGGGCAGGATCAACTTCCACAAACTCCACTCCGAAAGCGTAGTTATATCCGAGAGTTTTGGCAAGTTCTCCCGCAATATTTTTATAACCGGTTCGGGGCATTCCTATATCGACTTCGTTCAAAACTATAATATTGGCTTTTTTTAAGATTTCTATTTGTTGTTTAACCTTTTTTTTGTCGACTTTTTGATCGGAAATTTTCTTCATAATCTCATCAGGAGAAGTAAATAATAATTTTATATAATCAATATGCAATCCCCTTCCAATATTCCACTCAGCAACTCTTATAAAATCTCCTATTTGCTTCTCATTATTGATTAAAATATTATTTTTCCCTGAATTATCAATTATAGGATTGTAAAGTACATAATTAAGCCTCGACCTTAAATTTCCATAATAAACTTCGGATTTTGAAAGCGTTACAAGGTCACCAAAACTTAATTTGTTGGTTATGTCACTTATATTAGAGTTTGTTTCTGTTTTTGCCTGAGAAAACTGCAAAAACTGTGTAGATGCAACAAACCCGAGTAAAAAGATAAATAATGTTTTTTTAAATCCAGTTTTCATTTGAACTCTTATTTTCCTGTCACATAAAATTATAAACTAAAAAGAGCTGACTTTTCAGTCAACTCTTTTTGTAGTTATACTTATAGATTCTCACGCCTGCAAGGCAGGCTCAGAATGACAAGTGTTTTTATACGCATAGTTCCTGTGCTGAATAAGCGTTTTTGAGTATGCCGAAAGCTTTCATTCCAGGGTATCTTGCAGCACATCCAAGCTCTTGTTCAATTCTGATAAGCTGGTTGTACTTGGCGATTCTGTCACTTCTGGAAGCGGAGCCTGTTTTGATTTGTCCGCAATTTAATGCAACAGCAAGATCAGCAATGGTTGAATCTTCTGTTTCGCCTGATCTGTGACTCATAACAGCAGTATATCCGCCTTTATGAGCAAGATTAACAGCTGCTAAAGTTTCGCTAAGTGTTCCAATTTGGTTAACTTTAACGAGGATGCTGTTTCCAACTCCTTTAACGATGCCTTCAGCAAGTTTTTTGGTGTTTGTAACGAATAAATCGTCACCAACAAGCTGAACTCTGTCGCCGATTTCATCGGTAAGAGCTTTCCAGCCGTCCCAATCGTTTTCGCTCATTCCGTCTTCGATTGAGATGATTGGATATTTATTGGAAAGGTCTTTCAAGAAGCTGACCATTTCATCTTTTGAGAATGTTTTGCCTTCGCCTTCAAGAACATATTTGCCGTCTTTGTAGAATTCAGAACTTGCAACGTCAAGAGCAATTTTGATATCGTTGGTTGAATAACCGGCTTTTTCGATAGCTGTAAGAATTACGTCAATAGCTTCTTCGTTGGAAGAAAGGTTAGGAGCGAATCCGCCTTCATCGCCTACAGAAGTTACATATCCTTTGCCTTTTAATACTGATTTAAGAGCGTGGAAGGTTTCAGCGCCCATTCTTAAAGCATCCTGGAAGCAGCAAGCTCCAACAGGCGCAATCATGAATTCCTGAATATCAACGTTGTTGTCAGCGTGTGCGCCGCCGTTGATGATGTTCATTAGAGGAACAGGAAGAGTTGTAGCGTTGATTCCGCCTACATATCTGTATAAAGGCATTTCGTATGCTATAGCAGAAGCTTTAGCACAGGCTAAACTTACGCCTAAAATAGCGTTAGCGCCTAACTTGCCTTTGTTATCCGTACCGTCAAGCTCGATCATTGTTCTGTCGATATCGTACTGTTTGCTTGCATCCATATCGATGAGTTCTTTTGCAATAACGTCGTTTACGTTGTCAACTGCTTGAAGAACACCTTTGCCGCAGTATCTTGAACTGTCTTCATCTCTTAATTCAACAGCTTCCCACATACCTGTGCTTGCGCCTGAAGGTACTGCCGCTCTGCCTATAACACCGCTTGAAAGTTCAACATCAACTTCTACGGTCGGATTGCCTCTTGAATCGAGGATTTGTCTTGCTTGAATGTGCTCAATAAATGTTCCCATTTGTTTCTCCTATTCTTTTTCCTGAGTCTTGCTTATCTCGTCTGTTATCTCGTACAATTCTTTTGATTCCTGGATAGATACATTCCCTGTCGGAACTCTCAAAATTTTGGCGATTAGTGTTTTGTTAAAATACTCTAGCCTTAAAACATCTCCTTCTTTGACTTCTGTGGAAGGTTTTGCTGATTTGTCATTGATAAAAACCCGCCCTGCCGAAGTTACTTCGTTTGCAACTGTTCTTCTTTTTATTAATCTGGAGACTTTTAAGTATTTGTCTAATCGCATAGTGTATTTTTACATTACTAATTCACTTTAATTTACAACAAAGAAAATGGAATTTAAACCCTTATAATTTGTTTATTCAAAAAAAATTGTCAAAAGTCTTTTTATTTTCGCATGTTCATTTTCTTTCTTGTACGCTAAAAAGAATAGAAAATAAACATGAGTTGAGAGCATAGCCCCATATAAACAAAAAATACCTTTAAATACTCATCCCTGCAATATAAGCCGTAGACCAGCACGCCTGAAGGTTAAAACCTCCGGTAAGCCCGTCTATGTCCATAACTTCCCCACAGAAATAAAGCCCGCTTACAAGCTTTGATTCCATAGTCTTAGGATTAATTTCTTTAAGACTAATGCCGCCTGCGGTGACGATTTCACCTTCCGTCTCGGGAGAAACTACAGTCAATTCGGTTTCTGTGAGGATTTTGAGGATTTTTTTCCTGTCTTCTTTGGTAATCTGACTGGCTTTTTTATCAGTATCAAGGCTTGATTCTTCCAAAAGTGCATCAATTAAAGACTTAGGAAGGTATTTTTTTAAAATATTGCCTAAACTCTTATGCGGATTAGAATTAAATTCTTCAAGAAGCTCTTTTTCAAGAAATTCTCTATCTATTTCAGGTAAAAAATTTATTTTTAGCAATAAAGGATTGTTTTTTGAATAATCGAGATAAGCACAATACGCGGAAGTCTTAAAAATTACAGGTCCTGAAACGCCTTTGTGAGTAAAAACAAAATCACCTTTGAACTTTGTAATTAACCTTCCGTCATTGCGAGGAGCCTGCGACGAAGCAATCCAAAATTCATTAAAAAAAGTTGAAACTTCGGCATTTTTAACAGAAACTCCTGCAATTTCAGCGAAATTTTCTTTTATTCTCAAAGCCGTAAGCGATGGTTTTAGCTCCTTTACAGTATGTCCAAAACTTTTAGCCAATTCATATCCGCTGTTTTGCAAATCCCTTGAGCTTCCCCCTGTTGCGATTATTACTTTGTCATATTCTTTAGTAAAATTTTCCATCTGAACAATAAATTTGTCTTCTTTTTTAAATATTTTTTTAGTCGAAGTATGCGAAAGAATGTTTATCGAAAGATTTTCAGCCTTTTCAATGAACATATCTCTCACAGTAGAAGCTTTATCAGTTGTCGGAAAAACCCTATTATCTTCCTGAACGTAAGTTTCCACCCCATGCCGGTAAAACCAGTCAAGAGTTTCTTTCACTCCAAACCTGCTGAAAGCTGAATACAAAAATTTTTCGCCTCTAGGATAGTTAGAAGCAAGTTCTTTGTAATCATATATTTTATTTGAGAGATTACATCTACCATTTCCTGTATAGAGAATGGTTTTCAGAGGAATATTTTTTTCCAGAATATTAATATTGATTTTACCGGAAGAATTTTCAGCCGCAGCAACAGCAGCCATAAAACCTGCCGGACCGCCCCCAATTATTGCAATATTTTGAATATTCATAATTTCCTATTCTTGGTTGCTCGCCATAAACGGCATTACGGTCGGGCAAAGCCCAACCTTCAGCCTCTGCTCGCAATCCGCTAAAATCCTGCACTGCCGACAGCTTTTTGCCCCGGTAAAGGAGGTTCTGATGTTTTTTTAATTCTAACCTGCGTAATAGGAACAGGAGCAGGACTAAAATCTCTTAAAGAACTATTGCTTGAGGGAACAGGAGGTGAATTATCCTGATAAGAATTTACGGGCTGTTGAGTTTGAGTAGAATTAGTTTTTGGCTTTGTTTCTTCAAAATCCAAATTATCAAGATCCACGTTTGATTTATTAAATTTGACATTCTGTTCACCCTGCGTTGCGTCAGGGTTTCCAATGGTTTCTTTCACAATTTCGCCGGTAGAATTATCCTTGATTTTATCAACAAGTATTTCAGGATACATAAAATCCATCACAGGCTTATCTTTTGTTACTGTTTTCATATAATTACGCCAAATAACCGCTGGAACAGTACCGCCGGTAAGTTTTCCATTGGTTGTATTATTATCATTTCCAACCCACACACCGGTAACTATATCAGGAGTAAAGCCCATAAACCATGCATCTCTATAGCTGTCAGTAGTACCTGTCTTGCCCGCAGAAGGTCGCCCGATGGCTGAAGCCCTGCCTGTACCCTGTTTAACCACTTGTTTAAGCATCTCAACCATATAAGCCACGGTTTTTACGTCAATAATTCTTTTATAATTGTTATTTGCCTGATATACAATGTTTCCTGTAATTGTTTCAACTCTTTCCACTGCATACGGCTCAACCTTTACACCGCCATTGGCAAATACACCATAAGCCGTAGCCATATCTATAAGCTTAACAGCACTTGATCCTAAAGCAATTGTTGGGTCATGAGCTATAGGAGTCGTTATTCCCAGCCTGCTCGCCATTCTTATGACATCTTCCACACCCACATCCTGGATCAGCTTTACCGCGATAGAATTTGAAGAATAAGCAAGCGCTTTGTATAAAGGAATTTCACCTCTATATTTGCCGCCGTAATTTCCAGGAGACCAATTTCCTATTTTTATAGGCTTGTCAGGATATTTTGTAAAAGGAGTCAATCCTTTTTCCATTGCAGTTGCATATACAAAAACCTTAAAAGAAGACCCTGGCTGCCTTACTGCCTGAGAAACCCTGTCAAATTGTGTTTCCGAATAGTCTTTTCCTCCAATATACGCCAAAATTTGTCCTGATGTCGTATCATAAGAAATTAAAGCTGCCTGATTATAAGGCTTACTTAATCCCCATTCTCTCATACCGCTTCTTAAGCTTTTTTCAGCAGCTTTTTGCATATCATAATTCAGTGTTGTATAGATTTTAAAACCGCCCTGAATTATTTCATCTTCCGTCAAACCCGCTTTTTCTTTTAATTCTCTTATAACAAAATCATTAAAATATGGAGCTTTTTTAAGCGCCGTACGCCGTGCTTCTTCACTAAGCACTACTTTTGCGCTATTTGCTTCACCGGCTTGTTCTGCAGTGATAAATCCTTCTTCAACCATTCTTTTTAATACTTTTGATCTTCTTTTTAAAGCAAGATTCATATTTTGATAGGGAGAATAAACTGAAGGCGCTTGAGGAAGCCCTGCAATTAAAGCGCTTTCAGAGAGATTAAGCTCTTCAACTTTTTTATTAAAATAAATTTCCGCCGCAGCTTCAACGCCATAAGCGCCTTCTCCGAGATAAACATTGTTCAGATACATTTCAAGTATCTGATCTTTTGGAATAGTTTTTTCTAAACGATAAGCTATGATTAATTCTTTAAACTTTCTGTCAAAAGTCTTTTCCTGAGAAAGAAAGAGAATTCTTGCAAGCTGTTGGGTTATTGTACTTGCGCCCTGAACAATTCTTCCCGCCATAATATTTGACATTGTAGATCTTGCAAGAGCTACAGGGTCAAAACCTCTATGGCTATAGAAATTTTTATCTTCAATAGCTACTATTGCCTTTTTTAAATTGTCAGGCATTTGCTCTACAGAAACCTTTTCAGATTTGTAAGCCCCAAAAGTTTTGATTACAACATCATCGCTGGAAACTATCTGTGAAGTCAAAGTTGGCTCATATTCTGCAAGCTGCGCAATTGTCGGCAAACTGTTAAAATAAAGCAATAACGCCATTCCTGCCGCTAACACAGAAGCGCACAGTATTACAAAAAAGTACTGAAAACCTTCTGTTTGCCTTTGTTTTTTGAATTTTTTTCTATTGTATGAAAAATATGGATCTGACATTACAAAATCTTTCTTTCAATTCTTATCCCACACTAGTGATTTGTTAACTAAGTTTTGGAGGTTAAATTTTTTCCGTCGCTTGTCCTCGAAACTACGTTTCTGCGGAGGCTCCTACAAAAACATAACCTCCTTCAACCGGACAGAATTAACTTAATAATTTACTAGCTTTTCTCAATTAAATTATATTACTTAAAAGAAAAAAAGGGCAAAAAGTTAATATAAATACTAAATACAAAAATACTCCATAATAATGATTCAATTTATACTACGGTTAGCTATAGTATTCCTATGTTGGGTCTATACACATAAAAAATTAGTCGGGAGTGAGAAGTTTTGGCAGTACAAAGAAATAAAAAGTCCGCTGTGGACTTAACAGTTATTAGCGGAAATACAGTAAGAAAAACAAAATCTTACAATGATATTGACTTAAACAATTGGAGGGCTTATGACCATGTGGAGACAGGCACACTCTGGATGTTTCCCTCAAGAGCAAAAGGAAACGGTCATAAATTTAACTATCACGGAAATTATATCCCTCAAATTGCTGAACAGCTTTATAGCAGATATACAAAACCGGACGATGTTGTCCTGGACTTGTTTTTAGGATCCGGAACTTCTGCAATAGAAGCTATAAATATGGGAAGAAGATGTATCGGCGTAGAATTAAAACCCGAGCTGGCTTCACAGGTTGAAGAAGTTATCAAAAATCACGGCGGGAAAAATCTTGTCGAAGTTATAAGTGCGGACAGCACTTCTCTGGAAGCTAAACAGGGCATCGAAAACGCTCTTTATTCTTTCGGAAAAGAAAAAGCGCAATTTTTAGTGCTTCATCCTCCTTATGCAGATATTATAAAATTTAGTGACAAAGCAGAAGATCTTTCAAATTGCGAAACAACTGAAGAATTTCTTGAGATGTTCAAAGGTGTTGCAAAGAATGGCTATGATTGCCTTGAAAGCGGCAGATATGCGGCTTTAATCATAGGTGATAAATATTCAAAAGGTGAATTAATTCCGCTGGGCTTCCTTTGTATGCAAAAAATGAACGAATTAGGCTTTAAAACAAAGTCTGTTATCGTTAAAAATATAGAAGGAAACGAAATAGGCAAGGGAAGAACAGGTAATCTCTGGAGATATAGAGCTTTAGCCGGCGGTTTTAATATCTTTAAACACGAATACATTATGATTTTTCAAAAAAAATAAAAGGGCGTAAGCCCTTTTGTTTTTTATATTCAATTCAAATTATACTTTATTTCTGCCAAATATTCGTCTGATAGCTGCACCAAATTTTGTGACAACTTCAGAAACTTCATTATGACATGTTTTTCCTGCGCACGGATTTTGATTGGTTTTAGTATTTTCAAGTACTTTTCTTATGGCTGCTATATCATTACGGGCTTCTTTTGCCATTCTTACTGGATTTTCGGCGCGTTCTGCAAGAACTGATTTAAGACTTTCACCTTCTCTAAATTGACTCTTCTCTCCAAAAGCAATATTTGGACTTTGTATTCTCATTTTTTCTTTCCTTTATAAAATTACAAATATTTTTATTTAATTTTTTGGTGCCGGTAAAAAAGTCCTGAGTGAATGTAAAAGATCTGAAAGTTGATTAACTTTACCAAGAGAAGCTATATGTACTTGCTTTGCTCCTCCTTCTTTGTTAATTACAGCTGTTAAATTATGTTGATTTGAACCTTCCGGCTTAGCAAGAGTAAGGGTTAAATTATGACTATCACTATTTCTAAATCTCTTTATTAGCGGCTTCAATACGGATTTTATTAGATTAGAATGAGCATTTGCTGTGTCCTCTAATTTTGACGGTTGAACAATTCCGGTTAAATCTGACACAAAAGCTTTTTGCAATTCTTTAGTACTGTAACCATTAAGATGCGCTGAACTAAAAGAAGCTTTTTGTTTTGCATAATTTGGTGTTTCATAATTTTTTTGTACTAAATTTATCATACTTAATATTCCTTTAATATTTTTTATTTACTTAACTAAATCTTGTAATTAATTTTTTTAACAGGTTCAATAGCATCCCAAGATTGAGGGTTTTGAAACTCAAAAGTTCCTTCACGCGGTGTATTACGCATAATATTCACTAAAGAGTCAATTGGATTCGTCCCTTTTCCTGAGGGATTAACAATACAACTTTTTACAATTTTACTATTATTAGTTGGTTCCACAATAGATACACTATAAGTTGGTCCAAGTTCTTTATGAACAAAAACGGACTTATTATCTTTTCCTATTTGCACAACCATATTGTTTTCGTGCAGCATCTTGGAAAAATCTCTAATTTCTTGTTTTACAGTAGGTGATATTTTCATTTTTACCTTCTTTTTTAATTATTTAACCTAATTACTTAAATGACCCTAAAAAAAAAAGTTGCCGTCCGACTTACTATAAAATCTTTAACAAACTCCAATATTTATTACTATCAGTGAGATTTAGGGAATTAAAATCAATTAAAATTCAATTTAACATTTTGTAATATTAAAAAATTACTACCAAATTTATCTGGTTGTTGTTAAAATTTATTCTAAATAGAAGAAAAATTAAACTTTTGAAAGCTCTATAAAAATGTCTAAAAAAACTTTAACCTCTATAATTATTTTGTGTGTTTTAACGATTTTAAGCGTGTGGGTATTTTTCTCTGATTCAGGCGAAAAAGTCAAACCAAATCCAGAAACGCCTTCGGCAACAAAAAATGTTGACAACGAACAAGTAAAAATCATAGATATAATTATCACAGAAACTACTGAAGGGAAAAAATTCTGGGAAGTAGTAGCCTCAAGCGCAAACTACGACAAAGGCGTAGACACAGCCACTCTACAAAACGTAAAAGGCAATTTTTATAAAAATGATGTTGTAGTTCTAAGCGTTGAAGCTCCCCTCGCTATTTATAACAGTACAAAAAAAGAAGTTATTTTAAAAAATGGAGCAAAAGCTGCAAATAATAAAAATGTGCTTATAACCGCCAAAGAAATTTGCTGGGCGGGAAAAACCGATATGATAACAGCAAAAGGAAATGTCAAGATAACTCAAGATGACAAGATGCTTACTACAAGCGACAAATCAGTGTTTAATTCTGATTTTACCAACCTAAAACTTAGCGGAAATTCAAACAGCTATGTGTATAGATAAGATTTATTTTATGTTAATGAACTTGAGGATGATTTAAACAGAATGAAAAAGCAAACAATAATAAAAACATTAATTACTACAGGGATAATTTCTCTTACGTGCCTGTCGGCGCTGACTTATGCGGAAAATATTAATATTCAAGCAGACAGACAGACTTTTGACGGAAAAACAACAACTTTTGAAGGCAATGTAGATGTAGATTACCAGAACATAAACGTAAAAAGCCCCAAAGTTCTCGTAAAGAGCGATGCCACAGGAAAAACAGAAACAGCAACTTTTCTGAACGGAGCGCATGCCGTTAAAACAGACGGCTATTCCCAAAGCGAAGTAAAAGCTAACATAATAAATTTATCTTTATTAAAAAACAGAATTAAAGCGGAGGGCAATGCAGAATCATCCGTTTTCGAAAATAAAAAACCTATTGTCCATATAACAGCAGATACTCAAGAATTTGATATAGCCAAAAATATTATAGTGGCTACAAATAACGTAAAAATAACTTATCAGGAAATAAATACAATATCTAATAAAGCGAGAATAAGCATAGACGGCAATGGAAATCTTAAAAAAGTCGAACTTCTTGGCGCTGTAACAGTTAATCAGGAAAAAAGCAAAATAAACGCCAATGACGTGCTTTATAACCCTGTTACAAACGAAATGGTAGCTTACGGAAATGTAAATTCCAGAACAATTCTTGATGACGGCACACCGGTCGATATACAATCAGAATTTCAGCAATATGACAAAAACACGCAAACACTTATTACAAGTGGACATGTAAAAATAAATTATAAAGAATATATTGCAACGGGACCTAAAGCCACTTTTGTTCCCGATGCGGATGCAGCAAAGAAAAGTAAGTCAAGTAAGCCTAATAAAATTATTTTTACGGGAAGAGCCAAAATTATTGAAGGCGAAAGACATGTTGAAGCCGACAGAATAGAAATAACAGTGAACCCCAAGAATTTTACAGCCGAAGGCAATGTAAAAACAAGATTTACGCAGGTCAAAAGCTTAAAAGACATGAAAAAGGGCTAAAAAAAAGACACGCATGTCATCCTCAGTGAGCGTAGCGAACGTGAGGATCTATCCAAATAACAACATTACACAGATTCTCACGCTTCCTTTGGTCGCTGAGAATGACAAAAAGTCAAATAAAAGAAAAACGAGTGAAATATGCCAATAATTGCGCAGGGACTAAAAAAAATATATAACGACAGAACTGTCGTAAATGAGGTTTCTTTTGAAGTAAACCCCGGTGAAGTTGTAGGACTTCTCGGGCCAAACGGCGCGGGAAAAACAACAACTTTTTATATGCTTGTCGGACTTGTAAGACCAAACGAAGGAAAAATCATTCTTGACGGTCAGGATTTAACATCCATGCCTATACATATGAGAGCAAGAGCAGGAATCGGTTATCTTCCTCAAGAAACTTCTATTTTCAGAAAACTTACGATTGAAGAAAATATCGACCTTGTTCTTGAAATGAACAAAAAATTGACAAAACCTGAAAGAAAAGAAAAAATGGAATCTCTTCTTGAAGACTTCGGGCTTACAAAATTACGAAAAAGTCCGAGCGTACTGCTTTCCGGCGGAGAAAGAAGGCGTGTTGAAATTGCAAGAGCCTTAGCGGCCGATCCTAAATTTATCTTGCTGGATGAACCTTTTACCGGAATTGACCCTATTGCTATTCTTGATATTCAACAAAACATAAAAGCTCTTGTAGATAGAGGCATTGGTGTTCTTTTAACAGACCACAACCCAAAAGCTACCCTGTCTATAACAAATAGAGCCTATATAATTTTTGACGGCTGTATAAAAGTGCAGGGTACCAGTCAGGAAGTCGCTGAAGACGAAATTGCCAAAAAATTCTACTTAGGAGAAGATTTTGAACTATGATTTCTCCTGTCATTGCGAGGCATGAATCGTCTATAGAACATATTTGTTTTACAAACGAAGCAATCTTCCCAATGACAACAACCACTTTGTTTTATGCCTCGCAATGACAACTATTAGAAAGACAAAACAAACCGCATTATGACTATTCTTGACAGATACATATTTAAACAAGTTTTAACGGCAACTCTGGTCGGGATAATTCTGTTTATTGTAATCTGGATATCTCCCGAAATATTATTCAAAATTATAAGAAATACAATATATGGACAAATTACTCTTGAAACAGCCGTAAAACTTTTTTTCCTCGAAATTCCCGAAATTTTAGGAAAAGCCATTCCTGTCGGATTAATGATAGGAAGCTTATTTGTTTTTGACAGACTGAGCAAAGATTCTGAACTTACCATAATAAGAGGCATCGGTGTGAGTGTTCAGAGATTGTTTGTTCCGATAATAATTTTAAGTGTTATTGGTGCGGGAATTTGCTATTTTGTCTACAAAGATTTAATTCCTTACAGCAATTATGGGATTAAAAAAATCAAAAAAGAAATTTTTCAAAGCCATTTTGTGTATATGGATAAAACCGCGGCGGGAAAACCCAAAAATGTGCTTATAATAGGCGGCTATAACGGAAGTACTATTTATTCGATAAAATATTTAATGTTTTCTGATATTGTAAGCTCTGATACACCACTCATTAAATCTATAATTACAGCCGATAATGCTGTAATCAAAAAAGGATACTGGGTTTTAAACAAAGGAATTGAATATAAAATTGCGCCAAACGGCGTTTATGAAAAAATAATTCCTTTTAAAAAAATGCGGGTTTTAGACGGAAAAACCGCTGAACAAGCCTCTAAACTCCTTTTTTATTCAACAAAAAGAGCAAAAGAAATGACCAATGCAGAGCTTAACAACTATATGGCTGTTTTAAAATCGGTTGATATGGATGATGAATACAGATTTGCGTTAAGCAAATACTATCAGCGTTTTGCTCATTCACTCGGATGCCTGTTTTTTGCCGTATGCGGTGTTTTATTAGGATTTAGCAGACCTAGTAAACAAAGATTCATAGGCTTTTCAATAGGCGTTTCTTTAATCTTTGTTTACTACATAATTTTGCCGTTTCTTGATTTGCTCGCGCAAACAGGAGTGCTTTCTCCACTTTTGGCGGCATGGACACCAAATTTAATTTTATTAACGGCAATATACAGTCTTATAAAATACAAAGAGCTTTAAAATATTCTTTTGTCATTGCGAGCGAAGCGAAGCAATCCAAAATTCATTTGTTATCATTGCCCATTATTTAGATTGCCGCGTCGGCGCTTCGCGCTTCCTCGCAATGACAGACTCAATAATTGGACAGATTCTTCGGGCTAAAGCCCTCAGAATGACAATTCAGAGGCTTCTTTTTCCCATTCTTCCCGATTAATTTTGCAGGCATGACTCCAGAATTTTTCTATTGTATAAAATTCTCTTTCTTCTTTATGCATAATATGTACGATAATATCGCCATAATCCAGCAAATGCCATCTGTTTTTCAAGTCTGCTTCAATCCCTTTAGGATTTACTTCAAAAACTTTCTCAACTAAATCTTCCACATATCCTGAAAAAGCTTTTACCTGAGTGGTTGTTTCAGCGCTGCATATTACAAAATAATCCGCGATTGTGGAAACATTTCTGATATTTAAAATAGTTATATCTTTTGCGAGTTTATTATCAAGAATTTTAGCTATAGCGCATGCCATTTTGTAAGAATTTTCGTTTACCAACAATTTTCTCCTTATTTATAATATCTATTTTTACTACAGTATATAAGCTAAACAACGCTTTGCATACTCTTCAAATTTTAAATATTATACCCGTATGTTCACCATCTTATTATACTGCTAATACTTAAAACTAGTAGCATAACTATAGCAGCGACATAGGTTAGCAGAGTTATATTAAAATCTTTATGCTTTGCATAGAATGAAAACAATGAAAAAACTAAATGTTTAAAAAGTAAAACTTATAGTTTTTACTTAGGAGGAGAAAATGTTAACACAACTGAACTTTCAAGCGCCATCAACCGAATTAAAAAAATTAAGTAATATTTGGTTATTATTATCAGGATTTACATGTAATTTAAAATGCAGACACTGCTATTTAAGCTGCAGTCAAACTAACAAAACAAGGGGGTTTCTTAATCTGGATAAAATAAAAACTGCTCTCAACGGAGTAAAAAATACTCAGATTGAAGAAATTTATTTATACGGAGGAGAACCCTTTCTTAATAGAGATATAAACAATATAATAAGACATTGTTTAAAAATTACAAACGTAACAATGGTAACAAACGGAACATTAATTAATGACAAAAAAGCAAGATTTTTAAGGCAAATAGAACAAGAACATGATTACGAGCTGATATTTAGAATAAGTTTAGATCATTATACAGAAGTTAAAAATGATGAAATAAGAGGAAAAGGCTCTTTCAAAAAAATAATGTCCGGCATAGAAAACCTTGTGAATAATGGTTTTAATCCAATAATTTCTGCGGTTAATATTTGGGATGAAGATGAAACCAGTTTAAAAGAAGGTTTTTTAACTTTATTGTCAAAACTTGATTTTCAACCAACAGATATAAATATAAAAATAATTCCTGTCATTAAAGCAGGAGAATACGAAAAAAATTATTCTTCTTATGAAGAAGACGATATAGTTACAAAAGAAGGGGTAAAAAACTGCAATACTGATCTGTTTGATTGTACAAATTCACGAGTAGTGACAGACACCGGCATATATGTATGTCCTGCTCTTTTAAATGACCCCCGTGGAAAAGTTGGAAACACCCTTTCAGAATCCTCTAAAAAATTCTATTTAGAGCCAAATATCTGTTATTCCTGTCAAACAGGCAACAGAAACATGTTTACAAACAACTGGAATACATAAAAATACAGAAAGAGAGGGAATTCCCTCTCTTTCTGTATTTAATTCAATTATTGATTTCCTGTCATCGGTTGACTACCGGGAGGTCCGTCCATACCAAACATCGGATCACCATTAGGTACAACTGCCGAACTGGGTATATCGGTTAATCTTATATAAAGATCTAAGATTAAATCTGTTCTTATAAAATCATAATTATAATCATCTATCGGTTTTGAATCAATTTTTTTTATAACTACTAGATAATTCATAAGATAAATTTCATTTAACGTATTTTGCAGCGATTCAAAAGGACCTTCCATTGATAAATTCAGACTCAATACACTATAATCACTTGAATTTGTGCCGGCATCATCTTTTAATTCCTGCGTTGTAAAATTAATTTGATTAATTCTATTATTTCCTGTTTCTTTAATTATTTTAATAATTTCCTGAACAAGCTCAACTGAAGCAGATTCAGTATCCATGCCGGGATAAGGAGCTTTATAAATTTTTATAGGCAAATTTTTTCTTGTTTTTGCAGATTCGGGAGATAACATAAATTTTTCCCGCTCCTGATATTGTTTTAATTCTTCTTTTTTTTGATTAACCTTTGTCATATTATCGCCAAGCTGAGTTATAGCCGGCTGAACAAACTGTTTTATTCCAAAAAAGACTATCAAAACTAATACAAATGTAAATAACCCTGCATCTTTATCATAATTAGTTTTAACAAGATTTATTATTTTTTTAAAATCAATTTTTTTTAAATTATTTAAATCCATTTTTTATACTCTTATTTTAATTTCCTAATTTTAAATTTTTTGAAAGGTCTGATAAAAGTCCTTTTTGTTGACCTTGAGTTGCGTCACCTGTAGTTGCGGCGGGAACTTCTGCAGGATTTCCAAAATCAAATTCATAATATTTAGGACCCACAATAGATGCCATCTGACTTCCAGCACCTACAGAAGTCTGAGGCGGCGGGGGAGGAAGCATTTGAGAACCATCTTGCGGTGGCTGCATTGTAGGTGACATAGGATTATCTTGAGGTGGTTGCTGATTGTTTCCAACAGTATTAACACTTACATCAGGAGTATTATTAGGTGTTCCTGTATTATCTCCAACTACTTTTATTGATTTGATTTTGAAATTATTAAATTTTGATACACTTAAAAGATTTTCATAATAACTTACAATGTCTTCAACATTATATGCTTTACCTTGAATACTCGCATTTAAATCTTCATCTATACCTATTGACGTAATCCAGACTTTTTCGGGGATTACACCACTTATTGCATCGTAAGAAGTTATAATTTTTTCATTATTTGAAAAACCTGTTTTTACAACATCAAATAAATTAAATACTTTTGTCTGGGGTTTATCAAATTTTGCTTGATATTCGCTACATTTTACAAAAAGTTGCTTATATTGTTCATCAAGAGATATATTTATAGGTATCGCTATTAAACTTATTAAGGTTATTAAGACAAATGCTACTGAAATTAAACCAAGCAACACCACATGCAAAGGATTTCCTGAAACTCCAAGACTTGCAAGCAACCCCGGCATTTCATCTTGCCCTTTTGAGTTTAAAAAATTAAATCCAAATTTTACAGGCGCATTTTTCCAACAGGAAGAACCTATTACTTCAGGATTAATAATAATTGCTTCAGGATTAACAGCCTCACTATAAGAACTGGGACCATAAGGTGTGAAAGTAAATAAAGCCTCTCCTTTATAACAATTATTATTAATTTTTACGACTGGACATTTAAAATCAAAATTAGTAATCAGATTATCTGTATCTACAAGGTTTGAATAATTAGCAATTACTAATGACTCGACCGGAGCATCCTGCATTTTTTCAATTAAGCTTGAAGACAACGAAGGATATAAATCATCTGTTTCAAAAGAATTTAAAGCCAGAGGAGTTTCTATAATATTTAGAACCTGATTGCCTTTTAAAGTTATTGCCGCATGAATATTATTTTTTATTATTAATGCGCACCAATTTAAGTTCTTTTCAATACAATCATCAACTAATCCTGAAACAGAAATCCCTCTAACAAAAGCCTCATAAGCTGTTTCTAAAGAAATAAGTTTTAAACCTTGCCGTTTAAATACATCTTCTATTCTTTCAACAAGATTTTTTTGAAGGGCTGAATAAAGAATTGTATTAAGCTGACTTTCCTTGTCTGTGGAAATAATATTCCAACTTACAGACGGCTCAGCTCTTTTAAAAATATAATTTTTTTCAGTTTCTGAAAGTAAAGCCATCTGTATTTCTTCGCCTACCAGATCGGAAGGAAGAATTTTTTTATTGATAAAAATGCTAGGAATTGTTAACGTAACCGGAATTTGTGGTGAAATCTCAAATCGTTTCAAAATATTTTGCAAGGCTATTTCAAAATTTTCTATATTTATTTCTCTTTGCACAGAATTATAGTCAAAATCAATTTTATTGTAATTGTTTATTTCTCCCAAATCATAATCATACTCAACTATTTCCAGAGTTGAAGAAGAAGAAAGATATACACCTATACCTTTTTTAATTCCGGGGCTTATTTTATTAATTAATTTTTTTAAAAAATCCATTTAATTTAATAAATTCCTTATTTATAAAAAGTTTACAATATGATATTTTATTTTACAATATAGAAGACCTCTTGAATGTACATTGAATACAGGATTTATCATTTTTATAATTTATTAGCTGGCAGATAAAGAAATGCTTATGGATAAAATCGATATTATAAACAAAATTAAGAAAATAAAACAGGAAAAAAACGCTGTTATATTAGCTCATTGCTATCAAAATATCGAAATTGACGAGGTTGCGGATTTTGTGGGAGATTCCTTGTCTTTAAGCCAGCAGGCGGCTAAAACCGATGCGGATATTATCATTTTTGCCGGCGTGTATTTTATGGCGGAAACAGCTAAAATCCTTTCTCCACAGAAAAAAGTAATTCTTCCGCGACTTGAATCAGGATGCTTGATGGCGGATATGATTAATGCAGAAGAGTTAAAAGCCTTTAAAGCGCAATATCCAGGATCACCTGTCGTATGTTACGTAAACTCAACTGCTGAAATCAAAGCAGAATCCGATATATGCTGCACAAGCGCTAATGCGGTCAACGTTGTTCAATCTTTGCCGGATAAAATAATCTTATTTGTCCCAGACCTAGGACTGGGGGCTTATGTTGCATCACAATTGCCCGACAAAGAAATCATTTGTTACAGCGGTTACTGCCCGACGCATATGCGAATAAGACCTGAAGACATTTTTGACAAACAGGAAAAATACCCTGAATCAAAAATCCTTGTTCATCCTGAATGTCACACAAACATAATAAAACTTGCTGATTACGTTGGAAGCACTTCAGGAATAATAAAAAGGGTAAAAGAAAGCAGCGCGAAAGTTTTTATAATTGCAACGGAAAAAGGCGTTGTAGACAGATTGCAACGTGATTATCCCGAAAAAACTTTTATACTCGCTTGTGAAAAAGCGATTTGCGAAAACATGAAATGGACAACACTTAAAGACATCTTAATTTCTTTAGAAACAGAGCAACCTGAAATCTCCGTAGACAAATACATAGCCAAAAAAGCTTTTAGCTCCATCGATAAAATGCTTAAAATTTAAAAAGAGATGATTTAAAAATCATCTCTTTTTATTCAAATATTTGTTTGATTAAATCCTCCGTTTTCTATTTGTTGTAACTCAAAATTAAATTTTTTATACTCCTTTTTAAACTAAATACTCTTTTAAATTAAATATAATTCTCTCTCTAATATGTAATAGTTAACTTACTGTTATTAGTGTGCTGACACCTTCCTTTCTTTATTTTAATTTATCTATTCATATCTATATAAAAACTAAAACTATTCAACAATTGCGTATATTAGTGAAACAATTTACATTTGAAAAAAATTTAAGAAATATTAAGCATGCAAAACGCTTTTTAATTGTGGATTTAAAAGAATTTATTTATATTTCTTCATGATTTAAAAAAATTTACAAAAAATAAAAGTAAATTTTTTTTAAGAATTTTTTTAAAACAAAATACATGCTTACATGGGTTTGACATGCGTTTAGGAGAATAAAACTGTTTATAAAGACGCAACTGACATGAAACAGCTTATTGGAAAATATTTCTTCCATGATTGATAATAAAATTATTCTGTTTAAACATTCAAAATACAGAAATATCAATAACTTTGCCCGTGTTTTATTAAAGCGGTTTGTAAAATTTTAATTCAAATGTTAACCCAACATGGAAAAAGACTGTTTTATCTGCATATCGGAGTGTTTTGACATCCGCTAACAAGTTATAGCCCTAAACACAAAGAGTTTGCAAAAAACCAAAATGAAATAATTGTATTATATTTAAATAAGTTGGAGGAGAGGTTTTCTCAAAGATTGATAATATTTGAAGAAGTGGAACTTAATGGATAAACTTTCAGAATTGGATATAGATAAGCTCGAGGTAGCAAAAAGAAAAGCAGTGTCTCATTGCTTAAATCTTGAATGCAAAAAAGAGCAATTACATATTCTTATAAAAAAATTAAGTACAATTTCAGGACAACGACTTGATCTTCTTTATAAAAGTCAGGGAATAAGGGGGTCTTCTAACGGTTTTGGTCTAAGAAAATCTTCTATATCGGACGAACTAAAATTTGCCGAAGAAAGCAGAAATGTTATCGATGTAGAAATTAAAAATGCAAAATATCAATTAAAAGTAATCGAAAATTTAATGAAAAAATAAACAGAATATAAATTATGGCTGCCAAAGAAAAATATTTTTCTCCCGAAACGATTGATAATAAAGATATAAAAACCATCGTAGGGAAACTAAAAACACAGGAATTTATTCCGCAAAAATCTGCTCTTTTAGTTATTGATATGCAGAAATATTTTTGCGATGAATCCTCAATTCCTTTTGTGCCGTCCGCTCCTGCAATAATCCCTAAAATAAAACGGCTTGCGGAAGAATACGCGGCTAAAAACCTGCCTGTCATTTTTACACGCCAGATGAATACCTCTGAAGATGCCGGAATGATGTCCAAGTGGTGGAAACATACAATTTCCCCCGAAAGCGATTTAAGTAAAATTATTCCTGAGCTTATAACGAGTCATGCCGTCATTCTGAGCGAGCAAAGTGAGCGTGAGAATCTAAACACATTTATATTAAACAAAACACAGTATGATGCCTTTTATAACACAGAATTGGAAGACTTTTTAAAGAAAAAAGGAATTACACAGCTTATTATAACAGGTTTATTAACACATTTATGCTGTGAATCAACGGCAAGGGGAGCATTTATAAGAGGATTTGAAACTTTTTTCTGCGTAGATGCTACTGTTACATATAAAGAAATCTATCATACCTCTACTCTGCTTAATTTAGCGCATGGCGTTTCTTCGATGGTTTTTGCCGAAGAAATATGCAGGAAATTACATAATGAAGCACAGTAAAATTGCAATAATAGGCGCGGGTCCGGCAGGAATTTCCTGCGCTGTCCAGCTTAAAAGATATGGAATAGAGCCTTTATTATTTGAAAAAAAGCAAACAGGCGGGCTTTTAAGAAACGCTAATCTTGTTGAAAATTATTTGGGTTTTGAAAACGGAATTTCAGGAAAAGATTTAGTAGAAAAATTCAAGACAAACTTAAAAATTTCAGATATTACCCCAATTTTATCGGAAGTAAAAAATGTTTCTTTTACAGAAGGGATTTTTCGACTAGAAACAACTAACGGCTTATTTACATCAGAAATCCTTGTTGTCGCAAGCGGAACAAAGCCAAAAAAGCTTGACACTTTTTGTCATTGCGAGAAGGCGGCTTTGCTGCCGATTAAGCAATCCAAAACAGAAATAAACGACAATTTGTGGATAGCTTCGGACAAATGTCCTCGCAATGACGAGATTGAAGTTTTTTACGAAATAACTGATTTGCCGGAAAAAGACTACTCGGGGAAAAAATTTGCTATTGTCGGCGCGGGAGATGCGGCTTTTGATTATGCCATAAACCTTGTTAATAATTATAAAGTTTCTGAAGTTGTTATCTTAAACAGAAGCGACAAAGCCAAATGCTTGCCGCTTCTGGAAAAAAGGGCGGAAGAAACAGGAAAAATTAAACATATTAAGAATATACAAGTTGATTTAATAAGTCAACCTGTCATTGCGAGCGACCAACGGGAGCGTGGCAATCTATCCATCGTAAAAAATAGTCAAAGTATTAGATTGCTTCGTCGCTGCACTCCTCGCAATGACGATAGTATAATTATGGATACAGATTACGTTATTGTTGCGATTGGCAGAGAAGAAAATCTCGATTTTCTTGATGAAAACCTTACAAAAAACTCCTCTGATCTGCAAAATCAAGAGCTGCTTTATTTTATCGGGGATGTGGCAAACGGCAGCTATAGACAAAGTTCTATCGCCACCGGTGACGGAATAAAAGCCGCTATGAAAATAAACAGCAAAATTAATACTATTTATTTATAAAATATTAAAAACATATACAAATTATTAAGAAACTTAATATAATTTCTTATTATCCAAAAAAAGATTGAATTTTGTTATCAAAATCGTTTAATCTAAATTTATGAGGTCTATAAAAAGTTGTTTGGTTGTTGTGAAGTATTATTCAGAGGTGCTTAAGCTATTATTATCGGAATTGAAAACAAAAACAGATGGTATGACAATGATGCGACAGTAAGTCTTGCTGTAAGCATTTTGAGAAATGCTGATATAGATAAACAAATTTTGGCATCCCAAAAAATCATTGAAATTGCTAAAGCTCATGATCTTTTAATAAAAGATGTTTCACCATACGTAAGAACCTTTCGCAGAAGATGGTATGATATCGACGAAGATGTTTGTATGGCGATGGAGTACATGAAAACAGCATCTTTAGAAATTCAAAAAAAAATAGCTATTGAAGTAATAAACTTTCTTTGTGAAATGAAAAGTTAATATTATATATTTTTAAGAAGCGGGCGTAAAAAACCCGCTTTTTTTATGCAATTTTTCAAAAATTTCCAATAAAAAAGACCGGTTTTGACACCGATCTGCAAACAGTATAGAGATTCGCGCAATATATAAATAAAAAAGACCGGTTTTGACACCGATCTACAAACAGCTTATGAGTGAGAGTGGAATATGCACATTTATATATAACCAAAATTGTTTTCATGAATATATTAGCTAATTTACTATTTGATAGAATAATCTAATTTAAATTTCTTAGTCTTTCAGGCTAGGAAATTTTGTTTTATTACCCATTTCTCTAATGTTTTTGTCATATAATTTTATTAGTTAAAGGATTTTAAGGAAAATTAAAATGACAGAACAAGAAAAAATTAATTATAAAGATACGTTAAACCTTCCTACAACTGAGTTTAAGATGAAAGCAGATGCAGCAGTAAGAGAGCTGGATATTCAAAAGTTCTGGGAAGAAAATAAAATTTACGAAAAAAATCTTTCACAAAGAAATAAAACCAACAAGTTTATTCTGCATGACGGTCCTCCTTACTTAAGCTCTGACAAAATCCATATTGGAACAGCTTTAAACAAGATTTTGAAGGATATAGTTGTTAAATACAAATCCCAATGCGGTTTTTACAGCCCTTACGTTCCGGGATACGACGGGCATGGACTTCCTATCGAAAATGCTGTTGTAAAATCCATAAAAGGCGGCAGAGAAGCAGTAACTCCTACAGAACTCAGAGGTCTATGCAGAGAATTTGCCCTAAAAAACCTTAAAGGACAAGAAGAAAACTTCAAAAGATTGGGCGTTTTAGGTAACTGGGAACATCCTTACATCACAATTGACGCCAAATTTGAAGCCGCGCAAATCAGAGTTTTCGGCGAAATGGCAAAAAGAGGCTATATTTACAAAGGATTAAAACCTGTTTACTGGTGCGCAAGCTGCGAAACCGCGCTTGCAGAAGCAGAAGTTGAATACGCCGACCACACTTCTCACAGCGTTTACGTTAAATTTGAATTTCAAGGTGAAGAAGCTAAAAAGGCATACGCTGCCGCAGGAATTGATTCGAATAAGCCGTTATTTGCGGTTATCTGGACAACAACTCCATGGACACTTCCTGCAAACCTTGCTATATCTCTTCATCCAAAGTTTGAATATAACTTTGTACAAAGAGACGGCGAAGAGGTTTATGTAATAGCCAAAGAACTTTTAGCGACTGTTTCACAAAGTTTAGGGTGGGACGAAAATTCTTACGAAATAATAGGCTCTGTAATCGGTGAAAAACTCGAACTTCTTAAAGCAAGACATCCTTTCCTTGATAGAGACAGCTTAATTATTCTTGGAGAACACGTTACCACCGAAGCAGGAACAGGCTTGGTACATACAGCGCCGGGACATGGTCTTGAAGATTACGAAGTCGGCAATAAATACAAAATCGGCGTGCTTTCACCGGTTAACAACAAAGGCATATTCACTTCCGACGCCGGAAAATTTGAAGGAATGCCTTACTACAAAGCAAACACAGAAATTATAAACGAACTTAAAGAACTTAATGCGTTATTGCAGCATGGGGAAATTTCTCACAGTTATCCGCATTGTTGGAGATGCAAACACCCTGTAATTTACAGGGCAACCGAACAATGGTTTGTAAATGTTGAATCTTACAGAGATAAAGCACTTAAAGCCATAGACGAAGTAAACTGGATTCCTGCAAGCGGACATCAAAGAATTTACAAGATGGTAGAATCCCGCTCTGACTGGTGCATAAGTAGACAAAGAGCTTGGGGCGTTCCAATTCCTGTGTTTTACTGCGATGATTGCGGGGAATCCATTATCACAGACGAAACCATAAACAACGTATCAGAAATTTTCGCAAAAGAATCATCTGACGCATGGACAAAATATTCCGCACAGGAACTGCTTCCAACTGGATTTAAATGTCCGAAATGCTCCAGCCAAAATTTAAGAAAAGAAAATGACATCATGGATGTTTGGTTTGACAGCGGTGTAACCCATTATGCCGTAGTTGATGCAAGAAAAGACGAACTTGGGGAAACTCCCGTCGAGCTTTATCTGGAAGGATCAGACCAACACAGAGGTTGGTTCCAATCTTCGCTCTTAACAAGCGTTGCCATTAAAGAAAGAGCCCCTTATAAATCCGTATTAACTCACGGTTTTGTACTTGCAGCCGATGGAAGAAAAATGAGCAAAAGCATGGGCAACGTTGTTGAGCCGCAAAAAATAGTTAACAAATACGGCGCGGATGTCTTAAGACTCTGGACAGCAAGTGTTGATTATACAAACGACGTTAAAATCGGAGAAAATATAATCCTCCAGCTTGTTGAAGTGTTTAAAAAAGTCAGAAACACCTCAAGATTTATTCTCGGAAATTTATACGACTTTAATCCCGCCGAAAATTATGTAGAGTACGACAAACTCAATGAAATAGATAAATACGCTCTGCATAAACTTCAAATTCTCGTTGAAAACGTGACGGCGGCGTTTGAAGATTATGAATTTTACAAATATTACCAGCTTATTCAGAATTTTGTTTCTGTAGACTTAAGCTCTCTTTACTTTGACATCGTAAAAGACAGACTTTATACCGCGGGGAAAGATTCTCTATCAAGACGCTCAACGCAGACAGTGCTTTTTGAAATACTTCAAGCACTCGTCAGAATGCTTGTTCCCGTGACGCCTCACCTCGCAGAAGACATCTGGCAGTTTGTAATTCCTGAACAACGTTGCAATCTCGAAAGCGTATTGCTTACCGATTGGCCAAAAGTTAATCCTCGTTTCAAAAACGAAGAAATTGTCACTAAATGGGACAAAATAATTACACTTAGGGAAATCGTAACTAAATCAATTGAGCCTGTAAGAGCCGAAAAGAAAATAGGAAGTTCTCTTGAAGCTTCTGTTTCGATAAAAGTTAGCAGTCCTGAAATTGAAGCGATTTTAAGAACAGTAGAAGACGAGCTTGCAGGAGTATTTATAACTTCGCAGGCATGTTTAACCAATAATTTTAAAGAGACTCAAAATCTTTTAAATCAGCATGAAGAAGATATTTATAAAATTTATGTAACTTCTGCTGTTGGAGAAAAATGCGACAGATGCTGGAAGTTTTCAGGAACTCTTTCTGAAGGCATTTGCTCTGAATGCAGGGCAGCGATTAAATAACCCCCTATTGTCTGAAAACTGTCATGCTGAACCAAGTTCAGCATCTATATATCTTGAAATTAAAGCTTAAATTTGTTGGATTGTTAGATCCCGCATCACCAAGTAGGGGTATAAAACTACGGCTCTCAGGTTCGCCTTGTTTTGCAGCCAGTGCGGGATGACAATTTGGGCTATTTTTTTATACATCCTATTTTTACTTCCTATTTTTATTGTAAATAAATGTAAATAATACATAAAAAAGCCATCTCGCCTGTCAATTTTTTTTTTTAGATGTTTTGTATATGTAGGTAGGTTTTCTATGGGAAAGATAAATGCAAGTAAAAAACGCTCCATTAATCTCTTTTAAACAAAATGCAGAGCAACAGGCTGATTCAAAAAAGCCTGTTATTATTGCGCATACCAACCCAAATATTGACTACACACCAAAAACAATGCCTGCTGCTGAGAATTTAAAAGCTTATTATTTGAATAGTAGTTTAATTGCCCCCGCGAAAGTATCTTTTGGATATGCAGAGGAAACAAATAGACTTATTGAACTGGCAAATATTAAACCGGGCTGCGAATATAATAAAAATAAAGATACTCTTGATTTTGGACTTCTTTCCAAAAACGCAGGACATGTAAAACTCTGTATCTACAAAAAACCTCATTTCGCGGAAGATAAAAAAAATTATAAAGAAGTTACACAAATTCCGCTGGAAAAATTAGGTGATAAATGGGTAACTTCTTTGCCTAAAGATATTTTAAAAGAAAAAGGCATAGATATTGACAAAGACGCTGTATTTTACGGCTACAGAGTATGGGGAAAAGAAGGTTCAAACTGGGAATACAATGAAAACTGGACTCCCGGATCCGATGTAGGATTTAAATCGCATGTAGATGATAAAGGAAACCGTTTCAATCCAAATAAACTTTTAACTGATCCTGAAGCTACAGAAATAAGCCATGACCCTATAACAGTAGGGGTTAATGAAGACGGATATTTATATGCAACAGGTGATAGAACTTATAAAGTTGATACAGCGCCTTTTGCTCCTAAATCAATATTTGTAATGCCAAAAGAAGATCTCAAAGATATCGCGCCAAAACCTACACGTCCATTAACAAGTGATGCTGTTTACGAAACCCACTTAAAAGGTCTAACAGCAAGTCACACAAAAGAAACTCTGGTAAAACTTTATAATTCATTTATTCCTGAATATAAAGGCAAACCTGAAGAACAACAAATAAAAGATATGATAACAAAAATCCAATCACCTGTTGAAAAAGGCGGTTGGGATAACAAATATGCCGGAACATATAAAGGCGCAAGCTTTATGCCTCTTTATATTAAATTAATGGGTCAAACAGCAATTGAATTTTTACCAATGCAGGAATTTCAAAATTCAGAAAAAGATAATTTCTGGAAAAATTACTGGGGATACATGACACTCTCTTATAAAGCTCCTGAAAGAAATTATTCATCTGATAAAACTCCCGGCGGACCTACAAGAGAATTCAAAGAAATGGTTAATGAATTCCATAAACAGGATATAAAAATATGCATGGATGTTGTATACAATCATACAGCAGAAAGCGATTGCTACAAAAATACCGATCCTAATATTTCTGACAGCGTTGATGTTAATAAAACCAACTTATTAAATTTAAGAGGAATTGATAATACTTCCTATTATGAAACGTCTGCTGATAAAAAACATTATTATGACAGCAACGGATGCGGCGCAAATCTTAATGCAGCCAACCCTATAGCCCAACAATTAACTACTGACACTCTCAAATACTGGAAAGATGAAATGAAAGTGGACAGTTTAAGATTTGATCTTGCTCCTGTTTTAGGAAATACAAGATCTACGGAACATGGTTTCTACTTTGATGCTACACACAAAGACAGCTTACTGCAAAAAATTGAAAACCTCGGCGTAAGATCAAAAACATGCGGTCAAGGTGTTGATCTTATAGCTGAACCTTGGGGATGCGGAGATGGAACGTATCAGGTCGGCAACTTCTCATCTAATTATGCGGAATGGAATGGTCCGGTAAGAGATACCCTGAGAAAATCTATTAACAAGCTCGGTGTTGAAGATGTTTCACCATTAGACTTAGTCAGAGTTTTTTCCGGTTCTTATGATACATTTAAAGGTAAAAATCCAAGATCAGTTAATTTCATTGACTGTCATGACGGGTATACAATGCATGATCTATTTGCTTACGACAAAAGAAGAACCGTGGAACAAGGCTCCGAAGGCGGAACAGATGATGCCGGCAATCTTTCCTGGAGTCAGGGCGGCGACGCAAACCTTAGAAAACAGGCTGTAAGAACAGCTCAAACACTACTTGCAGTTTCAGCAGGAACTCCGATGATTCAGGGCGGCGATGAAAGATACAGAACAACCCTTGGCAATAACAACACATGGAATATTGACAGCGCTCTCAATTATATAGATTGGGGAAATCCTGTTCATCAAGCAGAAGTTAATAAATTAAGAGAAGCAGGTAAATTAAAATTTTCAGATAAATGTGAAAAAAGAGATGCTGATAAAACTCATCAAATGACTGAACATGAAAAAGAAGAATTAACTTTCTTTACAAGCAGATTATTTAATTTCAGAAAAGAGCACCCATCTTTAAGACCATACAAATATTTTGGCGGCAAAGACCATAATAATATAAACGGCAAAGATATCACCTGGCTTGACGGCGATGCAAAAGAAATAAACGGCAGTCAACAAAGCGGAAGAGCTTACTTAAATAATCCTCAAAATGCTATTACCGCATTTAGAATTGACTCAACAGAATTTAGAGATACTGTTACATCAAAAACCGATCCGGCTTCATCTATATATGTTGCCTACAATAAAGGATCGGGAGCATTTAATGTTACATTGCCCGAACATCAATTGCCAAATAAACAATGGTTCCTCGTTGCAGACACATCTTGTGGTCCTAATGAATTACTAAAACACGATAACATCAAAAAATCAGGAGAAGAAGTTCCTGTTACAAGTGACCATATTAATTGCAACGGAAGAAGTTCAATCATTCTTATAGAAAAAGACAAAGTAAGTTAATAAATTTTTATTTTTTTATAAAAACTATATCATCATTTTTAACGTCTATAAGTATATTATCACCTTCTCCAAACGCCCCTTCAAGGATTTTTTTGGAAAGCGGATTTTCTATATCCTGACGTATAACCCGTTTAAGAGGTCTTGCCCCGTAAGCAGGATTATACCCCCTTGCAGCAAGAATTTCTTTTGCGTCATCGGTAATTTCAACGTTAATATCCTTTTCTTTAAGAAGTTTTTTAAGATTATTAACTTGAATATCAACGATTTCATAAAGCTGTTGAAGTGATAAACCGCTAAAGAAAACTATTTCATCTATTCTATTAAGGAATTCGGGCTTAAATTGCTGTCGCATCAGCTCCATTACTCGATCCTTAACAGAATCGACGCTATTTTCAGGAGAAATCATCTGACTTAACGTTCCTTCAAGAATAATACTGCTTCCGATATTGCTGGTCATAATTATTACAGTATTTTTGAAGTCGACTGTCCTGCCTTTTGAGTCAGTAAGCCGACCATCATCAAGAATTTGAAGCATTATATTGAAAACATCACCATGCGCCTTTTCAATTTCATCAAAAAGCACCACGCTGTAAGGTTTTCTGCGAACCTGCTCCGTAAGTTGTCCGCCTTCCTCGTAACCGACATAGCCGGGAGGAGCTCCAATAAGCCTTGCAACAGAATGTTTCTCCATATATTCCGTCATATCAATTCTTATCATAGCAGTTTCATCATTAAATAAAAATGCAGCAAGTGCTTTACCGAGTTCCGTTTTTCCAACACCTGTCGGTCCAAGAAAAATAAATGAACCTATCGGTCTGTTCGGATCTTTAAGTCCGGCTCTTGCTCTTCTTACCGCATCAGAAACCACGGTTACAGCTTCATCTTGTCCGATAACTTTTTTATGAAGTTCGTCTTCCATAGAAAGAAGTTTTTTAAGCTCGCTCTCCATAAGCTTATTAACAGGAATACCTGTCCATTTTGCAACAACTTCTGCTATATCTTCTTCGTCAATTTCTTCTTTAAGCATTGCGCCTTTAGCTTCACGCTTAGTAAGAACATCTTCTTCTGATTTCAGTTGTTTTTCAAGTTCAATAAGCTTTCCATATTTTAATTCCGCAGCTTTCGCCAAATCCGCTTCTCTTTCGGCATTTTCTATCTGCTGTTTTGTTGTTTCTATTTCCTCTTTAATTTTACTGAAAGAAGATATGGCATTTTTTTCCGATTCCCATTGAGTTCTAAGAGTATCAACTTCTTTTTGAAGCGCCTCAATCTGAACATCAAGCTGGGCGGTTTTTCCTTTCGAGGCTTCGTCACTTTCCTTTTTCAGAGCTTCTCTTTCAATTTCAAGCTGTGTTTTTTGCCTTTCAAGAGTGTCTATTTCAACCGGCATGCTGTCAATTTCTATCCTAAGCTTTGAAGATGCTTCATCTATAAGATCAATGGCTTTATCAGGCAAAAACCTGTCAGTTATATACCTGTCAGAAAGTTTTGCCGCGGCTATAAGCGCGGAATCTTTTATTCTTACGCCATGATGCACTTCATAACGCTCTTTTAGCCCCCTAAGAATACTTATAGTATCTTCCACCGAAGGCTCATCAATTAATACAGGCTGAAATCTTCTTTCAAAAGCCGCATCGCGTTCGATATATTTCCTGTATTCATTTATTGTGGTAGCTCCGATACATCTTAACGCGCCTCTTGCAAGAAGCGGCTTTAGAATATTTCCCGCATCCATCGAGCCTTCGGCGGCTCCTGCCCCAATAACCGTATGAAGCTCGTCAATAAACATAATGATTTCGCCTTCACTGCTTTGAACTTCCTTTAAGACAGCCTTGAGCCTTTCTTCAAATTCCCCGCGGAATTTCGCGCCCGCTACAAGCGAACCCATGTCCAAAGAAATTAATTTTGTTCCTTTTAATCCTTCCGGCACATCTTCTTTTACAATTCTAAGAGCTAACCCTTCAGCAATAGCTGTTTTACCAACACCCGGCTCTCCTATTAAGACAGGATTGTTTTTTGTTCTCCTGTTTAAAACCTGTATTGTCCTTCTAATTTCTTCATCCCTACCTATAACAGGGTCTAGCTTGCCTTTTCTCGCAAGATCCGTTAAATCAATACTGTATTTTTCAAGAGCCTGATATTTATTTTCCGCATCAGGACTGTCAACGGACGCTGAACCTCTTATTTCCTTAAGAACTTTATAGAGAGCTTCTTTAGTTATACCGTTATCGTTTAAAATTTTTCCACAATCCGTAGACCTGTTATTACTCATTGAAAGCAGAACATGTCCAAGATCAATATAGCTGTCTTTTAGTCTTTTTGCTTCTTCTTCCGCCATATCAAAGAGGGTTTTAAGCTCCATACTTATATAAATTTGTCCCTGAACAGGATAAGCCAATTTAGGCTTGGTTGCAAGAAGCTGCTCTGTTTGTTCCTTAATTAAAGAAATATTAGCGTTTAATTTATTAAAAACAGTTACGGCAAAACCCTTCTCATCTTCAATCATAGCAAGAAGTACATGTTCAGGAAGAAGTTGCCCGTTATTAAAACGCATCATTATATTTTGCGCTGCCATTACAGTATTTTGCGTCTGCTGAGTCAATTTATTAAAATCAATCACCTTTTACAATCCTCCTTCATGATTTACTTTGTTTTCTGTCATTGCGAGGCAATAAGTATAGAATTTCAATTATTAATCATACTTACGAAGCAATCTTCCTTCGTCAAATGAGAGCTAAAATTAGTTTATAAGAAGATTGCTTCGGTAGTCAAATAAATCTATTTCTCAAATGTTTTATGCCTCGCAATGACAATAGCAGTATTCATGCATATTTCAATTATTTCCAAACAGCAAAAGAAGGACGGTCGCCACCGCCCTTCTTTTTTATGAAGGCTTTTCTTTTTCTTATTAGGAACAAGTTATTTAATTTAGTTATCCTTGACCGCCGCCGACAAATCTCTTGATAGCGCCGTCTGCCATTCCTTTGAACTTTTGAGCCAAACCTTCTGTAAGCTTTTTCATTACATCATTTTTGGTTTGTTCTGCTGTAAGTTGTTTTTCTTGCATTGCTAATTTTTTCTTTTCAGCTTCTAAATAGGTTTTCTTCTGTTGTAAAGAACTGAATGCATTATTAATATAATTTTGTTTCTGACTAATTAGCCCTAAAGCTTTTTGAGCTTGCGGATTTTGTGAATAACCCGCTTGCATTTGATAAATTTGTAATTCTCTATACTGAGTCTTTGCCTGGTCGATTTGAGTATCTATACCAGCTATAGTCTTTCCTAAATCTGTACCCTGTTCTGTTACATTTTTTAATTTAGCACTAATCTGTGCTGCTTTGTCTTCAGCATCACTAGTCGCCATAGTGTACTGCATGTCTGCCATAATACATGATACAAGTGACATAATCCTTGCTCCTTCCCAAATGCGTATTGATTAGCCTTCCGTAAAATACAAATATTAAATTGTTTTCCTAATATAATAAAAACAATTTAATTTACAGAATTGCTCAATAATTCATGATAATCTTACAAACCATAGTTTTTATCATGAAATACCGTTCTCCAAGTGTTTTACCCCTAAATCCCAACTTTAACACATATATATTTAAAATATTTAGTAAATTTTAAATATATACAAAATAATTAAAATTTAAATATTTTCCCTCTAAAAATTCTTTACAAAACGCTTAACATTCATTTACAAAACTCTTTTTCTTTGTCATTCCGAACTTGTTTCGGAATCTATTCGGCGTTATTATAAATTTATTGTTTAATCATAGACCTTGAAACAAGTTCAGAGTGACATAAACAAAAAGGAACTAAAAATGCTAAAATCCCCCGGAGCAGTCGCATTCCATATAGGTTCTCTAACTATTTACTGGTACGGAATAATAATTGCGTTGGCTTTTCTTGTCGGACTTTTTATAACACTTGCAATTGCAAAGAAAGATTACCCGGAAGACAAAACCCGGGAACATATAATTGATCTTTCAACCCTCTTGCTTATCGGAGGAATTATTTTTGCAAGACTTTATTATGTAATTTTCAACTGGAAATATTACTCTCATCACCTGCTGGAAAGCTTTATGACATGGAGAGGGGGGCTTTCAATACATGGCGTAATTATTGGAAGTATTTTAATAATTTATTTCTACGCAAAACACCATAAAATATCCCTGCTGAAATATACTGATCTCTTTGCCTACGGCATGATATTTGCACAGGCTATAGGAAGATGGGGGAATTTTTTCAACTCGGAAGCCTTTGGAAGCCCCACAAACCTGCCATGGAAATTATATATTCCTCCTGCAAACAGACCTCTGGAATATATTAATTTTGAATATTTTCACCCGACTTTTTTATATGAATTTCTCTGGAATTTAGTAGTTTTTATAATATTAATAACTGTTGTCAGAAAAAACTTTAAAAATAATACCGGCTCAATAACATGCTTTTATTTTATATTATATTCTTTAGGAAGATTTATAATTGAAGGTATTCGGATAGACAATATTTATGTTATTTTTGGTCTGCCTATCGCGCAATTCATAAGTATTATTATGTTTTCGGCAGGTATCATCGGTCTTTATTTAGTCTTAAAGCAAAAACAGAATCATGATACAGACTTAAAAAACTAGCCATTCGAGCAATAAAACATGGTATCATTTAATACTATTATTATTTAAACTAATAAAATGTAAAAAACATTATAGAGATGCACAATATACTGTTTTAAATGTTCTTAAGTAAGATATATTAAGCCTATTAGGGGATTGAGTATGATTTGTCCTTTTTGCAGTCACGAAGACACCAAAGTTCTTGAATCACGCATGTCATCGGAAAAAGCCTGCATAAGACGCCGTAGGGAATGCGAAAACTGTCAGCAAAGATTTACAACTTATGAAAGAGTTGAAATCTCTCCTGTAATGGTTATCAAAAAAAATAAAGCAAAAGAAGAATATTCAAGAGAAAAAATCATTAAAAGTATCTCTAATTCCTGTGTAAAATATGAAATCGAACAGGAAATTATTCAGGAAATAGCAGCGCGTATAGAATTCGGGATTTCACTTCTCGGGAAAAAAGAAATAACCAGCGCTTATATTGGTGAAAAAATTCTGGAATATCTTAAACCCGTGAATGAAATAGCTTATTTAAGATATTTATCCGTATTCAAAAGATTTGAAACAATAGAAGATCTTTATAAAGAAATAAACCTTTCCGTAAAAACTCTGACTTTTTCAAATTAAAAGGTTTTTTTACGCAAAGAAAAAGCCGCTCTTTTTAGGCGGCTACTAGATATGGGGAGGAGGGTTTTTGGGACTGCCCACTCAAGGTGGACATCTCTTAATATTTATATCGGCATTTGAAATAAAAACTTTAATAAAAACTTCTATTTTTGTAACATTTGTACATATTCAAACTTTAGTCATTGAGAGGAGGGCTGAAAGCCCGACGCGACAATCTAAAATAAAATTAATAAGGAACAAATAAAAAATTTATACGTATTTTAAAAGCAGGTAAAGGGCGCAGCCCTTTTTATTTTCCTCCCCTCCCTTGAGGGAGGGGGCAGGGGGTGGGTGATAAAAATATTTTAAAATTTTTTGTTACTTCCTTAATTCACGCAATGTGTTTTTTATAATATAATTTTCACAAGTACTGAAAAAGAAATAAAGGAGAAAATCATGACAGAAGAGAAAAAAATCACTAAAGAAATGAGCATATTAGAAATCGTTCAACAATATCCTGAAACAATTGAAGTTTTTGCGCGCAACGGACTTGGATGCATCGGCTGCGCCGCGGCAAGATTTGAAAATCTTGAAGCCGGCGCGAAAGTTCACGGAATTGATGCTGACAAACTCGTAGAAGAACTTAACGCGGTTTTAACACAATAAAAAATAAACAAAACAAAAGAAGAGAGGCAATCATGAGCATTACAATTATCAAAGAAAACACTTCAACATCTTATGTTGAACAAAGAAAAATTCGAGTAGCAGAAATCACAAGAAAACATTCAAAAAATCTTTTTGGGCATCCGCATGCTTCAATTGAAGAAATCCGCATTGAAGCTGTAAAAAGAAGATTAGAATCCATTTTTAATAAATAACTCGAATTGCTAATTAATTTTGCATTATCATTGCGAGGAGAGAAACGACGAAGCAATCGCAAGATTTTGTAAAATTATGAAATTGCTTCGCTGCACTCGCAATGACAATTTTGGCGATTTAGCAATTCAGGTTAAATAGAATTCAGTTTAAGAACTTTAAAAACCTGCTTTTCTTTTGAAAAAGCAGGTTTTTATTTGCCGCACAATATTTTATCCTGCCCTAATAAACCAATAGCATCCGCCCTGCACTGTTTGCAATGATACATTTGCTTTATATGAACAGAACATTTTTTTCTGAGATCCATAAGCTTTTTATCTTCAATCGGAGCTTTATTCTCAAATTTAGAGCCTTTTGCGGGAATTAATTTAGTTATATTAGTCATAAATGCGCCATAAGCTTTAACCGTTTTGACAACTTCTTCTATATGATTGTCATTTATTCCTTCAAGGCAAAGAATATTAACTTTGCAGATCAATCCCGCCAAAGAAAGCTTTTTTAATCCCGAAAGCTGGTTATGTATTAAAATTGGCGCAGCTTCTTCAGGAGAAAGATTTTCACCTTTATAATAAAATTTTTCATAAATCTGCGGGATTAAAGCCTCGTCAACGGCATTAATTGTAACAGTTAAATGAGTTATGCCGATATTAATAATGTCATCCGCATAATCAGGCAACAAAAGCCCGTTGGTAGAAAGACAAAACAAGATACTGCTGTCATTGCGAGGAGTTTGCGACGAAGCAATCCATTCTTTTATTAAATTTATGGTTTTTTTCACATTTTCAAAATTTGCTAAAGCAT